>Ga0335078_10007041_pt1 | contig 16666 bp, 9 predicted proteins | sample Lox_Sample_32_FD_206711 | JGI IMG/M metagenome (GOLD analysis project Ga0335078, IMG submission 206711) | Soil microbial communities from Loxahatchee National Wildlife Refuge, Florida, United States - Lox_Sample_3.2 | ecosystem: Environmental > Terrestrial > Soil > Wetlands | place: USA: Florida... | reverse complement strand
CCCCAGCCACATCAGCCACCGGCCAGCGGCACCACACTCAGACAGCCACAGGCTGACACCCCCCACCTACAAAATTGGCGCACACCCGCCTGAGCCTGTCACAGGTCGGCGGTCCAGATGATGAGCCGGCCGGCGGTGCCCGGGTTTCCGGTCTGTCGCGCCATGCCCCTCATGGTCAAGTTCCACGATCTTGATTTACCGCTGCGCCGGGCGCTCCCGCCGTTACGGGGTGATGGCGATGGCGCCAGGGCTGTGGCCGACCTTGATCGGCGGCAGCGCGGTGTTGGTGGCGGTCCGGATCGGGATCACCGTGCCCGAAACGAAGTCGGTCACGTAGGCGGTCCGCCCGTCCGGGGTGATCGCGATGGCATTCGGGCTGCGGCCGGCCCTGATCGGCGGCAGCGCGGTGTTGGTGGCGGTCCGGATCGGGGTCACCGTGCCCGAACCGGGGTTGACCGCGTAGGCGGTCCGCCCGTCCGGGGTGATCGCGATGGCGCCAGTGTCGTGGCCTGTCTTGATCGGTGGCAGCGCGGTGTTGGTAGCGGTCCGGATCGGGGTCACCGTGCCCGAACCGAGGTTGACCGCGTAGGCGGTCCTCCCGTCCGGGGTGATCGCGATGGCAGCAGTGTCCTTTCCTGTCCTGATCGATGGCAGCGCGGTGTTGGTAGCGGTGCGGATCGGGGTCACGGTGCCCGAACGGTCGTCGTTGGCCGTGTAGGCGGTCTTCCCGTCCGGGGTGATCGCGATGGCATCCGGGTGGGGGCTGGTCTTGATCGGTGGCAAGGCGGTGTTGGTGGCGATCCGGATCGGGGTCACCGTGCCCGACCCGTTGTTGGCCACGTAGGCGGTCTTCCCGTCCGGGGTGATCGCGATGGCGATGGGGTGGACGCCGGTTTTGATGGGTGGCAGAGCGGTGTTGGTGGCGGTGCGGATGGGGGTCACCGTGCCCGAGTCGAAGTTGGCCACGTACGCGGTCCTCCCGTCCGGGGTGATCGCGATGAAATCAGGGGTACGGCCGGTCTTGATCGGTGGCAAGGCGGTGTTGGTGGCGATCCGGATCGGGGTCACCGTGCCCGAGGCGTAGACGTAGTTGGCCACGTACGCGGTCTTCCCGTCCGGGGTGATCGCGATGAAATCAGGGTCGTCGCCGACTTCGATCGGAGGCAGGGCGGTGTTGGTAGCCGCCCGGATCGGGGTCACCGTGCCCGAGCCGTCGTTGCTTACGTAGACGATGACCCGATGAGCCTTGCCCGCCCCCGGACCATGGCTGCCGAAAACTCCGCCCAGCGCCGGGACTGCGACCGAAATCACCGCGGCGACCGCCGCGGCCCCGGCAACGGCCTCCATCGCCCGCCGCCGGACCACCCGGCGGCGCACCGCGGCCACCGTCACCTGGTGTGGCGGTTCCCCGAAGGCGGCCCGCAGAAGATCACGCAGTTCCGGTTCCGTCCCGTCCCTGTCCATGGTGCTCACCTGACCTTTCGCTCCAGCAACTCCGCTAGCCGCGGGTCCTCGCGCAACTTGGCCAGGGCCCGCGACATCGCGCTCTTGACCGTGCCGGGCGGGCAGCCCAGCAGGCTCGCTACCTGCGCCTCGGACAGGTCATCGACAACCCGCAGCACAAGCACCGCACGCTGGCGGCGGGTCAACGACCCCAGCGCATCCCGCACCGCCATCCGCACCGCCACCTCTGCCGCGACGTCGTCCCGCGCCGGGCCCTCGGGTACGGCCGCCGAGGCCTGCTCGCCACGCCACCGGCGCCGCCACCAGGTCGCCCACGTGTTCACCATCACCCGGCGCACGTAGAACTCGGGATCGTCGCGCGCGCTGACCCGTTCCCATCGCGGCCACGTTTTCGCCAGCGCCGTCTGGACCAGATCCTCGGCCAGGGCCCAGTCGCCGGTCAGCAGCACCGCCGTCCGCTGCAGCGCCCGTTCGCGCGTCATTACGAACTGCGCGAAACCCTCAGCCTCGGCGTCCACCGCACCTCCGGACAATCTTGTTCCGCTTAACACCACCACTTGGGCACCACCTGAGGTTCCCTCGGCCATCAGAAACCTAAGGCTCTGCGGCGAGGCAGCCCCGTCGCAGCTGGATGCGGGGTGGCCCCGTCGGAATACTCCGCCTCGCTCAGCCGGCGGCGGGCGGGGTGAGGCCGAGCAGTTCGGCGGCGGCCTGGCCGCTCGCCCGGGACGCCCCGTAGGTGATCAGGTAGGCCCGGGCGGCCGGGTGCCACACCGGCAGGCCCATCTCCACCACGATCGTGTCCGGCCGCCGCGCCAGCAAGCCGGTGATGAGCTCCTGGGCGCCGGGGTCGCGATGGGCGTCGCGGATCACCGCTATCGCCGAGCGCCCGGCGGCGCCGGCCAGCGCCGCGGAAAGCCGCCGCCCGGCCTGCGCTCCCCCGGCGGGCACCTGCACCACGCTCCTGGCGGGAAGCCATGGGCCCAGGCCCCAGGGCACCTCGCCCGCGGCGATGTTGCCCGGCGGGGCGACCTCGATCACCAGCGGGTCGGTCAGCGTGCCGGGCGAGCCGCTGACCCGCAGCGCCCGCCGCGCGGCGGCCAGGCCGATGCCACCGCGCCCGGCACCCGGCGGCGCGGTGCCACCGCCTCCGGCTGCCAGCCCACCGGGGGATCCGGTCCGGCCGGCGCCGCCCGCTGATCCGCGGCCCTCCCCCGTGCCCGGCGCCGCACCGGGTTCCGCTGGCAGTGTGTTCGCGGCGAGTGGCAGTGTGTTCGCGGCGAGCGCGGCCCTGAGCCGGGCCACCCGCGCCGCCGCGTCCGCCAGCCGGGCGGCCGGGAGCTCGCCCGCGGCGACGGCGGCGGCGAGCGCGGCCCGGGCCGCGAGGTAGTCCTGCTCGTCCTGGTCCCGGCCCAGGCAGAGCAGGTCCACGCCGGCGGCGACGGCCCGCACCGCGGCACCGGGCACGCCGTCCCGGTCGCTGACCGCGCGCATCTCCAGGGCGTCGGAGATGATCACCCCGGTGAAGCCGAGCTCATCCCGGAGCAGGCCGCCGAGCGCGGCGGCCGACAGGCTGGCGGGCAGGCCGCCGGTCAGCCCGGCCACCCGCAGGTGGCCCGGCATGACAGTGGCGGCCCCGGCCGCGATGGCCGCCGCGAACGGCGGGAGGTCGCGCTCGCGCACCCGGGCGAGGCCGCCCTCGACGGCGGCGAGCACACGGTGGCTGTCCTTCCGGGTGCTGCCGTGGCCAGGAAAGTGCTTGGCGCACGCGGCCACGCCGGCCGACTGGAGGCCCGCCACCGCGGCGGCCGCGTGCCTGCTCACCAGGCCGGTGCGGTCCCCGAACGCGCGGGTCCCGATGATCGGGTTGCCCGCCACGGTGTTCACGTCCACGCACGGGGCCAGGTCCAGGTTGACGCCGACGGCGGCCAGGTCGGCCCCGATCGCCCGGTACACGGCGCTGGTCAGCGCCACGTCGTCGACCGCGCCGAGCGCGGCGTTGCCCGGGTACGGGCTGCCGGTCCGGTGCGCCAGCCGGGTGACGTCCCCGCCCTCCTCGTCGATCGCGATGACCGGCTCCGGGGCGGCCTGGTGCAGCGCCGCGGTCAGCGCGGCCAACTGCTCAGGCGCGGCCACGTTGGAGCCGAACAGCGTCACGCCCGCAAGGCCGTGCTCCAGGGCCCGCAGCAGCCACCGCGGGGCGGCCGTTCCGGGAAACGGCGGGACGAGGATGGCGTCGGCAAGGCGGGCGAGGGAGCCGGCATGCATAGCTGAAGGAAAACACGCCGGTCGCGGCGAAGCACCGTGCCCGCGCCGCCAGGGCCGCCGCCATCCCGCCGCCCGCAGCGCAGGAACGTCCGCGGCCCCGCGCCCCCGGCCGGCGGGGGCGGCGCGGCCAGCCGGATGACCGCGCTGGTCAGCGGCACCTCGGCGGAGGCGGCCCGGCCGTAGTCGTCGTCGACCATGGTTACCGGGTACCCGGCGGCCCGGTACCCGGCCTGGCAGTGCACCCACAACGGGCCGGGCGGCAGGTCGTCCGTCCGCGCGGGCAGGTCGTGCAGCGGGATGTGCGCCGCCCCGTCGATGTGGCTGGCCGCCCATTCGAGCGGGCGGCGCACGTCCAGGACAGCGATGCCGCCCCGGCGGCAGGCGGCGGCCAGCGCGGCGGCGGCCACGCGCGGCGGCGGGAGCAGGGCGGGGGCGTCCGCACCTGCCAGGTTCGCATGACCGCACGGGAGGCCGCCGTGAGGCCGCCACCACAGAGGTGTTACTTTCGGTACTTGTACAAGTACACCATGTCATCAGTAGTGCGGTCGCAGTCGCCGCGGAACGTCCCGCGGGCACCATGACCGGCGCCTGGGGCAAGGCACCGGCGGTGACGGCGGCCCGGCCGGAACGGGGGTGCCGGATGCGCGAACGTGTGTGGGTGGCAACGGCCGGACTGGTGCCATTGATGCTGGCCGGCGTGGCGGCCGGGCCGGGGTCACCCGCGGCGCCGGGCCCGGGGATCATCACCACCGTGGCCGGCGGCCCGGGACGCGGACCAGCCTGGAGCCTGGCGCAGGATCCGCAGTCGCTGGCCGTCGGCCCCGATGACACGGTCTATGTGGGCGACTCCGGTGGCGTCGTGCACGAGTTCACCGAGTCGGCCTCCTGGGAGAAGGTGGTGGCAGGGGTCGGCGGTGCGCAGGGCCCCGGCGTCCTGACCTACGACGGTGACAACGGCCCGGCCACCCGTGCCCATCTCAGCCCGGTTTCCGGGATGGCGGTCGACGCCGCGGGGAACCTGGTCATCGCCCACGCCGGCAACAACCGGGTCCGGGTGGTGGCCGAACACACCGGCTCCTTCTACGGGCAGCCGATGACCGCCGGGGACATCTATACCGTCGCCGGCAGCGGCAGGGCCGGCGACGCGGGCGACGCCGGGCCTGCCACCGCGGCGCTGCTGAACAGGCCCGGGGCCGTCGCGGTCGACGCGGCGGGCAACCTGGTCATGGCCGACACCGGCAACAGCCAGATCCGGGTGGTGGCCGAACGCACCGGCACGTTCTACGGCCAGCCGATGACCGCCGGGGACATCTACCGGATCGCCGGCGACGTCAAAGGGGATGCGGGGGACGGCGGGCCGGCGCTGCTGGCCTCGCTGCGGCATCCCGGCGCGGTGGCGATCGACGCCGCGGGGAACGTGGTCATGGCCGACACCGGCAACAGCCGGATCCGGGTGGTGGCCGAACGCACCGGCACGTTCTACGGCCAGCCGATGGCCGCCGGGAACACCTACCGGATCGCCGGGAACGTCGCCGGGTTCTCCGGCGACGGCGGCCCGGCCACCTCCGCTTACCTGTCGAGTCCTTCCGCGGTGAGCCTGGACGGCTCGGGGAACGTGGTGATCGCCGACAGCGTCAACAGGCGGGTGCGGGTGGTCGCCGCGACGACCGGGACCTTCTACGGGCAGCCGATGACCGCGGGCGACATCTACACCATCGCCGGCGACGACCAACAGGGCTATGGCGGTGACGGCGGGCCGGCCAGCTCGGCTGGCCTGTCAACCCCGGAAGGGCTGGCCTTCGACGGCGACGGGAACCTGCTCATCACCGGCGGCGGCCGGGTACGAATCGTGGCCGCGGCCGCGGGCACCTTCTATGGGCGGCCGATGACCGCGGGAGACATCTACACGGTCGCCGGGCGCGGGCCGAATGCCTCCCCCGGCGCAGGTGTCCCGGCGCGCGATGCCGTGCTGGGAGCCACGTTCGCGGTCGCCGCCACCGGGTCCGGGAACGTCGCCATCTGCGCTGACATTCAGGTACTGCTGGTGCCCGCCGCGCCAGGCACGTTCTTCGGCCAGGCCATGGCGGCCGGGCACATCTATGCAGTGACGACCCCGGCCCAGGTGGATTGCCTGCAGGGGCTGGCCTCCGACGGCCACGGGAACCTGCTCATCGCCGACCCTTCCAACCAGAAGATCAGCGTGGTCGCCGGCACGACCGGGACGTTCTACGGGCAGCCGATGACCGCGGGCGACGTCTACACCATCGCCGGCAACGGCGAAAATGGTTTCTCCGGCGACGGCGGCCCGGCCACCTCAGCCGAGCTGAGCTTCCCGCAGGGGGTGTCCGTCGACGGCAACGGAAACGTGGTGATCGCCGACACCCTCAACGAGCGGGTTCGCGTGGTCGCCGCCACGACCGGGACGTTCTACGGGCAGCCGATGACCGCGGGCGACATCTACACCATCGCCGGCAACGGCAACATTGGTTTCTCCGGCGACGGCGGCCCGGCCACCTCAGCCGAGATGACTCTCCCGGAGGGGCTGGCGGTGGACGGCGCCGGGAACGTGGTGATCGACGACAGCGACAACAACCGGGTACGGGTCGTGGCGCCAGCCACCGGGACGTTCTACGGGCAGCCGATGACCGCGGGCGACATCTACACCATCGCCGGCAACGGCAACCTTGGTTCCTCCGGCGACGGCGGCCCGGCCACCTCAGCCGAACTGGGTTTGCCGGAGGGGCTGTCGGTGGACGGCGCCGGGAACGTGGTGATCGCCGACACCGACAACAACCGGGTACGGGTCGTGGCGCTGGTCACCGGGACGTTCTACGGGCAGGCGATGACCGCGGGCGACATCTACACCATCGCCGGCAACGGCCGGTACGGCTACTTCGGGGACGGCCATCCGGCCACGCAGGCCCGGCTGGCATTCCCCGACGGGGTGGCCGTCGACGGCACGACCCTGTTCATCGCAGACCAGTACAACGGCGTCATCCGGGAGGTCGGTCCGTAGCCGCCCCAGGCCGCCGGGCCAGGCAGGGCCGCCGGGCGGCGGTCACGAATGGGTGACGTTATGTCCAGTTCGTTGCGGTTGGGGCAAGGGACGCGCCAGGTTTACGGCCAGGGCCTTTCGGGCCACTCCGAAAGCTCATCCGGGCGGACAGGGACCAGCCTGGCGCGGGCCGTCCCGTCCGCCGCGTGGCCGGGCGCGCGTCGCGGCGCGCCTGGCCACGCCATGTTTACCGGCTGCCCGCCGGGGCCGGGCGCACTATCATGGTGACCGTCCATCGACGGCAGTGGAGGAAGCCGGTGCGAGTCCGGCGCGGTCCCGCCACTGTCACCGGGGAGCGGCCCTCACGTTAGCCACGACCGCGATGCGGTGGGAAGGCCGAGGGGAGCTTCGATCCGGGAGCCAGGACACTCCGGCCGTCGATCCTTCTCCCACGGGGCGTGGTTACCCCGAGGAAGGCCCGCCATGAAGCGATCATCCGGCCACTCCCCCGCGCCGCCCGGAACCCGGCGCCCGCCGCGCCGCCGCTGATGCGCCGCCGGTCCGGGCTCGCCACCGGGCTGCTGCTCGGCGCCGCGCTCGACGCCCTGGTCGCGGACCCGCGGCGCGGGCACCCGGTCGCCGCGTTCGGCACCGCGGCGGGTCGCGCCGAGGCCCGCCTGTGGGCGGCCAGCCGCGCCCGCGGCGCGCTGTTCACCGCGGTCTGCGCCGGCCCCGCGGCCGGCGGCGGCTGGGCGCTGCAACGGCTGGCCGGCCGGCGCCCGCTGCCCGGCGCGGTGCTGGCCGCCGCCGCGGCCTGGGCCGTGCTCGGCGGTGCCAGCCTCGCGGCGGAGGCGGCGGGGATGTCCCGCGCCCTGCGGGCCGGCGACCTGGCCGGCGCGCGGGACCGGCTGCCCGCGCTGTGCGGGCGCGACCCCGCCGCGCTGCCCGCGGCCGAGCTGGCCCGCGCGACGGTGGAGTCGGTGGCGGAGAACACCTGCGACGCCGTGGTGGCGCCGCTGCTGTGGGGAGCGCTGGCCGGCGTCGGCGGCCTGCTCGGCTACCGCGCGGTGAACACGCTGGACGCGATGGTCGGTCATCACAGCATGCGTTACGCCCAGTTCGGGTGGGCCGCCGCCCGGCTCGATGACGTGGCGAACTGGGTGCCCGCCCGGGTGACCGCCGTCCTGGCTGCCGCGCTGGCCCCGGCCGTCGGCGGCACGCCGCGCCAGGCGATGCGCGCCGTGTGGCGGGACGGCGGCGATCATCCCAGCCCGAACGCGGGCCGGTGCGAGGCGGCGTTCGCCGGGGCGCTCGGGGTCAGCCTGGGCGGCACCAACGTCTACGCCGGCCGCACCGAGCGCCGGGGCACCCTGGGCGACGGCCCGCCCCCCGGGCCCGCCGACATCGACCGCGCCGTCCGCCTGTCCCGCCTGGTCACCCTGGCAGCCACCCTCCTTGCCGCGCTGACCGCGCACCTCCTGGGCCGCCCGCGAGGCGGCCAAGCATTGTCAGCTTCGGCTCGTGGCACGCCGCAGCCGCCGGGCCGAACGCCGCATAAGGCGCCCCGGCGCCGTTGCGGTGTCCCGGCGGCGAGGACCCGCCTCCCGAAGCCAGCGCAGCGCCCGCGAGGGAGGCCATGATGCGCGGCCTGCTGGTCGCCGGGACGGCGTCGGAGGCGGGCAAGAGCGCGGTCACCGCGGGGATCTGCCGCTGGCTGGCCCGGCGCGGCGTCAAGGTGGCCCCGTTCAAGGCGCAGAACATGTCGCTCAACTCCGTGGTCACCCGGGACGGGGCGGAGATCGGCCGGGCCCAGGCGATGCAGGCCGCGGCGGCCCGGATCGAGCCCGAGGCCGCGCTGAACCCGGTCCTGCTCAAGCCGGGCGGCCAGGGCACCAGCCAGGTCATGGTGCTCGGCACGCCGTTCGCCGAGGCGGACGCCATGACCTATCCCGCGCTGAAGCCGCGCCTGGCGCAGACCGTGCTGGCCTGCCTGGCCGGCCTGGCGGACCGGTTCGACGCGGTGATCTGCGAGGGGGCGGGCAGCCCGGCCGAGATCAACCTGCGCGACCACGACATCGCCAACATGGGCCTGGCCCGCGCCGCCGGGCTGCCGGTGATCGTGGTCGCCGACATCGACCGGGGCGGCGCGCTGGCCGCGCTGTTCGGCACCGTGGCGCTGCTCAGCGCCGAGGACCAGGCGCTGGTCGCCGGGTTCGTGGTGAACAAGTTCCGCGGCGACGCCCGGCTGCTGCGGCCGGGCCTGGACCGGCTCCGCGAGCTGACCGGCCGGCCGGTGCTCGGCGTGCTGCCATGGACCGGCGGGCTGTGGCTGGACGCCGAGGACTCGCTCAGCCTCGGCGCCGCGGTGCCGGAGGCAGCGGAGCCGGCCGCAGGCGGGGTGCTCCGGGTCGCGGTCGTCCGGTTCCCCCGGATCAGCAACTTCACCGACACCGACCCGCTGGCCGCCGAGCCCGGCGTGGCGGTCCGGTTCGTCACCTCCGCCGCCGAGATCGCCGACGCCGACCTGGTGATCCTGCCGGGCAGCCGGGCCACCGTGGCCGACCTCGCCTGGCTGCGCGAGCGCGGCCTGGCCGGCGCCGTGGCCGAACGCGCCGCCCGGGGCGGGCCGGTGCTCGGCATCTGCGGTGGCTACCAGATGCTGGCCGGCGAGATCCGCGACGACGTGGAGAGCGGCGCGGGCGTGGTGCCAGGGCTGGCCCTGCTGCCGGCCACGGTGGAGTTCGGCGCCGCCAAGGTGCTCCGGCTGCGCGCCGGGACCTGCGGCGGCGAGCCGGTCACCGGCTACGAGATCCACCACGGCGTGGTCACCGCCACCGGGGGCGAGCCGTTCCCCGGCGGGTGCGGCGCCGGGGCGGTACACGGCACCACCTGGCACGGGATCTTCGAGAGCGACGGGTTCCGCCGGGCGGTGCTGCGCCGGGCGGCCGCCGCGGCGGGCCGCGGCTTCGAGCCCGCGCACATCACCTTCGCCCAGCTCCGGGAGCGGAAGCTGGATACCCTGGCCGACCTGGTGGATCAGCACCTGGACACCGATGCGCTGCTGAACCTGATCGACCGCGGCGCCCCGCCAGGGCTCCCGGTCCTACCCCCGGGGGCCCCATGAGCCACATCCTGCTGATCTCCGCGTCGGACACCGACCTGCTGGCAGCCAGGGCCAGCGGGGCGCCCTATCGCCTGGCCAACCCCGCACGGACCGCGCCCGGCGACGTGCCGGGACTGATGGCCGGAGCGTATTGCGTGATCGTGCGGCTGCTGGGCGGGAGGAGGAGCTGGCCGGACGGGCTTGCCGCCGTCCTGGCGGGGGGCCTGCCTGCGGTGGTGCTGTCCGGCGAGCCGGCCCCGGACGCGGACCTGATGGCGGCGTCCACCGTCGCGGCGGGGGTGGCCGCGCAGGCGCTGGCGTACCTGCGCGAGGGCGGGCCCGCCAACCTGGCCGGGCTGGCCGCGTTCCTGTCCGACACGCTGCTGCTCACCGGGCAGGGCTTCGCGCCCCCGGTGCCGCTGCCCGCCCACGGCGTGCACGGGGACCGCGCGGCCGACCCGGGACGGCCGACCGTGGGGATCGTGTTCTACCGGGCGCACGCGGTGTCGGGGAACACCGCGTTCGCGGACGCGCTGGCCGACGCGGTGGAGGCGCGCGGCGGCAACGCCCGGTGCGTGTACTGCTCCTCGCTGCGCGCCGCCGGGCCGGAGGTCTACGACCTGCTCGCCGGGGCGGACGCGCTGATCGTGACCGTGCTCGCCGCGGGCGGGACGGTCGCCGGGGACGCCAGCGCGGGCGGCGACGCCGACGCCTGGGACGTGGCCGCGCTGGCCGCGCTGGACGTGCCGGTGCTGCAGGCCCTGTGCCTGACCTCGTCGCGGGCCGCCTGGGCCGCCTCTGCCGCGGCGCTCACCCCGATGGACGCGGCGATGCAGGTGGCGGTGCCCGAGTTCGACGGGCGGCTGATCACGGTCCCGTTCTCGTTCAAGGAATCCGGCGCGGACGGGGTGCCGGCCTACGTCGCCGACCCCGAGCGGGCGGCGCGGGCCGCCGGGATCGCGATGGCGCACGCGCGGCTGCGGCACACGCCCCCGGCGCAGCGGCGGGTCGCGATCATGCTCTCGGCCTACCCCACCAAGCACGCCCGGGTCGGCAACGCCGTCGGGCTGGATACCCCGGCCTCGGCCGTGGTGCTGCTCCGGGCGCTGCGGGAGGCGGGTTACGACCTCGGCGACGGGTTCCCCGAGGAGGGCGACGCGCTGATCCACGCGCTGATCGCGGCCGGCGGGCACGACACCGAGTGGCTCACCGCCGAGCAGCTCGCCGCCGCGCCGATGCGGGTGCCCGCGGCCCGGTACGCGGACTGGTTCGCCGCGCTGCCCGCGCCGCTGGCCGGGTCGGTCACCACCCACTGGGGCGAGCCGCCGGGCGAGCTGTACGTCGACGGCGGCGACATCGTCCTGGCCGGGCTGCGGTTCGGCAACGTGGTGCTGATGATCCAGCCGCCGCGCGGGTTCGGCGAGAACCCGGTGGCCATCTACCACGACCCGGACCTGCCGCCGTCGCACCACTACCTGGCGGCGTACCGCTGGCTGGAGCGCGACTTCGGCGCGCACGCGGTAGTGCACCTGGGCAAGCACGGCACCTGCGAGTGGCTGCCCGGCAAAGGGCTCGGCCTGTCCGCGGCGTGCGCCCCGGACGCGGTGCTCGGCGACCTGCCGCTGGTCTACCCGTTCATCGTCAACGACCCCGGCGAGGGCACCCAGGCCAAGCGGCGCACGCACGCCACGATCGTCGACCACCTGATCCCGCCGATGGCCCGCGCCGACAGCTACGGCGACCTGGCCCGGCTGGAACAGCTCCTGGACGAGTACGCCACGGTCAGCGCGCTGGACCCGGCGAAGCTCCCGGCCGTGCGGGCCCAGGTCTGGGAGCTGATCCAGGCCGCGCAACTCCACCACGACCTGGGCCTCGGCGCGGCGCCCGCGGCCGCCGAGTTCGACGACTTCGTGCTGCACGTGGACGGGTACCTGTGCGAGATCAAGGACGCGGTGATCCGCGACGGGCTGCACATCCTGGGCGCCGCCCCGGCCGGCGAGCAGCGCACCGCGACCGTGCAGGCGGTGCTGCGGGCCACGCAGGTCTGGGGCGGGCGTCAGGCGCTCCCCGGACTGCGGGCCGCCCTGGCCGCTTTTTTCGGCCTGGACGAAAAGGCGCTGCTGGCCAGCCCCGGGCAGCCGGTCGAGGTCCGGGGTGACCTGCCCGGCCTGGCGGCCGGGGACGGGGGCACCGGGAGGCAGGCGCGGCAGACCGGGGCGGACGTGATCGACGCGCTGGAGTCGCTCGCCGCCCGGCTGGTCGCGGGCCTGGACGCGGCGGGCTGGGACCCGGGGCAGGCGGCACCGGTGGCCACCGGGGTGCTCGGCGCGGCACCGCCGCCGGTGACCGCGGTGCTGGAGTTCGCCGCGGCCGAGGTGGTGCCCCGGCTGGAGCGCACGCCGGACGAGGTGGCGAACGTGCTGCGCGCGCTGGATGGCCGGTACGTGCCGGCCGGGCCGTCGGGCTCGCCCACCCGGGGCCTGGTGAACGTGCTGCCGACCGGGCGGAACTTCTACTCGGTGGACCCGAAGGCGATCCCGTCCCGCAACGCCTGGGACGTGGGCGCGGCGCTGGCGGAGTCGCTGGTGGCCCGGCACCTGGCCGACACCGGGTCCTACCCGCGGTCGGTGGGGCTGACCGTGTGGGGCACCTCGGCGATGCGCACCCAGGGCGACGACATCGCCGAAGTGCTGGCGCTGATCGGGTGCCGCCCGGTGTGGGACGACGCGTCCCGGCGGGTGACCGGGTTCGAGGTCGTGCCGCCGGGCGACCTGGGGCGGCCCCGGATCGACGTGACCGTGCGCATCTCCGGGTTCTTCCGGGACGCGTTCCCGCACGTGATCGCGCTGCTGGACGACGCGATCTTTGCGGTGGCCGGGCTGGACGAGCCGCCGGAGCTGAACTACCTGCGGGCGCACGCCGACGCGGACGCCGCCGCGCACGGGGACCGGCGGCGGGCGACGACGCGGATCTTCGGGTCCAAGCCCGGCGCGTACGGGGCGGGGCTGCTGCCGCTGATCGACGCGCGCAACTGGCGCACCGACGCCGACCTGGCCGAGGTGTACGCGGTGTGGGGCGGCTACGCCTACGGCCGCGGCCTGGACGGCCGGGAGGCGCGCGCGGACATGGAGTCGGCCTTCCGCCGGATCGCGGTGGCGGCGAAGAACACCGACACCCGGGAGCACGACATCGCCGACTCCGATGACTACTTCCAGTTCCACGGCGGCATGGTGGCGATGGTCCGGCACCTGACCGGGGCCTCCCCCGCCGCCTACATCGGCGACTCGGCGCTGCCGGACCTGGTGCGCACCCGCACCCTGGCCGAGGAGACCCGGCGGGTGTTCCGGGCCCGGGTGGTCAACCCCCGGTGGCTGGCCGCGATGATGCGGCACGGGTACAAGGGCGCGTTCGAGATGGCCGCGACCGTGGACTACCTGTTCGGCTACGACGCGACGGCCGGCGTGGTGGACGACTGGATGTACGACCAGCTCGCCGATTCGTACGTGTTCGACGACGCGGTGCGCGCGTTCCTGCGCGAGTCCAACCCGTGGGCGCTGCGCGGCATCGCCGAGCGGCTGCTGGAGGCCGCGGACCGCGGCCTGTGGGCCAAGCCGGCGGACGCCACCCTGGAGCAACTACGGTCGGTGTACCTGGAGCTGGAAGGCGAGCTGGAGGGGGAGGAGGCCGAATGACCCGGTTCCCGTTCAGCGCCGTGGTCGGCATGGACGACATGCGGCTGGCGCTGGTGCTCAACGCGGTGTCCCCGGACATCGGCGGGGTGCTGGTGCGCGGGGAGAAAGGCACCGCGAAGTCGACCATGGTGCGGGCGCTGGCGGCAATCCTGCCCGAGGTGACCGTGGTGGCCGGGTGCCGGTTCTCCTGCGACCCCGCCGCACCGGACCCGGGCTGCCCGGACGGCCCGCACGAGGGCGGCGCGGCGGCGGTGACCCGCCCCGCCCGGCTGGTCGAGCTGCCGGTCGGCGCCAGCGAGGACCGCCTGGTCGGCGCGCTGGACATCGAGCGCGCGCTGACCGAGGGCGTCAAGGCGTACGAGCCGGGCCTGCTCGCCGCCGCGCACCGCGGCGTGCTGTACGTGGACGAGGTGAACCTGCTGCACGATCACCTGGTCGACCTGCTCCTGGACGCCGCCGCGCTGGGCACCTGCTACGTGGAGCGGGACGGGGTCTCGGTCCGGCATGCCGCCCGGTTCCTGCTGGTCGGGACCATGAACCCGGAGGAAGGCGAGCTGCGCCCGCAGCTGCTGGACCGGTTCGGGTTCACCGTCGACGCCACGGCGCCGCGCGACCCCGGGCCGCGCAGCGAGGTGGTCCGGCGGCGGCTGGCCTACGACGCGGACCCGGCGGCCTTCACCGGCCGGTGGCGCGATGCCGAGTCCGCCCTCGCGGCGCGGATCGTGGCGGCCCGGGCGCTGCTGCCCGGGGTGCGGCTGCCCGACGCCACGCTGCACCAGGTCGCCTCGGTCTGCGCGGCGTTCGACGTGGACGGGCTGCGCGCCGACCTGGTGACCGCGCGGGCGGCGATGGCGCACGCGGCCTGGGCCGGGCGTGGCGAGGTCAGCACGGCCGACGTGCGCGCGGCGGCCCGGCTGGCGCTGCCGCACCGGCGCCGGCGGCAGCCGTTCGACGCGCCGCAGCTCGACCCCGGGGAACTGGACCAGGCGCTGGCCGGGGCCGGGGAGGATCCCGGCGACGACCCCGGCCCCGGGGACGACGGGCCGGGCGGCGGCGAGCCGCAGCCCAGCCACGCCGCTACGCCGGGCGCCGGTGCCCCGCCGCCGCCGCAGACGGCCGACCCCGGGCACGGCCCGGCCGGGGAGGGCCCGGCCGGGGAGGGCCCGGCCGACGGCGGCCCGGCCGGCCAGCACCCCGGTTCCCCCCCGCCCGGCGAGCGGCCCCGCGCGGGCGGGCCGGAACCCCCCCCGGCGGCCCCGGGGCCGGTGTTCCGGGTCCGGCGGATCGAGGTCCCCGGGGTGGGCACCGGCGCGGCGGGCCGCCGGTCACGGGCGCGGACGGACTCCGGCCACGTCACCGGGGCGCACCGGCCCCCCGGCGGGGTGCGCCGGGTGCACGTCCCCGCGACGTTCACCGCGGCCGCGCCCTACCAGGTGGCCCGCGGCCGGGCCCCGGGCGGCGGGCTGCTGCTGCGTCCCGGCGACCTGCGCGAGGCACGGCGGGAGGGCCGGGAGTCCAACCTGATCCTTTTCCTGGTGGACGCCAGCGGCTCGATGGCGGCGCGGGCCAGGATGGGAGCGGTGAAGGGCGCGGTGCTCTCCCTGCTGCTGGACGCCTACCAGCGGCGGGACAAGGTGGGGATGGTCACGTTCCGCGGCAGCGGCGCGGCGATGGCGCTGCCGCCGACCTTCTCGGTCGAGGCGGCGGCGGCCCGGCTGGCCGCGGTGCCGACCGGGGGGCGCACCCCGCTGGCGGCGGGGCTGGCCCGCGCCGCCGACGTGCTCCGCACCGAGCGGATCCGCGACCCGCGCCGCCGGGCCCTGCTCGTCGTGGTCACCGACGGCCGCGCCACCGGCGGCCCGGACCCGGTGGGCAGCGCGCACCGGGCGGCCGGGCTGCTCGCCGCCACCGGGGTGGCCAGCGTGGTGGTGGACTGCGAGTCCGGCCCGGTCCGGCTGGGCCTGGCGGCGGACCTGGCCGGCTTCCTCGGCGGCATCGCGCTCCGCCTGGAGCACCTGGCCGCCGCCCCGCTGGCCGACACGGTGCGCGTGCTGAAGGAGGTGGCGTGATGCCGCAGGGAAAGCCGCTCGTCATCCCCGACGACGGGCTGACCACCCGGCAGCGGCGCAGCCGCGCGCTCACGGTGGTGCACACCGGGGAGATGAAGGGCAAGTCCACCGCCGCGTTCGGGCTCGCGCTGCGGGCCTGGAACGCCGGCTGGCCGATCGTGGTGTACCAGTTCGTCAAGAGCGCCAAGTGGCGGACCGGGGAGGAGGCCGCGCTGGCCGCGCTGTCGCAGGTGCACGGCCAGACCGGCGAGGGCGCCCCGGTCACCTGGCACAAGATGGGCGAGGGCTGGTCGTGGATCGCCCGGCCGGGCACCGAGCCCGACCACGCCGCCAACGCGCGCGAGGGCTGGGAGCAGGTCAAGCGGGACCTCGCCGCGCAGGCGTACGGCTTCTACGTGCTCGACGAGTTCACCTACCCGATGAAGTGGGGCTGGGTGGACACCGCGGACGTGGTCGCCACGCTGGCGGGCCGGCCCGGCCGGCAGCACGTGGTGATCACCGGGCGCGACGCCGACCCCGCGCTGGTCGGCGCGGCCGACCTGGTGGTGCGGATGACCAAGGTCAAGCACCCGATGGACGCCGGGCAGAAGGGCCAGAAGGGCATCGAGTGGTGATCATCCCCCGGCTGGTGCTGGCCGCGCCCGCGTCCGGGCACGGCAAGACCACCGTGGCCACCGGGCTGATGGCCGCGCTGGCCGTCCGCGGGCTGGTGGTGTCCGGGCACAAGGCCGGGCCGGACTACATCGACCCGGGCTACCACGCGCTGGCGACCGGCCGCCCGGCCCGCAACCTGGACCCGGTGCTGTGCGGCGAGCACGCGATCGCGCCGCTGTTCGCGCACGGCGCCCGGGGGGCCGACGTCGCGGTCATTGAGGGGGTCATGGGCCTGTTCGACGGGCGCGGGGCCAGCGCGGCGGGGTCCACGGCGCAGGTGGCCGGCCTGCTCGGCGCCCCGGTGGTGCTGGTCGTCGACGCCGCCGCGCAGGGCCGGTCGGTCGCCGCGCTGGTGTCCGGGTTCGCCTCGTTCGACCCGGCGGCCCGGCTGGCCGGGGTGATCTTGAACCGGGTCGGCTCA
>Ga0335078_10007040_pt1 | contig 16666 bp, 10 predicted proteins | sample Lox_Sample_32_FD_206711 | JGI IMG/M metagenome (GOLD analysis project Ga0335078, IMG submission 206711) | Soil microbial communities from Loxahatchee National Wildlife Refuge, Florida, United States - Lox_Sample_3.2 | ecosystem: Environmental > Terrestrial > Soil > Wetlands | place: USA... | reverse complement strand
TTTTTGACCGCGGCAAAGAACAGTCGATCTCGCAGTTCGAGGTGGCGACGCCGGTTCCGCCGCCATCGGCTTCTACTGCGGTCGCCGCGCCAGGTCAAGCGGTCTCACCGCCTCCGCCCCAGCCTCCGAATAATTTTCTGGCTTTGTACTTCGACGATCTCGACACCTCCGACCCGGACATGATTTACGCGCGCGGCGCCGCCGATCACTACCTGGCCGCCAATCTTCAACCCAGGGATCGGACCGCCATCTTTACCTCCGACCAAATGCTTTCCGACTTCACCGTCGATCCGCAGCAGATTCACGCGGCGCTCGCGAAGTTGCAAGCCAGCGTGCGCTCGATCACCCGCGTTCATGGCTGCCCCGATCTCTCCGACTATCAGGCACAGGAAATTACCGAACAACAGAACCCGGACACCTCCGACGCGTGGCAAATGGCCCTCGATGAGGCCAGGGGCCGCTGCAAAATGATGGAGCCGCAGGACGATGCGATGGCCGGTGCGAATGCCGAACTTGAAGGCACTACCCGGCTGGAGAACATGATCCGGATGATGGCTCGAACCGTTCTGCTTCAGGCGCAAATGCAGGCTCGATCGAATCTGGAGCAGCTTGACCATCTGGTCACCTACGTCTCACAGATGCCGGGTCAGCGCACCATCATTCTTGTCTCGCCGGGATTCCTCTCGAAGAGCGAAAAGTTCCAGCTGGATCGTTTGATTGACCACGCCGTGCGTTCGCAGGTGGTGATCAGTGCGCTGGATCCGAGAGGCCTGGTACCGCCAAGAGAGTCCGATGTGACGCAGAGTTGGAGTCACGGACGCCCCGGAGCATCCGAGCGCTCGGATGCAATGCGGGATCTCGCCGTTGCCGACGTGCTGGCGGAGGTCGCACAAGGCACGGGCGGCGAATTCTTTCACAACAACAACGATCTCAAAGCGGGATTTGGCGCGCTCTCTGGCTCTCCCGTCTATTACTTGCTGGCCTTCGCACCCAGCGCCACGAAGCCGGATGGCAAGTTCCACGCTTTGAAAGTCGACCTGACAGAGAAGCACAAGGGTTTTAGCGTACAAGCCAGGCACGGCTATTTCGCTTCCAGGAATGAAGCTGAGGTCGAAGCCGAGGCCAAGCAACTGGCAGCTTCCGATTCCGAGGCTCAGACCCGGGAGCAGATTCGTGAGGCACTGCTTTCGAAAACCGATTCGCGGCAATTACCGGTCGAGTTGGGCGGAAAACTCTCCGAAGGGCAGGGTGGCGCGCGCGAGCTTGCCCTGGTCACTCACCTCGACGCCAAACCTCTTCATTTTCAGAAAGACGGAGAGCATAACCTCAATACCGTTACCTTCGTCTTCGCAGTCTTCGATCAGAAAGAAAAAATGATCATGACGCAAGAACGCTTTGCTCATGTCAGCGTTCTCGATACGCAAATACCGGAGCTTTTCAAGGCCGGGGTAGACATGAGCGTAAACTTCCAGCTCAAGCCGGGAGTGTATAGGATCCGTGAAGTGGTAACCGATTCGGAAGAGCACCATCTGACGGCACTCTCCACGACTATCTCCGTTCCCTAGAATCCCTTTCTTGCGTCACGGTGCACCATCGCACTGCCCGCTTTCGAACACCGCATTGCGAAAACGGACGCCCGCACCCGATCCCCATCCAGCGCGACCCTACAACATCTTGACGGAACAATCACTTAGCCCAAGCCGTAATTGGGTAAACAGGTGCTGTGTGAGTTGCCAGTTCATTCCGCGAGAGATCGATACCTATGCCATTCCATGATCTGCGAATCGCCATTCGCCACTTGCTGAAGTCTCCCGGATTTACCGCCACGGCCGTGCTGATGCTGGCCCTGGGGATCGGCGCCACCACCGCCATCTTCTCCATCGTCGAGGGCGTGCTGCTGCGGCCGCTTCCGTTTCCGCATCCCGAGAGACTGGTCGTGCTCTCGGACATCCTGCAAGGCGCGGATGTGGGCGGCAACGGCGAGGCCGGAGTCACGGCTCCGGACGTTCTGGCCTACACTCGCGACACGCACAGCTTCGACAGCCTCGGCGGATATACGCAGCCTAGTTATGAGTTGTCCGGTATTGGCGAGCCCGCGCAGGTGAGCGCGGCCCGGCTCTCCGCTGGGGTTTTTCCCGCCCTGCAGATCGCGCCTCTCATGGGCAGATTCTTCACGCAACAGGAGGACGACCAAAAGGAGCAGGTTGTCGTCGTCAGTTACTCGCTCTGGCAGAGCCGGTTGCACGGCAATCCCAACGTCCTGGGAACCAAGCTGTTGCTGGATCGCCAGCCCTATACCGTCATCGGAGTGATGCCACGCAACTTCGAGTTCCCGCTGATGCCGGGACACATGAACAGCAGCGAGCTATGGCTTCCCATGAGCTTCACGCCGGAGGAGACCACCGGAATGGGAGTTGGCGGCTGGAACTTCGGCATGGTGGGGCGGCTGAAGCCGGGAATCAGCGCGGCCCAGGCGCAGAGCGATGCGGAGCGCGTGGCCCAGGAGACGATGCGGGGTTATCCGACCTTCATGGCCAGTCTGCGCATTAGCCCGGTGGTGCGTTCGCTGCACGAAGAAACCGTGGAGCAGGCTCGTCAACTGGTACGCACTTTGTTCCTGGCTATCGTGGTGGTGCTGCTGATCGCGTGCGCCAATTTTGCCGGGCTGCTGCTGGTCCGCGCCATCCGCCGCCGCCGCGAAGTGGCGGTGCGTCTCGCTCTGGGAGCGCCCGCCAGTACTTTGCTGCGGCACGCGATTCTCGAGAGCCTGATATTGAGCGTGACTGGAGGAGTACTCGGTCTGGCTCTGGCCGCGATGGCCTTGCGTGTGGGGGTAAGCTGGCTGCCCGAAACTCTTCCCCGGGTTGACGAGATCGGACTCGACTGGCAAGTGGTAATGTTCGCGATCGTCCTCGCCGTCCTGACGGGCCTGCTTTGCGGACTGGCTCCGGCGTTTGCCGCAGTGCGCACCAGTATGAATGACGCGCTGAAAGAAGGTGGACGCACCGGCAGCGCCGGCAGTGGCCACGCGCGACTGCGCTCCGCCCTGGTGATCGGCGAAATCGCCATCGCGCTGGTGCTGCTCGTCGCCTCCGGTTTGCTGCTCCGGAGTTTCGAGAAGATGCGCGCCGTCGATCTCGGCTTCCGTCCGGACCATATCCTCGTGGCATCCTACTCATTGCCGCAGAAGCAGTACGAAACCCAGGCGATGGTGAATAAGTTCAATGGAGAATTGATCCGCCGGGTGCAGCAACTTCCCGGCGTAAAATCCGTTGGCCTCACGTCGTTTCTGCCGGCTTCTGGCAGCAACAACAACACTACCTTCGTTGTCGAGGGCTATGTTTCGCCGCGTGGCGCCAATATGAACCTGGCAACCACGGTCGCAGTGCAGGGAGATTATCTGCGGACGATGGGAATCCCGCTATTGAGGGGCCGTTTCTTTGCCCCGGCGGATAGTTCAGATACGCAGCTGGTCGCGATCGTCAACCACAAACTCGCCCAGCACTACTGGCCGGGAGCCGACCCCGTTGGGAAGCACATGCGACTGGGAACGCCGGAAACGCCTACGCCCTGGATGACCATCGTGGGGGAGATTGCCGACGTGAAGGAGGGCTCTCCCGACACCCCGGACAAAGAACAGTATTATCAGCCGATCGAGCAGATTAAGAACTCCATCGGCTCCTTAGCGTCGCCTACTGCGCTTTTTGGCAATGGAGGCTATATTGCCGTTCGCACGGCGCTGCCGCCCGAGCAGATGGCAAACGTCCTTAGCACCACGGTTCGTACTATCGATCCGCAACTGCCGCTTACCCAAGTGCAAAGCATGGAGCGTGCGGTCTCCGATAGCGAAGCCCCGCGCCGCTTCAATACCGCGCTCATCTCTGCCTTTGCGTTCGCGGCGGTGCTGCTGGCAGCGCTCGGTATCTACAGCGTCATCGCGTTTTCGGCCGCTCTTCGTACCCAGGAGATGGCGATCCGATTGGCCTTAGGATCGCAGCGCACGGGCATTCTGCGTCTGGTCTTTGCGTCCGCGGCCAAACTTGCACTCGCCGGTTGCGCGATTGGACTACTGGGCGCTTCGGCCGCGTCGCACTTATTGGACTCATTGCTGTTCGGCGTCAGCCCCTTCGACCCCCTGGTGCTTGGGTTGGCCGCGCTTTCCGTGCTGATGCTGGCGCTGGCAGCCTCTTTGCTCCCCGCGCAGCGTGCGGCTTCCATCGACCCCATGCAGGCTCTGCGGGCGGATTGAGTTCAGCCGCCCGCACAGCCGCCTCGATTTCCCAAGCAGCCACGAAAATGGTAAAACACTCGCCTTGCGCTTATGGGGGAATTCTTCACGCGTGAACGCTTTGGCCAACCGCAGGTCCTTGCCGGATTCCTGCTCCTGATATTTACCGCGCAGTGTTCCTGGCTCCTGCTGCGCGGTACCGCGCCCCTCGATGTGAACTCGATCGAACTCTTCCGTGTGCAGGAAGGTGCGCGCCAGTGGCGTGGCGAGGGCGTTGCCGGAACGCCGTCTCCCGACCGTCTCGAAGCTGCCGCGCCCCCTCCGCCGGAAATCGAAGAGAATCAGGGCTACGATCCCGATCACTCTCCGTTGTGGTATCTGCTGGCCTCGGCTGCGCTGGTGGACTGGCGAGGCCCGGCCCCGGCGAACCCGGTGCCCTACTGGGCTTGGCTGGCGCGGGTGCCGTACATCGTTTTTGGAATTCTGCTCGGCGCATCGCTGTGGTACGTGGTGCGCCGCTTGTACGGCAACGCCGGAGGATACATCGCGCTGGGCTTGTACTGCTTCTCCCCAGCAATCCTGCGCCACAGCACGCTGTGGTTTGCCGAGCCGGAAATAGGAGCCGCGTGGGGAGCTTTCGGCGCCATCTTCACGTCCATCGCGGTGGCTCACACTTTGTACGCTCCCCGCGAAGTTGTGCTGTGGAACTGGCGGCGCATTCTGCTGCTCGGACTCTCGCTGGCTCTCGCCGTGGGATGCCAGTTCTCTCTGGTGATTCTTGCGCCGATCACTCTGGGATTCATGCTGTACGTTGCGCCCACGCGCCGAGCGGCGGCCCTGGTGATCTGGGCGGCGGCATGGGCCGTTGGCGCGCTCCTGCTATTGGCCGCTTATGCCTTTCATCCTGCCATTTTCTGGCAAGGGATCAGTCATGCCCGCTTCCTCGGGGCTGCCGGACGCGCCTTTGGAATGTGGGGCGCGTACCGGCGCATCGGAAATGAACTGGCGCAGGCCGGACCCTCCTTGCTGGTAATGCTGCCCGCCGCTCTGACGGCGTATCTCGCCTGGCCGCGCGCCCGCTATTTCGGCAACACCGCGCCGCTTCTGGTCGCGACGCTGTTTCTGGCGATGGCAGTGGCCACACCGCACTATCCAGGAACCGGCTTTGAACTGATGGCGATTCCTTTTCTGCTTGTCTTCGTCTCCGGCGTGGCGGCGGATCTGCTCGAAACCCAACAGCGTGCCATCGTAACCGCTTGTATCCTGGGACTGCTGGCGGCCAACGCCGTGTGGAATCTGGTCGCCCTCAGCCGTGTCGGCCGGGGATAAAGCCAACCGGATCGCTATCTCTTCCCGCGACTTCCGGCCCGCTTCCACGCTCTAACTAAGCAGAGATGCCCGCCGGAAAGGGGGCGCTGTGTTCCGGAAACTGGAGTATGATGGTGCTGTGAAAAGGGCCTCCAACGCGGTCTTTGCCTTCATTGGCTGGACGTTATTGCTGGCCACGTCTGCCGCGCAAATCAATGCCGCGCCGCCTTCGGTTACCTCGATGGGATTTGGCGGGCGCGCCTTCAACGGTCCGGCTCCGAGCGTGACTTCGGTCGGTCCGCGTGGCTACGCTCCGAATCCCGCCTTCCCCAGCAGCCGGGTCGTCATTGGCGGAAATTCCAACGCGCACCCGCATCATCATGACGTTCCATACTGGGGTGCAATCTACCCGGCGCCTTATTACGGCTATTACGACAATGGAGCCGCCGACGATCCGGCCAGCGACACCGCCGAGGGCGACGATTACAGGGGCGGTCCCACGATCTTCGACCGGCGCGGCCCCGGCAACGCTACGCGTCCGCCCGCCGAAGACTACGCCGAGGCTCAGCCGTCTGAACCGGCTTCGTCCTCGGACCTGGCCGTCGCCACACCCCAGCCGGACACCGTGCTGGTCTTCAAAGATGGCCACCAGCTGGAAGTGGAGAACTACGCCATCGTCGGCTCTACGCTCTACGATCTTACCGATGGCCATCGCCGCCGCGTCGGTCTTGCGGAGTTGGACCTGGCGGCGACCGCCAAGGAAAATGACGATCGCGGCGTCGACTTTCAAGTACCTTCAGGTTCCGAGTAACTGCAATGAACTGCAAGTGGCTGATGAGCGCGCTGCTCGCCTTATCCCTGGCTCCCTGCGCAGCCGCGCAAATGCATGGTGGAGGTTTTGCTCGCGGCGCTGGCTTTTCCGGCCATTTCGGCCGCGGCTATGGTCGCGGTGCGGTGTTTTTCGGAGACCCGTTTTTCTACTCCGACTATCCCTCCGCTTCACCGGTTGCTGAAATGCCACCGATCGTGCTCGTGCAACCGCAATCTTCAGTCGCAGCCGCAGCCCCTGAGCCAAAGCGTGAGCCGCTGCTGATCGAGTTGCAGGGCGACCGATATGTTCGCTTCAGTGGCGATGGCGCGGCTGAGTCCGCGGAATCAGCTGCCACGCGATCCGCGCACATCCTGCAACCCGCGTCTTCAGCTCCGGTGGCCGTCGCCGTCCAGGAGCTTCCACCCGCGGTTCTCATTTTTCGTGATGGCCACCAGGAGCAGGTAAGAGACTACGTGATTGCCAGCGGAACTCTCTACGCCCACGGAGACTACTGGCAAAGCGGTGCGTGGAGAAAAGATATCAGGCTCTCGCTGCTGGATATCCCCGCAACTCTGTTGGCCAACCAAAATCACGGCGTGAAGTTCATCCTTCCCTCAGCCCCGAACGAAGTTGTAACCCGGCCGTAGTCTTGATTCGCCGGAAACCTAAATTCGATTAACCACAAGGGGGATGTCCTTTGTGTCCTTTGTGGTCATGAAGTTGAACTCTCCTCGCGACCCCAATTTCCGGCCCCGACATGATATAATTGTTAGTACTTAACTGTCCGCTAACTTACTGTAATTACAGTTATTTACGTGTGCGAGGCTCCGGAAACCCAGGAGCTAGAAGCCAGGAGCTAGAAGCATCTCATGCCTGACGATCCCCAGAATCCCGAGCTTCCTTTAACTCCGCCCAGTGGCGGCGACGGCACCGGAATTCCCGGAGCGCTGAACATTCAACCCGTCAACATTGAAGAGGAGATGCGGCGATCGTATCTCGACTATTCCATGTCGGTGATCATTGGCCGCGCCCTGCCTGACGTGCGTGACGGATTGAAGCCGGTGCATCGGCGAATTCTGTACACCATGCAGCAGATGGGCCTCCTGCCCAACCGCTCCACGCGCAAGTGCGCCAGAATCGTCGGCGAAGTCATGGGCAAGTACCATCCGCACGGCAACCTCGCGGTGTACGACGCGTTGGTGCGCTTGGCGCAACCGTTCGCCATGCGTTATCCGCTGGTGGATGGGCAAGGCAACTTCGGCTCGGTAGATGGAGACCCGCCGGCCGCCGATCGTTACACCGAAGCGCGGTTGACGCGGGTGGCCGCCGCTCTGCTGGAAGATCTGGACAAGGAAACCGTCGACTTCCGTCCTAACTACGACGGCAACGAAATCGAACCCGATGTTCTCCCCACGCGCATCCCAAATTTGCTGGTGAATGGATCGGACGGAATTGCGGTCGGCATGGCAACAAAAATTCCGCCGCACAACCTGACCGAAATCGTCGATGCCACCATCACCCTGGTGAATAATCCGCACACCACGCTGCCGGAGATTCTGAAATTCGTGCAGGGACCAGATTTCCCCACTGCGGGAATTATTCACGGCAAAAGCGGAATCCTCGAAGCTTACAAAACCGGACGTGGCCGCTTCATGATGCGCGCCAAAGCGGCGATCGAGAACATCACGAAAGAACGCCAGGCCATCATCGTCACGGAAATTCCTTATCAGGTAAACAAGGCGCGGCTGATCGAGCGCATGGCCGAGCTGGTGAATAACAAAATCATCGACGACGTTTCCGACATCCGCGACGAAAGCGACCGCGACGGCATGAGAATTGTTGTTGAGCTGAAGCGCGGCGGTGAACCGCAGCTCGTGCTCAACCAGCTCTTCAAGCACACCTCGATGCAGGAAGGTTTCAGCATGATCTTCCTCGCGGTGGTCAATGGCCAGCCCAGGGAATTAGGGCTGATCCAGGCGATCCAGCTCTTCATCGATCACCGCGTGGACGTCGTTCGCAGGCGCACGGCGTACCTGCTGAATAAAGCCAAAGACCGCGAGCACATCCTCGAAGGCTACCTCACCGCGCTCGATCACCTGGACAACGTAATCACCATCATTCGCGCCAGCGCCAATCGCGCCGATGCCCGCGAAAATCTGGTGACGTACTTTGCCGGTAAGAAGATCGACATCAACGTCACCGGACGCGCGCCCAAGCTCGATCCCGAAAAGCCGTTCACTTCGATCCAGGCCGAAGCCATTCTCGAACTGCAATTGCATCGCCTGACCCGGCTTTCGATCGATGAAATTTCCAAAGAACTGAAAACTACCCGCGACAACATCGCCGAGTTCGAATCGATTCTCGGCTCGGAAAAGAAGCTGCGCGGCGTCATCATCAAAGAGCTAGAGGAAATTAAGAAGTTATACGGAGACGAGCGCCGCACCCGCATCGAAGACGAAGCTGCGGAGATCATGCTGGAAGACCTGATCGCCGACGAGCAGGTGGCCGTCACCGTGAGCCACAGCGGCTACCTGAAGCGGACGCCGATCTCCACCTACCGCATGCAGCGCCGCGGAGGCACGGGCCGCACCGGCATGAAGACGCGCGACGAGGATTTCGTCGAGCATCTGTTCATCGCCTCCACGCACGCCTTCATTCTCATCTTCACCAACACCGGGCGGGTGTACTGGCTGAAGGTCTACGAAATTCCCGACGTGGGCGCCGCCGGCAAAGGCAAACATGTCGGCAACCTGGTCGGACTCGCGCCCGGCGAAACCGTTCGCACCATGCTCGCCGTACGCAACCTGGAAGAAGAGGGCCGATACATCCTTTTCGCCACCCGCAACGGCACGGTGAAGAAGACCGACCTGAAAGATTTTTCGCACGTCATGTCGCGCGGCATCATCGCCATCGGCATCGACCAGGGCGACGAGCTGGTGGGCGTCACTTTGACCGACGGCAATCAGATCGTCTTTCTGGCTTCGCACGACGGCCAGGCTATCCGCTTCGACGAAGGCGACGTCCGCTCCATGGGACGTCCGGCGTTCGGCGTGCGCGGCATGGCGCTCGACAAGGGTGACTACATCGTCGGCATGGCCACGACCCCGAAAGACTTGAAGAAAGCCGAAGCCGACGCGCAAAAGGCCATCGAAAAAGCCGGAATCGCCGAAGCTACCGCAACTGACGAGATCATTCCCATCAAAGGCTCGCTCATTCTCTCTATCACCGAAAACGGCTACGGCAAGCGCACACCCGCCGACGAGTACCGTCTGCAGGGACGCGGTGGCTCCGGCGTCATCAACGTGAAGACCACCGAGCGCAACGGCAAAGTCTCCAGCATCGCGCAGGTGACGGAAGACTCCGAAGTCATGCTAATCAGCCAGTACGGCAAAATCATCCGCATGGACTCCAGCACCATCCGCGAATCCGGCCGCGCCGCGCAAGGCGTGCGGTTGCTGCAGTTGGAGCCGGGAGACCGCGTGGCCGCGGCAGTGGTGATTCCGCTGGAAGAAGAGCCGAACGGGGGATTGATTCAGTAGGAGATTGTCCAGCGCGGGCGCCCTCGCCCGCGAAACGTAGGGGCCAGACGCGAACAATCGTAATGGGCGTTCCGGCTTTCGGAAGGGCACGGCTCGAAGCCGTGCCCTTCCCGGAACAACGGCGCCCACGAAGTTCCCTAACGCGCCTGCCGCTGAATCTACCCACCCCCTGCCAACGCCGCACCCCTTTTCTGCATCTTCATTCGAGCAAGAATTATGAGGAGGCATCATGAGACTGCGCAAAGAAAACGTTCTTCTTAATGTGCTGCTGGGCACCGGGCTTTATCTGCTGGATTCCATGAGGGATCGACTGGCTGACGGGGTGGAAGACTTCAAGCATCGGGCCCGCGACACCTACGACACCGCTTCTGATCGCGTCGGCAGAGCTGCAGATGCGATTCGCGGAGAAGACAGCCGGTTCCTGAGCCATGCCGGCGCGGTGCTCCTCGGCGTGGGAGTTGGCGTGGGCCTGGGTCTGTTGCTGGCCCCGGCCAGCGGCGAAGAAACCCGCAGCCATCTGAAAGATGGCATGCGGGAGCGGTTTTCACGGGTGAAAGAGTCGGCCACCGGCACCTACGGCAGCTAACCGGCCCGCGGCCTCAGGACATGGGCACGGAAACGTGCTCGTGCACCACCAGCCATTTGCCGGCTTCTTTCTGCCAGACGACCGTCCAGCGGAAGGCGCCCATTTCCCGCTTGCCTGCTTTCTGCGTCATGTCGTACTTGACCGTGGCCGTGGCCCACACCACCGGGCCGGTGTTGTGAACCTGCGCGTCGTCGTTCACCGTAAATGTGGCGGCCTTATAGGTCGCCAGCACTCCGGTCACAGTCTTGCTATATTCGTCCCAGCTGCCGTACTTGAGCGGCTCGATGTCGAAAAATGTGTGATCGCCCGGGGCATAGTATTGGCTGACGTTGGCCGGGTCGAGCGTGGCCCAGCCGTTCCAGATTTTCTGCATCAGAGCTTTGTCCGGCGCGCCGGCATCGGGCATTTTCATGGTGGACTTCTGGGCGAGGGCAGCAAGGGTGAGAGCGAAAAGGGACAAGGACAGCGCGAGTGAACGCTTCATCATGGCGTTAGCCTCCGAGCCGCGAGAATTTTCGCACGGGGCATGCGAAACTGCAAAGCTTGTGGGCACCGCGCTGGCAACTGTGTTGACTTGCTCGCGGCTCACCCATAACATGGTCGCGCCCGAGGTACAGCGCGCCGCTTGATCGGACAGACCATCTCGCACTACCGCATCGTCGAGAAACTCGGCGGTGGTGGCATGGGTGTTGTCTACAAGGCGGAAGACACCCGCCTCCACCGTTTTGTCGCACTCAAGTTTCTGCCCGATGACGTGGCTCGCGATTCCCAGGCGCTCAGCCGGTTTCAGCGCGAAGCTCAGGCGGCTTCGGCGCTGAACCATCCGAATATTTGCACCATCTACGACATTGGCCAGGAGAGCGGGCGAGCGTTCATCGCCATGGAGTACCTGGACGGCACGACTCTGAAGCACATGATCGAGGGCCGCCCGCTCAAGGTCGCGCAGCTCCTTGATCTGGGGATCCAGATTTCCGATGCGCTGGATGCGGCGCACTCCGGCGGCATTGTGCATCGTGACATTAAACCGGCTAACATCTTTGTCACGCAGCGCGGACAGGCGAAGATTCTCGACTTTGGGCTGGCCAAGCTCACCCCACAAGCGACCCAGGTGGTGGATGGATCAGCCGCGACCGTAGGTTCGCCCTCGGCGGTCAGCCCCGACCAGCTCACCACGCCGGGCACGGCGATGGGGACGATTGGCTATATGTCGCCCGAGCAGGCGCGCGGCGAAACTCTCGACAATCGCACCGACCTGTTTTCGTTCGGCGTGGTGCTTTACGAGATGGCAACTGGCAGGCAGCCGTTCTCGGGAGCTACTTCGGCGGTCATTTTTGAAGCCATTCTGAACAAGGTGCCGGCTCCGCCGATCCAGCTGAATCCAGGGTTGCCGGCCCAAATGGAGGCGATTCTCAACAAGGCGCTGGAAAAAGACCGTGAGTTACGCTGCCAGAGTGCGGCCGAGCTGCGCGCCGACTTGAAACGCCTGAAGCGGGACAGCGATTCTTCCCGCACAGGAGTGCGGGGCGTTTCTGCCGCCACCGCTGTGGTGGCAGAAGCTCCGATTCCAGCAAAGAAAACCGGTCGACGTTTTCCGGCTCTCATCGCCTGCGGTCTTCTGCTGACTCTGGCAGTAGGGTTGTTGGCTGGCAAACGTATCTGGGGATCAGCGGCGGCCAGCGCGCCGCTCTATCACGAAATCACCTTCCGGCGGGGCGAGGTTCGCTCTGCCCGTTTCGCGCCGGATGGGCAGACGATCTTGTACAGCGCCGCCTGGCAAGGTAATCCGGTAGAAATATTTGCCGCGCGTCAGGGTACAGTCGAATCACGTTCGCTGGGATTGGGCCGGGCCGAACTTCTGGGAGTCTCGTCAACCGGGGAGATGGCGCTTTCTTTGGACAGCCATCCGGTTGGGACCTGGATCAACGTAGGCACCCTCGCCAGAGCGCCATTGGCGGGTGGCGCACCTCGTCCGGTTCTCGAAGACGTGGAGTGGGCGGACTGGGCCCCGGACGGAAATAGTCTGGCCGTAGTGCGCAACGTGGGCGGGCGCGACCGTCTCGAGTTTCCCATCGGCAAGGTCCTTTACGAAACGACCGGCGGCTGGATCAGCTATCCGCGAGTTTCTCCCAAAGGCGATTTTGTGGCCTTCATTGACCATCCCAACCAGGGAGACGACGGGGGCGCGGTGGCGGCCGTCGATAATTCCGGTCGCAAGAGTCAGCTGACGCGGGAATGGTACGGCACACAGGGGCTCGCCTGGTCGCCAGATGGGCAGGAGATCTGGTTTACCGCCAGCGAGTTGGGAGTGGATCACTATCTCTCCGCGGTCACCCTGGCAGGGAAAGAACGCCTGGTGACGCGGATACCCGGCACGCTGATTGTGTTCGACATCTGGCGCGACGGACGAGTGCTGCTGGCCCGCGCCGGGCGGCGCCGCGAACTGATGGCTTTGTACGGGAACGATGCCAAGGAGCGCGACCTTTCCTGGCTGGATTATTCCTATCCCGCGGATCTTTCGGCCGACGGCAAGACGGTTCTTTTCGATGAAGAAGGAGTCGGCGGCGGTGTGCAGTACGGCAATGCGAAAGAACTCACCTACGAGGTTTACATTCGCAATACCGACGGGTCACCTGCCATCCGGTTGGGGGAAGGATCAGCTGCGGCGCTCTCGCCCGACCAAAAGTGGTGCATCGTGCAGACTCCGGGCTCGCCGGAACAATTGCGTTTGTTGCCCACCGGCGCCGGCGAAACTCAGCCGCTTACCAACGACAGCATCAACCACCAATGGGCGCGCTGGTTTCCCGATGGCAAACGCTTTGCCTTCGGAGGCAACGAACCGGGGCACGGCGTACGGCTTTATGTGCAGGATGTTTCCGGAGGAACGCCGAAGCCGATCTCGCCCGAAGGAGTGAGTGCGGCGGCATTTACAGTTTCACCTGACGGCCAGTGGGTAGCCGGCGTCGGCCCCGACGATAAAGGCTATCTCTATCCCGCGGCAGGTGGCGATCCGCGAGTAGTCAACGGTTTCGAGCCCGGAGATCAGCCGATCAGCTGGAATCAGGACGGTCACTCCCTCTACGTCTATCGCACCGGCGAGGTGCCGGCCAAAGTGTATCAACTGGATTTAGCCACGGGAAAGAAGACATTGTGGAAGCAGATCGTTCCCGTCGATCCTACCGGCGTTTCTACCATCGGTCCCATCCTGATGACACCCGACGGGAAGACCTATGCCTACGGCTTCCATCGCACCCTTGGGGATCTTTACTTGGTCGAAGGGCTTAAGTAGAGAACCCAAGCGCAGCCCAGGCGATCCGTGAAGACACTTCTGATTTGTCATTCCGAGTGAAACGAGGAATCTGCTTTTTCCCGGCACCGGCAAACAACGGATTCCTCGCTGCGCTCGGAATGACAAATCTAATTTTGGCTTCCGAGTTCGTGGGCCCATCTCTCACTTTGCCCGATACACCGTCTTTCCCGCGACCATCGTCCATAAAACCTTGGTGTCCCGCATTTCTTCGGGAGAGATGGTCAGCACGTCGCGGTCGAGCAAGACCAGGTCGGCGCGCTTGCCGGGGGCGATGGTCCCGATGGAATCGAGATTCATGGCGCGCGCCGAGTTGCGCGTGTAGGCATAGAACATCGCTTCGCGCGGCATCGCCTGAGACGGGTCCAGCACGCCTTCTGATCCCTTGCGGGTCTCCGCTTGGTAGATCGCCCCGAACACATTCGCGCTTGAAACCGGCCAGTCGCTGGCGCCGGAAATAATTCCTCCGTTGTCGAGGATCGACCGGGCCGGATATTGCCACTTGTAAATACTGGCGTCCAGATAGGGCTTGAGAATTTCGATGGTGTCGGGGCTGGCTTCCGCCCATAAAAGCTGCAGGGCGCTGATCACGCCCAGTTCGCGGAAGCGCGGGAAATCCTCCGGTTGCACGAACTGCTCATGAGTGAGCGTATGGGGCAAGCCGGAATTGCCGTTTGCCTTGCGCGCCGCCGCAATGCCATCGAGGGCAGCGGTTACCGCAGCGTCACCGATGGCGTGCACATGAATGATCAATCCCTGCTTGTCGGCTGCGATGCACAGCTCGGCAAATTTCGGCGGATCGAACAGCAGGTCGCCATAGCGCCCAGTGTTCTTGTACGGCTTGCTCAGATGCGCCGTCTGTGACGGATACTCCACTACTCCATCGGCGAAAACCTTGATCCCGGTCACATAAAGATTGCGAACGTTCTGGTAGACCTGGCGCGTCTTCTGCACTGCCGCAAGCTCCGCCTCGGGATCCTTGGCCAACACCTGGGGAAACGCTACTACCTGCGAAGTCAATTCACCGTGGTCTGCCAGCAGCTTGTAGGCCTGCAATACATAATCAGCGGCCAGCGGATCAAGCCATGCGGTGATGCCGAGGCTGTAGTTATATCGCAGAGCGGCACGTCCCGCCGCCAGCAACCGCTCGGAGCTGGGCACAGGCAGCAGCGGTTCGACCTTGTGCATGGCGGCATCGACCAGAAAACCGTTGGGCTGCATATTTTTGTCGATGCCGTAGTAACTTCGTTCTCCCTCGGAGAGTGTCTTGAGAAAATCTGCCGTAATACCGGCACGCTGCAGCAGGGCGCGATTCGCCCAGGCTGTGTGCCCATCCATACCACGCAAAAGAACATCTTGCTTCTCGTAAACGCCGGCGCTGAAGTCGGCATTAAGGGTGTCGGGCTGCGACCAGAACTCGAGCGGCAGGCCGAGGATCTCGAGGATGTCGCCGCGCATGCCCCTGCCGGTCTTTTTCGCGTCCGCGACGAAGGCCGGAAGCTCATTGAGAGATTGCACTTTCTCGCTGGCATCGGCGGAAATCAGGCTCAGCCCGCCGTCGATCGAGTGGCTGTGCGAATCGATGAATCCGGGGAAAAGACTCCTGCCCTCCAGATCGATGCGTTCGGCATTCGTCGAGACGGCCTTCGCCACCTGGGGAAGATTGCCCACGGCGACGATTTGTTCTCCGCGAATAGCAACCGCCTCCGCGTAAGGATTCTGCGGCTCGCCGGTGAATACTTTGGCGTGGAAGAAAATCCGTTCTGCCGAGTCTGCCTGGGCCCAAAGCGAGGAATTCGTTTGAAGAAGAAAGCAGACTGTCAACAACAGCAGTGCGAAATAACGCCGCGAAAAGCGTTTCATCGGGTCACCCTCTCTGAAATTTCAGCATCTGCAGCAATTCGATCAGGCAGGCCACAACTATACACAAATTCCCCGGCCCGTCGGCCTGACCTCGCAATCGGCTGTCAGCTCATGTACCAGCCGCCATTGACGTTGATGGTCTGTCCCGTGATGTATGCGTTGCGGGCCAGCATGACGGCAACTTCCGCGACTTCCTCCGGCAGGCCGAAGCGGCCCACGGGAATGCGGTCGCGGCGGGCGTTAGGATTAGCGGCCACCATCTCGGTCTCTACCAGCGCCGGGGCGATGGCGTTTGCGGTGATGCCTTCGGCGGCAAATCGCTGGGAGTAAAAGTGCGTGAGTCCGAGAATGCCGGCTTTCGAGGCGGCGTAGTGCGGCCCCACCACTCCTCCGACTTGCGCGGCGACGGAGGACAAATTCACGATGCGGCCCCACTGGCGAGCTCGCATACCGGGTAGAACGGCTTGCGTCATCAGGAAGCAGGATGTGAGATTCGCAGCGATCACTTCGTCCCAATCCTGCTCGCTAATCTCCTCGACCGGCTGGGGACGGGAAATACCGGCGTTGTTCACCAGAATGTCGATCGCCCCCAGTTGCTCGATGCTGCTTTGGACAAGGCGCTGTACATCACCGGGAGAAGAGACGTCAGCCTGGATAGTCAAACAACGCCGCTCCCATTGATTGATTTGCGACGCCACGGCCTGGGCGTCGGCAGAGCGGCGCAGGAAATTGACCACGATATCGGCTCCAGCCTGGGCGAGAGCCAAAGCTACGGCGCGGCCGATGCCCCGGCTTGAACCGGTAACCAGAGCTACTTTTCCTTTGAGGTCGTCCACGAGAGTAAAGGATAGACTACCAGTCGTAGCTTCCCATTACATGGCGGGCTGGGCTATCGAGGTCTGTGTGGCAGAATGCCTTTCGCCGCGGCGGGGCTTATCCGTTTTGCGGCTGCCCATTTCGTTGTCGTCCCGAGGAGCGAAGGCGACGAGGGATCTGCAGTTTCCCTCGTCCGGGAAAACTGCGGATC
>Ga0335078_10007039_pt1 | contig 16668 bp, 17 predicted proteins | sample Lox_Sample_32_FD_206711 | JGI IMG/M metagenome (GOLD analysis project Ga0335078, IMG submission 206711) | Soil microbial communities from Loxahatchee National Wildlife Refuge, Florida, United States - Lox_Sample_3.2 | ecosystem: Environmental > Terrestrial > Soil > Wetlands | place: USA... | reverse complement strand
AGACCTTCGCCGCCTTCGCCGGATCGGCGCGGCAGAAGCTCGGCCGGGAATTGAAGCTCATCCGCGAAGGCGGGTTCGAGTTCTGCTGGGTGGTGGATTTCCCGATGTACGAATACAACGAGGAAACCAAGAAGATCGAGTTCTCGCACAACCCGTTCTCGATGCCGCAGGGCGGGCTCGAGGCGCTCGAGACCAAGGATCCGCTGACGATCAAGGCGTTCCAGTACGACATCGTCTGCAACGGGGTCGAGCTGTCGTCGGGCGCGATCCGCAACCATCGCCCCGACATCATGTACAAGGCGTTCGCCATCGCCGGCTATCCGGCGTCCGAGGTCGAGGCGCGGTTCGGCGGCATGCTCAACGCCTTCAAGTTCGGCGCCCCCCCGCACGGCGGCTCGGCGCCGGGCATCGATCGCATCGTCATGCTGCTGGCGGATACGCCGAATATCCGCGAGGTGGTGGCCTTCCCGATGAACCAGCAGGCGCAGGACCTGCTGATGCAGGCGCCGGCGCCGGTTCCGCCCGAGCGGCTGAAGGAGCTGCACATCCGCCTGGCGCCGCCGCCGGCGAAGGACGCGAAAAAACCCGGGCCATAGAGGGATAGCCGGCCGCGTGCTAGCCTATCTTCCTTGATCCGGGCGGCGCGCCGCCGCCCGGCGGATAGTCCGGGTCAGAATTGAACGCGCCAGCCAATCCCCGCCGCCCCCGTTGCCGCCGCCTGATCGCGCTGGTCGCGTCGGCCGCATTGGGCGCGGGTCCGGCGCTGGCGGCCGACAGCGACCTGCATCTCGATCCGCACCAGGCGCTCTACACCCTCACCCTCGACTCGGCCAAATCGGGCAGCGGCGTGGTCGGGGCCACCGGCGCGATGTTCTACAAATGGGGCGAGACCTGCGACGGCTGGACGCTGGAGCAGCGCTTCCGGCTGCGTGTCGCCTATGCCGAAGAGGAGGGCACCGACCTGTCGTCCACCCTGGTCACCTTCGAATCGAAGGACGGGCTGACCTACCGGTTCAACGAGCGCCGGCTGCGCGACGGCGAGCTCGACCAGGAAATCCGCGGCGAGGCGCATCTCGACGGGCCGGGCAAGGGCGGTACCGCCGAATTCGTCAAGCCCGAAACCGCGAGCTTCAAGCTCAAGCCGGGCGTGATCTTTCCGACCGCGCACACCCTGGCGCTGATCGCCGCCGCCAAGGCGCAGCAGCAATTCGTCTCGCGCTTCGTGTTCGACGGCGCTTCGGTCGAGGACGCCGGCCAGATCTCGGCGGTGATCGGTCCGCCCTTGAAGCCGCCCGGCGACAAGGCGGCGAAACCGCTCGACGACCCGCTCCTGCAGCACATGTCGTGGAACATGCGGCTGGCGTTCTTTCCCTCGGACCCGACCGCCGACCAGAGCCAGCCGGATTACGAGCTCAGCATGCGGCTCCTGGACAACGGCGTGTCGCAGGACATGAAGCTCGACTACACCGATTACGTCATCCGCGCGGCGCTGACCGAAATCGAGAAGCTGCCGCGGCCGAGCTGCTAGGCCGGGGCCTCGTCCGGCCGCCACAGCCACGCCGCGCCGCGCACACCGCTGGCGTCGCCCCATTTCGGCGGCAGCAGCCGGGTCACGACGGTGTCGGAGAAAACCCACGGCCCCCACAGGCGCGGCACGTTGCGGTAGAGCCGCTGAATCTGCCCGACGCCGCCGCCGAGCACGATCGCATCGGGATCGAGCAGGTTGACGACCGTGGCCAATGCCCGCGCCAGGCGCTCCTCGTAGCGCGCCAGGCTGGCTTCGGCTTCGCGGTCGCCGGCTTCGGCGCGCGCGGCGATGGCGGCGGCCTCGAGCCTGTCGCCGCCCGACTGCGCGTGGTCGCGCGCCAGGGCCGGGCCGGACAGGAAGGATTCGATGCAGCCGAACCGGCCGCAATAGCAGCGCGGGCCGGGCCGCTCGTCGTCCCGGGGCCAGGGCAGGGGGTTATGGCCCCATTCCCCGGCGATGGCGTTGACGCCGGCGAGCACGCGCTGGCCGACCACCACGCCGCCGCCGACGCCGGTGCCGAGAATGACGCCAAACACGGTGCCGAGGCCCGCTCCGGCGCCGTCGCAGGCCTCGGACAGGGCAAAGCAATTGGCGTCGTTGGCGAACCGCAGCCGGCGCCCGAGCGCGGCCTCGAGGTCGCGGTCGAATTTCATGCCGTTGAGCGCGGTCGAGTTCGAGTTCTTGACCAGGCCGGTCGCGGGGGAGAGCGTGCCGGGCATGCCGATGCCGACCCTGGCGCGGCCGCCCAGCTCGCCCTCGATGCCGAGGACCAGGTCGCGCACGCAAGCGACCAGCGCCTGGTATCCGTCCGGCGTCATCACACGCCGGCGCAGGCGGATCGTTCCGCCCCGATCCATGGCGGCCGCCTCGACCTTGGTCCCCCCAATATCGACGCCGATTCTCATGACTCGCTCAAAAACTTACCAAATCTTAAGAGAGATGAACCTATGTGTAAGCCTCGCTCAGGCGCGGTCCGGGGATGGCCGTATAATCTTTTAACCGGTTGTCCCTTAGGATTGGGGCGCGAACGAGGCACGACCGGAAATTGGGGAAACCTGCGATGACCACCAAGCGGGTCCTTATCGTCGAGGACAACGACCTCAATATGAAGCTCTTCCACGATTTGCTGGAAGCGCACGGCTACGACACGCTCCAGACCAAGGACGGCATGGAAGCGCTCAAGCTCGCGCGCCAGCACCATCCCGACCTGATCCTGATGGACATCCAGCTGCCCGAGGTCTCCGGCCTCGAGGTCACCAAATGGATCAAGGAAGACGAGGAATTGCGCGCCATTCCCGTGATCGCCGTCACCGCCTTCGCCATGAAGGGTGACGAGGAGAAGATCCGCGAGGGCGGCTGCGAGGCCTATATCGCCAAGCCGATTTCCGTCGCCAATTTCCTCCAGACCGTCGCCCGCTATCTGAACTAGGTCCAAGCCGATGTCCGCCCGCATCCTGGTTGTCGACGACGTCGACGTGAACATCAAGCTGCTCGAAGCCAAGCTCGCGAGCGAGTACTTCAACGTCATTTCCGCCAACAACGGCGAAACCGCGCTCAAGATCGCGCAAGACGAGCGCCCGGACCTCATTCTGCTCGACGTGATGATGCCGCGGATGGACGGCTTCGAAGTGTGCAAGCGGCTCAAGGCCGATGCGCGCACCAGCGACATTCCCGTGGTGATGGTCACCGCGCTGACCGAGACCGCCGACCGCGTGCGCGGCCTCGAATCCGGCGCCGACGATTTCCTCACCAAGCCGGTGAACGACGTGGCGCTGTTCGCCCGGGTGCGTTCGCTGGTGCGGCTGCGCCGCATGATGGAGGAATGGCGCCATCGCGAGGAAGTCTACGACCAGTTCAACGCGCTGTTCGACAAGGAAGCACCGGTCGAGGACAAGGGCCCGGCGCGCATCCTGGTATGGGAAGAGAACGCCTTCGCCGGCGCGCGTATCGCCGAACTTCTTCAGCCGGTCGCGAGCGAGGTCGTCCGGCCGTCGAGCGCCGAGGAGCTGGTGCAGAACTGCGACCAGTCGATCGAGCTCGTGATCCTGTCGCTCGCCGGCAAGCTCGACGCGCTGCGCCTGGTGTCGCAGCTGCGCGCGCACGAGCAGAGCCGCCTGGTGCCGATCCTGCTGATCGCCGATCCCTCGGAATTGCCGCGCCTCGCCAAGGGCCTCGACCTCGGCGCCACCGACTACCTGGTCCGCCCGCTCGACCGCAACGAGCTGATCGCGCGCGCCCGCACCAGCATCCGCCGCAAGCGGGTGCAGGACCGCCTGCAGGAGAACTACCAGAAGAGCCTGTCGCTGGCGCTGACCGACGGCCTGACCGGTCTCTACAACCGCCGCTATCTTTCGGCGCATCTCGAGAGCCTGCTGCCGCACGTCGCCGAAGGGGCGAAGGGGCCGGCGCTGCTGATGTTCGACATCGACTTCTTCAAGAAGGTCAACGACAGCTACGGCCACGCCGCCGGCGACGCCGTGCTCAAGGAAATCTCCGCCCGCGTCGGCCGCAACGTGCGCGCCTTCGACCTAGTGTCGCGCTACGGCGGCGAGGAATTCGTGGTCGTGCTGCCCGAGACGCCGCTGGCCGTCGCCGTGGTGGTGGCCGAGCGCCTGCGCGCGACGGTCGCCGAAACGCCGATCAAGGTCGGCGATCCCGCCATCGACCTCACCGTCTCGATCAGCGTCGGCGTCGCCGTGACCCGCGACGCCGCCGAGACCGCAGCCTCGCTGATGCGGCGCGCCGACGAGGCGCTTTATGCCGCGAAGGCCCATGGCCGCAACTGCGTGATGACCTTCCCGGCCGACGCCGCGCTGGCCAACGGCGCCGCCGCCTGACGGCTTCCCGCCGGCCCTGGAAACGCAAAAGCCGCCCCTCGGGGCGGCTTTTTTTCTGGACCGATTTCCGGCCTACTTGATCTTGCCTTCCTTGAAGACGACGTGCTTTTTGGCGATCGGGTCGTACTTCTTGAGCTCGAGCTTCTCGGTCTTGACGCCGCGCGGGTTCTTGCGCGTGACGTAATAGAAGCCGGTGTCGGCGGTGCTGTTGAGCTTGACGAGAATTGCGTTGCCCTTGGCCATGACGTCGTTCCAAAGAGTGGGGTTGAGCGGGCCGGACAATAGCGCCAAGGGCGCACGGGTTCAAGCCGGGGACGGAGGAGGGTAAATGCGCATGGCGCAGGGCCGTCTGGCGGTCGAAACCAGGGGCCAGGGCTTTTACGAGGTGACCGCCGACCTCGCCAGCTGGCTGGCGGCGCAGAACGTGGCATCCGGGCTGCTCACGGTCTACCTGCCGCACAGCTCGGCGTCGCTGCTGATTCAGGAAAATGCCGCGCCCGAGGTGCGCGCCGATTTGCAGGATTTCCTGCGCGACCTGGCGCCCGAGGACCGGCGCTGGCGGCACGACGATGAAGGCCCCGACGACATGCCGGCCCACGCCCGCGCCGCGCTGCTGCCGGTGCAGCTTTCGATCCCGGTCGCGGGCGCGCGGCTCCAACTCGGCACCTGGCAGGGGGTCTATCTGGTCGAGCACCGCCGGCAGCCGCACCGCCGCGAACTCGTCTTGCACTTAATCGGGGAGTGACCTCGTGGGCCGGCGCCTCCGTGGTCAAGATTTAGGCTCGAAACCGGCCGGACGGCGCCAGAATCCTTGGTAATTGCTAACCAGGCCAGCCTTCGCCGGATTGACCCCTGCCGCGGTATGCTTTAGGAATTCGATTAAGAAGAATCGATTTTGTCGCGCGTTGGCTAGGGTTTGGATGGGTTCGGGGGAAGCGTCGCAAGGCTAGGGGTTCGCACGCGTCGGGAGCGCCCGACCAGGCAACGCCTTTCTCTGCGTCAATCCCGGTCGCTTCCGGCCTGCCACTGGGGGATAGGGCAGATGTCGGACGTCCGACGCCGCACCTTGATTCACATCAAGGCGAGGAATCTTCGCAGCGTGCAAAGTCCGCGCGTTCCGTGATGTTGTCGCTGATCCATACCCTCCCGCTTGCCTACATGATCGGTCTCGGCCTCGCCGCGGCGGCGTCGGCCTATCTGGTGCTGGCGATTGTCCGCCTCGCCACCAGCCGGTTCGCGCCCGAGCCCGCGCGCGACTTCCATCCGCCGGTGACGGTGCTGAAGCCGCTGTGCGGCAACGAGCCCGAGCTCTATTCCTGCCTGCGCTCGTTCTGCGACCAGGATTATCCCGAATACCAGGTGATCTTCGGCGTCGTCGATCCGGCCGATCCGGCGATCAACGTCGTGCGCCGGCTGATCTCTGAATTTCCCGATCGCGACCTCGCGCTGGTGGTCGACCCGGCGGTGCACGGCACGAATTTGAAGATCGCCAACCTGATCAACATGGACCGCGCGACCAAGCACGGCATCGTCGTGATCTCCGACAGCGACACCCGCGTGGCGCGGGATTGCCTGCGCCGGGTGGTGGCGCCGCTCGCCCATCCCGCGACCGGGGCCGTCACCTGCCTTTACAAGGCCGCCCCCGCCAAGGGGTTTGCCTCGCAGCTCGGCGCGCTGTTCATCAACGACTGGTTCCTGTCCTCGGCGGTGGTCGACGCGCGGATGCGCGAGATCGCCTATTGCTTCGGCCCGGTGAGCGCGGTGCGGCGGGACGCACTCGACGCGATCGGCGGGCTGCCCGGCCTCGCCAATCATCTCGCCGACGATTTCATGCTGGGCCGCACCATCCGCGCGGCGGGATACCAGGTCGCGCTCTCATCCTACGTGCCCGACACCGTGGTCGCGGAGGATCTGCGCTCGCTGCTGTCGCATGAATTGCGCTGGGCGCGCACCGTGCGGGCGGTGAAGCCGGGCGAGCATTTCATGTCGGTGGTGACCGAGCCGTTGCCGTTGCTGCTGGCCCTGCTGCTGCCCTATCCCGCGCTCGGCGGGTGGGTGGTGCTCGGCGCCGTCGTGACGCTGCGCGTCATGCTGCATTACCTGCTGCGCGCCCGGTTCGACATCGCGCCGCCGCCCTGTCCGTGGCTGCTGCCGCTGCGCGAATGCCTGTGCTTTGCGATCTGGATGGCGAGCTTCCTCGGCGCGACCGTGCAGTGGCGCCAGCGCGATTTCACCATCGGCGCGGGCGGCCGTCTCATCCCGGCGCCGTCCCGGTCCTCGGGTGGCGGCGCGTGAAACAGCTGATCGTCACCGCCGACGATTTCGGGCTCGCGCCCGCCGTCAACGAGGCGGTCGAGCAGGCGCACCGGCGCGGCATTCTGTCGGCGGCGAGCCTGATGGTGACCGGACCGGCGGCCCAAGACGCGGTCGCGCGCGCCCGGCGCCTGCCGCGCCTCGGCGTCGGATTGCATCTGGTCCTGGTCGACGGGCAGCCGGTCCTGCCGCCTTCCGAAATCCCCGCCCTGGTCGGGCGGGACGGCCGCTTCCATGCGACGCCGCTGCGCGCCGGGTTCCGCATCTTCTTGAGCCGCCGCGCGCGCGCCCAGCTCGAACGCGAGATCCGCGCCCAGCTCGAGCGGTTTCGTGCCACCGGCCTGGCGCTCGACCATGTCGACGCGCACCACCATTTCCACCTTCATCCGACCGTGGCGGCGACCCTGGTCCGGCTCGCGCCGGAATACGGCATCAAGGCGGTGCGCGTGCCCTATGAGCATCCGCTGGCGTCGTGGCGCGCGGCAGGCGACCGGCTGTGGCGGCGGATCGGCGCCTGGCTCGGCCAGGGACTGTGGGCGGCCGCCTTGCGCCGCCGGCTTGCCCGGGCCGGCATCCGCAGCAACGATTGCGTCCTGGGATTGAGCGACACCGGAATCATGCGCCCCGACCGGGTCGGGCGCTATCTCGCGCGCCTGCCCGAGGGCGTCTCCGAGCTTTACGTCCATGCCGCCACGACGCACTGGAGCGGGCCGGATTCCTGGCCGCCCGACTACGACTGCCGCCGCGAATTCGAGGCGCTGACCGATGCCGGCATCGCCGCCGGTCTCGCCCGTCAGGGCGTGACGCCGGCTTCGTTCTCGACCCTGGTGCGGGAGGCCGCATGAGGGCCGGGTTCGCGATCTTCGCGCTGATCGGGGTGCTGTCGGGCGCGAGCCTGATCGCATGGCAGGGGTTCGCCGCGGTGGGCCATGCGCTCGAACTCGCGGGCTTTCAGGGCCTGGTGGCGATCTGCCTGTTCCACGCCGTGCCGCTGACGCTGTGCGCCCTCGCCTGGCGCACGCTCTACCGCAATCCCAAGCCCGATCAGGCGAGCTTCATCTGGTACCGCTGGATGCGCGACGCCGGCGGCGAGATTCTCGGCGTCGTTCCGGCGAGCGGCGAGATCATCAGCATCCGCACCATGATCGCGCGCGGCTGCGACGCCACCATGGCGATCGCGGCGACGGTCGTCGACCTCACGGTCGAGATGATCGGCCAGGTCGCGTTCACGCTGCTCGGCCTGGCCTTGCTCGCCTTCAGCCGGCCCGACGATCCGCTGCTGCAGTGGACCCTGATCGGCACCGGCGTCGTCATCTTCTTCGCCGGCGGCTTTTTCCTGGTGCAGCGCTTCGGCATCTTCAAGCTGCTCGAAAAGCTCGCCATCAAGCTGATCGAGGATCGCGGCTGGTCCGCGCTCGCCAGCATCCGCGGCGTCAACCGCAACATCCACGGGATCTACGCCGACCGGCCACGCATCGCCCGCGCCGTCGCCACCCATTTCACCGCCTGGATCGTCGGCTGCGGCGAGGCCGGGATCATCCTCTATTTCATGGGCGTGCCGACCGGATTCGCCACGCTCATCATGCTCGAGAGCATGACCTATGCGCTCAGGAGCGCGGCCTTCTTCGTGCCGGCGGCGGCTGGCGTGCAGGAGGGCGGCTACATGCTGATCGGCGCGGCGCTCGGCATCGGCCCGGAATTCGCTCTCGCCCTGTCGCTGATGAAGCGCGCGCGCGAGCTGACGCTCGGCGTCACGGCGATCCTGGCGTGGCAGTGGCTCGAGGGCCGCGGGCTGCTGCGCGTCCTGCGGCTGCCGCGCCGCTGAGGCGGCGCTATTTCAGGCTCGACAAATAGTCGATAACCGCCTTGCGCTCGGCAGGGTTCTTGATGCCGAGGAACATCATCTTGATGTTGGGGATGGTGCGCGGATCGGCGAGGTATTTGTCGAGCGCCTCCGGCGTCCAGACGATCCCTGAATTCTTCATCGCCTCGGAATAGGTGTAGTTGGGCGCGGTGCCGGCCTTGCGGCCGACCACACCGAACAGCGACGGGCCGATCTTGTTCTTGCCCGCCTCGTCGGTGTGGCAGACGGTGCAATAGGTCTTGAACAGCTTGGCGCCGTCGGGCGCCTGGGCCTGCGCCAATACCGGGAACAACAGGACGAGGCCGGCGCCGGCGAGTGCGAGCGTTCGCATGTCAGGCGGCCTTTTCGGCGTCGGGCTGCTTCGGCGGCGACGCCGCGGCGAAAGCGGGGATCGCCATGCAGGAATCGTAGATGCGCATCACCCGCGTGTAGGGCGCGAGCTCGACCTTGAACATCTTGGCCGGGAAGACCTGGGTGCAGAGGCAGATGTCGGCGAAGGTGGGCGCGTCGCCGTGGCAGAACTTGCCGGCCTCCTTGTGCTCGCCCAAAAGCGTCTCCATCGCCTCGAGGCCGAGCTTGAGCCAGTGCTGGATCCACGCCAGGCGCTGCTCGTCCGAGACGTGCAGCGTGTTGGTGAGATAATTGCGGATGCGCGGCACGATCAGCGGATGGGAATCGGCAACGTTGATCAGCGCGAAGCCGCGCACCCAGGCACGCGCCGCAGCGCCCCGCGGCAGCAGCGGCGGCTGGGGATGGGTTTCCTCGAGATATTCGAGGATGGCGAGCGACTGGAAGAGCTTGAGGTCGCCGTCGTAGAGCGTCGGCACCACCGCCTGCGGGTTGATCTTCTTGTAGTCCGCCTGATGCTGGTCGCCGTGCTCGAGGTGGAGGAAAGTGTCTTCGCGCTTCAGCCCCTTCAGGTTGAGCGCGATGCGCACGCGGAAGCTCGCCTGCGAGCGGAAGTAGGTGAAGAGTTTCATCGCCATGGCCGTTTCCCCGATTTTCGGCGAGACTTGCACGGCGAAGCGGGAGGGGGCAATGGGGCTGTTCGATCTCACCGGCAAGGTCGCGATCGTCACCGGCGCGTCGCGCGGCATCGGCCGCGCCATCGCCGGGGAAATGGCGCGCGCCGGCGCCAGCGTGGTGATCTCGAGCCGCAAGGCCGACGCCTGCGAGGCGGCGGCCGCCGCCATCCGCCAGGCGGGTGGCAAGGCAGTCGCGATCCCCTGCCATGTCGGCGAGAAATCCCAGATTCAGGCCTTGGTCGACAAGACCCGCGCCGCGCTGGGCAGGATCGACATCCTGGTGCTCAACGCCGCGTCCAATCCGGCCTACGGGCCGCTGGCCGAGGTCAGCGACGAGGCCTTCGACAAGATCGTCGCCCTCAACATTCGCAGCCATCTCTGGTTCTGCTCGCTGGTGCTGCCCGAGATGGCGGCGCGCAAAGACGGCGCCATCGTCCTCATCGCCTCGATCGGCGGCTTCCGCGGCTCGCCCAATCTCGGCGCCTATGCCATGACCAAGGCGGCGGTGATGCAGCTGGCGCGCAGCCTTGCCGGCGAGTGGAGCCGGCACAACATCCGGATCAACTGCGTCGCCCCCGGCCTGATCCGCACCGATTTTTCCAAGGCGCTGATCGACAACCCGGAAGTGCTGGCCAAGCGCCTCGCTGCGACGCCGATGGGACGGGTGGGCGAGCCCGAAGACGTCGCGGGCGCGGCGATCCTGCTCGCCTCGGACGCCGGGCGGTTCATCACCGGCCAGAGCATCGTGGTCGACGGCGGTGCGACGATCGCGGGTTAGGCCGCGAGCTGCGCCCGCTCGTAGTCGAACGCCAGCGGCGCGCACTTGCCCGCGAGCAGTTCCCGGATGCGCTTGTCCGCCACCGGGTGGCCGAACTGCGAGTTGCGCATCAGGATGCGCAGCTTGAGCTGGGCCAGCGACAGTTCTTCCAGCAGTTTCCAGTCCGCGGCCGACATCGCCTCGGCGTCGAGCCCGACGATGCCCTTCAGCATGTGGCCGAACTCGTCGTCGTAGACCTTGGCGCAGGCCTCGGCGATCAGCGCGTTGGCGCGCCCGTGCTTCCCGCCGGTCTGGTTCCCGAGCTTCATGCCCTCGGAGAACAGCGTGCAATAGCCGCCTTCGGTGAAATGCGTCGCGCGCTGGCCGAGCCGCGGATGCTCACGCCGGTGCTTGAGGCGCAGCTCGGATAATTCGAGGTCTTCCTTCCAGGAGAGCTTCACCGCCTGCGGGGTCAGCTTGGGCTCGCCCGGCTTGGCCAGCGCGTCGTAGGCGTCGGCGAAGGCGCAGTAATGCGCGAATTCGGCCCACAGGCCCTCGGCGATATCGAGCACCTTGTGCCGGTCGATGCCGGAATCGATCCTGGGAAAGGCGGCGATCAATTCCTCGGCCGGGCCGAGAAAAATGCCCTTGTCCAGCGGCGCCAGGCCCGATCCCCAGACTTCCTTGGAGCATTGATAGGCGAGCCACTGGCGGTCCGTCTCGCGCGTGCGCTGGTCCCAGGTCCAGTAGGTCTGGAACACCTCCGCCTCGCCGGCCCAATAGGGCGCCGCGACGTCGATCAGGCGTTTCAAGGCGGCACTGGCCATGGCGATCCCCTCCGGCCGGATTATCCGGCGGCGCGCGCAAGTGGGCAAGGTTTTAGGCGGGTTTTAGCCTTGCCGCCTCTCGGGCCGGAATGCATCATGCGCAAAACCAATAAATGATCATCGGGGGAGGAAAGCCATGAAATTCAAGCCACTTGTCCTGGCCGCGCTGGCGCTGGCCACGCCCTGGTTCGCACCGTCCGTCCGCGCCGCCGAGCCCTATCAGCTCCAGGTGATCCTGCCGCTGACCGGCCCGGCCGCCTTCCTCGGCAAGGGCGAGCAGATTTCGCTCGGGCTGGCGGAGAAGGTCATCAACGACGGCGGCGGCATCCAGGGCCGTCCGGTCCAGTTCGTGTTTCACGACGACCAGACCTCGCCGCAGGTCGCGCTCCAGCTGTTCAACGACGCGATCGCGACCAAGCCGGCGGTGATTTTGGGCTCGTCGCTGGTCGCGGTGTGCCGCGCGGTCGGCCCGATCATGGAGAAGACCGGCCCAGTCGAATACTGCTTCTCGCCCGGCATCCATCCCGAGGCAGGCACCTACATCTTTACCGCCAGCGTCTCGACCCTCGACCTCGCCCATTCGCTGCTGCGCTATTACCAGCGCAAGGGCTGGAAGAAGGTCGGGCTGATCTTCAGCACCGACGCCACCGGGCAGGACGCCGAAAACGGCATCAAGTCGATCTTGGCGCTGCCGGAATTCCAGGACATGCAGGCGATCATCACCACGCATTTCAACACCACCGATCTGAGCGTCGCGGCGCAGATGGAACAAATCAAGGCGTCGGGCGCGCAGGCGATAGTGGCGTGGAGCACCGGCTCGCCGATCGCCACCATCTTCCGCGGCATGAAGCAGGCCGGGCTCGACATCCCGGTGGCGACCACCGACGGCAACATGACCTACGAGCAGATGACGCAGTACAAGGACTTCCTGCCCAATCAGCTCTATATTCCGGCGGCGCAGTGGGTGGTGACCGACGAAAAGCTGCTGGCACCCCCGGTCGCCAAGGCGCACCAGGATTTCTACAAGTACTTCAACGCGGCCGGCCGCAAGCCGGACATCGCCTCGGAGCTGGCGTGGGACGCGGCGATGATCGTGGTCTCGGGCCTGCGCAAGCTCGGCCCGGACGCGACGCCGGCGCAGCTCAGGGCCTATATCGCCGGGCTCAAGGGCTTCGCCGGGGTCAACGGCGTCTACGATTTCGGCAAGACGCCGCAGCGCGGCCTCGACATCGCCGATTCCGTGGTGACGCATTGGTCGCCGCAGGCCGGCACCTGGGAGGTCGTCAGCAAACCGACCGGCATCCCGATCAAGTGACCGAATAGGGCCGCTCGCCGGTGACATGAACCTCGCCATTCAGATCGTCATCGGCGGGTTGCTCCAGGGCGCGGTGTTCGCCATGATCGCGCTCGGATTCTCGCTGGTGTTCCGCGTTACCGGCGTCATCAACCTGTCGCAGGGCGCGTTCTGCGTGTGCGGCGCGCTGCTGATGTACACGCTCCAGGTGGCGCTGGGCTGGCCGGTGCTGCTGGCGGCCGTGGTTGCGTCACTCGCCACCGGCGTGTTCGGCCTGGCGCTGGGCGCGGCCAGCTTCGTTCCGGCGCTGCCGCGCCTGCCGACCTCGAGCATGTTCGTGCTCACCGCCGGGCTGCTGACGCTGATCGAGGGGCTGCTGCTGGTCGGCTGGTCGAGCCAGCCCTACGCCCTGCCGCCGTTCTCGGGCGAGGCGCCGGTGGTGATCTGGGACATCCGCGTGCCGACCCAGGGCTTCTGGATCGCCGGCATCGCCGCCGCGATCATCGGCGCGATGTGGTGGCTGGTGCAGCGCACCACGCTCGGCATGGCGCTGCGCGCCTGCGCCGAGAACCGCGTCGCGGCGCGGCTCATGGGCATCGACGTGCCGCGCATGACGCTGTTCAGCTTCGGCCTTGCGGCGCTGATCGCCGGCATCAGCGGCATCGCCGTGGCGCCGATCACCTCGCTCGAATTCGATACCGGCCGCTTCTTCACCAATTTCGGGTTCATCGCGGTCGCGATCGGCGGCATGGGCAGCTTCATCGGCTCGGTCGCTGGCGGATTGTTCCTCGGCGTAGCCGAGCAATTGGCCGCGGGCTACGTCTCGTCGTTGTTCGCCAACGCCCTGGCGCTGGCGATGCTGCTCGCCGTGCTGCTGTGGCGGCCGAGCGGATTGTTCGCCGCCGGTCCGGCGCGCCGCACCGATGTGCGCGACGAGCAGCGCATCTATCGCGCGATTTTCCGCATCGAGGGCCGGGGCGGCCTGGTCTTCGGCGCCGCGGCGGTGGCGCTGCTGCTGGCGCTGCCGTGGCTGTTTCCCGGCCGCGGCATCCTGAATTCGCTGGTCATCACCGGCATTCTCTATATCGCTGTGCTCGGGCTCGACGTGGTGATGGGCTATGCCGGCCAGGTCAGCCTCGGCCAGGCGGGGTTCATGGCGATCGGCGGCTACACCGCCTCGATCCTGGCGGTGACCTACGGCGTGGCGCCGCTGTGGGGCACGCTGGCCGGCATCGCTTTGTCGCTCGCCGCGGCGCTGGTGCTGTCGTTCGTCACCTTGCGGCTCCGGGGCCATTATCTCGCGCTGGCGACGCTCGCCTTCAGCCTGCTGATGGATTCGCTGACCGTCGGCATGACCGAGACCACCGGCGGGCCGTCGGGCCTCGCCGGCATCCCCTCCTTCGCGGTCGCGGGCTACGACTTCGCCACGCCGACCGAGATGTATTACCTGGTGGCGGGGATCATCGTCGTCCTGGTCGTGCTGCTGCAGGGCGGAATGCGCGCCGGGTTCGGCCGCGCGCTGAAAGCCGTGCGCACCGACCAGACCGCGGCGGCGGCATTGGGCGTCAACGTCGTGCGCTACAAGCTGGCCGCGTTCCTGATCTCGGCCGTGCTCGCCTCGCTGTCGGGCAGCCTCTACGCCTTCTATTTTCACTTCCTCTCGCCCGAGATGGTCGGCACGCCGCGCACCTTCGAGATGATCGCCATGCTGGTGGCGGGCGGCGAGGGCACGTTGGTCGGGCCGATTTTGGGCGTGGCTCTGCTGACGCTGCTGCCGACCGTCTTCCAGCCCTTTGCGCTCTACAAGACCTTCGCCGAGGGCGCGCTGCTGGTGCTGTGCTTCCTCTGGCTGCCCGAGGGGATTTTCGGCGCGCTGGCCGCGCCGGTGGTGCGGTTGTTCCACCGGAGCGCGGCGCCATGACCGAGGCGCTGAAGATTGCCGGCCTCACCAAGTCGTTCGGCGGCGTCAAAGCCATATCCGACATCAGCCTGAGCGTGCCCAAGGGCAGCCTCACCGCGGTGATCGGGCCCAACGGCGCCGGCAAGACGACGCTGTTCAACCTTGTCACCAATCTCTACGCCGCCGATGCCGGCAGCGTCGATTTCCACGGCGTGTCGCTTCTGGGCCGCCGCCCGGGCGAGATCGCGGAGATGGGTTTGATCAGGACGTTTCAGGCGGCGCGCATCTTCCCCGGCATGACCGCGCGCGAGAACGCGCTGGCCGGGGCCCATCTCCACCTGCGCGTGCCGGCGTGGCAGCAGATGCTGTGGCTCGGGCCGGCCTGGCGCGAGGAGCGGAATCTGGCCGCCCGGGCCGACGCGCTCTTGAATCTGGTGGGATTGGCGCCGTTCCGCGACGCCGCCGCGACCGATTTGCCGATGGGCGGACAGAAGCTCCTGGAGGTGGTGCGGGCGTTGATGGCGGGGCCCAGGCTGCTGCTGCTCGACGAGCCCGCGGCCGGCCTCAACGACGCCGAGACCGCGGACCTCGCCGAGCTGCTGCGCGCGGTGCGCGACAGCGGCATCACCGTGATCGTGGTCGAGCACAACATGTCGCTGGTGATGGGCGTCGCCGACCAGGTGATCGTGCTCGACGCCGGCGCGATCGTGGCATCGGGTTCGCCCCAGGAGATCCAGCGCGACCGGCGCGTCATCGCCGCCTATGTCGGCGCGGAGGGCGCCTAGATGCTCGAACTGAAAGGCGTGTCCACCGGCTACGACGTCGCCAATGTCATCCACGGCATCGACCTGACCGTGGCCAAGGGCGAGATCGTCGCCTTGGTCGGCGCCAACGGCGCCGGCAAGTCGACGCTGGTCAAGGCGATCTCCGGACTTTTGTCGTTGCGGGAAGGCGAAATCGCGCTCGACGGCGCGCGCATCGACCGTTTGAGCCCACGTGCCCGGGTCACGGCCGGGATCGCCCAGGTGCCCGAGGGCCGCCAGGTGTTCGGCGGGCTGACGGTGCTGGAAAATCTGCGGCTCGGCGCCTATGCGCGGCGCAAGGAGCTCGACGAGGCCAAGATGAAGGCGCGGATCGAGCAGGTCTGCGCCCGGTTCCCCGTGCTGTTGCAACGGCTCGGCCAGGCGGCGGCCAATCTCTCGGGCGGACAGCAGCAGATGCTGGCGATCGCCCGCGGGCTGATGGCCGAGCCGCGCATCCTGGTGCTCGACGAGCCGTCGCTGGGATTGGCGCCGGTGCTGGTGACCGAGATCTTCCGGCTGGTCGCCGGGCTCAGGTCTGAGGGCCGCGCCATCCTGCTGTCGGAGCAGAACGCGCGCCTGTCGCTGGCCATCGCCGACCGCGGCTACGTGATCGAGAACGGCCGCGTCGCGCTCGCCGGCACCGGCCGGGACCTGTTGAACAATCCCGCAGTGGCCGAGCGCTATCTCGGCGTCGGCAAGGGGGTCTCGGTGGCCGACGCGCCGCGTCACCGCGCCATGGTCGCGCGGCTCAAGGAGATCTTCGCCGGCTGATTACTCGGCCGCGGTCTTGGGCTGCTTCAATCGCTTCAGCACCTGGTCGAGGCTCGCGCGCCAGTCTTTTTCCGGCGCGGTTTTGAGCGCCGGGTTCTCGGCGACGCGGTCGGCGAGCCAGTCCTGGCGCCTGGAAGTGGCGTCGGTCATCAGCGGCTCGACGCCAGTTTCCCGCACGGTATCGGCCGCCTCGCGCATCTCGGCGGCGCGGCGGCGGCCGTGTACCAGCACGCGCGAAATCAGATAGGCCGCCTGCTTCTCCCAATCGAGGCTGGGGAAGGTTTCGTTGAGCGAGGCGATGACCTGGTCCTCGACGCCGTAGCGCCGCGCGGCGAGGAAGCCCTCGACCGCCAGCGCCTCGATGCCCTTGATGAAGACGCTGCGGCACATCTTGATCGCCGATGCCTGGCCGACGGTTTCCGCCACCGCCGTCATGCGGAAGCCCGACGGGTTGAGCAGATCGGCCAGGGCGCGGGCCTCCTTCCCGCCCAAGAGCATCGGCACCTTGAGGCCGTAAGGCGCCACCGGCGCCATAACCGCTGCCTCGACATAGGCGGCATCCGAGCGCGCCACCAGCGCTTCGTCTTGGCGCTTGGTGTCGGGCGAGACCGAATTGAGATCGAGGAAGAATTGGCCGGGCTTGAGATAGGCGCCGGCGGCGCGCGCGGCGTCGGGGGCCGAGGCAGCGGTCACCGCCGAGATCACCACCCGCGCGTCCTTGGCCGCGGCCGCGGGCGTGGCGCAGGGCT
>Ga0335078_10007037_pt1 | contig 16669 bp, 14 predicted proteins | sample Lox_Sample_32_FD_206711 | JGI IMG/M metagenome (GOLD analysis project Ga0335078, IMG submission 206711) | Soil microbial communities from Loxahatchee National Wildlife Refuge, Florida, United States - Lox_Sample_3.2 | ecosystem: Environmental > Terrestrial > Soil > Wetlands | place: USA... | reverse complement strand
CACCTGTCAGCGAGTTCTCGGGAACCGTCTACCGCATCTGTCCGGCCAGGTATGCGGACAACCTGGTTTCGATGCGGGGCTCCTTTCTGCACGGCGCCCGTTACAACATTCGTGGCTACTTCGGAACGCTGTACACATCGCTCTCCAGAGAGACGGCCCAGCGCGAGATGGCTCGCTATTTACGGTTGCGCCCCGGGATGGGTTTGTGGAGGCCTCCATCTTGCTGCGGCTAAGCCGTGTGCTGGATCTGACGAATAGAAAACTGCTGCACCGGGCCGGGGTCGCGAGGGAGCAGTTGATCGCAGCGCGCTACTCAATCACTCAGGAGATCGGCCTGCGGGCATGGGAAAAACGGCATTGAAGCGCTGCTCGCCCCTTCGGCCGCGTATCCCGCACAGCGCAATCTGGCGGTGTTTCTGGACAACCAACGCCCCTCGTGGCAGGTGGCGCTCACGAGCGTTACTGCCGTTGCACGATGAGCCTTCAGTCGAAATCCGTGGGCCACTGCGGATTCCGGTGGTGTTCGAAGAAACGGTGGATTTGCGCGGCCGTGACGCGCGTGGTGGAAAGCGCCGGCAAGCTGTCCTCGGCGAACCAATCCACGCCGGTGGTTTCGTTGCTCAGCGCCGGCTGGCCGCCGATCAGCTCGCATTGGAAGAAGAGCTTGTAGGCGTGGAACGGGAATGGCGGATGGCCATGGCGATTGCGGTCGTACACCGCCAGCAGTTTCACCGCGCGCGTTTCGTAGCCGGATTCCTCGCGCACTTCGCGCACAGTAGCGTCGGCTGGAGATTCGCCCACATCGGCCCATCCGCCGGGCAGCGACCAGGAGCCGTCTTCGCGCTCCTGGACCAGCAGAATCCTGTTTTCGCGGAACACGACGGCGCGCATGTCGGTCTTGGGTGTAGCGTAGCCCGACTGGCTGGCAAACAACTCGCGGATGGGCGCGATGGGGCTGGCCGATCCGCCGGCCATCATCTCGGCCGCGATTTCACGCACGGCCTCGTAGCGCTCGCGGTCATATTGGTTCGCCGAATAGGTTAGTCCGCTTTGCGCGATCGCCTGCAAGCGCTGCGCCCAATCGAGCCAGGTGGGTTCCATCAATACTCTTTCCAAAACAATTCGGCGTCGGACCGGCGCACGTAGTTCGCATCGATGGCGGCGGGGTCGGCGGCTTGGCCGGCGCCCAGACGCTCGCAGGCGATGCGCCCCACCGCCGCGGCCAGCGCGCGCGGGGCCGTAGTCACGGTGGCTCCGGCGAAGCGCGTGCCCTCCAGCGCCGCCGCGAATGGACTGAAATCCGTCGCCACGAATTCGATATCGCCTTCCGGCAAAGTGTGCAGCCAGGCCGTGAACGGCATGACGGTTTCGGGCGCCACCGCGCGGCCGCACGCGTCGTACACGGCTCCATAAACTTCGCCGCGGCGCGCATCCAGCACCACGGCGCGCAGGGCAGCCGAGCCGAACGTGGCCATGGCAGCCAGGTTCGACACGGCCACTGCGGGCTTTCCGGTGGCCTCCGCGAGTCCTTTGATGCAGGCGAGTCCGATGCGCACTCCGGTGAACGATCCAGGGCCGGAGGCCGCCGCGTAGCAATCCACCTCCGCTGTTTTTGCGGCATGCCGGGCCAACAGTTCCGCGAGGCGTCCGAACAGAATCTGGCCGAATCCCTCCGGCGAATGCAGCAGCGTTTCCTCCACCACCTCCGGGCCGCGCAACAGCGCCAGGCTGCCGAACTCGCGCGTGGTGTCTACGGCCAGGATAAGTTCGGTCACTTGTCGAGCTGGTAAGTCTTGTCCAAGCTATAGACTTTGCCGTTGGCGTTCATGCCATAGAGGCGCAGATCCATCACTGCCGGATAATTGATGGCAATGTGCGGCGGGAAGTGGAGCGTGCCCTTTTGACCCGTTCCGAGGACGCGGTAGCCTTCCCCATCGACGGTAGCCTCACCAGTCCAGAGCCACATCATGGTGCGGGTGGCGCGCGTTTCCTTCTTGAATTTCGCTTCGAACCAGGGCAGCTTGGTCTCTGAAAGCTCAGTGTCCGCGGGCTGCGCGATCTCGAAGGGCACCTTCAACACGCTTTGCTCCACGGTTTGCATATCGATGGGACGCGACTCGAACTTATAAGACTTCAGCATGCTCGCTTTGTGACCTTCGCGCGAAACGCGCAGCACCCAATCGTGCGAACTGTCGGGCGGCGACCCTGTGAAATGCTCGCCATGATAGCCCTTCTTCTCCTTGAGTTCTTCGCCGTCGATGGGGTTGATCCAGGCGACGTCGTAAGTGTGCTTTTCCACGCGCAACTCCACGGGTCCGGGATTCTCTACGTAGACGATGTACTCCACAGCGTCGATGGTATCGTCACCCGTCCCGGCCTCCGGGACCGCGACGGCGCGGCCGCCATCGACATCGAAATACGGCTCCAGTTCCCAATGGCGGCTGGCAGCGAAGATGTTGTACCAGGCGGTCATGGCCTTCGCGCCGGGCGAATCCAGATAGCGCGCGTCCACCGCGATGTTGCCGGCGCCCGCCGTGCCGCTATTAAAGTAAGTCGGGTAGTCGCCGTCCATGACCGCATTCCAGAGGCGGTGGCGAAAGGCGTTGCTGTCTACATCGTCCGGCTGCGACTTGCCCGCGCCGCTGTCTTCGCCCGCGAATTTCAGATTGACGAAGGGCCGGGCGAAGAGCTGATGTTCGATGGCGCAGACCTGGTCATCGCCGGTATGGTGCGCCACGAAGCCCATCCAGCCATCATCCAGCAGGGCGCCGGAGGTCGCCAGGCTGCCGCTCGAGCGGGAATGCTGATAAGGGTCCATCTGTTTCAGCAGCGTGCCGACCTCCTTCATCAGCGCGCGGCCCGTATCGTAGGTTTCGAACGCCTGCACGCCTTGCCAGGTGACATTCATGCCCGCATAACGCGCCACGATGTAACTGATGTAGCGCTGCCGCTGCTGCCAATTGGGAAACAGGCGCGTGAGCTGGTTTTGCGGTCCGGCCAGGATCAGGTCCGCGACGATGCCCTTCTGGTTCATGTAGCGGACGCATTCGTCGACGCGCTGGAAATGCTTCACATCGGGGTGGTCCGGAGAGGGGAAGATATGAGCGGCTTGTTCCGGCGTGCCCAATACAAGGCCGCGAATGTGATTGAATTTTTGCGCCGCGCGGGCATCCACGATGCGCTGAAACAACGCCTGGTCGAGGAAGGCGAAGGGGAATAGCGTGTCGCCCATCCAGAGGTGCGGCTGGTAGCCGAGCCCAGCGGTCCAGGCCCAATGATGCACGTTAGCGGCTTTTACGAATCCAGGCGCATCGGATTCCGCCGCGGTGAATGAGCCGGTCTGGCCCTCCCAGCGCCGGACATTGCTGGTGACGAGCCACAGCCATTCGCCGGCTTCGGTGGGAGTGAAACGGATGACCAGCCGCTGGCCGCCATCCCAGAAGGCGGGCAACTTGAACGTGTGGAAGTGGGGCGAGCGAAACTCGGCGGAGAGCTCGACATCCACGTAAGGGTTCGGGTGCGCGGTGGCTTCCTGCGAATTCAGATCGAAGACGAACTCACACGACGTGAAGGCGGGCGTGTTGTTGCAAGGCGCTTGGGCAAATAGGGACAGCCCAACGCTGGCCAGCAGCATCAGGCGAACGAGAGGCATTCCTCCAGTGTAGTGGAGGATGGACCGGGAGGTCTGTCCCACTGAACGCTATAATCTTTCGTTGAGACGGAAACTCCTTACCGCCGCCTATTGGGCAGTTCCTTCCATGCTCTGCCTGGCCCTGTATTGGTCGGGACTGCTGACATGGTTCCAGCAGGACGACTTCGTCTGGCTGAATCTGCCGAACCAGGCGCACGGTTGGGACGGCCTGCTGCGCGCGCTGTTTCAGCCAACCGTACAGGGAACCTGGCGTCCGCTCAGCGAGCGCGCGTTCTTCCTGGCGTTCGGCGCCATGTTCGGCAGCGACGCGCTGCCTTACCGCATCTGGGTGTTCCTTACCATGTTCGCCAACCTGGCGTTGCTCCAGTCCATTACGGCGCGCCTCACGCGGTCCCGCGCGGCCGGCTTCTGGGCGGCGATTCTCTGGGTGGCGAACAGCAAGCTAGCGACGGTCATGTCGTGGACCTGCGAGTACATCCTGGTGGCTTGCGGCTTCTTCCTGTTGCTGGCCTTGCACCTTTTCCTGCGGTACACCGAGACGGGTGAGCGCCGCTACTACATGTGGACGTGGGCGGCGTTTCTGACAGGCTTTCTGGCCATGGAGACCAACATCGTATTCCCGGTGCTGGCCGGAAGCTATGCCCTGCTGTGCGCGCGGAAGTATTTCCGGCGGACTCTGCCGTTCTTTGCGGTGTCGGTGGTGTACGGCGTCCTGCACCTGGTCCTCGCCCCCAACCAGGGCACGGTGCCTTACACCATGCATTTCGATCGTGCTCTTCCAGCTACCTTGTGGACCTACTGGCGCCGCTCGTTCGAGCCGATCGGTCTGGAGCACCAGTCTCTTTTCCCTCCGATTGCCAGCATGGCGTTGATGGCATGTTGCACGGCCGCACTGCTGGCGTTCACCATTTACCAGGCGCGCCGGAAGCAATGGCTGGCCCTGGTCTTGTTTGCCTGGTTCTTTATCATGCTGGGCCCCGTGGTTCCGTTGCGCGACCACATCATGGACTACTCTCTGACGCTGCCGGCGCTGTGCCTGGCGATGCTGGGTGGCTATGCGCTAGCTTGGGCCTGGCGCGAGGGCTGGGCCTGGAAGACCTTGAGTGCTCTGCTGGCTGCCGCCTTTGTCGTGCAACACGTGCCGATAGGGCGGCGGACCGCGGAATGGTATCGCGAGCGTGGCAAGGACCAGCGGGCGCTGGTAATGGGAGTCGCGCGGGCGCATGAATTGCATCCGGGCAAAGTGATCCTGCTCGATGGGATCGACGACGACCTGTTCTGGGGCGCCATTCAACTGGGGGCCTTTTCATTCGTCGGGAATCCGGAGGTGTATCTGACGCCGGGATCGGAAGCGCGCATTTCGCCGCGTCCCGAGATAGGCGACGTAGCCAAGTCTGTAATGCCCGCCGCGAAGGTCCGCCGCGGGCTGGACTGGGACCAGATTGTGGTGTACCGCGCCGGGAAGGGGCCGCTGCGAAATATCACGAGTCGATATGAGCCGCCTGCCGGTCCAGCGGCCGCTTCCGGGCCGCTCCGCCTGGATGTGGCCGACCCGTTGGTGACGGACCGTCTCGGGCCAACCTGGTATGATGCCGACGCGGGAGTCCGCTGGATGCCGCGCGCCGCCAGCTTGCGCATGCCGGGACCGCGCGCCGCCGGTCAGCGGTTGTATGTGACCGCGGTATGCCCGGAAGCGCAACTCGAAAAGGGCCCGCTGCCGATGACGGTGACCGTGGACGGGGTCCGCCTGGCGCCCGCGCAGTTCACCACCGGTGATGTGCCGGCCACATTCGGCTTTGCGCTGCCCGCGGAAGCCATAGGCAAGAGCGCCATCGACATCACGGTGGAGGTGAGCCGTACGGTGCGGGTCGGCGCGGATCGACGCGACCTGGGCCTGGCCTTCGGCCGCTTCGAGATCAAATAGGTATCCGCACAGGCTGTTTAGGAGTAGAATCTAAATGGAGTGAACGTCGTCATGCTCAACACACTGGCAAAACGGATCCGGCACGACGAGGAACTGCTGAAAAACACCACGCAGAGTCTGCTCGAAACCGCCGGAGTGGTGCTGATTTCCATGCTGGCGCTGCTGGCGGTGTGCGCCGGCATCCTGCTGCTGGGCCGCTAGGGAAGCTCCATTCGCGCCCCGGTATTCGCCATACGACCTTCAAAATCCGCTGTTTAGCGCCTGCGGTTCGTTGATCGCGGAGGCCGCTTTTTACAATAATGACCATGGCGCAGTTTAAGGTAATACAGCCCGAAACTACCTATTCGGGCTCGCGCATCGAACCGTTGCGCAAGGGCCTTCCCAAGACGACGCAATCGCTGTGCCCGGAGTGTATCCAGATTCTGCCGGCGCAGATATTCGAGGAAGATGGCCGCGTGATCATGCAGAAGTCGTGTCCCACGCACGGCGAATTCCGCGACATCGTGTTCTCCGACGCGCGCCTGTACCTGAAGATGGAGGAGTGGACTTTCGGCGACAGCCGCGGCTTGTCGAATCCGCCGGTAGCGACAGCCACGCGCTGCCCGGACGATTGCGGGTTGTGTAACCTGCACACCAGCCACACCGGCTTGGCGAACATCGACCTGACCAACCGCTGCAATCTCACCTGCCCGGTGTGTTTCGCCAACGCCAACGCGGCGGGCTACGTCTACGAGCCGCATTTCGAGCAGGTCCGCGGTATGTTGCAGGCGCTGCGCAGCGAGCAGCCGGTGGCGGGGCGCATCGTGCAGTTCTCGGGCGGCGAGCCGACCATCTATCCGCGCTTTTTCGATGTGCTGCGCATGGCGCGCGACATCGGTTTCTCGCACCTGCAAGTGGCCACCAACGGGCTGAAGTTCACCGATCTGGAATTCGCGCAGCAGGCCAAGGAGGCCGGGCTGCACACTCTGTATCTGCAGTTCGACGGCGTGTGCGACGATATCTACCGCCGCGTGCGGGGCCGCTCGCTGTGGGAGCAGAAGCTGCAGGCCATCGAGAACGTGCGGAAGGCGAACCTGAAGATCGTTTACGTGCCCACGATTGTGAAGGGTGTGAACGATCACCAGATCGGCGACATCGTCCGCCTGGCGCTGGAGAATATCGAGTGCTCGAGCGGCATCAGCTTCCAGCCGGTGGCGTTCACGGGACGCATCGCGCGGCGGGATCTGGAGGCCAAGCGGTTCACGCTATCCGACTTTGCGCACGCCGTGAAGGCGCAGACCGGCCTTTGCGACCCTTACGAAGACTGGTTCCCGCTGTCCTGCGTCTCGCCGTTTTCGAAGCTGTTGAGCGCGATGCGCGGCGAGCAGACTACGACGCTGACCTGCCATCCGCATTGCTCGCTGGGAACCTACTTGTTCGTGGATCAGAACCGGCATGCCGTGCCGGTGACGCGCTTCGCGGATGTGGGTCCGATGCTGCAGGCCATGGACACGCTGGCGCGCAAGACGGAAACGCGCCGCGTGAGGCTGTTCTCTAAGTTCGAAAGCTGGAACATCCTGCGCAAGTACTTCCACGCCGAGAAGGCTCCCGAAGGCCTGACCTTCACGAAGTTCCTGCAGACGCTGCAAGGCATGACCGACAAGCGCTACGGGCGCGGCAAGCTGGAGAAGCAAGGCTTCACTTACCGCACCCTGATGGTGGCCGGCATGCACTTCATGGACTCGTATAACTACGATATCGAACGGGTCAAGCGTTGCGTGATTCACTATGCCGCGCCCAACGGGCGGATCTATCCGTTCTGCGCGTATAACTCGGGGCCGGTGTATAGGGAGAAGATCGAGCGGGAGTTTGCCGTGCCGCTGGAGGAGCCGGCGGAAGTGGGGGAGACCATCGGCTGTACGTAGCCCGCGTGCCTTAAGCCTCCATCGTCGCAAGAGTGGAAACTGGCTTCCATTAATGTTAGGCTCGCGCTTGCGGTACGTAATGACACCCATGTTAGTTCTATTGTGGCGCTTATCGCGCCTAATGCAAGTTGTTCTGATGGATATATCTCCGCATATCTAATCGACGAACACCGCCCTCCGGTCTGGAATCTGTCACAAAAACAAGAGAAATAGCATCTGCAGTAGTGATTGCCCAAAGGCATACTACGCCTGGTTTGCATGGATGCCTTCAACGCCGCGGACCAAATATGCGAGATCATTTGTGTGCCCGTAAGGAGCTCTAACGGTCAAGGTCGAGGAGTTGAAAGCGGTATGGCGCAGCCATTGCTTGATTTTCGCTAATTCTGCGTTCCAACGCTATAGCTCCATCCCGTGTGATAGCTTCATTAGAAACGGCAAGGGCAAGAAAAGGCCGCCGGATCCGAAGGAAGACGCACTGTGACTTGGGACGCAGATCGGAACAACTGATTCAAGGGTGGAAGTGTCAACTCAATCGGACTTGGGCGGTATCTGTCAGCCGGTAGTCCAGCGCCGCTCCAGCAGCCCCAGCGCGCCATCGGCCGCGAGCGCGATACACGCCGCCGGTATGGCGCCGGCCAAGATCTGTGTGCTATCCACCGAGGCGATGCCGCGGAAAATGAAGACTCCCAACCCTCCGCCGCCGATGGCAGCCGCGATGGTGGCGGTGCCGATGGTCGTTACGGTTGCCACCCGGATGCCCGCCAGAATGGTGCGCGCGGCCAGAGGCATCTCCACATGCCGCAGGAGCTGGCGGCCCGTCATCCCCATCGCCACCGCGGATTCGCGCACAGCGGCATTCACGCCCAGGATGCCTACCAGAGTGTTGCGCAGAATGGGCAGCAGGGCGTAAAGCACCAAGGCTACGATGGCCGTACGCTTGCCGATGCCGCCGATCAGCGGCACCGGAATCAGAAAGCCGAACAGCGCCAGGCTCGGGATGGTCTGCATCACGTTGGCGAATCCCAGCACCCAGGGACGCCAAGCCGCGCGGCGAGTGATGAGAATGCCGGCGGGCACGGCTGCGGCGATGGCAATGGCCATGGAGACGAGCACCAGAGTCAGATGCTCCAGCGTAAGTTGGACGATCTCGCTAGCCAGGTCTGAATTCATGGCGCATCCACTTTCCAGTTCAGACACGCCAGGAAGGCGCGCGCCTCATCGCCCGCGGCGTCCAGAAACTCGCGCGGCGTGGCCACCAATTCGAGCGCGCCATCGCGCAGCAGGGCGATGCGCGTGGCCAGCATCAGCGCCTCCCGCACATCGTGGGTCACGAAGATGGCGGTCGTGCCCAGATCGCGCCGCAGGGCCAGGAATTGCTTCTGCAAGTCGAGGCGCGTGACGGGATCGACAGCCCCGAACGGCTCGTCGAACAGCAGCACGGAGGGATCGGCCGCCAGCGCCCGCGCCACGCCTACGCGTTGCCGCTGGCCTCCGGAAAGCTGCGCCGGATAGCGCGCGGCGAACTGCTCGGGATCAAGGCCCACTTGGCGCAGCAGGGCATCCACGCGGCTACGGATGCGCGGCGCGTCCCAATTCTCCAGGCGCGGCACCACGGCGACATTCTGGGCGACCGTGTAATGCGGAAACAATCCGATCTCCTGGATGACGTAACCAATGCGGCGCTTCAGCCGCACGGGCTCCCAGCGGCGAGTCGGCGTGCCATCCACCAACACCTCGCCGGCGCTGGGAAACAACAAGCCATTCACCATTTTGAGCGCCGTGGTTTTGCCGGAACCGCTGCGGCCGAGCAGCACCAGCGTCTCCCCGGCCTCCACCGTCAGGGTCAGACTCTTCAGAATCTCGCGCGCGCCGATGCGGTATGACGCAGCGCGAAACTCGACGACGGCGTTCACGCGGCGAACAGGCTCTCGGCGAAGGGCCAGGTGTCGTCGAGCCATTGCGCCCGGCACTCGAAGCCCGCCGCGGCCGCCATCTCGCCGATCTCCCCGGCGTGGAACTTGTGGCACGATTCGGTCCAGATGGTCTCGTCCTTACGCAGCTCGCACTGGAAGCCGGCCGCACGGATGGAAACGCGCTGCGCCTTGAGCGAACGCAGGTGCATTTCGATGCGCCGGTGGTGCTGGTTCCAACGCGCCTCGTGCGCGAAACTGCAGAGCGCGAAGTCTCCGCCCAATTCGCGGTTGATGCGCGCCAACAGATTGCGGTTGAAGGCGGCGGTGACGCCCGTGGGATCGTCGTAGGCCAGGAGCATGCGGGCCAGCGGCTTGATCAGATCCGTGCCGAGCAGCAAAGCGTCGCCCGGCATGAGGCAGGCGCGCACTTCGCGCAGAAAATCCCCGGCGGCTGGGCGCTCGAAATTGCCGATGGTGCTGCCCAGGAACAGCACCAGCAGCGGCTGGCCGGGACGTCTGGCGCAAACCGCCTGGCGCAGGCCATTCAAATATGTTTCTGCAATGGGATGGACATCGGCGACGGCGGACATCTCCTGCGCGCAACGGGCCAGCGCGGAGGCCGAGAGATCGATGGGATAGTAAGCCGCCGGTCCGGCGTACGCCAGGGATTCCAGAATTCGCCGCGTTTTCGAACCGCTGCCGCTGCCCAGCTCGGCGACGGCCACCGGCGCGCGAAAATGGCCGGTCAACTCGGGTGCGAGGCGCTTGATCAACCGTGCATCGGCGCGTGTCAAACCATACTCCGGCAGCGCCGTGATGGCCTCAAACAGGGCCGTGCCTATGGCATCGTAGAAATACTGGCAGGGCAGTTGTTTCTGCCCCGCCTGGCTCAGGCCTTCGCGGACGTCGTCTTGAAACATGCTCAATTTTCAACCAGTCGGAAAGTCGCGTAGATGTATGGATACGCCGGACGGAACCAGTTGCGGAAGCTCGATCGCAACAAGCAGCGGGCGGTGCGCGGCGAACCGCCTTTCAGCACGTAGTGGCGGCCGTCGAAGAAATTGGCGGAGTAGCCGGGGTAGAAAGAGAACGGCTGGAAACCGGCGAAAGGTTCGAAGCGCGTGGCGGTCCACTCCCAACCGTTGCCGACCAGTTGCGCAACGCCGAAACGATTCGGCGGCGAAGCCGTGACCGGCTCCGGATCCCAGCTTCGAAAATCGACATTCTCGCGGGCGAAATCGTGGGGGCCACGCTGGTATGCGGCGCGATGGAACTGCGCTTCGGTGGCGAGCGTCTTACCCTTCCATCGGGCGTAAGCCTGCGCCTGTTCCTGCGAGACATAGACGGGCCAATCGAGGGGCAGCGGAATATCCTCGAACATGCCGTGGTAGCGCCACTGGCCTTCGCCGCAGACCCAGAAATGCGGCGCGGCAGCGCCAGCCTGAACGAACTCCAGATAGTCGCCGTTAGTGACTTTGTGCTGCGCGATGGCGAACGCCGGCACTTCCACCTGATGCTCGTCGAACTCGTTATCCCAACCAAAACCGTCGCCATGTTTGCGGCCGAGCGTGGCAGTGCCCGCGGGGATCTGCACCATGCGAGTTTCGGGCGCGCTGCCGGATGACGCAACGGAATGCGCGGGCGCCATCTTCTGTTCGAACGGCAGATGGTGCAGGATGTAGGCGAAGGTTTCGGCGTGCATCAGGCGATGCTCGATGGCCACGTGCAGCAGCTCCTCGGGCGCATGCGAGAGCCCGGCATCCAAGGCCCTGCGCACGCGCGCATTGTAATCGCGCACTTCGCTTTCGGCGGGCCAGTCCGCGGGCTGGTCCGTGGGCAGATCGCCGGATTCGGGATCTATGCCGAACGAGAACAAGCGGTCGAAGCCGGCATGAAAGGCAGGCAGATCAAGAGCCTGGCCGAGCAGGTTCCAATCGAACGCCTCCAGGTGACCGAGATAGAAAATAATACGGTGCCGTTCCGGGATGGGACGCTCGTACAGCGCGGCAGGATAGACCAAATCGAAAAGGCTGTCAGTCTGCGCGCGCGCGAGGGAGAGGGCCTGACACAGTTCCGCATTCGGTGTCATACAGGCCACTAGTTTAGCAAAAGGGAAAGGCGGGTCTGGAGACCCGCCGCAGGCGTGGACGCCTGCCCCACTTCAGACTTCCTGTTCCAGACCCTCGAGCCAGGCCTCGATTTCGGGGCTTCCTTCGGCGCGCGCGTGCAGCAGGGTTGCGCCATTTTCGTAGCCCTTGTCGAAGGCCCGCAAATTCAGGTCGCGGAAGCTTTCGGGCACTGACGCAGCCACGGCCTGGCGCAGCGCATCGGGGTCCAGCAGCGCGGTGACGGCGCCGAAGAAGCCGACCACCACGATGTTCAAGACCATCTTGCGGCCCAAGTCTTCGGCCAGCCGCGTAGCCGGCACGCTGTATACGCGAATGCCGCTGGGCACGCCGTTGACGCGCACCAGGTCGCGCTCCACGATGAGCGTGCCGCCCGGCTTCAGGTCGGGCACGAACCGGGTGTAAGCCTCCTGCGAGAGCACCACCAGCACATCCGGCTGCGTAACGTAAGGATACGCAATGGGCTCGCCGGAAAGCACCACAGCGGCGCTCGAAGAGCCCCCGCGCGCCTCCGGTCCGAAGCTCTGCGTCATGGTGGCATAGGCGCCCTGGTAGATGGACGCCGCCTTGCCAATCACCGTGGCCGCCAGGATCACGCCCTGGCCGCCGAAGCCCGCAATCCGGATTTCGGTCAGGCGCATACCGGTACCTCCGGCTGGCAATACCGCTCGCCCAACTGCTCGCTGAGTTGGTGGCGCATCAATTCCAGGTAATCGGGACGGTCGCGATCCACAAATTTCCCGACCACGATCTCGCCCTTCATGGAGAGGGCCGTTTCGCTGGTGGGCGCGCCATGGCGGATCTTGCTGGCCGCCTTGTAGTATTTCATGGTCTCCAGCGCGTCGCCCAGCTTATTGCGCCGCTGATACAGCGTGGGGCAGGGCGACAGCACTTCGATAAAGCAGAAGCCTTTCTTGTGCAGCACTTCGCTCATCGAGCGGCTGAGCTGTTTGACATGATACGTGGTCCACCGCGCCACGTAGGAAGCTCCCGCGGAGTCGGCAAGCTGCGCCAGGTTGAAGGCCGGCTCGTAGGCTCCGTAGGGCGCCGTGGAGGTGACGGCTCCGCCGGGCGTGGTGGGCGCGGTCTGTCCGCCGGTCATGGCATAGATCATGTTGTTGACGCAGATCACCTTCAGATCGATATTGCGCCGCGCCGCATGGATGAGGTGATTGCCGCCGATGGCCGTCAGGTCGCCATCACCCGAGTACACCACCACTTGCAAGGATGGATTGGCGAGCTTCAATCCGGTGGCGAACGGAATGGCGCGGCCATGCGTGGTGTGGAAGGAATCGAGCCGCGCGTACCCGGCCACGCGTCCCGTGCAGCCGATACCCGATACCACAGCCACTTTGTCCAGATCGGCCTTGGATTCGAGCAGCGCGCGCGTGAAGCAATTGACCGTCGTGCCGATGCCGCAACCGGGGCACCAGATGTGCGGCATGCGGTCCATGCGCAGGAACGGCTCGACCGGGTTACCCGGCTCGTTTTGTATAGTCACCGTGTTCATCGGGATGCCTCCAGGATGGCTGCAAGGATCTGTTCGGGTGGATGCACGCTGCCGCCGGCGTGGGGCACCGGCAGGACCGGCCTCCTGGCCTGTATGTTCCACACGGCGCGCTCCACTTCGTGTACCATTTGGCCCAGGTTCAACTCCGGCACGACGAAGGCTTTAGCGCCGCGGGTCCGCTCCGCCAGCGGACGCGCGGGGAAGGGCCAAGCCGTGATGAGCCGGAACTTCCCGGTTCGCACTCCCTGCGCACGCGCCATTTTGATGGCTTTCTCCGCGACCCGCGACGTGATCCCGTAAGACACCACCACGACCTCGGCATCTTCCAGCGCTTCGGCCTCGTACAACGCTTCTTGGTCGGCTACTGGAGCCGACTTGGAAACCAGGCGGCGCACCAGGCGGTCCTGCGTTTCCACAGTCATGGACGGGTAGCCGCGCTCGTCGTGCGTCAGACCCGTCACATGGAAGCGGTAGCCTTCGCCGGCATGCGCCATTTCCGGGACTTGATCCTCCATCGGCTCGTACGGCCGGTAGTCTTCGGGCGGGCGGCGGGTATGGCGCCGCGGATAGATCTCGATCTCGCTGGCTTCGGGAATCACCACCTTCTCGGTCATGTGGCCCACGCACTCATCCATCATCAGGAAGACCGGCTGCCGGTACTGTTCGGAGAGGTTGAAGGCCTTGATGGTCAGGTCGAAGCACTCCTGGGGCGAGTTGGGGCACAACGCCAGAGCACCGTAATCGCCGTGCGACCCCCAGCGCGCCTGCATCATGTCGGCCTGCGCGGGCAGCGTTGGCAGTCCCGTTGATGGTCCACCGCGCTGCACATTCACGAATACGCAGGGCGTTTCAGTCATGGCGGCGTAGCCGATGTGCTCCATCATCAGCGAGAAGCCCGGCCCCGAGGTGACCGTGAACGCCTTGGCGCCGCCCCACACCGCGCCCTGAATGGCGATGGAAGCAGCCATCTCGTCCTCCATCTGGAGGAAGGTGCCTCCCACGGTCGGGATGCGCGCCGCGAAACGTTCCACCACCTCGGTGGAGGGTGTAATTGGGTATCCTGCGGCAAATCGCGCACCGGCCGCCAGGGCGCCTTCACAGCAGGCGTGGTCGCCATCCAGGAAGTGCGCGCCGGTAAGTACTCCTTTTGGATTAGCTTGCATGGCGGGCTCCGTAGATGGCGAAGTCCGGGCAATACAGGCCGCACAGGTCGCAACCGCTGCATTTCTCAGCGGCTACGACGTGCGGAGGGTGATATCCCTTGGAATTGAACGCCGAGGAGAGCGAAAGCACGTGAGTGGGGCAAAACTCAACACAAAAGCCGCAGCCCTTGCAGCGCTCAATGGTGATGAATACAGAACCTTTGGCCATTCGGACTCAGGTGTGCACGCAGATGGCCATAAGCGAGCGATTGGCGATCCGGCGGCTCGTGCGGCATGCTTCGACTCCGCACGGTGGGACCCAGTTGTGCATGATTGAGCGAAGTTGTGCATCGTTGTGCGTTTGACGGTGGGTCCAAATCTGACCGAACAAAGCCAATTTATGCTTTATAATCAATAACTTAGCATGCAATTACCAGTCCGGAGGGGGCCGCCCGCAATGGAGGAGGGCACCTGACGACCGGTCCGGACTGCAGAGTCTCAAAAGGCAAACAAAAAACGAAAATCCCGCCTCACAACGCGATGGCCCGCGGCTAGGGTCGAGGGCCTTCGTTGTGCCCGCGGCTCAGAACGTCAACCGAGCGCTGATCTGAAGGCGCCGCGCCTGAGTCCCGTCCGGAAAACCGCCGTCGGCTGTTCCATAGCCCCACGCAGTTGGCGTTGCCTGCAACACTCCCTTTGTGGCGGTGTACTCCTGCGTCGCCATGCTGGTGGGAGACCAACTGTTGCTGACATTGAAGGCCTCGAAATTGAGAAACAGCTTTACTCTCTCCGTGTTCAGTGGGATCGCCTTGGTGGCGCGCAGATCCGCGCGGTAAACCGGCGGCGTGTAGATGTTGTTGACCGGGAGGAACGGAACGCGCGTGCTACCGCCGCTGAACCCGTCAATGGTGCTGGTGGAGAGGATCTTGCCGGTGGAAAGGGTGGGCGCGGACACCACGCGGATCGTCGGGCTTCCGGTGGGCCGCCCCGCGGCCAAGGTCATGATTCCGGAGAGCTACCATCCATCGGCAACATACTTCAAGAACGCGTTGCCGGCGTGGCTGACTGTGGGCGACCAGACAAAAGAGTAGACCAGCCGGTGCCTTTGGTCGAGGAGTCCGCTGCCCTTCTCGAAGCCGTAGTTGCCATCGTAGGTGTAAGAACTGGCCGAACTGTAGAAGATGGCGCTGGTGCCCCCGCCCTGCGCCTCGTCGATTTCATGCGACCAGGTGTAGGACGCCAGCGCCTGAAAGCCGTGCGCGAAGCGCTTCTCCAGCGTGACAGCTAACGCGTCGTAATAGCTGTTGGTTCCATTGGTGGTTTCGAGAATCGCGCCATACTTGGTGTTGGGGCGCGGCGTGGTATAGACTGGCGTGGTGAATGTGCCCGTCTGGTTACCGGAAGCGTCCTCGATGGTGTAGGTGTAATTCGTAGTCGCGGCCGCATTCAGGTCGGTAACGCCGTACAGGTTCACGCCGCGGCTCCAGATACCGGAGGCGCTGAGGACGATTTCGCCGCCAAACTGGCGCGAGACCGAGATGTTGGCCTGCTGGGAGTACGGGGTCTTCAGGTTGGGAGCGGCGAACTGCAGGGTGGCCGCGCCCACGCTTGCTCCGGCTGGCGCCGCAGTCAGCGCGTTCGGAAAAACGGGGCCCACGCCGAGTTGGGTCGCATTCGTGGCGCTGAACGAATCGGCGATCTGGTAGATTCCGTTGGTGGTCCACAGGTTGTCGATCAGGCCGCCGATCATGCGCGCGTAATACATGCCGTAGCCGGCACGCACGGCCGTCTTGCCGTTGACGCGGTAAGCCAGTCCGATGCGCGGCGCAAAATTGTTGGCCGGCGTGTGGATATAGCCGGTCTGCGGGAAATCGGCATTCACCACCGGGAAATTGGGCACGTGCGATTTATCCCAGCGGATTCCCAGCGTCGCCGTGAATCGCGGCGTGACTTTCCACTGATCCTGCGCATACCAGGAGAACTCGTCGATGGTGTAATCGGCGACCGGGTTGCCAAACGTCTGCGAATAGGAAGTCCAGTTCTTGGCGCCCGCGGAATTGCCGGTGTAGTCCATCGCGAATGAGGTGGGAGTGAGATAACTGTACGATCCGAAGGCATTGCTGATGTAGTAATTGTAGTCCTCGGTAGTGGCGGCGTTGAATCCGAACTTGAGGGTATGCGTGCCCCTGGTCCAGGTGACATCGTCGGCAAATTCGTGGCGGGTTTCGCTCGGTTCCACGCGCGGAAGATACGTGGCCGGCCCAAGCTGAACGCCGGCGACGGAAACATCGAGGTAGGCCAGACCGCTGCCGAGCTCGGCTGCGTCGAACGAGTCCGCCTGGCGGTCAGTGTCCCAGCCGAAGCGGAAGACATTGACGATCGTGTTCGTGGGGACAAAGGTCCAGCCGAACTTGCCGTTGCGCACCCGCACCGAGTCGTCGCCGTTACCGTTGATGGCGGAGCCGCTGGTAGAGGAAAGCCCGGTCTGAATTCCGTTG
>Ga0335078_10007036_pt1 | contig 16670 bp, 16 predicted proteins | sample Lox_Sample_32_FD_206711 | JGI IMG/M metagenome (GOLD analysis project Ga0335078, IMG submission 206711) | Soil microbial communities from Loxahatchee National Wildlife Refuge, Florida, United States - Lox_Sample_3.2 | ecosystem: Environmental > Terrestrial > Soil > Wetlands | place: USA... | reverse complement strand
CTGCCACTGCTCCACTGTCCTCTACACAACTGCTGCCACTGCTCCACTGTCCTCTACACAACTGCTGCCACTGCTCCACCGTCCTCTACACAACTGCTGCCACTGCTCCACCGTCCTCTACACAACAAAGAGTACGAGCACATGCTTGGGTGGAGCACGCCTTCAGGCGTGCATGAGCACAGCGAGATATGAGACGGCTTTAGCCGCTGAGTACGTCTACAACCGCTATGGCGAAACAGCCTGCCGAAGACTCAATCTCCGACCCCTTCGTATCAGGGCACGACTTCAGTCGTGCCGAAAGCCGTTTATTTTCTCCCCTGAGTCGGCTTCAGCCGACGCCAGAACGCTGGCGCAAAAGAGTTTTTCAGCTCTTGCGGCACTAAAGCCGTGCCCTTTCAAAGCGCCAGTCCTACGCGCTCCTTCTACAAACCAACGCGCTACCGCAACAACTCCTCCAACTCCACTCCGCGATCCGTCCTCTCATCGCGATACTTCACAATCACCGGCGCATACACCGACAACCCCCATTCCGCAGCCTTCCCTTTTGTAATCGCGCGCGACCCCGGAACCACCACCGCATCCTCCGGCACCCGCAGCGGCTCCGTCTCGCTCGCCCGATAAATCTCGCCCTTCACAATATCGAACAGCGGAGTAGATCGCGTCAGAATCACGCCCGCTCCCAGCACCGCCCGCGCCCCCACCTGCGTCCCTTCATAGATCCCGCAATTCCCGCCCACCAGCACTTCGTCCTCAACAATCACGGGCGTAGCATTGATCGGCTCCAGCACCCCGCCGATTTGCGCCGCCGCGCTGATGTGTACGCGCTTGCCAACCTGCGCGCACGATCCCACCAGCGCGTGCGAATCGACCATGGTGCCTTCGTCCACATAGGCGCCAACATTGATAAACATGGGCGGCATGCAGACCACCGACGAAGCGACATAAGCTCCGCTGCGCACCGACGATCCGCCCGGAATCACGCGAATCTGCTCGCGCGCCGCGAAGCGCCGCGCCGGATAGGTGCCCTTGTCGACAAACGTCAGCACCTTGGGATCGCCGCTCTCCACCAGCTTGCCGACACGAAATCCCAGCAGAATTCCCTGCTTCACCCAGGCGTTCGTCTGCCATTTGCCTGCAATCTTCTCCGCCGCGCGAATCTCGCCGCTAGTCAAGGCATCGCGGAAGCGCACAAACTTATCGAAGACCCCAAGGTCGTCGGGCGGAATGTTGGGAAGCGCGTACAGGCGCTCGATTTCGCGCTGGAGTTCGTGCATGGCGGGCAGTATAACTGGTGACTGATGCGAATTGAAGCCATCACCCTGCGCGAGCTGAAAATTCCCCTCGTTCACTTCTTCGAGACCAGCTTCGGACGCACTTACACCCGTCGCGTTCTCCTGGTCACGCTGCATTGCGACGGCCTGGAAGGCTGGGGCGAGTGCGTCGCCGGCGAGAACCCGTACTACAGCGAGGAGTACATCGACGGCGCGTGGGACGTGACTGTGCGATTTCTTGCTCCGGCGCTGCTGGGCAAAACGCTGCAATCGGGACGCGACGTTCCTCCGCTGCTGGCGCAGGTGCGCGAGCATCGCATGGCCAAAGCGGCGCTGGAGAATGCCGCGTGGGACGCCGAAGCGCAGGAGAAGCGCGTGCCGCTGTGGAAGCTGCTGGGCGGCACGCGCCGCGAGATTGCATGTGGCGTCAGCATCGGCATTCAGGATTCGCACGAGCAGCTGCTGGAGAAGATCGAAACCGAGCTGGCGGCTGGGTACCAACGCATCAAGATCAAGGTCAAGCCGGGCTGGGACGTCGAGGTGCTGGACAAAATCCGCAAGCGCTGGCCGGAGGTTCTCCTGAGCTGCGATGCGAACTCGGCCTACACGCTGGCCGATGAACAGCACCTGAAGGCCTTCGATCGTTTCAAACTGCTGATGATCGAGCAGCCCCTGTGGAGCGATGACTTCTACTTCCACGCGCGTCTGCAAAAACAGCTGCAGACAGCGCTATGCCTCGACGAAGCAATTCACACCGCTCGTTACGCCGAAGCCGCGCTGGAGCTGGACGCATGCCGCATCGTCAACATCAAAGTCGGGCGCGTCGGCGGATTTTCAGAAGCAATCGCCGTACACGATGTGGCCCAGCGCTTCAAAGTTCCCGTCTGGTGTGGAGGCATGCTGGAGTCCGGCCTCGGCCGCTCCCACAATGTGGCACTCTCCACGCTGGCCAATTTCAAGCTACCGGGCGATGTCTCGGCATCGAAACGTTATTGGCAGGAAGACATCATCGCGCCCGAGGTCGAAGTTTCTCCGCAAGGAACGATTGCCATCACCGACAAACCCGGTCGTGGATACGAAATCAGAAAAGACTTGATCGAGAAGCTCACGGTCCGCCAGGACGAGCTGAAATAGCCTGCCTTACTTGTGGCTGTTCTGCGCTTCGCTCACCCCAGTTTGGTTGTTAGCGACAACATCCGCGCTCTTCTGCAGCAGGTCCAGCGCCTGCGCCGTCGTGATGTTCGAAGCTACCGGGCGGAAGTCGGTCATGGTCTCGGTAGAGTAGATGGTCAGCGACTTGATCAGGAGAATCTTGCCGTTGAATTGCAAAGTCTCCTGCACTTCCTCCCAGTTGCCGCCGCCGACGTCGCGCTGCACGATGATGAACTTGCCGCCCTTGTACAGCCGGCCCAGAATTCCCCACCCGAAGTCGACGTCCTTGAACAGCGTGCCATCGATCTTGGCGATGCGCATGGCTTTGCGGTCGATCAGCATGTCACCCTGCATGCCCAGGTAGATCGCCGTCTCATGGTTGGGCGGGTTGAACTTGGGATTGGGCTTGAATTGCAGATGCACCAGCTCTTCACCCGCGGGCCCGCGATCGCTACCGACGTAGCTGTACACAAACGCATCCGGCAGGCTGCTTAACATGAGCGAAGCGCGCTGGTCCTCGGCTTTATTGGCCTCGCGCCGCTTGCGCCGTTCATCGGGATTATTGGCGAACTTCACCAGCCGGTCGTTGTCCTTTTTGCGGTCTTCCGGCGTGAGCGGCTTACCATTGCGCAGCAGCGTGGTCCACAGTCCACCCTGGTTGGTGCGAATGATCTCCCGCGAGACGGAATGGTCCTTGTAATCGATGTTGTCGCGGAACATGCAGTAATGGACGGCGTCGCTGGCTTTAATCTCGTTTTGCGAAGCTTGCCGGACCAGCTGCAGCGGATCGACGTCGAGCTTTTGTTGCGACCAGACACACCGTGCCGCCAGCATCACCACCAGCACCGTTGCCATCACATGGCAAACACCATTGCGAAGTGAATACACGAATCCTCTAAGCGTTAAGCACTAACCCTAACCGGTTAGACGAGTTGCCATGGGCTTCCGTTGCTTATCTTATGTGCATCGTGTGCTTATCGTTTTATGTGCATCGTGGGGCCGCTTCTAAAGCTGCTGAATCCGCTTTGAAAGAGCACAGTTTAAGCTCTGCCGCTGAAGTCCTTTATTCTTTGAAAGAACACAGCTTTAGCTCTGCCGCTGAAGTCCTTTATTCTTTGAAAGGGCACAGCTTTAGCTCTGCCGCTGAAGTCCTTTATTCTTTGAAGGGCACAGCTTAAGCTCTGCCGCTGAAGTCATTTATTCTTTGAAAGGGCACAGCTTAAGCTGTGCCGCTGAAGCCCTTTATTATTGTTATCCCGAGGAGGGCTTCGGCCCGACGAGGGATCCGCTTTTCGGCTTTCATGGCAGCCCTTTAGCCGGCGACACAAACCGGCAATTTCGCGTTTCTCAGCACTCTTTTCGAACTCCGGGTTTCTTCTGACATTATAGAAAAAATGCGGGCAACCGAAGCCCCCGCGCATTCGGCTGAGAACGATTGAGGCAGGGTGAGGTAAGGCGAGCAGTTCGGTCCGGCAGAGACAGTCCCATTGGTTTTCCGAATCCGTACGAAACAAGGCCGCTGTTCCCCTGGTTCCGGCCTTACTCGTCCAGCCGGCACTCCGCCGGACCGACCTATTGATTGCTGAGCACGTATCCGTCCAAACGTCAAAACCCCTATCGACAGCGAATTAGCGGCGAAATCCGGCGGAAATCATGTGGCAACACCGTTGACTGCGTTGCCGGCCACACGGCGATTTCCAACAGTGGCACTCTGAATTCCATCTGTGAGCAGAGTGATTCCTGACGTGCTTGTCTCTCCGGCTGTACACAAGGCCTGCCATGCGCAAGACCGGCGCTTTGATTGCTCGCCCTGACAAGCCTATAAAATGCATAATTGCTCACGCGTTCTTATGATCCCTGAATCTCCCGAGTGTCGAGATCCAGTCGTGGTGCGCAATACCGCGCCGCGCGATTTTGCCGGCATCACCGAACTGTGTCGCCGAATCTATCCCGACACCCCGCCCTGGAATGCCGGCCAGCTCTCGTCGCACCTGCGCGTCTTTCCCGAAGGTCAATTCGTTGCCGTGCACGGCGCAGACGAAAAAGTTGTCGGCATGAGCGCCAGCCTGATCATCGATTGGGAAGACTACAACCTGCTGGAGAACTGGGAGCAGTTCACCGCGGACGGTATGTTCACCAATCACGATCCCAAGCGCGGCCGAACCTTGTATGGCGCGGAGGTGATCGTCGATCCGGCATTGCAGCACCACGGCATCGGCGACAAAATTTACGCGGCGCGCCGCGCGCTGACCGAATCTCATCGGCTGCTGCGCATTCGTGCCGGATCAAGATTGCGCGGCTATTCCCGTGTTGCTTCTGGACAGAAGCCGGAGGAGTACGTCGTAGCGGTAGTCGAAGGGCGGGAGCATGATCCGACGTTGAGTTTTCAGCTCCGCGAAGGCTTTCACGTGCTCGCGGTCGTGCCGCACTATCTCAGCGACGATCCCGAGAGCCTGGGCTACGCCGCGGTCATCGAGTGGCTGAATCCCGTGCTGATCCGCGCCGAGCACATCGCGGGCAGGCCGACGCGATTCCTACGCCGCGCGGAGGCGCGTGCAAAAGCCAGCTGGTAATCCTCGTGTAGTACCCGACTTCAGAGCCGTGGTGGGAAGGTCACTTCCCTTGATTTGTCATCCTGAGCGGAGCGGCCGCGCCTTTGCTTTTCCGCCGCGTCTGTGGCGGCGGGCGGACGCGCAGTCGAAGGACCTGCTTTTGCGCGAAGTGCCGAACAGCTCCGCGTCCGCAGGACAAGTGTCAGGGCGCGACTTCAGTCGTGCCGCCCAGCCCTGATTTCCGCCCTCAGTCGGCTTCCGCCGGCGACCCCAGACTCGCTGCCAAGCGCTTCTCGACCGCCTGCTGGATCGTGCTGAAGAAGCTCGCACTCTCTACCGAATCACCAGCACTTCTCTCATATTGTCGCGCCCGAGGAAGAACTTAATCGACGCGTATTCGCGGAAGAGATTTTCGACATGCCGGTTGTTGAAGACGCGTTGCAGCCGGAACCCGCGCACCGGCTGCAATTCCAGCGTGTCTTTGGAGACGATGTTATAGCGATAGAACGGCGCCTCCGGACCGGCATCTTTCGTGTGAAAGAACGCCAGCATGGTGCCGCCCGGCTTCATCGCAATCTGGATGCGCTCGATCACCGGCTTCACCAGCACCTCCGGCAAGAAATCGGCCAGATCCCAGAACATCACCGCATCGAATTCTTCCCGGTCGAAGGAAAGATTGTCGTGCAGGAAGCGATCGATATCGATGCTGTTGCCGCCGTCGCCGTTGGGGAGCAGCAGAGACTTGTCATTCGACAAGCGCAGCAGATCCTCCTGCTGAAAGCGGTGGCCGAGGCCGGTCATGAAGGTGATGTTGGCGGGCGAGGTTGAGCCCAGGTCCAGGATCTTCAGATCCTGCTCGCGCGAGATGCCGCGGATAAATTCGCTGAAGCCGGTCGATTTGCGACTCACCTTCGCGCCGGGGGCGATATCGGGGTCCGCAGACTTCCGACTACCAAATAATTTTTGGAAAATGCCGGGGGACACAAGACAACATTGTAGGTGGAGACTGCGGAAGCATCAATGTCTGAAAGCTAGGGCGCACCCTGCGATGCGCCCTGGGATTCTTACGCCTTCTTGGTTTCCAGCAGCGTGCCCTGCGTGCTGATCGGCGCGGGCGTCGGAATCGCGGCGGCCGAAGCCTGCGGCTTCGATTCGATCTTCACGCCGGGCTCCGGCTTCTGAATATCGATTCCGCCTTTGAAGAATGCCCCGTCTTCGATCGAAATGCGCGCCGTGGCGATGTCACCGCTGAGCGTGGCGCTCTTGCGCAGATCGACGCGGTCGGAAGCATGGATGTTGCCGTCAACCCGGCCGTGGATGATCACGTTGCGGGCTTCAATGTTGGCCCGCACCCGGCCGTTGGGACCGACGGTCAGACTCTGGCCGCGCAGCGTGATGGAGCCTTCCACTTCACCGTCGACAATCAGATCTTCGCTGCCCGAAAGCTCGCCTTTCACCACCACCGACTTACCGATGGTAGCGACCTCGTTGGAATGGCTGCTGTGCGGCGGCTCGCTGCGAACCGGCTCCACCGGACGCGGCGGCGCAGCTGCAGCCGGGGTGTAGGATGGGCTGGGAGTGGGCTCGGCGGGAGGAATGTACTCGTCTTCTTTTCGCTTCCACATGTTCTTTGAACTCCGTAAGGCGGCCGCGCGCGCCGACCAATCGGCGCCGTTTTCTACGCCTCATTTTTAGTGCAGAAAAAATGCTCCGGAAAGAGGATACTCAACCGGCAGCAAGGCCGCAAATAGATTCTGTAGCCATTGTACTGGCAAAACGAGCTCCTTGCGCGCTCGCAGGCGGGTGCCGGCCCGTCGCACACGTGCTGCCGGTCACAACTTGCCGTCGCTCGGCTCCCGTATAATGGCTGGTTTCCTCTCACTTCCGCCTCGCATCCAGGCGAATTCCCAGGCGGCAGACACAGGACTTTTATGACCGATATCGAACTTATTCTTGGCCGTGAAATTCTCGACTCGCGCGGCAATCCCACCGTGGAAGCCGAAGTCATTCTTGCCAGCGGAGCCCGCGGCCGCGCCGCCGTTCCCAGCGGCGCCTCCACCGGCGAGCACGAGGCGCTGGAGCTGCGCGACGGCGACAAGGGCCGCTACCTGGGCAAAGGCGTGCTCAAAGCCGTGAATAACATCAACGAGGTCATCGCGCCCGAGCTCGAAGGCATGGACGCCAGCGAGCAACGTGAGTTGGACAACACCATGCTGGCGCTCGACGGCACGCCGACCAAAAGCAAGCTGGGCGCGAATGCGATCCTGGCCGTCTCGATGGCGGCAGGCCGCGCCATGGCGGATCACTTGGGCATCGAGCTCTACCAATATCTCGGCGGATTTACCGCCGGCCTGCTGCCCACTCCGATGATGAACATCCTGAACGGCGGCGCCCACGCCGACAACAACGTCGACTTCCAGGAATTCATGGTGATGCCGGTAGGCGCCTCCTGTTTCAGCGAGGCACTCCGTTGGGGCGTAGAAACCTTTCACGTGCTGAAGGGCGTGCTGAAGAAACGCGGATACAACACCGCCGTCGGCGATGAAGGCGGCTTTGCGCCATCGCTCAAGTCCAACACCGAAGCGATCGAGGTAGTGCTGGAGGCGATCACCCAAGCCGGATATAAGCCGGGCGAGCAGATTGCCGTCGCCCTCGATCCCGCCGCCAGCGAGTTCTACGACAGCGAAAAGAAAAAGTACGTCTTCAAGAAGTCCGACAAGAGCGAGCACTCCAGCGAGGAGATGGTGAAGTTCTGGGCGGACTGGGTGCGGCAATATCCCATCGTCTCGCTCGAAGACGGATTCTCCGAGGATGACTGGGAGGGCTGGCGTCTCGGCACCAACGAAATGGGCAGCAAGATCCAGTTGGTCGGCGACGACATCTTCGTCACCAACATCGAAATCTTCCAGCGCGGCATCGATGCCGGCGTAGCCAACTCAATTCTGATCAAGCTGAACCAGATCGGCTCCGTCAGCGAAACGCTGGATGCGATCAACCTGGCGCGGCAGAACGGCTACACCGCCGTTATTTCGCATCGCTCCGGCGAGACCGAAGACAGCTTCATCGCCGACTTCGCCGTGGCCACCGGCGCCGGACAGATCAAGACGGGATCGGCCTCGCGCAGCGATCGCATCGCCAAGTACAACCAGCTGCTGCGGATCGAGGAAGAGCTCGGCCCCGGCGCCCGCTTCCTGGGCCTGAAGAGCCTGAACTACCACGGCGAGCTGGCCAAGCGCGCCAAGGCGTAAATTGGGACGAAGGAGATAGTGACGCGATGCAGACGATCCCCTATACCGTTCACATCTTCAAGGAAGGAACCGCTTACGTCGCGTACGCTCCGGAACTGGATGTGTCGAGTTGCGGAGCGAGCGGTGAAGAGGCGCGCCGGAATATCAGCGAGGCGGTACAGGCCTTTGTGGAAGCCAGCAGCGAGATGGGTACGTTGGACGAAATTCTGGAGGAGTCGGGCTACCAGCGTGACGAAAATGGCTGGCGTGGGCCGGAATTCGTCTCGCTCGACCGTCTCGTAGCGAACGCATAGTGCCTGCCATCCGCCCCGTTTCTTCCAAGACGCTCGTGCAGGTCTTCGAGCGCGATGGATTTGTATTCCTTCGACAGCGCGGGGACCATCTCATCTATACGAAACCGGGCATAAAGCGCCCGATTGTAATCCCTCTCTATCAAGAAGTACCCGTGTTCATCATCAAGAATCTCTTGCGTACGCGGGAATGAGCCGGGAGCGATACCTCGAACTCTTGCAAAATCCTTAGTGTGGTTATCGGGGTGCATCGTACGGGGCGACTGGAGTAACCGATGACCGAGACCATAAAGCTGAAAGCCGCCGACGGGCACGAGCTCGACGCCTACGTGGCGCGCTCCACAGGAACGCGAACTGCCGCGCTGGTCGTCATCCAGGAGGCCTTCGGCGTAAACCGGCACATTCGCTCGGTAACGGATGGCTTCGCCACCGATGGCTTCCTCGCAATTGCACCAGCCCTGTTCGATCGCGTCGAGCCCGGCGTGGAGTTGAGCTACGAAGGTCAGGAGCGCGAAAAGGGCATCGCCATAGCGCGGCAACTTAATCCCGACAATGCGGTAAAAGACATTGCCGCAGCCATCGAATTCGCAAAGAACGAGACGGGCAAGAAGTGTGGCGTGATTGGTTATTGCCTCGGCGGAACTTTTGCCTGGCTATCGGCAACGCATCTGGAGGTAGCCGCGGCTGTCGGCTATTACGGCGGATACATCGGCCGCTACGCCAATGAAATGCCGCGCTGTCCGGTAATGCTGCACTTCGGCAAGCTGGACAAGCACATTCCCAAAGAAGAGGTCGACAAGGTCCAGGCCGCGCATCCCGAGGTGCAAATCTGCTGGTACGACGCCGACCACGGGTTCAACTGCAACGACCGCGCTTCCTACAACCCCGACGCGGCGCACTTGGCACGGGAGCGGTCGCTGGCGTTTTTCAAGCAGCACCTTGCCAGCTGATGCCCTCGGTTTTCACCACGAAGGCACGGAGTGCACGACGGCCGCACCGAATTTACGATTCTCCGTGCCCTTCGTGCCTCCGTGGTGAACCTGATTTTGCCTTCCTGATCTCTTCCAGTCGCGCCTTGATCCGCTTCTCCACTCCTTCGTCCGTCGGACGATAGTAGACCCGCTCCTTCAGGTTGTCGGGCAGGCACTGCATGTCGGCAACTTTCCCTTCCAGATCGTGCGCGTACTGATACCCCTCACCGTAACCAAACGCCTTCATCAATCCTGTGGGAGCGTTTCGCAGGTGCAGCGGCACGGGATCCTGCGCGGTGCGCTCGACATCGGCCAGCACCTCGCCGTAAGCCAGATAAACGGCGTTCGACTTGGGCGCGGCGCAAAGGTAAACGACGGCTTGCGCCAGCGCGAGGTCGCCTTCCGGAATGCCAAGGAAATCAAACCCATCGCGCGCGGCCAGCGTCACCGCCAGCGCATTGGGATCGGCAAGACCGATGTCCTCGACCGCCATACGCACCACGCGGCGCGCAACGTAAAGCCGGTCCTCGCCCGCCTCCAGCATCCGAGCCAGCCAGTACAGCGCCGCGTCAGCATCGCTGTTTCTCACGCTCTTGTGTAGCGCCGAGATTAGGTTGAAGTGCTCTTCTCCAGCCTTGTCGTACCTCAGCACCCGCTTCTGGAGCGCTTCCGTAACGATGGCGTCGGTAACTCGAGGCTTGTCAGCCTGGGTTTCGACAGCCAGCGTCGCCGCAACTTCCAGCGCGTTGTAGGCGCTGCGGGCGTCACCGCTGGAGTAGGCCGCGATCTTGCGCAGCGCGCCTTCGTCGGCCTCGAGATGCAACTCGCCAAGGCCGCGCTCCTGATCCTGCAAGGCCCGCTGCAAGAGTCCCACGATCTGCTCTTCGCTGAGCGGCTTCAGGATGTAGACGCGGCAGCGCGAGAGTAGCGGCGCGATCACCTCGAACGAAGGGTTCTCCGTCGTGGCTCCGATGAAGCGAATGCTGCCCTTCTCCACGTAGGGCAGAAACGCGTCCTGTTGCGCTTTGTTGAAGCGGTGCACTTCGTCGACAAAGATGATGGTCCGCGTGCCATATTGCCGCGCCCGTTCGGCGTCGGCCATCACCTGCTTAATTTCCTTGATGCCGCTGAGCACCGCGGAGAACTCGATGAAATCAGCATGGGTCATGCGGGCAATGATCTTGGCCAGCGTGGTTTTGCCGACCCCCGGAGGCCCCCAGAAGATCAGCGAACCGGTGTCGTCCCGCTCGATCTGGATGCGCAGCGATTTCCCCGGCCCCAGGATGTGCTCCTGGCCGACAAACTCGTCGAGCGTCCGCGGCCGCATGCGATCCGCCAGCGGACGAGACTTGTCGATGACTTCATCGGCAGGCGGGTTGTTCTGGAAGAGACTCACAATTCTGGTTCACCACAGAGACACAGAGGCACAGAGTCCGGAAATGGAGGTCTGAACTCGAACTCGATTCTTCTGGTGCACAACGATCGTTGACTCAGAAATTCTAAACCTCTGTGTCTCTGTGTCTCTGTGGTTGGCTTGCCGTTCTTTGCCGCGCGGCCTCATACAGCACGACCGACGCGGCGATACCTGCATTCAGCGATTCCACTTTGGATGATTGCGGAATGACAACCACCTCGTCAGCCTGGGCCAGAACCTCCTTGGCAACTCCCGCACCTTCGCCGCCCACCACGATTGCGATCGGCCCGCGCAGATCAGCCTCGGAAATCACCGTTCCCTTGTGCGACGACGTTGCCAGCACGCGCACGCCGCGTGCTTTCATCTCCGGCAAGGTTTTCGCCAGCTCGATCTTCGCAGTCGGCAGGCGAAACAGCGATCCGGCCGAGGCGCGAATGGCCTTCCAGTTCCACGGACTCACAGTCCGCTCGCCCAGCAGCAGTCCAGTTACGCCGAAAGCCTCGGCGGAGCGCGCGATGGTGCCCAGATTGCCCGGATCCTGCAGGCCGGACGTAACGACGAGCAGTGCCGGTTGCGTCGACACAATGCCGTCGAGCGCGAACGCCTTGACTCGCACCAACGCCGCGACCCCTTGCGGAGTCTCGGTCGGAACAGCGCTGGCGAAGATACTGTCGGCCAGAAGCAGTTTTTCGGTCTGCGCCGAAAGTTGTGGCAACAGCCGATGCGCCCGCTCCCGCGCCGCCTCGCTGAAGAAGACCGTCCGCACCCGTAATCCGCTGCGGATGGCCTCCTCCACCAGATGCATGCCTTCGATGGCGACCTCGCCCTGCTGGTTGGGCGCGGCCTCGGCGAAGGCGCGGCGCAACTCCTTCACCCGCCCGTTCTGGCGGCTGTCGACCCGACGCAGCGAATCTTCGGAACTGGCGATTCGAGACATAGAACCGAACCGGCGTCTATCCTACACCGCAGTATCCGTCACCGCGCGAAGCGCGGCGACGTGGTAAGCTGCTGAGTTGCCGTCACCCGGAGCAATGTGTTAGCTTTCGCTCCGCAAGCACCTCGCGAACGAAAGAGGTACGGTTGCGTCCCGAGATCGTCAAAATCAGCAGTAAGGAGCCGGAGGCTTCCCTGGTCACCTACGCGGCGGAAAAGATCCGCGCCGGTGAGGTGCTGGGCATGCCGACCGACACTTACTACGGCCTCGCGGTCGACCCCTTCAACCTGCATGCCGTCGATCGCGTCTACGACATCAAGACCCGCTCGCGCCACAAGCCGCTGTCCTTGCTGATTGAGTCCGTCGACCAGGCCGCTGAGCTGGCCTGGCCCGTGCCGGAAATCTTCTACCTGCTGGCCCGCCGCTTCTGGCCCGGACCGCTCACCATCATCGTGAAGGCCGACCCCAAGCTGCCGCTGAAGGTGACAGCCAATACCGGCAACGTCGCCCTGCGCGTGCCTGCGGCCGAAGTGCCGTTGGCTATCATTCGCTCGGCTGGACTGCCCATCACCGCCACCTCCGCCAATCTGCACGGCGAGACTGAATGCACGACCGCCATGCAGGTGCGCGATCAGCTGGGCGATTGCCTGTCGATCATCGTTGACGGCGGTCCGTCTCCGGGTGTGATGCCGTCGACCATCATCGATCTCACGACCGATGGCAGCTGGCGCCTGTTGCGTCATGGTGCGATTCCCGAAGAACAGATTGTCGAACTTTTGGGACGGGAGTAGATTGCCCTCAGCGGTAGACAAATCCAAAATTCATCCCCTCCGCTCGATCGTGCTGCTGCTCGCGATCGCCGCCGCTGTATTTCTGCTCTACATCAGCCGCCAGATCATGCGCGAAGCCGGCGTCGACGAAGAGCATTCCGCCAATGCTATCGTCGTCTTCGGCGCAGCGGAGTACGTCGGACATCCATCGCCGGTCTTTCGCGCCCGGCTCGATCACGCCTACAGCTTATTCGAGCGCGGACTGGCTCCGGTCATCATTACCACCGGCGGTGCCGGCAAGGATCCGCATTTCAGCGAGGGCCAGGTCGGACGCGACTACCTGGAATCACGCGGTGTGCCCGACGCCAATCTCATCGCCGAAACCCAGGGCGGCGATACCGAGCAATCCGCGAAGCGCGTGGCCGTAATTCTGCGGGCGAACGACATGCACAGCTGCCTGCTGGTAAGCGACGCCTATCACATGTTCCGCGCCAAGCAGATGATGGCCGCCGAAGGAATCACCGTGTATATCTCGCCGCGACCGAGTTCCATCCCGAAGACTTTCGTCGGTCGCTACCTCGCCGCCCTGCGCGAGAGCGTGAGCTACCTGCTGTACCGGGCGCATGTAACGTAGCAGCAGTTTGTAACCGGGCACGACTTCACAGGTTGCTGAGAACCTCCTGTCTTGTTCTAGCTGATAGCCGACAGCCGATAGCTGAGAGCTGATTTCTATCCGACCAGCGCCAGCACCCTCGCCGGCGCGCCCGAACCGTTCTCCAATTTGATGGGCGCAACGACCACCGTAGCTCCCGCCGCAGGCACCAGCGCAAGATTGGCCACATTCTCCAGGTGATAAACGTTCTCGCGCGACGTGAACAGGTGGACCGGATACGTCTCAGTCGCGCCGATGTCCACGCTCATGGTATCGATACCAAGTCCCACAACCTCGCGCGTCTTGACCAGGAACTTCGCCGCCTCCAGCGAAAATCCCGGATAGTGCGTCAGATGATCAGCCTGCTCGTTACGAAAGCTCTCCTGCGAATGCCAGCGCTCGTCCCAACCGGTGTAAGCCATGACGAGCGCGCCCGCGGGAATCATCCCGTGCGCGTCCTCCCACGCCGCAACGTCCTCCACCGTCACCGCATAGTCAGCATCGTTCTTCACCTGCCGCCGCACATCGACGATCGCCAACGGTCGCACCAGATGCTCCGCCGGAATCTGCTCCACCGTCCACGCGCCCGCGGCGAAATGCGCCGGCGCGTCGAGGTGCGTCCCGTAGTGCTCCTGCGTCGAGAACACTCGCGAATAATAACCGTCGCGCTGAATGTTCCCGAGTTCCTTCGCCTGATAAGGTGACTCCTCCGTCCCCTCCCAGTTCGGCGAGCGCTCGTTCAGGTTGTGCGTAAGATCGATTACCGCGCGGAACTCATTCTGCTCACCCATGCATAGAAACCTCTGTCTTGCTCAGCGTCTCAGTGTTCTCAGTGGTGAATTCACTCACCCACCCAGTCGCTCCGCAATCATTACCGTGATCAGCGCAGCATCCGCCGCCAGCACCGTGCTGACGAAATTCACGGTGTCATTGCCCACCTTGCCGGCGTTCTCCCAAGTCGCACCAATGATGCTGTCGAGAAACATGCCGCCGATTCCCGCAAACGCGATAACAAACGTCCATCGCCAATCCACCACACCCGCCGCCGCCCCTACCCACGAAACGATGCTGGCCGCCACGCAGCCGCTGATCGTGCCTTCGACGCTAATAGCTCCGTTGGTTCCGATGGGCGCATCGCGAAAATCGGTGATCATATACGCGCCCCGCGCGGTTGCCTGACCCAATTCGCTGGAAACCGTATCGGCCGCCGCCTCGGCCAGCGCTGCCATCGATCCGGCCAGCAGCACCTGGCTCAGTTCCTGAAACCAGATCGCCGGCAGGGCGCACGCCGCCGCCGCTCCAAGGTTGGCGATTACCTGCGATGCGGTTCTCCCCCGCCGCCGCTCAGCAACGCCCAGCCGCTGCTTGCGCGCGTAACCCCAGCGCGTGGAGATGACGGTCAACAGAAAGAGCGCAAAAAGAGGGATAAACCCCGCGAATCCAGCAGCCAGCATGAGCACGAACGCGATCAGCACGCCCACAAGTGCGCCGCCGTCGGTTACCGCCCCCATGAAGCGCGCCACCAGAGCGAAGCCGATGGCGATCACTGCAGCAGGCAAACCTCTTGCATGGATGAGATTTGTCACGCTCCGTTCAGTATCGCACGCGGCGAAGGCATCGCTTTTCGCCCTTCGCCGTTCGCTCTTCGCTTTTCGCTTTTCATTCAGCTGGCGCGGCACCTCTGGCGAAAAGCGAACCGCGCCCAATGCAGCAAGCAGCAACCCTTCCCGCATCCCATCTACCGTCCGCAATTGGTCCGGCGCGGCTAGCTGTTTGAAGAATAAGGCTTGACGAAGCTCGACCAAGCGCCTGATCATATTTCGGCCCAGTTTTCCACAGGCAAAATTGCGGGCAATCAAGTTCGTATTCACCACTGAGAACACAGAACTCACTGAGCATTTCTCATTTCTTGTCTTCCTCAGTGCGCTCTGTGGTGAACCCACGGTCTGATGTGACAGGAGAGTGCGGGTAAAAGGACCTAACATCCTTTCGTTTATTCCGTGCCTTCCGTGTCTTCCGTGGTGAACCCACGCCGTCGCATCCGAATGACGGCACTTGTTGGAATCGAGGACGATCATGGCATCTTCCGTATGGTCTGGCTATCTGACGTTTGGACTCATCTCCATGCCGGTGCGGCTCTTCTCCGGCGCGCGCGGCAATCACATCTCCTTCAACATGCTGCATCGCGCCGATAACGTGCGCATCAAGCAGCAACTCTGGTGCCCGCACGACGAGCGCGTGGTCGAGCGCAGCGAGATCGTGAAGGGCTACGAGTATCGCAAGGGCGAGTACGTCATCATCGAGCCCGAGGAGATCAAGAAGATCGAGCCCAAGACCGCCAAGGCGATGGAGATCCTGGAATTCGTCAAGGCCGATGACGTCGATCCCATCTACTTCGAGTCGTCCTATTTCGTCACGCCGGAAGAAGCCGGCCGCCGCCCCTATGCGCTGCTGTGTGAGGCCCTCGAAAAAAGCAAGTATGTCGCCATCGCCAAACTCACCATGCATAACCGCGAGTACACGGTCTTCCTGCGCCCCTACAAGGGCGGCATGATGCTCCACACCATGTACTACAAGGAAGAGGTGCGTGACCTGGAAAACTTTGGCCGCCCCGACGTCGAACTGAAAGACGCCGAGGTGAAGGTCGCTCATCAACTGATCGAAGCGCTGGCCGGCGACTGGGACCCGGAGAAGTATCACGACACTTTCGAAGAGAACCTGAAGACCCTGATCAAAGCTCGTCTCGAAGGCGAGGAGGTCACGCCCGTCGAGAAGCCCAAGAAGCTGGCGCCGGTCGTAGATCTAATGGCCGCGCTGAAAGAGAGCCTGGCCAACGTGCCCAAGCGTCCCCCGCAACGGGTCGAGGAAGCGCAGCGCGAATCGCAGGTGAAGGTGGTCGCGGCCAAGAAGACAAAGTCCCGCCGCAAGCCCGCCGCGTAAGGAATGGACTTTGAAGTCCGGGTGCCCCACCCTCGTCGTCCTTGACGACAGGGTGGGCCGAGACCGTCACGAAAAATCCTCTGCAAGTTATCCCATCTCGATCGTTCCTTCTTCGAGCAGTGCTATCATTCGCCTCAGGAGGGCTAATCCAATGCCTCGCACCAGCCTCCTTTTGCTTGCGATCGTCCTCGTCGCAACCAGCGCAGTAGCCGTCGCGCAGAGCAAATCGTCCGAATCAGCGCCGCTTATTGCGACCGTGGAGAACATGCCTTCGGCCGATGGAAGCTACACCACGCAGTCGTTCCAGATCACGCCGACGAGCCCGCGCGACGACGGCGCCGTCCTGCCGCCCGGCGACATCTGCTACAAGATCCGCGCCTACATCTTCAAGCGCGACGACGACCACGCGCCGGAAATGGTTGGCAGCACCACCTGCGGCCCGCGCATACCGCATACGAAGAATATCGCCGGCCCCA
>Ga0335078_10007035_pt1 | contig 16677 bp, 16 predicted proteins | sample Lox_Sample_32_FD_206711 | JGI IMG/M metagenome (GOLD analysis project Ga0335078, IMG submission 206711) | Soil microbial communities from Loxahatchee National Wildlife Refuge, Florida, United States - Lox_Sample_3.2 | ecosystem: Environmental > Terrestrial > Soil > Wetlands | place: USA... | reverse complement strand
CGCGGCGAGCACCGCAACTGCGAGCAAGAGGGTGAGCAGCAGGCTGTAGTGGGTGATCGCCTGGGTGACGTGTACGGCAGATTGGCCGATCGCATAGCCGAGCCCTACGTTGAGCGTGACCCACAGCGAGGTGCCGGCGAGATCGAGCAGGAAGAACCGGCGCAGCCGCATCCCCGTCCATCCCGCGGCCGCGTAGATCAACCCGCTGGGGACGGGCAACACATACGCGAGCACGACCGCCCAGGAGCCGTAGCGCTGCAGCGCGCGTACGGCGCGGTCCGCTCGGCGGCGCCCGCGCGGCCCGCGGCCACCGAGATACCCCGCCGCCTCGGGCCCCCACAGCCGGCCGGCCCACCAGAGGAACGGGCCGGCCATCAGTAGGGTCGGGAGCGGGGCGAGCGCCGCGAGCGCGAGCGAAGCCTTTCCGACGCGGGCGAACGCGCCGCCGGCGATCATCGCCTCGGTCGAGGCGCTGAGCGCTTCCAGCCGTACCGGGTGGCGACCGAGCAGCGAGGGCTCAGCGGGGACGAACGCGACCGAGTAGACCCCGATCAGCACGAGCGCCGCGGCACAGATCGCGCGGCGGCGACCCCGCTCACCTGCAAGCACGCCCGCCATGATCCTCTGTGGCCTGGGAGCGGGCCGACCGGCTTTCCTCGCGAGTCGTGGAACCTTGAGGTGACAACGGTTCCACCGACCCGTCCGCTCCGTGAGCGGAGTGTGTGAGCGATCCGCGTGGACGCTCCGGCGCCCCGCGCGCGGCGCCAGGTCAGTGCGTTGCATTTCTCACCACTCCACGATCTCTCTCACTTCATACCTACAGGGTGGCAGCGGTGATCGCAGATGAGAATGCGGCCTCCCGGCGTCTACGGTGCGGGTAGCGCCAAAGAGGCGTGTGGGTATCCGCACCGTCAGGAGGGGAGCTGTCGGCGACAATCACGCGACGGCGAGGACCGTGTTGATCGCTGACGACCACCCGAGCTTCGTGCCAGCGCTAGTCGACTACTAGAGGACGCTAGCCACGACGCCGTCGGCGAAGCGCACGATGGTGCGTCAGCGCAGACCGCCGCTCGGGAGCTTCGCCCTCGACCTCGAGCGGCGCGCGGTGGAGCGTCACCAAGTGGAGTCGCCGCGGATCACCGCGTCGCTGCCGCCGTCGACGAACACGACCTGCCCGCACAGGTGGGTGTTCTCCTCGCCGCCGAGCCAGGCGAGCAGGCGGGCCACGACAATCGGCTCGGCGATGCCGTTCAGCGGCATCGGCACCAATTCCAGGAGAGCTGCCCTGGACCCTTCGCTCTCCGTGTGCTTCGCCGTCATCGGCGTCCGGATGATGCCCGGCGCGACGGCGTTGAGCGGGATCGACGCCCCGGCCCATTCGGCCTTCGGCGCGTTCCGGCGGACCCACTGCGCGATCGCCTTCTTCGTCGATGCATAGATCAGCGCGCCACCGGTCTCCGGCTTGCCTGCCAGGACTTCCGCGCGGGCTACACCGGCGGCCTCATCCCCGGCGGTCATTGCCGCCACCAACTGATCGTCGACCGGTCCGAGGCTCGCCATCGAGGTAACGCCGACGGCGCGCGGCGCCGACACCGATAGCAACAGCGGCCGCAGCCCCTCCAGCGTCGCAACCATGCCGAAGAAGTTCACCTGGACGGTCGCAGAAACCGGCAGGGCGAGGCCAGCGATCGCGTGGATGGCGTCAATCGACCCGCCGCTAAGCTCGGTCACCTGATCGACCAGCGCGGCGCGGCCATTGGCTATGGCGAGATCGACGGTGATGTCCGCGTCATGAAGGTCAACCCCGATGACCTTCTCGCCACGGGATTCGAGTACTTCCTTGGTTGCCTTGCCGATCCCTGACGCCGAACCCGTGACTACGGATGTGCGTGCCATCGCGAGAACCTTTCTGAACCAGTCGCCACGAACGTCAGCGACGCGACTGTGGGAGCGACAGCCAGGCGTCTGCACCTAAGCGCCAAGAGCCTGGACGCCGCCAGCTCGCAGAGTACTCCTGAGCCACGGTCGGAAAGTTCTACGGTAGCCGTTCAGCGGGGACGAGGCTGTTAGCGCTCCGAGACGGGTCGCCGTGGTGGTCGACCTCTCATGTAGTGGATGGACGCGCGTGTCGCTCAGCTAACGATCGTGCCGCGAATGCGCCGCTGTCACTTTCGCTTAGCTCAACTAGAGTGGCTTGCTGGAAGCGCTGTGCTTGCCGAATGGGCGCGCGCGGCCTTGTGGGCGGCGTGGAACGCGTTCGGTGGCTGCAAAAGACCTCATGATGACAAGTGGTAAGGCCTATGTTGCGGGGCCTTACCACGTGTCGCGATCGAGATGTCAGTCGTGACCCGGCAGTGAGGTGCCATCTCCGGTGCTATCTGAGCTCACCGTCTTGAGTCCGCGCGGATGTTCTCATTAGGTGATTCCAAACCTAGTGACGGTGCCTTTCGGTCCGCTGTTAGCGCTAGGTCTGTCTCGGCTGGTAGCACGATGACGTACATGTCGACGTTCCCTCGGTCAGTCGGGTTGGAATGAAGAACTGACGGCATGCCCGTACTGCGCCGCATCTTCATTCGAGCGGCTACGGAGCTACCTCCACAATTGCCGGGCGGAGGGCCGCACCGTCGCCTACGGAGAACCGCACGCGGGGATGCGGTTTGTCTCGTTCGCGCGTGCTCCTCCGCGGACATCATCTCGGTGACGACGTCGCAAGCATCGGCTCGATGGACCGTGGTATGCGCGCACCGACTGGCGTACTGCATGTCCGCCTGCGCAGGGCGGACGAACGTCTCTTGCGCCGTTGCTCGACATCGCGGAGTAGGCCCTTCACGAGCGCGCGGAGGCGACCCGGAAGAGCTAGCCGCGCTAAACGCCGGGATCGGGTTGTTCTCGCTCCCGTCAGAGGACCGTCGTCGTGAGCTCGTGGGGCGGGGGACGGTGGTCAATCCGAAGATCGCTACAGCGAGCGCCGCTGCCGCTTCCTCGAACGTAGTCTCGAGCGAGCGGGCTGTGGGTCCCAGGCAATGCCGCGATGCCAGAGCGATCGTCACGACAGACGGCTCGGCGGCTCGGACCGGCGTAGCAACCGCGAGCGGGCCCTGAACTGTATGCGGCGGGTTGAGCATCGCCGGGAGTTCGCGAGTGTGCCGGGACCGTGAGCGTTCTGGACAGTGGTCCGCTGTTTAGTGGCCTGCAGGGGCCTGACGTTGTCAGCGCACGCCCTCGTTGACGAGGGCGAGCACGTGCGCCGCGTTCTGTTTGGTGATGAAGACGGGACCTGTGGAAATCAGCTTTCCTCGATCGGGGAGGATCCCGTAGAGACAGTACTGGGTGAGCAGCACGATCGGGAGATACCCCTGCAGGAAGGGTTGCTGGTCGGCTGCGAAAGCGATCTCGCCATTCTCGATTGCGGTGACGACTGGCGCGCCAATTCCGAATGTGGCGTAGGTGATCCGGCCGAGTAGGTGGTCCTCCTGTAGCGCTTTGAGTGCGGGGGGTGCGATTACCGCGCCGCTGAGGGTAAGCAATCCATTGAACCTTCCTTTGCGCAGCGCGGACGCGATCAACTGCTCGGCGGCACTCGTGTTTTGGAGGTTTACGTTCAGCACGCTGGTGTGGGCTCCGGCGGCGCTGAGCGCGGCGGCGAAGCCACGGCAGCGCTGCTGGAGGTCGGGGTTGCCTGCCTCGGGGATGACGCAGAGCGTGCGATGCACGTGATAGGCGCGAATCCGCTGGCCGGCTTCGTATCCTGCCTGGTACTCGTCCTCCCCCACGTGCAGCAGCGTCCCCAGCTTCGCAAACGCGCCGCTGCCGGAGTTGATCGATATCACCGGGATCCCCGCCCGCTCCGCGGCGCGGATGGCCGGGGCGAGCGCGGCTGGGGTCGGTAGCGAGACGACCAAGCCGGAGGGTCTGGTCGCGATCGCCGCCTCGATCAGCTGGCTCATGCGCGCGATGTCGTGGATGTCGGGTGCCTCGTAGCTGACCGACACGCCGAGCTGCCGGGCCGCCGCTTGGGCGCCGTTCTGAACCACAGCCCAGAACGGATCGGAAGCCTGACCGTGAGTGATCATGACGATGCGGATCGACCGATGGGTGAGGCCAAAAACGTTGACCCCGGCGGCGGCTCCCACGGGCGCGTTTGCTGGGTCCGCGCCGATCGCAGGGAGTCCCGGCTGGTCGGGCAGTGCGCCGCCACCGCCACACCCTGACAGGAGCGGCAACGCGATCGCGGCAATAACGGCGAGCAGGAGGATCCGCATGTGCGATGTCATGTCCCACGCTCCGTGTGAGGGATCGTCGCGGCGACACGCGTTCCGCCGCCTGGTGGACTGTCGATCGTGAGCTGCCCATCGATCGCCGCGACGCGGTCGGCAAGGCCACGCAGCCCGCCGCCGCCGTTGAGGTGCGCGCCACCCACGCCATCGTCGCTGACGGCAAGCGTCAAGACTCCGTCGGTGTTGGTGGCCGTCACGCGAGCGAAGCTCGCGCGTCCGTGTTTGGCGACGTTGGTCAACGCCTCGGCGGCGACGAAATAGGCCGCCGTCTCGACCTCGATCGGGAGCCTGTCTTCGAGCTCGAGATCGAGTTCGATCGGCACCGGTGAGCGTTGCGCCAGCGAATCGAGCGCTGGAGCAAGTCCCTGGTCGCTCAGTAACGCCGGGTGGATCCCGCGGGCGAGTTCGCGCAACTCGGTCAGCGCCTCGCGGAGCGTCTGGATCGCGCCGTCGACCATCTCGGCCGCAGCCCCATCAGCCGCTTCGCGGCGCAGCAGCTGGAGGTCGACCGACAACGACACAAGCCGCTGCTGGGCGCCATCGTGCAGGTCGCGCTCCAGTCGGCGACGAGCCTCCTCGCTGGCCTCGACGATCCGACGACGGGACGCGTGAAGTTCCTGCAGCTTCGCGCGCAGGTCAGCCTTCAGCCGCTCGTTGTCAAGCGCCAGGACCGCGCCTGCTGCGGCTGCCTCGACCAGCTCCGGTCGAGCGTCCAGCTCGGCGTCATGAATGATCGCGGCGACACGAGAACCGTGGTGCTCAACCGCGGTCCACGTCCTACCCGTTCCTGGCCGCGGGAGGACGACCGGGTCTCCACGCTCATCGACGAACAGCTTGCGCTCGGGCAACCAGTAGGCGATCGCCAGGGTGCGGTCACCGAGCCGCTCGGCCAGCGCCTCGCGCACCGGAACCGAGCCGAGCGCGTGGCTCGCCAGGCCATGCCGATCGACCCACGAGAACAGCGAGCCGGTCGCTTGCAGCGTGGCGACACAGACCACGAACGCGGCCGCTGCGAGCAGCAAAAGCACCAGCCCGGTGACCGGCCCAAGGTCCCACGGGCCAAGATAGGACGCGCTGCCCGACAATCCGCGCACGGCGAGTGCGAGCAGCTCAATCAAGAGCGCGATCGGGAGTGCGCAGATGGCGGCGGCACACACGCTGGCCGGGAACTTCGCGAGCAGACACGCGATCTGGTGGCGCTCGATCCCGCTGTCGGGCGTCAGCGGTGCTGGCGCTGGGCTTCGCGCGCAGAGCAGGCGGTTGGCGAGTGCCCGCTCTATCTCCAGCAGCCGTCGCACGACGAGCGGTCCCGCGAGCAGCGCGATTGGCAAAGCGAACAGATAGACGAGGCCAAGCGGCAGACTTACGACGAGGAAGGCGAGTCCCCGTGCTGCCTGGGTGAGCCGGCGTCCAAACGCGAGCGGTTGCGTATCGAGCTCGATCACGCTCATGAGCCGCCCGTCACCCTCACGCTGCCGCTGTTCGAAAGGGCTTGGATCGCCCACGGCGCGCCGTCGTCGTTACTCACGCCGTCGACCCTCGTGGCGCCGCTGTTCGAGTCCGCTTGAACTCGGTAGCTGCCGGCGGGCACCATCGCGGTCACGTCGCCTGTGTCGCTGCGCAGCGTCAGTCGTTCAGGTGAGCATGTGGCCGAGACGTCGATATCACCGCTTGCCGAGGCGGCCCCGAGCACGAAGCCGCAATAGCCCTGGACACTGATCGAACCCCCGTTGGTGGCGATGTCCGCGGACCCGCGATAGCCGACCAGGCGGACCGCTCCGTTCTCAGCGCGGATACTTAGAGGCACGTCGTCGGGTACGTCGAGCCGATAGTTGGCCCAGCAGTGGCCGATCACCACCTGCGGGCAACTCGAGGAGATGTGAACGATGCCCGCGCTGATCGATCGCCGCTCATGCGGTCCGTGCCCAAAGACGGAGTCGTCGCTGTGGCTGATCGACACGCCGCTCTGGCTGCCGCCCACGACCGCAACGTCACCGGACTGCACTCGGAGCTCGATCCCCAGCGGGGACGCTGAGAGCTGCGAGGCAAAACTCATCGTCTTGCTCGTGGACAGCCATAGCACGGTGAGGACCACGGCCGCCGCAACGAACACGAACAACGAAGCGGTGAGCAGCAGAGCCCAACGCGAGACGCGCAACCGGCCGTGCCGCCCCCCCTCATGATCAGCCGGGGCTGAGACGCGATCTCTGTATACCGGCGAGGCACGCCTGGACTGTCCCACACCGCCAGTCATGTCCAATCGTTCCTTCATCGATCCATGGGTCCCTCAACCCGCACCCTGATCGGCCTTCCGCACTAGACAGGCAGTAGGGCATCCCCTCCAAAGCCCAGAGATGATCCGCGTCGGTGACCCTGCGGACCCGATGCGCGCGAGGAGGAGGACATCGCTCGAGCCGAAACCGAGGAGCTCAGATGATCAGCCGCAACAAATTCCAGGAACCGCTGCCGACGTCGACGTAGCTCAGAGCTCGCGCCCATGCGCAGAGTGTCCATCGCCTCCAGCGACAACGCATCCGGGCCAATCCGTAGGAGCGTTGCGCGTAACTACCATTCGGGATTGCATCCAACATCCGGAATAATCCGCAAATCAGGCCGGGGGATCACCACTCCTCACCATGCCACTCGTCGGGGGTAATCCGAACCACGGTGCGGGTTAACCACAATCATGAGGCCGCCACATAAGCCTCCTTGGGCTGAGTGCTGGGCCTTTGCAATCGGCCCACGGTCAGGCCCCACAGTGAGCGGCTCCCATACACGCTGGGCTGCTCGGAGAGCGCGCTCTTGACCTCCCGGCACAGTCGCCACAACCGCCGCGAGGCGACCGTGAGGAAGCTTGATCGCACCAGCAGGCTCTCGGACCAAGCGTCCGAAAATCGAGGGCCTGGAGGATCCGCTCCGCTTTCTTGGGCCGATGGTGTGGTCGTCCGGCGTTTGCTGGGTGAGGCCGGCGCGTCGCACCGCGATCGCGAGAGCAGGAATCCGAGCCATCCGAGCAGCGCCTGCCATAGGGCTCTGCGCTTCAGCGCCCAGCGCGTGCGGCGAGGTCGGGTGCTCAGTGGACTCTCGGTATCGCCACGCGGGAGCGGGCTCGACGTACGCGCTCAGCGTCGCACCACGCCGACGCCCGCGAACGATCAGCCGATCGCCAGCGCGGCAGCCAGCTCTAGGCCGCGGGGATTCACGTGGTTGCTCGAGAGGATCACGGCGATCGCGACCGGCCCCAGCGGGAACGCGCCGACGCCGAGCGCGATCAACGCGCGCCGAAGCCCGATCATCCCAACAGCGCCTCGAGCGCAGCTCCAGACAGCTCGGCCTTCGCCACGAACCCCCGGGCGCCGCTGCGCGCTACCAGCCGATTGAAATCGCTGAGATCGCGGCTCGATGTCAACACGACGATCGGTGCGTCGTCGGAGCCTGTGAGCGCAGCGGCGACCTCGAACCCGTCGAGGTCGGGGAGGAGCACGTCGAGCAGGACGATGTTCGGGCGTAGCGCTCGCGCGGCGGCGATCCCCGAGCGGCCGTCCTGCGCCTCGCCGACCACCTGATAGCCGTCCGCCTCGAGCATGCGTCGCGCGCTGGCACGAAAGCCTGGATGGTCATCGACGATTAGCACGGTTCTCGTCATGCCCTGAATTGTGGCGCCGCCCCGCGCTGAACACAGTACGGCTACCCGCAGTCGCGGCGCGAGCGAACCGAACCCAACACGCCTGTTCGCCGCACTGACACACCCGCGACCGAGTGGGACGCTGGCGGTGTGCTTCAAACGACTTCTCACGGGAAGGAAACGCCATGCAACCGAACTTCACATCGCGCGTCGCCGGGTGGAGTACCGCTCACCGGAAGGGGGTAACACGCGGATGGCTGGCGTTCGTGCTCGTCGCCTTCACGCTGGGCGGCGTCGCCGGGATGGTGCAGCTCAAGGCGGTACAAGCGGAGAACGGCCAGTCGCGCCTCGCAGACCAGACGCAGGCACAACAGTTCCCCGCCGAGCGCGCGGCCGAGGAGGTCCTGATCCAGAACCCGAGCGGCCCGCTCGCTGGCAGCGGCTATCGCGCGGCCGTGGCTGATCTGGTCGCGCGCCTGTCGCGCACCCCGTCGGTCGCGGCGATCCGCTCGCCGCTTGCCCCCGGGAACGTGGGGCAGTTCTCAAAGGACGGTCGCGCCGCGCTGCTGTTCTTCCAGATCACGGGCGACCCGGACACCGCGCAGAACCGCGTCGCGCCCGCGTTGGCGGCAACCGCGGCGGTGCAGCGCGCCTACCCGCGCCTGTTCATCGGCGAAATGGGAGCCGGGAGCTCGACCAAGGCCGGGAACAAGCTCGTCAGCGATGACTTCCAAAAAGCGGAGATGACCGAGCTGCCGATCACGCTGATCATCCTCGTGCTCGCGTTCGGGGCGCTGGTGGCCGCCGGCCTGCCGATGCTGCTCGGACTCACCGCCGTCGCGGCGGCGCTCGGGCTCACCGACCTGCTCAGCCACCTGTTGCCCGTCGACCAGGCGATCGCCTCGGTGATCCTGTGCATCGGCCTCGCGGTCGGGATCGACTACTCGCTGTTCTACGTGCGCAGAGCGCGCGAGGAACGCGCCCACGGCCGATCACCCGCGGCGGCGTTGCAGGCCGCCGCCGCGACCTCCGGACGGGCGGTGCTGATCTCCGGGTTCACGGTGATGATCGCGATGGCCGGCATGTTCCTGATGGGCAACCAGACCTTCACCTCGTTCGGGATGGGGACCGTGGTGGTGGTCGCGATCGCGCTCGTCGGGTCGCTCACCGTGCTGCCCGCGGTCCTCTCCCGGCTCGGCGATCGCGTCGACCGGGGCCGGATCCCGGGGCTGGACCGGCTCCGCGCCAAGCCCGGAGAGTCCCGCTTCTGGGCGCCGATCGTGGGCGGGGTGCTGCGCCGCCCGATCCTCTGCGGCGGCGCGGCTCTGGCACTGCTCGTAGCGCTCGCGATCCCCGCCTTTAGCCTGCACACCGTGGGCCAAGGCATGCAGGCGCTCCCGCCAAACCTTCCCGTGATGAAGGTGTATCAGCGCGTCCAGCGGGAGTTCCCGGGCGGAGCGGTCCCCGAGACGGTCGTGATCAGCGCGTCCGATGTCACCGCGCCTACCGTCACGACAGGGATCGCGTCGCTGGAGCGCACCGCGCTCGCGACCGGGCGGATGTATCAGCCGATCACCGTCGATGTCAGCGCCTCACACCAGGCCGCGCGCGTCTCGATTCCGCTCGCGGGCAACGGCACCGACGCGGCGTCGATGACGGCGCTCGGGCTGCTGCGCAACAGCGTGGTCCCGGCGACGATCGGCCGCGTGCCGGGCGTCACGGTCCACACCACGGGGCTCGCTGGGGGGACGGTCGATTACAACAACACGATGAAATCGCACGCCCCGTACGTGTTTGCGTTCGTGCTCGGGCTCGCCTTTGTGCTGCTGCTCGTCACCTTCCGATCGATCGTGATCGCGTTCACCGCGATCGTCCTGAACCTCCTGTCCGTGGGTGCTGCGTACGGCGTGCTGGTGCTGGGCTTCCAACAGGGTCACCTGCGGTCCCTGCTCGGCTTCACCCCGATCGGCGGGATCGTCAACTGGCTGCCGCTGTTCCTGTTCGTAGTCCTGTTCGGCCTCTCGATGGACTACCACGTGTTCATCCTCAGCCGCATCCGCGAGGCCCACGACCGCGGGATGAGCACCGAGGACGCAGTCGCCCACGGCCTCAAGTCGACCGCCGGCGTCGTCACCAGCGCCGCGATCGTGATGGTCGCCGTGTTCGGGATCCTCGCCACACTCGGCGAGATCATCTTCCAGATGATGGGCGTCGGCCTCGCCGCAGCCATCCTGATCGACGCGACCATCATCCGGGCAGTGCTTCTGCCCGCGACGATGAAGTTGCTCGGCGACTGGAACTGGTACCTACCCAACTGGCTCGGCTGGATACCGCATCTCAAACACGACACCGAGCCCACACTCAAGCCAGCCCCAGCACCATTCTGACAAGCACGACCCACGTACCGACCACCCCCAAACCCCCGCAGACAAGACCTCGGTCGCGACTACGGCCCGGGTCTCATCCTGCGCACTACGGAGCGGCCGGCGCGAACCGGACTGACCGCGCCTCGCGCTGGATCCGGGGAGCATGTGGCGATCGCGTCCCTGCGGCCGGTGGCCACATGCTTGGGGCCACGCCGCAACGCAGCACCTCGTCGGAATGTCATCCCGACAAGCGAGTCCAAGTCCGCGCCGACGAAGCGCTCGGAGCCCTGCTTATCGAAGCTGAGCACGAGGAAATCTCAGGTGCGCTCGCACTTCAGGACAGCTGCCGCGAGCTCGCTGCAGTGATCGGTCGCAATAGATGACAGTAACGGAGGCAGTAAAGGCAGCGCACAGTGACCATCGCCGGGCGACGTCTGCCGACCGCCTGACTCCACGACGACGATCGCTCGGCCACCCACTTGGCCGGTACCGAGACAACCGCTTGACGGCCGATTCAACGAGCAGAGCCGCTCGGTCGCAGTAAACAGTAAGCCCTCCACGGTTGTGCGTGACGTTGGGATTCCACGGTCAAACGATGCGCTCGGGGCCCGAGTGCGGACGACCGCACACTCGTCGCAGCCAGCTGTCACTCGCAGCTAGCTGTGAAGGTAGGCCAGCACCGCGAGCACGCGCCGGTGCGTCTCTGGTGCAGGCGGTAGGCCGAGCTTATGAAAGATGCTCGTGACGTGCTTCTCGACCGCGCGCTCGGTGACCACGATCCGCTCGGCGATCGCGGCATTTGAGAGGCCCTCAGCCATCAGTTGGAGCACCTCGTGCTCCCGGTCTGTGAGCTCCGCGAGCGGATCGTCGCGCCGACGACGACCGACAAGCTGGGAGACCACGGAGCTGTCGAGCGCGGACCCGCCGGCCGCGACGCGCCGGACCGCCGCAGTGAACTCGGGCACGTCGTTGATCCGGTCCTTCAGCAGGTAGCCAACGCGTTCGGCGGAGCCTTGCAATAGCTCCAGCGCATAACCAGGCTCAGCGTACTGAGAGAGTACGAGCACGGCCGTATCTGGATACTTCTCGCGGATCTCCCTCGCGGCCTGAAACCCCTCGTCCGTGTACGTCGGCGGCATCTTGATGTCAACGATCGCCACCTCAGGGCTGTAAGAGCGGACCTTTAACATCAGGTCGGTGGCGTTGCCGCTGCGCCCGACGACAGCGAACCCCGCGTCTTCGAGCAGCCGCGCAACTCCCTCGCGGAGCAGTACCGAGTCATCAGCAACAACGACGCGCAGGGGAGCAGCCGGTTCGTTCACGCGCGAATTGTGCCCCAAACGAACAAGATCGGCGTGCCCGACAGCTGGTGCTTGGGAATCGGCCCATGCTCGCGCGGGAAGGATGCCGGCTGCTCGGGAGACGAGAACGTGGCCTGGACGATTGGCTCGTTTGGGTTCTCGGCCCCGTGATAGACGGGGTGCCCCTTCCCCCTGTGCCTGCGGCCGACCCGGACGCGATCGAATCCGTCGCGCTCCCAAATCTCAAAGCCCCAGACCTGTGGCACGCAGGGTCACATATTCCGTGGCGTGGAAGCAGAAGTCCGACCGATCGGCCGATTATGACTTCGGCTTCGGGGGTGTCGGCGTTTGCTAGGTCGTCAACCTCGGCTAACGTCCGGTCGGAAGATCGACAACGAGCATCCGTCTCGATGACGAACTCCGGCAGCAACTCGGCGCGCAGGCCGCCGTGGAGGGCGCGACGGTGACCGAGCTGATCGAACGGTTTGTGCGAGAGGGCCTGGCGGGCGCCGCGCACCGGGGGATCGTGTTCAAACCCGGCCCAGCCGGGCGGCGGGCGGCACTCGCCGGCGGCCCCGACGTGTGGAAGGTCGTCGCGGCGCTTAGGCACACCACCGGCTCGGAGTCCAAACGATTGGCCGCCGTCGCTGAGCAACTCGGGTTGCACGAGCGCCAGGCGCTGATCGCGCTCGAGTACGCCGCCGCGCATCGCGCAGAGATCGAGGCACGCGTCACGGCCAATGACGAGGCGCTCGCGCAGGCAGAGCGCCTCGCCGCAGAGCGCCAGCGCCTGCTGGCGTGAAGTTCCTGATCGACTCGATGCTCCCGCCCGGCACCGCCCGGCAACTAGCAACCATGGGACACGACGCGACGACCCCCACGGGCCTGGGCGCGCACAACCTGCCCGACGACGCACTGATACACCTCGCGGCGGCGGAGGACCGCGTGATCGTCACCGAGAACGCAAGCGACTTCGCCCGGGTCACCGCGTGCCCAGTGCTGCTCATAGGAAAAAGGGTGGTGGCCGTCGGCGTCGCTGACGACTAGCCTTGCCAATGCGCTTGACCGCTGGGCCAAGGCAAACCCACAGCCCGGTCCATGGGCCCACTGGATGGCTTCCGAGCTCCGGCACTCCCAGCCGCGCACAACAGCCCGGCGATCCGGTCACAGACCAACGAACCTGTGACCAGATAGCCAAGAATCCCCTGGTAATCGGACGACAACTGGTCACAGAACCGGCCTAATCGTGCGGGCGAAAGCGCTGCAAATCAAGTCTATTCAAACCAAAGGAAGGCCTGGATCGCACCCAGGAGGTCGCCGGTTCGAGTCCGGCTAGCTCCATTGCCTAAAGGTCCTGCAAAGCGGGACCTTTTTGTTTGCCCGAGAGGGCGGCGCCACCGCGACAGACGCGGCCGCGGGTACCAAACGGGTACATGCGGGATCCGGGATTCGGTTCATTCAGCCGTACGGAAGCGTTTCGAGCTGTAGGCCGGGTGCGCCGCGGAAGATCCCGTCGTTCGAGACGAGTGGAATCCCTAGTCGGATCGCAGTGGCGGCGATCCAGCGGTCGGCGGTGTGGGCTTTCTGGGCGAGAGCATGACCGGCGGCTTCACAGTCGGCCCGAAGCTGTGCGTACTCGGCCACCAGCTCCGGACCGCTGTGCACGACCTCAACCCGCTGGACCTTCGCCTCGAGCCTGAGCATCCTGGCGTGGCCCCACCCTCGACGAATTGCGCCATAACGCAGCTCAGCGACTGTCTGGAAGGAGATGAACGCAGGCCGACCCGTGATGAGCGAGGCATAGCGTTCTGCAAGGCGCGAGCCGGGAACAAGGTCCGCGCTGAAAACGTCCGTGTCGATGACGATCGGCCAGCGCGACCGGACCGTGCTCACGACTCGACGGCCGCCAGGAAGGCTGCGCCCTCCTCCTCGCTGAGATCCTCAATCACCATCTCATCGTGCGGAGGCAGCGGACGAGCGCGGCGCAGCAGCTCCTCGACAGGTAGCTCGAGGTGCTCTTCACGGTTGTCCGGTGCGTGCGTCGACACGCTTCAAATATAGGCCGCGCCCCGGCTAATCGGCGATCGATGCTGTCGCGTAGCTCGTCCATCGCCGAGCCAGTTCCGGCCTCTCACGAACTGAAGTCCCGCCCCGCCGCAGCGTCACGAGTGCCGACCGCAAGCCGCGCGCTGGCGATCGCCGATTCAGCCTCGATACGGGGCATGTCCTCGAGCTCGTCGATGACGTGCCCGTAGCGAGTCAACGTCAAGCGTGCGTCGTGCCCAAGCTGCCGCGCAACGTAGATGACGCTCCGCCCCTCGTGCAGCAGGAGGGAAGCGAAGCTGTGGCGCAGGTCGTATGGGCGGGCGTGTGCCAGGCCCGCGGCCTGCGTACCTCGCTTGAACGCCCGCCTACGCCACGACTGATAAGCAGCTTGCGTCCAGGGCTGAGCCTCCTTGCCGGGGAACACGAGCTCACGGTCGTCGGGTCGACCAACAGCCAACCGCCAGGACCGTAGGTCCGCGGCGAGCGCCCCCAATAGCCGGACGGTCCGGTGCTGCCGCGTCTTGGTGTCGGACTCCTTGCCGAGCGAGATCGCCCGCTGGATCAGCAGCGTCTGCTCGCGGACGTCTCCCCACCGCAGACCCAGAGCCTCACCGGGACGAAGCCCTGCGTACGCAAGGACAGAGATGAGCGTCGCGTCGCGGGCGTCGAGCGCCTTGCGCATCGCCTCGATCGTCGTGGGCGAAAGTGGTTGCACCTCCTCCCGCCGAGGCGACCTCGCCTTCTTCACGCGCCGGACAGGATTCGCCGAAACGTGCCCGCCCACGAATGCGTGCTCCAGGATCGCGCCGAGCAGATCCATCGCATGCCGAATCGCAATTGGACCCGACCCGAACGCCAGGCGGTCTGCCTGCCAACGACCGACGACCTCCGGCGTGATCTCACGTAAAGCGATCGACCCCAGATACGGGCGGAGGTGGTAGTCATAGAGGCTCGCGTAGTGAAGCCGGGTCTTCGCGGCGAGCGTCGCGGCATGTGACGCGGCCCACGTTCCGGTCACGTACTCGCCGAGAGTCTCGGTGCCGGCGTCAAGCGTTGGCAGGCTTCCGGCCCGACGTTGCCGTCGGACCTCTGCGTCGAAGTCGCGAGCGTCGCGACGAGTGCTGAACGTTCGCGCACGGTTCCTCCCGTGCTGCCGCCACCGCACACGCCAGACCACTTCGCCACCAGCTCGCGTTATCTTCTCGACGCTCATTGCGAGGCTCCGCGACTTTCGCGGCGTGCCGCTTGGCTTTCACCACAGAGAACTGACCGAAGCGACGGACCCGCCGCCTTGGGAGCCTGAGGTAGCGGCGCAGGACGCCTGCGCGCGGTCGAGTAGTGCGCCTGTGGCCCGCTCGCCCACTCGCTAACAGCATCAGCCGAAATGATCCAACGAGACCCACGCTTGACGGCCCGCAGCTCCTGCCGGGCTATCGCGCATCGAACCGCCTTGGCCGACACGCCGAGTTCTGCAGCGAGCGACGCCACGGTGTAAGCGGAATGCGCCCCGACGCGGTCCAGTCGCCCCTCCTGCAGATGAGGCAGCAGGCGTCGAGCGAAGACGGCTAGGTCTTGCTCGGTCAGGCCCTCGAGCAGCAGGGAAACCAACGCCTGCGCTGCGGTCACAACACCGAAGGCCCGCTCGGCAGGCCCGCTCGGCACCGCGCGGTCTAAGCCTCGCGCGCGGGAAGAGACGGACGGCAGAGGGGAAGCTGGCGTTACCGGAGCCAGCCCCGTCCTGGAGTAAGCTTGCATTGTCGGGACCTCCCAATTAGGTCTCGGCCAGACCCCGGGGTGTCGCAAGCACCGCCGGGGTCACCTTTGATTACTTGAGGTAAGTACAATACACCGTGGGTCGGACGGGTTCGATCAAAGTCAAGTCACTAAGTCAGTGTCAGTTTGCTGGTTTCACCTGTCACGACGCGCTTGACCTCTTGGCCATGACGTGGCTTAACTGAATCTACCTAAGTCAACGGCACTGGGCTCGTCACGGCTAGATCTCCTTGCCCACTCTCACTTTCGTCTTCGGCGTGGTTGCCTGGCTGTCGAAGCTGTAGGGCCTGACCGTGATGACGGTCGACGTTCAGGAAGTTTGCTGTTGATTGAGCGAGTCCCCCCGACCGGCCCAGCATCGACGCCCGATCCGGTGCCGGCCTGGATGGCCGGGGCCGGATCGGGCGTCATCCCGCGGAAGGCGACGTTGGAAGCGCCGGTACTACCCGCGAATCGGCGCAGCCGCCGCCAACCCCCTGGCCGGACGAGGGAGTCGATACCGATCTCGGAGAACCACGCCCCGATTCCGCCACCGGACTCCGGCGCCGGGCCCGCTTGCGAGAGACGACGCCCCGAACCGCGCTCGTGCTGGCCGCTGCTTCGCCGTCGAACGCGCTCCCTGCGGCGCTCGAACCGACTCTTCCTCAGATGCGCGGGTCCACCTCGCGACATCAGCCGGCGCTGGCGATCGCCACTGGCCGATGCAGTCGTCCGGGCGGACCACTCCGCACGACTGGTGCCGTGGCAAAGCGCTCGTGCTGGTCCCGGCGCGCGGGTGATCGCATTGATCGAGAGCATCCGCCGCCGCTTGCAAGCGCCTGGCCCTCCTACGGCGCGAAACGAGGGCCGCTCGCCTGTCGCGGCGGCTGGCCCTGCCGCGGCGACGCCGAGATGCTTGAGATTGGCGAGACGCACGTGCTGCTGAAGGCCGCGGCTCGCACCTGCATTCGTGCTCACGCGCGTATTCCCGGTCAACGGCGCCAGGACGGCTGCTATGTCCCGACTGCGGTCGAGGTGAGCGGCGGCCACAGCATCCACGTCGTGACTCGTTTGGTCACAGAACGGCAGCGGGTTGGCGACCCGTCATCGACACGCGATCAACATGTAGAGCCCGAGGCTGCGGTCCCGCTCCGCCGGGTCGAACCGGAAGCGGCCGGCGCGTGCAGCGGCCGGTTCGTCGCTCCCCCTGGTCGTCGAGGCTGTTTCACAAAGCCGTTCCGTCTGGGCTGTTTAACACAATTTCTGTATGGCGCAGAACTTCATTGAGAGTCGGCGTGAGCAGGGGTTTT
>Ga0335078_10007034_pt1 | contig 16677 bp, 21 predicted proteins | sample Lox_Sample_32_FD_206711 | JGI IMG/M metagenome (GOLD analysis project Ga0335078, IMG submission 206711) | Soil microbial communities from Loxahatchee National Wildlife Refuge, Florida, United States - Lox_Sample_3.2 | ecosystem: Environmental > Terrestrial > Soil > Wetlands | place: USA... | reverse complement strand
GAGGGGCTGCGAAGGGCGGGGGAGCCGCGGGCGGCGAGGCGCAGGAGGCTCATGCGCTCGCCCTCCCGCCGCCCACTCGATCGAGGACCGCTCGCACGCGGGCCAAGAGCAAAGCGGGGGTGAAAGGTTTGGGCAGGAACTCGACCCCCTCGTCCAGGACACCCTGTCGGCCGATGGCGTCGTCGGTGTAGCCGGACATGTAGAGAACCTTCACGCGAGGGCACTTCTCGACCACGAGTCGCGCCACCTCCGCGCCCCCGAGCCCGGGCATCACCACGTCCGTGAGGAGCAGGTCCAGGCAATCGCGCTCGCAAGCCAGGCTCCGGACCTCGTCTGCGCTCGAGGCCACGACCACCGTGTACCCTCCGGAGCGCAGGGTGCGCACGACGGCTCCCCGTACACCCGGGTCGTCCTCGACGACGAGGATGGTCTCGCTCCCTCCCTCGCGGTCCTTCCCCGGACCGTCGTTCACCGTTGGCGGGTCATCGTGACAGAGCCGGGCGAAGAGTATCTCGAAGACGGTTCCCTTCCCGACCGTTGAGCGAACCCTCATGTAGGCTCCGGTCTGCTTCACGATTCCGTAAACGGTGGCCAGCCCGAGACCCGTCCCTTTGCCCTGCCCCTTGGTGGTGAAGAAGGGCTCGAAGAGGTGCGCCTGTACCTCCGGGGTCATTCCGGTACCGGAGTCTTCCACCCTGAGCCGCACGTACTCGCCCGGGCTCATTGTCGAGTCCGGCAACGGCTCTCCGCTCGCCAGGGTGACATTCTGCGTGGCGAGCGTGAGCGTGCCGCCCTCGGGCATCGCGTCCCGGGCGTTCACGGACAAGTTCAAGATGACCTGGCCGAGGAGCCCGGGGTCGCACCGCACCGTCCACAAGCCATCCTGCAGGCGCTCCTCGATGTGGATGTTTTCCCCGATCAGCCTGCGGAGGAGCTTCTTGCTGTTTCGAACCTGCTCGTTGATGTCCAACGCCACCGGCGCGATCACCTGCTTGCGAGCGAACGCGAGAAGCTGGCGGGTGAGATCGGCGGCACGCTGCCCCGCCTCCACGATTTCGTCGAGGTCCTCCGGCCTGGGTGGCGAGCCCCTCCTCACGTCCTCTCGGGCATCCTCGCCCAGGCTGAGGATGACCGTGAGGAGGTTGTTGAAATCGTGGGCGACGCCCCCTGCCAGGCGCCCGATGCTCTCCAGCTTCTGGGACTGCGCCAGTTGAGCTTGAAGGGCCGTGCGCGCTTCCTCCTGTCTCCTCCGGGCCACGTCCCGCTCTGCCTGTCGGTGCGCGGCCGCTGCCCGCCGCCGCTGGCGCACGTAGAGAGCGGAAGCCGCCATGAGCGCGGCAGCGGCCACCAGCACGATCCGATCCCTCAGCTCCTCCCGCCAGGGAGCAAAGATGGCCGAGGCCCTTCGCCGGAAGGAGGCCACCAGGAAACCGTTCGCTGCGCCGGTCGAGGGCAGGATGGTCTGGAACACAGCCAGCTCCTCGTCGCCCGAGAACCCGAGGGCCCTCGGCCACGAGGTCAGGCTCTTCCCGCTCCGGATGTGCTCCTCGAACGTGGAGTTCGGCTCCCGGGCGAGGTTTGTGCCCACCGCACCCATTGCTGCGGGCACCTCGAAGATGACCTTCCCGCCCCCGTGAATCATGGCGGTCGACATGTCCGGGGCGTACCGAGTCGCGTCGAGCAAAAGGTTCCAGTAATCCGGATCGATGATGGCCAGGAGGTACCCGCCGAACTCTCCGGGTCGAGCGACGATGGCTCTTCCGATGCTGAGGACCCAGGCCCCGAGAGGCGTCAGGAAGGGAGGCGAGATGTAGACCGCGCTCGCGTCCGGGTGGCTGCGAATGGCGCGGTAGCGCTCTCCTTCGCGCACGTCGGTCCCGATGAGTTCCGGCCGGTCGCTCGCGACCAGCGTCCCGTCGGCGTTCACCAAGACGAAGGTGCGCACCCCCGCCATGGACGAGGCCATGACCCGCATCCGCATGCTGAGCGTGCGGATGCCAGCCGGCTGGCCCATCAGCGCCGGCGCGTCGGCACGAAGCGCATCGAGCGCGTTCACGGTCGCCTGGAGACGGGTACCGAGCATCTTTTCGACGACCTGGGCCTGGTGCTCCAGCCTGGTTCGCTCGAAGGCTTCGATGGATCGGTGGGAGGAACGGAGGTCGAACCCCACGTAGCCCGCAACGCCGATGAGGAGCGCGCTCAGGGCCGCCCACTCGAGCGCCTCCCGGGGAACTCGTCGGTTCCCGAGCGGGCGTCCGTGAGTTGCCTCGCCGTCCCCATCCGCGGTCATGGGCCGTTCCGTCAATCTCTATCGTTCCGGACCGAGGTCAATGATAGCAAAGGCGCGCCAATGAGCGGCGCCAAGCCTGTACCCTGCGCGCGGATTGCCAGCGGGCAATGCCCGGGGAACTGACGAAACAGCTCGCGATTACCGAGATCTCGACAGCCCTCGCCGCGACGGAGGAGCCGAGGGGCCCGGGCCCGAACGGCCACGGGGTGCACCGAAAGCCGGAGGGCTCCTCGCCCGGGTCGGCCCGCACTCCGCAGGGGCTTGCGGCGTGGCCCGCCGGCCCGTCGCCGCGCGGCGGGCCACCTGGCCGCACTCCGCGTCGAGGAGGCACTCGCCCCGGCGCCCGCGCCGGGCTTCCCGGAGCGCGGGGATGCCCGTCCGTCCCGGAAAGCGCCGAGTCCTTCGCGCCGCGGTGAGAGGGTGGAGGGTTCGGGGCTCGCCGACCCACCTTCCGTCTACGGTGGGCCTCCGCGAGGAAAGGCCGTCGAGGCCCGGCTCTTCGTGAGGCCTCTCCGGCCTGAAGGCGGGTGGAGGCCGCAGGTCAAGGGAGCCATCGCCGCCAATCGTCAGCGCCCTCCGGCCTTCGCCTCCAGCTCCTTGAGCCTGCGGGCCATCTCCTTCTCGCGCTGAAATCGCTTCGTCACCTCGCGGATGGTGGCCACGGGCCCGAGGATCTCTCCGGAGGGTCCCTTGAGCATCTGGATCGTGAATTCGATCGAGATGGTGCGGCCGTCCTTCGTCATCGCCGGCACGGCGAGCACGTCTCCGGCTCCGTAGCGGCTCACCCCGGTCGCCATGACCCGGTCGTAGGCCTCCCAGTGCCGGCCTCGGAGCCGCTCCGGGATGATGAGGTCCATGGACTTCCCCAGCGCCTCCTCGGCCGTGAAGCCGAAGATCGCCGCGGCCCCAGCATTCCACAGGCGGATCACGCCCTTCGCATCTCCGACGACGATGGCGTCGGGGCTCCCCTCCACGATTTGCCGGTAAACTCGGTCGTCCATGGTCGCTCCCTGTCGCTCAGCGCAGCTGCTCCGCCTTCCGAAGATACGTCCGCACCCGTTCATCCGCCTCGACCACGCTGAAGCTACTGAATCCCCTCTGCCGCGCAACCTCGACCAGAGGTGCCGGAACGAAGGGGGTGAGGAGCTCGTAGACCTGCCCCTCTCCCAGGCTTGCGAGGTCCGCCATCACCTGCGGCAGAGGATGGTCGCCGGCCGCGATGGCAGGGCGTGCGTCGTGGCTGCGCGCCGCCGCCTCGGCCGAGGCCCAGCGGGGCCGTTCCCCTGGGGCGTCGCCCTCCCCTTCGACCGGGAGGGAGCGCGGAAGCCCGGCCCCGTCGCGAAGCCGTTCCACGAGCCTGCCGAGCGGAACGCCGCTCGCCACCGAGACCTGTCGCAACGTCGCCACCTTCGCGATCGTCCGCCGGAGCAGGGGGTTCTGGAGCGCACGAAAATGCGGAGAGAGGTCCACGAGCAGGGCCTCGAGGCCGGGCCAGTGCGCGAGCAGGTCGCCCAGGCGCGAATCGGGGGTGACGTCGGCTGGCGGACACTCAGGCATGGGCTCGCTCCTCGCTCCAGGAGAGGAGCCTCCGCTCTCCCGCCAGCTTGCGCTTCTCTGTCAGGTCTTGGGTGGCCTCCAGGCAGCCCAGGTAGGAGCCAGCCGCGTCGCGCAGGGCCACGTACTCGATGTGGAGGAACCGACCGCGACTCTCGATCCAAAAGGCGGCGCGCTCCTGACGCCCAGACCGGAAGCCGTCCAGGATGCGCTCGACCAGGTGCACGCTCGAGGGTGGGTGGCAGTACTGCACCTTTCGGCCGAGGACGGCCCGGCTGCGGGAGAAGACGCGCTCCCGCCCCTGGGTGAAGTATCGGACCCGATCCTCGGCGTCGACGAAGGTGGCGTCGCAGGGCAGGGCGTTCAGGATCGCCTCCAGCTCCTTCGCCGTGAAGCTGCCGGTGGGCAGCTGGATGCGGTCGAGGCCGGGCTCTCCGGTCTGGCCCGGCGCCGGGGCCGACTCGGGTCGCCAGGCCTCACCTGGCTCGACGAGACAGAAGCCGATCTCGGCGCTCTGGCAGGCGATCTCCCACCACTCCAGCTCGTCCAGCGTGTCGAGCGACATCGGAAGGAGGATGTCTGTTTCCCGGCCCACCATGTCGCGGATGGCCTCCACCGCCGGCCTCAGGGTGCGGGCAATGACAGCGCGGGCCTCCCCGGCGGTGGCCGCGCCGGCGAGGGCCTCGATGGCGGCCCGGAGCAAGACGCGTGTCTCGTCGTGCTTGGCCCACATCACCTTGGGAGGACCCGTGACGCCGTGCTTCTCGAGAAACGGGAAGAGAAGGTGCTCCTTGCGGAGGTAGTGCTTCTCCACGTCCGCCAGGGCATTCAGCCGGGCGCGGATCGAGAGCACCGCCTCGCCACCCGGGTCCTCGTCGCCGAGCGTACCGAGTTCGGCGGTGGCGGCGTCCAGGGCGCCGAGTTCCAGGAGGAGCGCCTCGTTCTCCGCCTGGAAGGTGTGGCCGGGATGTCCGGGCGGCGCGACGCGAGCCTTGGAGAGGTCGATGGTGCCCTGCAGGGCCGCTCCGTGGAGGTGGCAGAGCTTCGTCACCTCCTCGGGCGGCAAGCCGTCTCTCATGAGGTCCTGCTCGACCTCGACCACGAGCCCGTACGGAACCTGCCCCAGCAGCCGGACGAGCTGGCTCTGCACCTGGCTCGCAGCCGTGCCGTCGTGGAGCTGGAGGATGAGATGCTTCAGGAGATCCCTGCGACGCTTGGAATCGTTGTGGATGAGCTCGCTCACGCCTTCGTCTCCGGGGATCGGGAAGGGGAATACCTTCCGGCGGCGATCGCTTCGAACCGCGGCGCGAGCACGTGGTTCTCCAGGTGGACGTGCCGGAGGATGTCGGCTTCGAGCTCCTCGAGCTCTCCCATGAGCACCCGGTAGGTGTTGCAGCCCCATTCCGGGACGGCGAAGCCGTCGGTGAGCTTTCGGACCTGGGCGAGGAGCGCCCCCACCGCCAGGTGCTCCTCTCGCATCTTCGCCATGCTCGCCTTCACGGCCGTCGGGTTCCGGGCCCGCGACAGGAGCATGGGAAAGAGAACCTCTTCCTCCTCGGCCAGGTGAGGGACGAGGTTCGCGGCGAGAGAGCGCACCGCCTCCTCGAGCCGCTCGAGCTTCGCGTCACGCGAGGCGTGGACCTGGGCCACCTTCGCCATGACGGGCAGGACGTAGGGCAGGGCGCGCCTCAGGTAGCCATGGTGCCGCTCCACGATGTGCGCAATGAGCGCGGTGTCGCTCAGCTGGCTGGGCTTCGTTTCGGCCGCGGCCGTGGAGGAGCCCAGGACCGCCTCGAGCTCCCCGAAGACCGCCTCTGGATCGAGTCGCGCCTCCTGGCAAGCCTCCGGCACGGTCACGTCGCCGTGGCAGCAGTAGTCGATCCCGTGCTTCTGGAACACTCGGGCGAGAGAGGGGTTCTCCGCGACGATGCGGGCGACGGTCGACTCCTTGTCCAGTTCGGGCATCCGCGTCCTCGATTGGGTGTGGGCAGGCACACCCGGAGACGGAGCACGAACCAGGCCAAAGGGTGGATGGCCGAAAGCACGCCTCCGGAAGGCCTTTCCGCTCGGAGCCTTGTTCCAAAACGAAACTAGCTGAAACGCCAGGCTCAAGCCGCTCGCTGGAGGCCTCCCCGCCAGGGGGCGAGAGGGCCGCCGACCGAGGCCGGCTCGCCCTTCACCGGGAACTCGGCCGGCACCGGAACGGCCGCGAGGCTCGCATTTGAATTCGACACCCAAAAGTTATGTCTGGGCAGGTACTCCTATGAAATTAGGCCCTTGTCCCCTATCGAGGCAAAATCGCCCTGCCCCCGAACGAGGACGTGACTCGTATTCAAAGGTTTTTCATGGCACGCTGCGTCGAAACCAGGATTGAGGGGGTTCGATCATGCCAGACGTGACAACCGATGCCTCGGCCAACGCGACGCCGGCCAAGACGGTCGGTCGGGCCGGCCTTCGCGCTCGCACGCGGGAACAGCTCGCGGGGATGCTCAAGATGGGGGCCGAGCGGCTCACCGAGCTCGACCAGGCGCTCGCCAAGACGGAGAGCTCCCAGCTCACCATCGGGGCATTCCTGAGCTCGGTCTCCTCCGGAATCGTCCACAGCGATGTGATCTGGTCGCGGGCCAAGGCGGCCCTTGAGACCTTGGACCGCGCGCCCGGCCGGGCCGCCGCCGCGTTTGCCTCCCGCACCCGGGCTCCCGTTCGCGCGGCCGTGCAGCAGCTCACCGAGCTCGAGAAGCGCCTCGAGCCGAAGAATCGCGCGAACGGCCCAGCCTAGCGTGGACATCGGCTGGCCCGCCTCGCCCTCGCCCTCCCGCCCGGCCTCGAGAGCGATTTCGAGGCCTTGGGACCGGCCCGCCCTGCGACGGGCCGCGGTGGCCTCTTCCATGCGGCTCGCTGGGGGGCCGGCAGGGCCAGCGAGCCCTCGGGCGCGGCGTTAGACGTGTCCAGGATCGAGCATGAGCCGCCTCGAGCTGCGGATGGGCGTTGCTGCGCTCTGTGCGCTTGCCGTCTCCAATGCGTGGGCCGCCGGGGTCCAGGCGTCCCCCCCGCTCGCGGCGACCCCGCCGCCGCTCGAGATCGTCGTGCTCGGCTCCGGGGGCCCCGGCGCGGCCGGACGGGCGGCCTCGAGCTACCTCGTGCTCCTCGACGGAGTGCCGAGGATTCTCGTCGACGCGGGACCGGGCTCGTTTGCCCGGTTGGGGGAGGCCCACCTTTCCCTCGCAGAAGTCGACACCGTCCTCCTCACGCACCTACACGTCGACCACGCCGGGGAGCTTCCTGGCCTCTTCAAGGCCCGCGCCGTCTCGAGCGCGGGCCCCATCCGCTTCGACGTCTTCGGCCCGGCGGGCCAGAACGGCGAGGGGGGGGCGGCCGCGTTCCCATCGACCAGCCGATTCATCGAGCTCCTCTTCGGCGCGAAGGGCGCCTTCGCTTACCTGCGAGACTTCGCGGCTCCGATGAGCCTCCGGGTCGCGGACCTGCGCGTTACCGGCCGGGGCGCGAGCGACCCCGTCAACGTCGTCTCCAGGGCGGGCCTGGCCATCCGCGCCATCGCCGGCCACCACGGGGACGCACCCTCAGTCATCTATCGTATCGACTACGCTGGGCGGAGCGTCACCTTCAGCGGCGACATCGACGCCCGAGGGCTCGCGGCCCTGGAGAAGCTCGCCCGCGGGACGAGCCTGCTCGTGTTCCATGCGGTCGTGCTGGACCCGCCCGGCTCGCCCGAAATACTCTACTCCTTGCACACTCCACCAGCGGCGATCGGCTCGCTCGCCGAGCGTTGCAAGGTGGGAGCGCTCCTCCTCAGTCACCTGTCGCCAGCCGTCGACGGCGACCGGGCGGAAGTGGCCGCCTCCATCTCGCGCCACTACCGGGGCGTGGTGTCGTTCGCCGAGGATGGACTGCGACTAAGCCCCCCGGGCACTCGCTAGAGAGCCGAGGGACGTCGACTTGGCAGATGTCCCTTGCAAGGTGGCCAGGGAGAGCCGGCGCACCGCAGCGCCTCCTCTCCGAGCTGTCCCGCTCGCGGTGCATGCTCGTCCCGCGAGCGGGCAGCATCCATTCCCGCGAGCGAGTGTCCGGCGAACGTGGCGCGGGCCACGCGTTCGCGCAGTCACACGCCGCCGCGCCCCGCGCCCGAGTTGCCGGACGCGCAGCTCGCCGACATCTACGCCTTCCTGCGGTCCATACCGCCCGCCGCCCCGGGGAAGAGCATCCCCGAGCTCAACCGCTAGCGGGACCGGCAGCTCGTGCGCCCCGGGCTGGGTCGGCCGCCGCCCGCTCGTCCTCGTCGGGCCTCATCGCCCGCTTCGCGCCTTTCACCTGCCGTCCTCGCGGGCACCTCGCGATCCGACGGAGAAGAGAAGTTTGCTTTCCGGTGTTCCAAACGGGGGAACCCTGGTTTCACGGCGGCGAAGCACCGGACCTGCTGCTCCGCCCGAGAGCCGGACCGATCTGCGCCGCCCGCCTCGCCGAGCTATACCCGCTCCGGAATGGAAAGGAGATTCCGATGCCTCTGCGGATCGGCGATGAAGCGCCCAACTTCACAGCCCAGACGACCGAGGGCCCGATCGAGTTCCACAAGTGGATCGGGGACCACTGGGCCATCCTCTTCTCTCACCCGAAGGACTTCACTCCGGTGTGCACCACCGAGCTCGGCCAGATGGCGCGCCTCAAGCCCGAGTTCGATCGGCGCCACACCCGGATCATCGGCTTGAGCGTGGACTCGGTGGAGGACCACAGGAAGTGGTCGAAGGACATCGAGGAGAGCCAGGGGACCGCACCTAACTATCCGCTCATCGGCGACTCGGATTTCAAGGTCGCGAAGCTCTACGACATGCTTCCGGCAACGACCGGCGGTGACGCCAAGGCGCGTACACCGGCGGACAACGCGACGGTACGTTCGGTGTTCGTCATCGGACCGGACAAGAAGATCAAGCTGATCCTCATGTATCCGATGTCTACCGGACGAAACTTCGACGAGATCCTGCGGGCGCTCGACGCCATGCAACTCAGCGCCCTGCACAAGGTCTCGACCCCCGCCAACTGGAAACAGGGGCAGGACGTCATCATTTCCGGCTCGGTGAGCGACGAGGAGGCGAGGAAGCAGTATCCCTCGGGGTGGAAGGCGCCGAAGCCGTACCTGCGCATCGTCCCGCAACCGAGGTAGTCGCGACCCCAGGCGCGCGGGTGCAGGGCGCGCGGTGGCGTCCCTCGGCCCGCGCGCGACCTTGGACGAGCCGCCGGCCCGTATGCCTCAATTCTGCGGGGCCGTCTCTCGGGGAGGCATCTTGAGGATGGGCATTGGCCCGGCCTCGATGACGAGCCGGAGCGCCTGGGACCCAACGGCCCCGACGACGCGAATGCGCAGGGGGAGTGCCGTCAGGTTCTCGACCGAGAGCGAGTGGACCGTCTGCTCGGGAAAGACGGCGGAGTCCGTCCCGCTGGCCGCGACGTCCAGGACGGCAACGGAGATGGTCATGCCCAACAACTACCCCCGAACCCCCGGCCGCGCCACCACTCCCCATCCCGGGCGGTAGCCGCCTCGCGGCCGTTGGCCCCACCTAGGTGCTCGTTGGGCGGTGGCCGGCGGTTGCATGGGCAGTGACCGCCTGACAAATCCCTCTCCGACTGGGAGGCGACCATGGAGTTGTACGAGAAGACCTGTATCCCCTGCCGGGGCGGCGTGCCGCCGTTACCGCCCGAAGAGGTGTCCGGCCTACTATCCAAGATCGACGGCTGGCAGGCGCCCCGGAATCACCATCTGACGAAGACCTTCAAGTTCCCGGACTTCAAGACCGCTCTCGCCTTCGTGAACCGCGTGGGCAACATGGCAGAGGAACAGGGGCATCACCCGGACCTGCACCTCGCGTGGGGAAAGGTCGAAGTGGAGATCTGGACGCACAAGATCGATGGCCTGACGGAAAGCGACTTCGTGTTCGCCGCCAAATGCGATCGCCTCGCGGGCTGACGGATCCAGCGCGGCGATTGCGGAGGCACCCTCGGGCGAGTTCGCTTCGGTCGAGCTTGCCTCGGGCCCGTACACGGCGCCGGTCGTCGGCTGAGCGCGGACGCCGGGTAAGCGGAGAGAACACGAAAGGACCTTGAGGGCCCGGCGACACCGGCGGGGGCGTCCCTTCTGGATCGTCCCCGGCCCGCGTCCTCAAGGACCCCTGACGGGCCGGGCTGCCTCTTTCGGCACGGTTCTTTCATTTGACTTCGGTCAAACGCGAACCCCACCCAGGAGCTCGCTGGAGGGTGCCTATGCACGAAGAACTGGTCGCCGACTCCTCCCTCATTCGCTTCTCGGGCGCATTCGACGGCCTTGCGGCCCGCCGCCTCGAGGCCCTCCTCTCTCGGATCGAACCGGGCGTTCGATTGTGCGTGGATCTCACGCAGGTTCGCGAGCTCCCCGACTTCAGCCTCGCCGTCCTCGCGCAGGCGCTGACCCGCTGCGAGGCCCAGCTCACGTTGCTCGGGCTCTCCCAGCACCAGATCCGGGTGCTCCGCTACTGCGGTGTGGACACGGGTCCCCTCGAGCGAGCGGCCGGGGCAGACGCTACGTGAACAAAGCGGTTGCACCTCCGAGCCCGCTCCCCGGGCAGAAGTCGAGGAAATCGTGAACGTCTTTTTCCAAGGTTCGCCCTGAACGGGGTACGAGCGCCGGGCTCCGGGCGCCCCCGGAGGGAGAGGCAGGGGCTCCGTCTCGGGCAGGGGGCGCCCTAGCCGCGAGCCGGATGGCGCGCTCGACCGGCTCCGATGATCGAGGCCGTCCGGGCTCGTCCCACTGCGGTTATCTCGCCTCGGCCGGACAGGTGCGCCGCCCCTCGCGCCGAGAGGGAAGGGGCCACTACCCGAGGTCCATCTCGGCGCGCTTCTCCTTCACATCCTTCCACCGCTCGGCGTCGGGAAGCGCAGCCTTCTTGTCGGTGATGTTGGGCCACTTCCGTGCAAGCTCGGCGTTCAACTCCAGGTAATCCTTCCAGGGCTCCGGGAGAGCGTCCTCGGCGAAGATGGCCTTCGTGGGGCAGGTCGGTTCGCAGGCACCACAGTCGATGCACTCGTCGGGATGGATGACGAGGAAGTTGGGACCCTCGTAGAAGCAGTCCACGGGGCAGACCTCCACGCAGTCGGTGTACTTGCACTTGATGCACGGCTCGGCGACGACGTAGGGCATGGGATGCTCGCTCGGTGGGCCTACCCAGACCTTCGATAACCGGACCGCCCCGCTCTGCAAGGGCCGCTTTCTCAGCGGACCTTGATCGGCTGGATCACCCAGACCGCGATGGGTCGGCCCTGCGGATCGAGCGCCGGTTCCCACCGACAGGAGCGGACGGCGGCCTCGATGGCAGCCGCCACGTCCGCCGACTCGGGCTTCAGGTAGACGAAGTCTCGCAGCGAGCCGTCTCGCATGACCGCGAATTTCACGGAGTTGTCGACACCAGAGAGCCTCTTCTCGCGCTTCAGGGCCTCGGGAAGGCAGTTCCGGTCATCGGGATAGGGCCTTTGGTACCCGGTTGTGTCCTGGTCCAGGCGCACGTACTCCCCGAGGGCGACGGGCGGAGGGGGCGGGCCAGGCTCGCTGTCCCTCACCGCACCCGCGGGGGGACGGGAACCGGCACAGCCGCCCGCCAAGGCCAAGACAATGGACGCCGCTCGCAGGATGGTGGGTATGCCGGACGCACCAGGGCCGGGGCCCTCTCCCCCGGCGGGAGAGATCGCGAACGGGGGGCTGCGGGGCGCTGCCCGGTCCGGTGAAGCGCGGACGGAGGTCACCCGGCCACACCCTTTCACCGCTTCTCGATCGAGCAGGGCGTCCAAACCCGCGTGCGCCGTTCGATCCGGGACTCGGCCGACTCGCCCTCGTAGTCGACGGGCCGGGCAGCGCGCCCTTGGAAGGCCTCGCCCTCCAGGGCATTGACGTTCAGCGCGCAGTAGCAACGCCCTTGGTGCTCCATGACGGCCCCCACGTAGACGCCGCAGGTCCGACAGATCAGGAAGTCCGCCGTCGCCAGCCCGAAGCGATAGCGGGTCGTGCGGGACTCGTCCGCAACGACGACGGTGACCCACCCGTGAGGATCGGACACGGTTCGCGCTCCGTGCGCACGGCAAAAGGAGCACTGGCAGGCGCGCACGGCGAGGTCGTCGGGCGGGCTCTCGGTCCGGAACGCGATCCGGAGGTTTCCGCAGTGGCAGGAGCCTTCGAAGGTCGGCATGCTCCGCTTCCATAACGGCGGGCACGTCCCGCGCCCGGTCGCACCCGGGTCCTCGGCGGGGGCGCGGCCGGCTCTTAAGAAGAGGGAAAGCCGACGAGGCTCGACCGCAGCAGGAGGACCATATGCCGCTCGTCCGCATCTCCGTGAAGGAGGGCATGCCCGACGCCTATCGCGCCGCCATCGGGGAAGGGGTTCACCGCGCCATGGTGGAGACGATCAACGTACCCGCGAAGGACCGCTTCCAGATCATCACGGAGCACCGCGCGGGCGACCTCGTCTACGACCCGACCTACCTGGACATCGCGCGCAGCGACAACTTCGTGGCTATCCAGATCACCCTGAACCTGGGTCGAACCGTGGAGTTGAAGAAGGCGCTCTATGCGCGCATCGCGGCGCTCCTGGCCGAGGCGCCCGGCATCCGGCCCGAGGACGTCCTCGTCTCGCTGGTGGAGGTCCCCAAGGAGAATTGGTCCTTCGGGAAGGGAATCGCGCAGTACGCCTGAGGCTCGATCGGACGCCTTGGCGCCGTGGACGGGGCGGGGACGACGGGCGGAGAATCGCGGGGCGGTCGCCTCGAGGGGGGCCCGATGGCGGTGCGCGAGGAGCTGATGCCGGGGTTCGAGGCTCGGGACGTCGAGGCGAGCCGAGCGCGCATCCGCGTGGCCGTGGCCGGCGAGGGCCCCCCGGTGCTGCTCCTCCACGGACATCCCCATACCCACCTGACTTGGCGGCGGGTGGCCCCGCGGCTGGCGGGGGCCGGCCACACCGTGGTGGCCTCCGACCTGCGGGGCTACGGCGACTCGGCGAAGCCGGCCGGGGGGGAAGACCACGCGGAGTACTCGAAGCGCGCCATGGCGCTCGACCAGGTCGAGGTCATGGCGAGCCTGGGCTTCGAGCGCTTCGCCGTCGTCGGACACGACCGGGGCGCGCGAGTGGCCCACCGGATGGCGCTCGACCATCCGGGGGTGGTGACTCGACTGGCCGTGCTGGACATCGCCCCCACGGCCACCATGTACGGTCGCACCGACAAGGAGTTCGCCACCCGCTACTTCTGGTGGTTCTTCCTCATCCAGCCCTATGACCTGCCAGAGCGCCTCCTCGGCCTCGATCCGGAGTACTTCCTCAGGCGACACATCGAGGGGCAGGTGAAGGTGAAGGAGGCGCTCGACGAGGCGGTCTTCCAGGAATACCTCCGGTGCTACCGGGAGCCGGCCACCATCCACGCCATTTGCGAGGATTACCGGGCCAGCGCCGGCATCGACCTCGAGCACGACCACGCCGACGCGGAGCAGAAGGTGGCGGCGCCGCTTCTCGCGCTCTGGGGATCGCGAAGCGCCGTGGGGGCGCTCTACGACGTGCTCGCGACCTGGCGCGAGAAGGCGGTCGACGTCCGCGGCCGGCCGCTCGACTGCGGCCACACCCTCCAGGAGGAGCGGCCGGAGGAGACGGCGGCGGAGCTGCTCACCTTTCTCCGGCCCTGAGCCAGGAGGTCGCGATGGCTGCCGTGCCGGACCCCATCGAGCTTTTCCAGGAGTGGCAGCGCGCCGCGTACCCTTCCAGCCGAGAGGGCCGCGCGCTCGCCGCGCGCGCCCGGCGCGCGCTCTGGAGGCTCGTCGGGTGGATCGGCGGGAGCGAGCTGCCGGAGGAGAACGCCGCCGCCCTCGCCACCGCCTCCCGGGACGGACGCCCCTCGGCCCGGATGGTGCTCGTGAAGCACGTCTCCGCCGAGGGCTTCGTCTTCTACACCAACTACGCGAGTCGGAAGGGGCGCGAGCTCGAGGAGAACCCTCGGGCCGCCCTGCTCTTTTACTGGCCGTTTCCCCCCCGGCAGGTCCGCATCGAAGGGACCGTGTGCACGGTGAGCGCCGGGGAGAGCGACGTCTACTGGCGGTCTCGCCCGCGCGGCTCACAGCTCGCGGCAGCCGCTTCCAAGCAGAGCGCACCGGTCGACGGGCGCGCCACCCTCCTCGCCACGCTGGCAAGCCTCAGGCGGGAGCACGAAGGCCGGGACGTTCCCCGCCCGGCGAATTGGGGCGGCTATCGCATCGTCCCGACCCGGATCGAGTTCTGGCAGGGACGGCCCGACCGGTTGCACGAGAGGGTCTCCTACCATCGCGGCGCTCCCGGGGAACCCTGGCAGGTCGAGCTGCTCCAGCCATGAGCAGGCGGGCTTGTCCAGAAGGGGGTGGGCCCCCACGGCGGTACCGGGTTTCGAGGCCATCGACGAAGGCGGCGCTTGCCACCGCCCCCGGACCGGGTCCCGCGGGGGCTGGGGTCCGCCGCCCCAGCGAACGCCGGTCTGCGGGGACCTCGCGACGCCGCCGCACCCCAAGAAGGGGCCGGGCGGCGGCGGCGCGCTCGTCCCGGCTCGCGGCTCGCTATAGATGATCTCGCGATCCTCACGGAGGTGAACGATGAGCCCCTCTTACACGCTCCCCATCGCCGCGCTCGTCGCCTCGGTCTTTCTCCTCTTCACGGCTCACTCCCGCCTCGCGGCGGCCTTCGCGGTGGTGGCGAGCGGGCTCGAGCTGCTCGTCGCCACCGGCACCATCGCGGTGCACATGGGCGCCACCCTCTTCCACGTCGTCCTGGGAGCGGTCCTGCTCGTCGCTGGCGTCCTCGCGTACCTGCGAGTCAGCGCCAAGGCCGCCGTGAGCGCAGCCACCGTCCTCGCGCTCGTCGGCCTGAGCCAGGTGGTGCACATCCTTCACAGGACATGGACGTGACGGGTTCCTCACCGGCGGCGCCTCCTGGACACTCGAGGTGAGCGGGAGGAGCCGCCGGGGGCGACGCGCGCGGCGGCCTCGCGCCTTACCCGGCGAGCCGCGCGGGCTCCTTCGCCAGCCGGCAGGCGAAGCCGATGCCCTTCTCGGCAACCGAACAGGCTCCGAACCGGCTCCTCGCCGCCATCTCCTCCATGGCGCGCCGCGTGTAGGCGCGCTGGAGCAAGACGGCCCGGAACGTCCAGCGGGTGAGAGCCGCGTTCAGGCGCGAGAGGTTCATGCGCCGCACCTCCTCGTCGATGTCGGCGAGCGAGGCGTCCTTTCGCAGGTCGTGGATCAGGGCTTCGCCGCCGCCCCTGAGGACCCGGTACATCTCATCGAGCGCTCCCACGGGGTCGGTGAAGTTCTTGTACGCCGCCACACAGATGACGAAATCGAAGGAATCGTCGGCGAACGGCATCCGGGCCGCGTCCCCCTGCTGGAAGTCGACGGCGACACCCGCCCGCTCGGCGTTCCCCCGCGCGATGCGGACGAAGGACCGGCTGATGTCGAGGCCCGTGACCCGGTACTGACCGGTCTTCGCGATCTCGATGGAGAGGTATCCGGGTCCGGGCGCGACCTCGAGGACGCGCCCGCCCGGAGGCACAACCTCCGACACGAACCGGGCGTCGGCCTGGAACCGGCGCAGGTCCCGGCCGGTGTTCTTGGCGTACCAGGTCGCGATCGCACCCTCCATGCCCATGCCCTTGAAGGGCTTGCGCCGCGCCGACGGGCTCTTCCGGCTCATGGCTCGGGCTTCTCCGCGCCCCCCGCGCGGGAGGCCGGGGGGTGCGGGTCCGGGCCCCGCCAGGGCTCCGATCCGACCTGACTCGGCATCACCAGGCCGAAAAAAGCCGAGACGAAGGCGATGGCGCCTCCCAGCACGACCCCCACCCATACCAGGAGCGTCTGGGAACTCGTCCCCAGCGCCTGCCCGTGGGTGAGCAGCACCCAGGGCACTCCGATCGCCATGGCCACGCCCGAGAGCGCGCCGGCGACGCTCGTCCCGGTGGTACTGAACCTCACGAACGGTTGCTCCGATCCGCGACTCATCGTCTCTCTCCTCCTCTGGAACTCCGCGGCCGGAAGGCGGCCCGCAGCGTTCCGAGCGCATAGCGACAGCGGCTCGCTGCCGTGTTCATGGAGATGGCCAGGGCCTGGCCGATCTCCTTGAAGCTCAGTCCCCCGTAGAAGCGAAGGCGCAGCGCCGCCTGCTGGGCCGGGGGGAGCCCCTGCAGGGCCCGCTCGAGCTCCCACCCGGACATCTCCGCCAGTGAATCGGCTCGGCCGGAACCGAGCTGGGCCTCGTCGAGCCGGTCCGACTCGATGGAGAGGAAGTCGCGGCGTCGCCCCCGCACGCGGAGCGCGTTCATGCGCACCGCCCGGGCGGCGTAGCGGTCGAGATCCACCGGCACGCCCTCGCGGTGCATCTTCCAGATCGCCACCAGCGTCGCCTGCACCACGTTCTCTGCCTCCTCGTGATCCTGGAGCAGGGCAGTGGCCGAGCGGACGAGCCGCGCCCTCGCCCCGGACACCCACCGCTCGAAGTCGTCTTGCCGCCCCGGAGCCATCCTCTTCGGTACAGGAGATCCAGGTGCGAGCCGTTCTTGTCTACCGGCCTCGGTGAATCCCCGCGCCTTCGCCCTCGGCGCGCCCGCCGCGAGCCCCGGCCGGAGGGCGCCGCCGCCCGAAACCGGCTGAGAATCGTCAATGCTTTCACGGGCGAGGAGGCTAGCCCCACCTGCCCTTTGCGGCTCACCTCGGCCCTCGACATCTCCCGCCGGGGCAGCCTTCCTTTCCGTGGAGGTCGCATGGCGGTTCGGAGCATCCGGAGAGGCCTCACTTTCGC
>Ga0335078_10007033_pt1 | contig 16680 bp, 16 predicted proteins | sample Lox_Sample_32_FD_206711 | JGI IMG/M metagenome (GOLD analysis project Ga0335078, IMG submission 206711) | Soil microbial communities from Loxahatchee National Wildlife Refuge, Florida, United States - Lox_Sample_3.2 | ecosystem: Environmental > Terrestrial > Soil > Wetlands | place: USA... | reverse complement strand
CGCCGCGCGCACCAGCGGGCGCCGCTCGCGCGGCTCGACGGAGTCACCGTCCAGCGCATGGTCCGCGCCAAGGATGCGCTCGAGCTGATTCTCGGCATCCGCCGCGACCCGGTCTTCGGCACGGTGATGCTTGCGGGGATGGGCGGCGTCACGGCCGAGCTGCTGGGCGAGCGCAGTCTCGGCTTCCCGCCGCTCAACGAGCGGCTGGCGCGCCGGATGCTCGAGTCCCTGAAGACCTGGCCGCTGTTCACCGGCTTCCGCGGCCGGCCGCCCGTGGCGGTCGAGGCCCTCGTCGAGACCATGATCCGCCTCTCGTACCTCGCGGCCGACTGGCCCGAGATCGCCGAGATGGACGTCAACCCGTTGATCTGCGCTCCCGACGCCGTCGTGGCGGTGGACGCGCGCGCCGTGATGGATCCGGCCCTGGCGGGCGATCCGGCGGAGCCCTTCGCCCACCTGGCGCTGCGGCCCTATCCCGAGGCCTGGGTGCGGCGCGTGACGCTTCCGGACGGCACGCCGCTCACCCTGCGCCCCATCAAGCCGGAGGACGAGCCGCTGTGGCTGGCGATGCTTGGCCGCAGCTCGAAGGAGACGATCTACTCGCGGTTCCGCTACCTGTTCGACTGGTCCACCCATGAGGTGGCGACCCGGTACTGCTACATCGACTACGCGCGCGAGATCGCGATCGTCGCCGAGCTCGGCGAGGGCGACGCGCGCTCGCTGATCGGCGTCGGCCGGCTGGTCGCCGATCCCGGCCACGAAGAGGGCGAGTACGCCGTGCTGGTGGTGGACGCCTGGCAGCACAAGGAGCTGGGCGGGCTCCTGACCGACACCTGCATCGACATCGCGCGCGCCTGGAAGCTGAAGCGGATCGTCGCCCAGACCACCACCGACAACCGGCCGATGATCGCCGTGTTCGAGCGCCGCGGCTTCGCCGTCGAACAGGGCGAGGACTCCGCGGTGGCGGTGTCGCTCACGCTGCAGGCGCCTCCCGTTTAATCCCGACCGCCGCCATCCCCTATCCGCTCGCCCCGGCGGCTTGACAATTCCGACCCTGAATTCAAAAATTGAACCGCGTTCAAATTCCTCGCCCGGAGCGGGACGCATGTCCGACGGCTCGGTTTCGCTCGCCCCTTCGCCCCGCATCCGCGCCAAGCGCGACCGGCGGCGCAAGGAAATCCTGCACGCGGCGCTGCGCGCCTTCCGCGAGCAGGGCTACCACGGCACCACGCTGGACGACATCGCCGAGCGGTTCGGGGTCCGCAAGACCGCGCTGTACCACTACTTCCCCGACAAGGAGGCGATCCTCTACGCCTGCCACCAGGAGTCGCTGGCGGAGCTGGACCGCATCCTCCGCGGCTCGCGCGGGTTCGACACGGCGGGCGCGCGCCTTGCGTACGTGATCCGCGAGCACGTGAAGGTGATGACCGACACGCTCGAGGGCTCGCCCCTGGCGTTCGAGGTCACCGCGCTCTCCCCCGAGCGGCAGCGGGCGGTCATCGCTGGTCGCGACCGCTACGAGAGGGCGCTGCGGCGGATCATCGCGCAGGGAGTGGCGGACCACGAGTTCCGGAAGCTGAACCCGAAGATCGCCGTGTTCGCGATCCTCGGCTCCATCAACTGGATCTCGCGCTGGTACCGCCCCGAAGGCGCCCTGCACGCCGACGAGCTGGGCCGGGAGTTCGCCGAGCACCTGGTCGGGGGCCTGACGTGCGGGTGAGCGCGTGAAGGCCCTTCAGCTGGTCGCCCCCGGCTCGCTCGAGCTGCGCGAGGTGCCCCGCCCCGCACCTATGGAACGCGAGGTGCTGGTCAAGGTGGCGGGCTGCGGCGTGTGCCACACCGACATCGGCTTCTGGAAGGACGGCGTCGGCACCCGCAAGCCGCTGCCCGTCACGCTCGGCCACGAGATCAGCGGCACCGTGATCGAGGCCGGAGCCGAATTCCGGCACCTGGTGGGGCGCGAGGTGATCGTGCCCGCGGTGATCCCGTGCGGCACCTGCGAGCTGTGCCGCAGCGGCCGCGGCAACGTGTGCCGCGCCCAGGTCATGCCGGGCAACGACTGTGACGGCGGGTTCGCGGAGTTCGTCGCCGTGCCCGGCCGCGGGCTGTGCGCGGTCGGCCGGCGCGGCCCCTACGCCCTGGCCGACCTCAGCGTGGTGGCCGACGCCGTGACCACACCCTACCAGGCCGTGGTCCGCAGCGGCCTCGCGAAGGGCGACCTCGCGATCGTGGTGGGCGTCGGCGGCGTGGGCGGCTACGCGGTGCAAGTCGCCTCGGCCTTCGGCGCGCAGGTCGTCGCGCTGGACGTGGACGACACCCGCCTCGAGGTGATCGCGGTCCACGGCGCCGGCCTCACCGTGAACTCGGCCGCGACCGACGTCAAGGAGTTGCGCCGCCGGATCAAGGACTTCGCCGCCGCCCGTGGCTGCGGCGAGACCGGCTGGAAGATCTTCGAGTGCTCCGGCCACTCCGGCGGGCAGGAGACGGCGTGGGGGCTCCTGACGCACGCCGCCACGCTCATGGTGGTCGGCTTCACGATGGCCAAGGTCTCCCTGCGGCTCAGCAACGCGATGGCCTTCGACGCCACCATCCAGGGCACGTGGGGCTGCCGGCCCGAGCTGTACCCGGCGGCGCTGGACCTGGTGACCAGCGGGCGCGTGACGCTTTCCTCGTTCATCGAGCGGCATCCCCTGGCCGACGCCGTCGGGGTACTCGACGCCGTGGCCGCGCACCGCCTCGCCCGCCGCGCGATCCTGGTTCCGAACGGCGCCTGAGCTACCGAAACCCAACACCCCCACACCCTACACCCACTCGCCCCCCGCCCGGGTATCTCCAATGAAATCCCACACCCTCGTTGACGACTACCCGTACCGGCTGATCCGCTACGAGCTGCGCCCCGCGCGCGACAGCGCCGGCGGCGAGGTGCCCGGGCTGTGCAACGCCTGGATCGCGCTCGACAACCCGGCGCAGCTCAACAGCTACACGACCGATACGGTGAAGGAGCTGATCCTCGCCTTCCGGCAGGCCTCGATGGACCGGAGCGCGGTGGCGGTGGTGTTCACGGCGACGGGCGACAAAGCGTTCTGCACCGGCGGCAACACGAAGGAGTACGCCGAGTACTACGCCGGCAACCCGCAGGAATACAAGCAGTACATGCGGCTGTTCAACGACATGATCGACGCCATCCTGCGCTGCGACAAGCCGGTGATCAACCGCGTCAACGGGCTCCGGATCGCCGGCGGGCAGGAGATCGGGATGGCGTGCGACTTCACGATCGCCGTGGACACCGCGCGCTTCGGGCAGGCGGGGCCCAAGCACGGCTCGGCGCCCGACGGCGGCTCCACCGACTTCCTCCCGCTGTACGTCGGCTTCGCCCGTGCGGCCGAGAGCGCGGTGCTGTGCGAGACCTGGAGCGCGGCCAAGGCGCAGCACATCGGCCTGGTCAACCAGGTGGTGCCGGCGCTGAAGCTCGACGGTCGCTGGATCCCGAACCCGCTGGTGGTCACCGACCGGTTCGCGGACGACTTCGGCCGGGTCGTCTACGGCGAATGGAAGACGGGCGCCGCGGCCGACGCGGCGAAGGCCGTGCTGGCGCGGGCGACCACGGACCTGTCCGCGCTCGACGAGGCCGTCGAGGCGCTGTGCACCAAGCTCCTCTATTTGATGCCGGACTGCACCGCGAAGACCCTGTCGAGCCTGCGCAAGCACAAGGCGCGGCCGTGGGACGAGACCAGCGCCACCAACCGCGACTGGCTCGCGCTCAACATGATGACCGAGGCGAACGCCGGCTTCCGCGCCTTCAACGAGGGACCGAAGGGGCACCGCGAGGTGGACTTCATCCGGCTGCGCCAGCTGCTCGCCGAGGGCCATCCCTGGGACGACGAGCTGTTCCGCGCCGTATCGCCGCAGTGCCGGGCGGGGGGCGACTGATGGATCTCGTACTGGCGGGCCGCGCGGCGCTGGTGACGGGCGGCCGCGGCGGGATCGGGGCCGCGATCGTCATGGCCCTCGCGCGAGAAGGCTGCGACGTGGCGATCGTGGACCGGACCGTGGACGACGAGGCGCGCGCCGTCGCCCGGAGCGTGGAGAGCCTGGGCCGCCGGGCCCTGCTGCTCGAAGCCGACGTGCGCGACTTCGCCGCCGCGGAGGCCGCCGTCGCGCGGGCCGTCGCGACCTTCGGGCGCCTCGACATCCTGGTCGGCAACGCCGGCGTCACCGCCGACGCGATGAGCTGGAAGATGTCCGAGGAGCAGTGGGACACCGTGCTCGACGTGAACCTCAAGGGCTGCTTCGCCTACGCGCGCGCCGCGGCCCCCGTGTTCCGGCAACGGCAGGGCGGCCGGATGGTCTTCATCGCCTCGATCAACGGCCAGCGCGGCAAGGCCGGCCAGGCCAACTACGCGGCCTCGAAGGCCGGCGTGATCGCGCTCGCCAAGACGTTCGCCCGCGAGCTGGGCCGCGCCGGCGTCACGGTGAACGTGGTCGCGCCGGGCATGGTGCGCACCGCGCTCACGGCGTCGCTCCCCCCCGACGTCGTGCAGCGCGCGACCGACGAGTCGGTCCTCGGCAGGATCGCCGCGCCCGACGACGTGGCCGACGCGGTGACGTTCCTCTGCTCCGAGCGGGCGCGGCACGTCACCGGGGCCGTGCTCCGGGTGGATGGCGGGCAGAATATCTGACGGGAAGGTGATGAAGAGATGAAGGTGATGAGGTGAGGAAGGTGAGAGGTGAGACGACGAGGTGAGCAGTCACGGTGAGAGGGGACGAGCATGAGCAGCGGCGAGCAGGTCGCGACCACGACGGAGAACGGCATTGCCCGGGTGACGTTCAGTCATCCCCCCCTCAACATCCTGACCCGGGACCTGCTGGCGGAGCTGCGCCGCGTCCTCAATGCGCTGACGGGCGACACCACGCTCCGCGCCGCCGTGCTCGGCGCCGAGGGGAAGCACTTTTCCGCCGGCGCGGACGTCGGCGAGCACCTGCCGCCGGCCTGGAAGGGCATGGTGCCGGAGTTCCTCGAGACCGTCGCCGCGCTGCGCGCCTTCCCGGTCCCGCTGATCGCCGCCGTGCGCGGCCGCTGCCTGGGCGCCGGCTTCGAGCTGGTGCAGGGCGCGGACCTGGTCGTCGCGGGCGAGAGCGCCGTGTTCGGCCAGCCCGAGATCCAGCTCGGCGTCGTGCCGCCCGCGGCGTGCGCGCTGCTGCCCTCCCTCGTCGGCCAGGCTCGCGCGGCCGAACTGTTGTTCACCGGCGATCCGATGGCCGTCGCCGAGGCCCGCGAGGCGGGGCTGGTCTCGCGCGTCGTGCCGGACGACCGGGTGGACGCCGAGGCGCTCGGGCTCGCGGGCCGGATCGCGCGGCACAGTGCCGCGGCGCTGCGGGTGGCCAAGCGCACCCTGCGCACGCCGGCGCGGGAGCGCAACGAGGCCGAGGCGCTCCACGCCGCGGGACGCCGCTACGCTCGCGACCTGATGCGCACCAGCGACGCCACCGAGGGCCTCACCGCGTTCCTCGAGAAGCGCACCCCCGTCTGGTCCCACCAGTGACCGCCGCCGAGCTCTTCCCGGAGTGGCGGGACCGCCCGCTCGAGGAGGTGCTGGCGCGCTGCGGCGCCCTGCTCGAGGACGAGTCCTTCCCCACGGTCGCGCGGTGGCGCGCCGCGGGCGGCAGAGTCGCGGGCCACTTCCAGGTCTACTTCCCCGAGGAGATCGCCCACGCGGCGGGGCTCCTGCCGTTCAAGGTGCGCGGCGCCCCCATCGAGCCGGCGCAGGCCGACTCGCGCTTCGGCTCCTACCTCTGCTCCATCGTGAAGACCTCGCTCGAGCTGGCCCTCAGCCGCCGCGTCGAGCTGGACCTGTTCGTCACCCACCCCATCTGCGACGCCGCGCGCAACCTGGGCGCCGTGTGGGGCCGGAACTTCCCCTACCCGTGCGAGATCCTCTACCTGCCGCAGAACGCCAACTCGGCCCACGCCGCCACCTACCTGCGCGGGGAGTACGACCGGCTGCGGCGCACCGTGGAGCGCGTGGCCGGGCGCGCGGTGACCGAGGACGACCTGCGGCGCTCGATCGCGGTCTTCAACGAGAACCGGGCGCTGATCCGCGACCTCTACGCCCTGAAGCGCGAGGTCCCGCACCTGGTGCGCGCCGACGAGGCCTACGCGCTGGTCGCCGTCGGCGGCCTGATCCCGCGGGAGGAGCACAACGCACTGCTCGCGTCCGTGCTGCCGCGGCTGCGCTCGCGCGAGATGAAGAAGCTCGACAAGGTGCGCGTGGTGTTCGAGGGGGGCTTCTGCGAGCAGCCGCCGCTCGACCTGCTGCGCGCCGTGGGCCGCTCGTGCGACGTGGTGGACGACGACCTGCTCATCGGGCTGCGCTGGATCGTCGCCGACGTCGCACCCGACGGCGACCCGCTCGGCGCGCTCGCCCATGCCTACCTCGAGCGGTCCACCTACAGTCCGGTGCAGCACGACCTCCGCAAGCCGAAGGAGGCCATGCTCCTGGAGCGCGTGCGCGGCGCGGGCGCCCAGGCCGCCATCGTCGCCGCGGCCAAGATGTGCGAGCCGGGGCTCGAGGAGCAGGTGGCGTACGCCAAGGCCCTGGAGCGCGGCGGCGTGCCGTTCTTCGTGACCGAGTTCGAGGAGAACATGTCGAGCTTCGAACAGCTCGAGGTGCAGCTCGAGACGTTCGTCGAGAACCTGCTGTTCGAATGAGAGGAAGGACGGCGTGACACCACCGGCGGGTCCGGCGACGGGCATCGTGGGGCGCGGCAACGACGACGGGGCGCGGCTGTTCCGCCAGTGGTTCGCGCAGCTCGGGGAGGCGGCGGACGCGGACCGCCCGTCGGCCTACGTCTTCGTGATGGGCAGCCTGGGCGAGCTGATGCGGACGTTCGACCTGCCGGTCGTCTTCCCCGAGATCAACTCGCTCCAGACCGCCGTGCGGCGCGTCGCGCACGAGTACCTCAATGTTGCGGAGGACTACGGCTACTCGCCCGATATCTGCGGCTACGTGAAGGCCGACGTCGCGGCGCAGCTCCGCGGCGGCCAGCTCCCGATGGGCCGCATCCCCAAGCCCGCGATCGCGGTCTACACCAACGCCTGCAATACCTACGTGAAGTGGGCGGAGATCTGGGAGCGGATGTACGGGATCCCCGTCTTCACGCTCGACGTGCCGGGCACCCGCGCCGACGGCACCCAGACCTGGCCCTGCGACCCGGACTTCGAGCACGACCGGCGCTACGTCGAGGCACAGCTCCGCGAGCTGATCCCGCTGCTGGAGAAGGTCTCCGGCGTCCGGTTCGACGTGGACCGACTGCGCGAAGCCATGGGCCACGCCAACACCATGGGCCGCGCCTGGAAGCGGGTGCTGGAGCTGAACGCCAGCCGGCCCGCCGTCTTCAACGCGCTCACCGACGGGACGATCTACCTCGGGGTGGCGAACGGCTTCCGCGGCGCGCCGGAAGGCGCCGCGTACTTCACCGACCTCGTCGAGGAGATGGCCTACAAGAGCGCGCACGGCATCGGCACGCCCACCGACGAGCGCTGGCGCCTGCTGTTCGTCGGGGTGCCGTGCTACCCGATCTTCCGCCGCTTCTCGGAGATGTTCACCGAGCTGGGCGGCACGTTCGTCGGCTCGACCTACCTCAACTTCGCGTCGGGCGGCGCCAACCTCGGCTACGAGTACGACCTCGCCCGGCCCGTCGAGAGCCTGGCCGAGGGGGTGCTGATCGGCGTGCGCGACGCGATGGACAACATGTTCCACCAGACGCCGGTGCTGCTCGGGATGCTCGACCAGCTGGGTGCCGACGGGATCGTGTACCACCCGATCAAGAGCTGCCGCACCGTCTCGACCGGGCTGGCCGACAGCCGGCGCGCCCTGCTCGCGGCGCGCGACGTGCCCAGCCTGTTCATCGAGTCGGACATGATGGACCGGCGCGTGGTGTCGGAGGCGCAGCTCAAGAACCGGATCGACGCCTTCTTCGAGGGACTGGTCTCGCGCCGCGCGCTCGGCGGCGCCGCCCGGCCTCCCGCGCAGGCCTGAGAGGAGACGGACCGATGGCGTACGCGGCGGGCGTGGACGTGGGCTCCACGCAGACCAAGGCGGTGATCGTGGACGAGCGCCGGAGGATCGTGGCGCGCTCGCTCACCATGACGGGGGCCAACGTCACCCGCGCGGCGGAGGAGGCGTTCGCCGAGGCGCTGCGGTCGGGGAACCTGGAGGACGAAGAGGTCGAGTACGTGGTGGGCACGGGCTACGGGCGCTACAAGGTCACGTTCGGCAACACCCAGGTGACCGAGATCAGCTGCCACGGCCGCGGCGCGGTGCAGATGTTCCCGCGCACCCGCACGGTGGTGGACATGGGCGGCCAGGACACCAAGGCCATCCGCGTGGCGCCGACGGGCGAGATCCAGGACTTCTGCATGAACGACAAGTGCGCCGCGGGTACGGGCCGCTTCCTCGGCGCCGCCGCAGCCGCGCTCGACATTCCCCTCGACGCGCTCGGGGCCACCGCTCTGCGGGGCGAGAAGGCGGTGAAGATCAGCACCACCTGCACGGTGTTCGCCGAGTCGGAAGTGCTGGCGTGGCTCGGCCGTGGCAAGAAGATCGAGGACATCCTGCTCGGCGTGCACCAGTCCATCGCCGGGCGCTCGGCCGGGCTGGCGCGGCGCGTCGGGATCGAGGCGGAGGTCACCTTCACGGGGGGCGTGGCGAAGAACGCGGCGATGGTCGAGACGCTGACCCGCGCGATCGGCGCGCCCCTCAACGTCAGCGAGGAGTCGCACTACATGGGGGCGCTGGGCGCGGCGCTGTTCGCCCTCGACCACGTGCTCGGGGCGCGCGAGCCCGCCCCGGCCCGGGAGATCGCATGAGCGCCTGGACCGCCGGCATCGACGTCGGCTCCACCTACACCAAGGCGGTGGTGCTCGGGCCCGATCTGGCCATCGCCGGTCGCGCGATGCGGCCCACGGGCTTCCAGCTCTCGCGCGTCGCCGGGGAAGCGCTTGCCGCCGCAGTGGCCGAGGCCGGCATCGCGCCGTCCGACGTCGCGTACACGGTCGCCACGGGGTTCGGCCGCCACCAGGTCGCGGTCGGCGACGTGAAGGTCACGGACCTCACGGCGGCCGCCCGCGGCGCCACCCTGCTCTTCCCCGGCACCCGCACCATCCTCGACGTCGGCGGGCAGACGATGAAGGCCAGCCGCCTCGGCGAGGGCGCGAAGGTCCGCTCCTTCCGCCTCAACGACAAGTGCGCGGCCGGCACCGGGGCCTTCCTCGAGAAGACCGCCCGCTACATGGGCTACGGCACCACCGAGATCGGCCCCCTCGTCGCCACCTCCAAGGCCGCCACCCCGATCTCGGGGGTGTGCGCCGTCTTCGCGGAATCGGAGGTGATCAACCAGCTTTCCCAGGGGTCCGCCCCCGCCGACATCATGCACGGGGCCATCGTCTCGCTGGTGGGCCGCTCGGTGCAGCTCATGAAGCGCGTGGGGATGGAACCGGAGTTCACGCTGATCGGCGGCATCCTGCGCTTCGAGCTGATGGCGGCGGAGGTGCGCGCGCAGCTGGGCGCCGCGGTGAACGTCCCCCCCGGCGACCTCGTGCAGTTCACGGCCGCGCTGGGGGCCGCCCTGCTGGGCCGCCGGCGGCTGGAGCGCCTGGCCGCGGCGCCGCTCGCGGAGGCCGCGTCCCTGCGGCCGGCGGCCCCGGCCCCGCCCGCGTGAGCGGCGATCCCGCCGGGCCGCTGGGCAGACTGGTGCGCCATGAGGCGCACCTGCTTTCTTTGGGGGACCGGATCGCCCCCGACCCCGCCCGGGCGGCCGCGGGGTGGGAGCGCCGGTTCGTCGCGGACGCCGCCCGCGCGGACGAGGCGATGCGGCTCTACGCCGAGCTGGGCTTCGAGGTGTGCGCCGACCCGCTGGCGCCGGAGGACCTGACCGGCGGGTGCGAGGACTGCCGGTTGCTGATGTTGCGGACGTTCAGGACGATCTACACCCGGCGCCGGCCGGGACGAGGCTGACGATGCGCTGTTCCCGCTGCGGCCGCGAGGCCGCCGAACAGGACAAGTTCTGCGCCGAGTGCGGGATGTTCCTGCGCGACGCCTGGTCGGAGCCACGGTTCAACCTCGCGCTCACGCTCGAGAGCGAGGGCCAGCCGCAGGAGGCGCGCCGCGAGCTGGAGCGCCTCGTGGAGCTGCACCCGGACGCGGCGCTCCCCTGGCACTGCCTCGGCACCATGCACTTCCACCAAGGCACACTGAACCGGGCGATCGACTGCTACCACAAGGCGCTGGCCCTCGCGCCGCGCTTCCTCCTGTGCTGGTACGACCTCGGCGTGGCGTACTACCACCGCGGCAACATGCCGGCCTCGATCGCCGCCTACCGCCGCTGCCTCGAGATCGACCCGCACTACAACGCGGCGCACTACCGGCTCGGCGTCGCGCTGTTCCACGCCGGGGAGCTCGACGGCGCGCGCGAGCAGTTCGAGCAGTGCACGGCCCTGACGCCCGAGTACCTGCTCGCCCGCTACCACGTCGGCGTGATCCACGAGCGGCAGGGCGACCTCCAGGCCGCGGAGCGCGAGTTCCGTAACAACGCCGACGAGGGTGTCGGCGAGGCGAGCAGCCTCTACCACCTCGCCGAGATCCGGCGCCGGCGCGGCGACGCCAAGGGCGCGGCGGAGCTGATGGAGCGGGCGCGCGACTTCGGGCGCAAGGCGTCGGCGTGAGCGGATCGACGGTCCCTCCGGAGGACCGCCTCATCTACGACTGGGCGACGGCCGGCGGCCCGGGCGCGCCGCGGCCGCGCGCCGCGATGCTCGACGACGAGACGCTGCGCGACGGCCTCCAGAGCCCCTCGGTCACGGACCCGCCGGTCGCGGTGAAGGTCGAGATCCTCCACCTCATGAACGGGCTCGGCATCGAGACGGCCGACATCGGCCTGCCGGGCGCGGGGCCGCGCCAGCGGGAGGCGGTGGAGCGGCTGTGCCGCGAGATCGCGGGCCAGCGGCTCCGCATCCGCGCCAACTGCGCGGGCCGCACGGTCGTCGCCGACATCCAGCCGATGGCCGACGTCCAGCAGAAGACCGGCGTCCCGATCGAGGCCTGCGTATTCATCGGCTCCAGCCCCATCCGGCAGTACGCCGAGGAGTGGGGCATCGACCGCATCCTCCGGCACACGGAGGAGGCGGTGCGCTTCGCGGTGGGCGAGGGGCTCGAGGTCATGTACGTGACCGAGGACACGGTCCGCTCGAACCCCGACGATCTGCGGGTGCTGCTCACGGCAGCCGTGCGCGCGGGCGCGAAGCGGGTCTGCCTGTGCGACACGGTGGGGGCCGCCGTGCCCCAGGGCGTGCGGAACCTGGTGGCGTGGACGCAGCGGCTGCTCGTCGAGCTGGGCGTCGCGGACGCGGTGGGGATCGACTGGCACGGGCACCGCGACCGCGGCCTCGCCGTGGCCAACACGCTCGCGGCGCTCGAGGCCGGCGCCACGCGCGTCCACGGCACCGCGCTCGGCGTGGGCGAGCGCGTCGGCAACACGCCGATCGAGCAGCTGCTCGTGAACCTCAAGCTGCTCGGCTGGCGCGACGACGACCTCACGACGCTGCCCGCCTACTCGGAGACGGTCTCCCGCGCCGTCGGCGTCCCCATCCCCGCCAACTGGCCGATCGTGGGCCGCGACCCCTTCCGCACGGCGACCGGCGTGCATGCGGCCGCCGTGGTCAAGGCGCAGCGCAAGGGCGCGACGTGGCTCGCCGACCGCGTCTACTCCGGCGTGCCCGCGAGCTGGGTGGGTCGCGCGCAGGAGATCGAGGTGGGGCACATGTCGGGCAGCTCGAACGTCCTGCACTACCTCAGGGCCCGAGGCCTGCCGACGGACCAGCCGGTGGTGGACGCGGTGATGGCGCTCGCCAAGGGCGCGGAGCGGCTCCTCACCGAGGAGGAGATCCGCGAGGCGGTGCGCGGCGCCGCCGGGAGCTGACGCACATGGCCGACGTCCGAGCCAGCATCGATCTCGCGCTCGAGCCCGTGGTGGCGTTCGACGCGCTCGTCGAGGAGCTGACCAACGCGCTCGCGCGCCTGGGCATCCGCTTCGAGCCCGGCCGCGGCGGCCGCGTGGCCGAGGGCGCCTTCGACGTGGGCAAGGTGGTCGAGTGGGTGCCGGGCCGCGGGCTGGCGCTGGAGTGGCGGCACGCCAGCTGGAGCCCGGGCGTCGTGACGGCGATGCGCCTGACCCTCGAGCCCGTTGCCGGCGGCACGCGGGCGACCCTCGAACATCGGGGCTGGGACGCCGCCATCAGCGACCCGGTCGAGCTGGCGGGTTGGTTCGCCGGCCAGGTTCTCGCGCCGCTGCTGAGCGCGAGCTGCCCGGGCGGGTTCGGCGACTGGTGCACGGACCGCCGGGCCCGGCGGCCGGCGGGGCCCGCCGCGCGCGCGACCTACCTGCACCCGCTCTACCACCTCCCGAACTTCCGGGTCATCCTGGCGGAGTTGGCGCTGACGCGGGACGACCGCCTGCTCGAGATCGGGTGCGGCGGCGGCGCGTTCCTGGGCGCGGCGCTCCACAGCGGCTGCCGCGCGGCCGCCGTGGACCACAGCCCCGACATGGTGCGGCTCACGCGGGAGGCCAACCGCGACGCCGTCGCGGCGGGCCGCCTGGACGTGCGCGAGGCCGACGCCGCGTCGCTGCCCTTCCCGGACGGCGTGTTCACGGCCGCGGCCATGACGGGCGTGCTGGGCTTCCTCGGCGACCCCGTCGCCGCGTTCGCGGAGATCCGCCGCGTGCTCCGCGCCGGCGGCCGGTTCGTGGGGCTGGGAGCCGACCCGGAGCTGAAAGGCACGCCCGCGGCCCCCGAGCCCATGGCCTCGCGGCTGCGGTTCTACGACTCCGCGGAGCTCGAGGACCTCGCGCGGCGCGCCGGCTTCGAGGAGGTGCGCGTGGTGCGCCGCGACCTCGAGCCCTTCGCGCGCGAGGTGGGCGTGCCCGAGGAGGCCTTGCCGCTGTTCGCCGCCGGCTCCACGGGCGGGGCGCGGTTCCTGCTGGCCCGCCGGGCCTGACCTCCCCCCATGGCGAACCCTCCGGCCCGGACGGGGTACGGCACAATCCTGCGGCCCCCGGCCGGCGGCGATGGCCCACCGGAGGCGGCGGCGTCGAACCCTTCACCAGGAGAGCGCATGTCCACCGTGTGCACCGCCAGGCGGCTCGTCTGGCTGATCCCGACCCTTGGCCTGCTGGCCTGCGGCGAAAAGAAGCCGGCCCCCCAGGCGCAGACGGCCGCCCCGGCGGCCGAGAGCACGGCCATGGCCGCCCCTCCCGCGCCCGTCAACGTCACGCTCGCCGCGATGCACCGCAGCCGCATCACCGGGACGGCAACCCTCACCCGGAAGGGCGATTCCACCGAGGTCGCGGAGACCCTCACCGGGGCCCGGCCCGGCACCAAGTACCCGAGCCACATCCACGCCGGAACCTGCGCCAAGCCGGGGGCCGTCGTGCAGCCGCTCGAGAGCGTCGCCGTGGGCAAGGACAAGTCGGGCTCGGCCACGACCATGGTCCTGACGAGCGTGATCGACTCGGCCCGCGCCAAGTACGGCTCGCTGCTGATCCAGTCGCACAACCCGAAGGGCATGCAGCCGGTCGCCTGCGCCGAGATCCCGGCGCAGTAAGGCGTTGAACGACGAACGCCTCACCGGCCCGCGAGGGTCCGGTGAGGCGTTCACGGCGGCGGGGTCCGCGCGGACGGCGCGCGGATCAGCCGCCCGGCCGGCGCCGCGCCATTAGGAGCCGCCGGCCTGGCAGCGCGACGGCGGCATGGTGGCCGTCGGCGCCACGTTGGCGAAGTACAGCGCGCGCACGGCCGGCACCGGGATCGGGCCGTACGAGAGGACGATGTCGTGGAACCGGCACAGGTTGAACGCCGGGCCCTCCTTCGCCTCCGCCGCCCGCCGGAAGTCCCACCACTCCCGCACGCCGACGGGGTACGTGTTGAGCTGCACGTAGTCGAGCTGCGCCCGCTGCAGCTTGGCCACCGCCTCGGGCCGCTCCTGGAACGCGTCGCGCGTCATCAGCGTGATCGCGTCGGCGCTGTCCATCCCCATGGTGTGCAGCCGGATGTCGATGATCACGTTGGCGTACATCCGCAGGTCCGCCTTCAGCGCCACGAGGTGCGCCTTCACCGCGTCGCCCCCGTTCTCGCCCATCTGCTCCATCATCTGCTCGGTGTAGACCGCCCAGCCTTCGATGTACGTGTTGGGGCCGTACAGCACCCGCAGCAGGCGCCGCCACTCCGGCGTCACCCGGTTGGCGTAGTCGCCCTGGACGATGTGCCCGGGCATCGCCTCGTGGATCGTGAGCGACAGCATCTTGTAGCGGTTGTACTCGCGCAGCTTGGCCTCGGCCTCCGCGGTGCTCCACGTCTTCGGGATCGGCGTGACCCAGTAGAAGGCGCTCAGGTTGGGCTGCAGCGCCGGGGCGAACACCGCGCCGCCCACTCCGTAGCTGCCGCGCATGAACGGCGGCGTGGGAATGACCTGGAGATTCGAGAAGTCGGTCTGCGAGAGGATCCGGTGGTCCACCACGAACTTCTCGAGGTCCGCCACCGTGCGCTTCCCCACCTCCACCAGCGAATCGCGGTTGGTGTGGTCCTGCCCGATCCGCGCCAGCACTTCGCCCACGATCGCGTTGAGCGCTTCCGCGCCGCCCTCCTGGTGGCGGTGCTGCGGGAACCACTGCGCGTGCAACGGATACGCGAGGTCGAACATCTCGTTGCGGACCGCCGTCATGCTGTCCTCGGCCGACTTCAGCATCTCCTCCGGCGTGACCGAGGCCTGCAGGTAGTACTTCCACTTCTGGTCGAACATCGAGCGGCCCATGCGCCAGTCGAACACGCCCCGCTTCGGCAGCGTGTCCCGCACGAACGCGGCATAGTGCGCGAGCGCGGCCAGCGCCGGCCCCCGCGCCGCCCGGTACGCCGAGTCGGCCGGCGTGCCCTTCACGAACGCCGCGCCCGGCCCGTTGATCAGGTCCACCACCCCCTGCAGCTCCTCCAACGCCACCTTCCGGTACACCGCGTTCGACACCGACAGGTTGCCGACCGCCGCCTGCACGAACGCCGGCACCGCCGCGAGCCGCGCCGCCAGGTCGCGCGCCCGCGCCGCCGTGTCCGCGTACTCGAGGCTGATGTTCGCGAACAGCGCGTTGCCCAGTACCTCCGCGTAGAGCTGCGGCCGCCGCTGGTAGAACCGCTCGCTGTCCACCCCGAAGCGCGCGAACTTCACCGCGTTCGACAGCAGGTCGTAGTCGGCCTGCGTCTGCGGATCGAGGTCGTCGCGCTTGAGGGAGTCGAGCCGCGCCTCGAACGCCTCGTACGCCGCCCGCTGATGGGCGATGGCCGCAGGCGAGAAGTCGTCCAGCATCGCGTCGAGCCGCAGCGTGTCGCGGGTCGTGGGATCCACGTACACGTGCAACCCCACCTGCGTCGCGTTGGACGGGGAGAAACTGAGGCTGGCGTACACGAAGTCGGTGGCCAGCGCCGGGAAGCGGGTATCGCTGCGGCTGCAACCCGCGGCGGCGGCCGCGAGCACGGCCAGGACGGCGAGCGACGTGCGATGCATGCGGGACCTCGAGGCCCAGGGACGCGGAAACGGCGGCGCACAATCCGCGCCGTCGTCCCCGGCCGGAACGCCCGCCCGGCCCGCGAATGCCGACCGTTTCGCGCCCCTTAGAATTCCAGCGTCTGCCCCGGCGTCATGACACGCAGCCGCGGGTCGCGCGGGAACGCCGCGCGCACCTGCGCCGCCGTGGCCAGCGCGGGGAAGGTTCCGTAGTGCTCCGGGATGATGATGCGCGGGTGGAAGTACTTCCGCACCGCGAGGGCCGCGACCTGCGGGTTCTCCGTGTACGGCCCGCCCCCGACGCACAGCAGGATGATGCCCGGGTGGTACAGCTCCTGGATGAGCGACATGTCGCCGAAGATCCACGTGTCGCCCGTGTCGTAGAGCGTGCGGCCGTCCGCGAACTGGAGCACGTAGCCCAGGGGCCGGCCGTCGGGGACGCTCCCGTGCATCGCCGGCACGGCGTGGATGGTCACGTCGCCGATCTTCACGGTGCCGCCCACGTTGACGCCGATGACCTGCTTGTCGGGCAGCCCCAGTGTCTGCGCCCAGTCGAAGGCCCCGACCACGGGGGCTCCACTCGCGAGCGCGATCGGCTTCACGTCGGCCGTGTGGTCGAAGTGCGAGTGCGTCACGAGGATCGCCGCGGGATGGTAGCGCGACGAGTCCTTCAGGGAGTCCGGCGTGGACGGGTTCGTCCTGAGCCACGGGTCGATGAGCAGCTCAGTCCCGCCCGGCGAAGTCACGAGGAACGACGCGTGCCCCAGCCAGGTGATGGTGATCGTGTGCGCCGCCCGCGGCGGATGGCGCCGCGGCGTGGCCGCGGCCGCGGGCGCGACGGCGACGGCGAGCGCGGCGCCGCTCGCCAGTGCGACGCCGACGGAGCGTGCGGTGACGCGGGCAAGGCCTCGATGCATGCGTGCTCTCTCCCGTGGAACGTGAAGGGGTGACGCGCGTCGGCTGGTCGGGTGGAGCGCGCATCTTACACCCACGACCCGGACTCCCGCCAGCCGCCCCGCGTTCCGGGGCGCGGCCCGCCGACTCCCCACGCCTGGCACCTCCGAACAGGCCGGAC
>Ga0335078_10007032_pt1 | contig 16680 bp, 11 predicted proteins | sample Lox_Sample_32_FD_206711 | JGI IMG/M metagenome (GOLD analysis project Ga0335078, IMG submission 206711) | Soil microbial communities from Loxahatchee National Wildlife Refuge, Florida, United States - Lox_Sample_3.2 | ecosystem: Environmental > Terrestrial > Soil > Wetlands | place: USA... | reverse complement strand
GCGACACCGCTGGCGAAAATGGCGGCGGCCAGGCCCCCGGCAATCCCCAGGACAGCATAGGCGATCAGTTCGGACGGGTGCACTCCGGTCAAAGGAGGAATGCGGAACAGCGGCTGCGCGCCCAGAAACCATCTCACAATCACCACGCTGGAGATCGCAGAGAGCACGACTGAGCCAAGAATGCCGGCGCTCCAGCGGCCAATGACTTCTTCGATGACGAAGAGTACAGCGGAAATCGGCGCGTTAAACGCCGCAGCCAGTCCGGCTGCTGCGCCCACCGGCGCCAGCAGGCGTACTTTTTCGCGCGAAAACTTCATGCGGCGGCCCAGCGCCCACGCCAGGCTGGCACCGATCTGCAACGACGGATCCTCCGGTCCAAGTGATTGCCCGGAGCCGATGGCCAGCGCCGCCGTGATGAATTTTCCAACCGCCGTGCGGAACGGGATATATCCGTTAAAGATGTACAACGCGGCCTTGGTCTGGTTGACTCCGCTCCCGCGTACTTGCGGAAACACGTGGATCACCAGTGCCGCAATCAGAAGTCCGACCAATGCCGGAGCCAGCAAGACGCGGAGCGTGTGCGCTTCGGGAGTCGGGCCCAGCAGCGCAATGCTGGTCCATTCAATGGAAAGCCGGAAGCAGACGACCGCCAGTCCGGCAAAAATACCGATGAAGACGGCCAGCACCAGAAAGAATCGCTCTTCCGTGAGCGTGGTCCCCGGGAACGCCACCGCTTTTTTGCGCACAGGAAGCGGCGAGCTTTCAGGTGCGTCAGCCGCGGGCGCGGAGAACATGCTCATTGCTCAACCCCGGCGCGGTTTTGTGCGAGCAACAACAATGCCTGATCCTGCGGGGTCGCACCGCAACTTTCTGTTTGCTGTTCGATCTGCAATATGAGATCCATAACCTCATCAGCTAGCCCGGATTCGCCGTTCGGACCCAGGCGAGCCAGTTTCTTCTTCATATCCAGCCAGTTCGCTTTCAGCGGAGATACCGCAGGCGGATTCGTGCCGGGATTCGGATTCACTGAAGAAGTCGCACAGGCGTCGATCCGCTTTCCACCCTCTTCGAAGATGGAGCGAATCCGGCGCAGGCGCTCGCCCGCCGAAACGCCACGTCCAAACGGGTCAACCGCAAGAATGGTTTTACTGATCTCGAGTGTTTGCGCGCTCTGAGAATCCTCAGGATTTTGCGCTTCCGCAGCCGACAGGTAGCGTGCCGCAGTTCGGTACCGGGCCAGATGAAACGCGGCTTCCCCAGCGCCGGCCAGCGCCTGAGGCTCTCCATGGTCGCCCTGCAAAACGCGCTGATACGCGAGAAACGCATTGGAATAGTCCTGGGCACGCATGAAAAGATCTGCCACGCGCAACTCCAGCTCCGGCCGGTGCGGCAGGCTGGCCGAAAGTGTGATCAGCTCCGCCTGTGCCTGCGGCTTGGCATTCTGGCGCAGCAGAAAATCGATGAGTTCGAACCAGGCATTGAACCGCTTCTGGTCGGGATCCGACGGCCACACTCCGTAAATCGCGTTGTGGTAGTACTGAATGGTTTTGTCGAGTTGCCCCTCACGCTCCGCCAGGCGGCCCAAAGCCAGGTTTACTGCGCCGTCCTGCGGGGAACGCTCCCAAAGACTTACCAGGTAAGTTTCAGCCTCGCCGGTGCGCCCGGTATCGCGCAGGGCGCGCGCCAGGCTGAGCTGATATTGAAAGTTATCGTGGTCGTAAGACAGCGCGGCTCGGAAGTGTTCGACAGCTTTCTCCGGCTGGCCCGCCTGCTGTTCCGCGAGACCTCGTTCATATAAATGGCGTGCCAGAGCTTTCTGCTGCTCGTTAAAACGGTTGCTCAGCCGCGTGACCGCGGCAAAACCCATGACGGCGAGAACAGTGAGCCATGCGATCACCACGGCCGGACGGCTCATCAGTCGCCGTAGAGGGATCCGATTCAATCGCACAGGATTTTATGGTAAATCATTCGGGCGGTGCGCAACCGGAAACCTCAATGACCGGTAGTGGTTCAGTTTGGTGCGTCATCCCGAGCCGCCCTCGTTGGGCAAGCGAGGGATCTGGGCGCGACGTGCGAATCAGGCGCTGGCCAGCAACAATTCCGCGGCCACCAAGTCCTCTAATGCACAGCCCACGCTCTTGAACACGGTGATGCCCTGCGGATCGGGTAGAACCCGCCGCTTGCCGGTTACGAGTTCATGCAAGTCGGCCAGGATATGCTGTCGGGAAATGCGCCCTTCACCCAGCGGGATCAGGAGGTCGCCGGCTTCAGCCAGAGCGCCGTCGTATGTGTCGACCACGACGCAGGCCCGCTCAATTGTCATCGAGTCCACTTCGCGCATATTCGGCCGGAATGCGCCAACCAGGTTGAGGTGAGTGCCGGGGCGCAGCAAGTTGCCATCGAACAAAGGTTCCATCGAATTGGTGCAGGTACAGATAACGTCGGATTGCGAGGCGCAGGTTTCCGCATCCACAACTTCGACAGGAATATCCATGTCTGCCGCGGCCACCTCCACGAACGCGCGGGCTCGCCCTGGGTCCCTGCCGCACACCAGCACCCGCCGAAATTGGCGGACCAGCGGTAACACCTTCAGATGAGCGAGGGCTTGCCGCCCCGTCCCGAAAATTCCCAGCACCCGCACATCCGCGCGCGCAAGCCATTGCGTGGCGAGCCCCGAGGTAGCCGCGGTTCGCAGGTCTGTCAGGTAGTTCGCCGGGATGGCCAGTTTGGGGATGGCAGTCGCGGGATCGAAAAGAATATAGGTAGCTTGAATGCGCTGATCGCCAGCTTCCGGCGTTTTCTGCACCGCAACGAACTTCATGCCCATGGCGCACCCGTCGCCGTCGTGGCAAGCCATGATCAGGAAAAAACCGAGGGCTGTTTCAACATAAACACGCGTCGGCAGGGTCACGGATCTGAAACGATCGCGGAATGCGGTTTCGAGAGAGGCGATTAGGCGAACCGGATCAAGCTGGCTCTGAACGTTAGCTTCAGTTAGCTGGCGCATTGCAGCCTGCAAGGATAACCCAGGAAGTTGGTTGCCCTCGAAGTGAAAAACATTGCATGTTGACATCTTTAATCAGCAACTCCACAATTGTGTCCTGTCATCCTCTGGCGTTCTGCCCAGACAATCGGGGAACTTTTCCACGCGGTGACTTGCTCGTTGCCACTCGGCCAACTCTATAAGGAGCATCTCCAAATATGAAGATTCGCTGCGCACGCACGTGTCAGCTGGTTTGTCTCGGCCTCCTCGCCGGCCTCGGTTCGGCGGCTGGAGTCTCGGCCCAGGAAGGCAACTCCGACTTGCTTAGCAAATTGCCACCTAAAGGCAAGTTTGTGACCTTGCCTCCCAGGCTGCGTTATGACCTGGCCCCCCCGGCGACCAAATTAGCCACATGGAATGGTTCATTCACCTACTTGGGAACGAAATATACCTACAACATGGTGGGCACAGCCCCGTCGAGCGATACGACGACCACGGTTCCGGTTTACATCATCCCTGTGAAAGTAGTGATCACGACGACTACCGGCACGAAGACTTTCAATCCCAGCCATGTTCTGTCGAATGGAAACACGGTGACACAAAACACGGTCGCATCGCCGATTTTCGACTCGACCACGACCTACACGCAGGGCGGAATCGACGTGGGAACCACCCAATACATCGATGCCTTCCAGAGGGCGAACTTCTGGGGAAAGGTCCAGACCAGCCCCGACTACCATCTGCTTCTGGGAGGTCCGACAGTCTTATCGCAACAGACCCTCAGCCCGCCCACGAACAAAGGCAGGACCGGTTCCCCGCTCGGAGTCAAGGTTGGGCTGGTGGATGTCGATTGGTTTGACGCTCAGATCCAGACCCTCATCAGCAAATTCAGCAAGATCAGGCCGAATACCTTGCCGATCTTCCTGACCTACGATGTGTACTTGACCCAGGCAGGGGGATGCTGCATCGGTGGATACCACAGCTCGGAGGGCAGCGCGGCTGCCCCACAAGCTTACGCCGAATTCACCTATGTCGACCACGCCGGGCAATTCTCCCAGGATGTTTCCGCGCTGTCGCATGAAGTCGGCGAGTGGGCAGATGACCCTCTGGTCGTCAATTTCAACGGTAACGACACTCCGTGTGGGGCGCTTGAGGTGGGTGATCCACTGGAGGACAATCCAAACTATGGCGATTATCCCTATGTCCTGAATGGATTCACCTATCACCTGCAGGATCTCACTACGCTTCCCTATTTCGGAGCCCCCGCCGGCACGTCGGTCAAGAAATTCTTCACCTTCCAGGGCGAACCCCTCACGGTTTGTGAGAACGGATCATAGGCCTTGGTTGTTCAGGGCAGCCCGCTTGCTCACAAGCGGGCTTTTTGTTTTGCCGGGTCCAGTGTCGCTACGGAGAAACGAAATCGGGTAAGATACTGCGGCCAGACGCTTTCTGAGGGAATGAACCGCGAATATCACAAGGGATATAGCCAGGAACTCCACCGCGACATGGAGGCGCTGGTCTTCGGCCACGGCGGGACGCCCCTGCTGGTCTTTCCAACTTCGATGGGAAAATTTTTCGAATATGAAGACCGGGGCATGATCGCGGCGCTGGCGTCCAAAATCGAGGCGGGAGAGTTGCAAGTATTCTGCCCCGACGCCGTAGATATGGAAAGCTGGTACAACAAGTCGGTACATCCCCGGCTGCGCGTGCTTCGCCATCTGCAATACGAGCGCTACATTCTGCACGAGTTTTTACCCTTCTTGCGCTGGAAGAATCCGACGCCGCGGCTGGTGGCAACCGGGGCCAGTTTTGGCGGATATCACGCGGTGAATTTCTCCCTGAAGCATCCGGATGTGGTCACCCATTGCGTCAGCATGAGCGGAGCCTATGATATTCATCAGTTCCTCGACGGATACTACGATGACGATTGCTACTTCAACTGTCCGCAGGACTATCTGCTCAACATGAACGACGACTGGTTCCTCAGCCGCTACCGGCAGATGAAAATTGTCCTGGGATCGGCTGATTGGGACATGTGCCTCGATCAGAACGTGAAACTGTCAGAGAAACTGAACGCAAAAGCGGTGCCACATTGGCTCGACGTTTGGGGAGACAACTCGAAACACGATTGGCCGCTGTGGCAGAGAATGGCGGGGAAATACTTTTGAAGCATTCGCCACAGACGAGTGGTGCGCTTATAGCGGAGCCTCGTATATGAAAAAAATCGGTGTTCTGTTTGGCATGGAAAATACGTTTCCGCCGGCGCTGGTGGAAAAGATCAACGGCATGAAGGTGGACGGAGTGAAGGCCGAGTCGGTCAGGGTCGGCGGCGTGAAGATGTCCGACCCCAGCGGATATCGCGTGATCGTCGACCGCATCTCGCAGGACATTCCCTTTTACCGCGCCTTCCTGAAAAACGCCGCGCTGACCGGAACGATCGTGGTCAACAATCCTTTCTGGTGGACGGCGGACGACAAGTTCTTCAACTATGCGCTGGCTGCGAAGCTGGGAGTGGCGATTCCGCCGACTGTACTTCTCCCGCACAACAAACACCCTGAGGGCACGACTGACCAGTCGATGCGCAATCTGATTTATCCGCTGAACTGGGAGGAGATTTTCGACTACGTCGGCTTCCCGGCATTCCTGAAGCCCTATTCCGGTGGCGGCTGGAAGCATGTCTACAAAGTGCACTCGCCGGAGGAGTTCTTTCATCACTACAACCAGACCGGCGACCTGTGCATGACCCTGCAGCGTGGCGTCGAGTTCGATGAGTACTACCGCTGCTATGTGATCGGGCAGGAGAAGGTTCATGTCATGAAATATGACCCCAAGGCGCCGCATCATGAGCGCTATGTGAGGGGCAACCCGCCGCCCTCGACCGCAAAACTACAGGAGCGAATCGTGAAGGATGCGCTCACACTCTGCCGAGCGCTCGGATATGACATGAATACGGTCGAATTCGCGGTGGAAGCTGGAGTGCCTTACGCCATCGATTTCCTGAACCCGGCCCCGGACGCGGAAATCACCTCCGTTGGCCAAGCCAACTTTGAATGGGTCGTGGATGCCATCGCCGACATGGCAGTGCAGAAAGCCTTGAGCGACGAGAACCCGGCGCGCGAACTCAGATGGGCCGCATTTCTGGCCGGGCCCGTCGGTGTTCCGGCAACGGCAAAGAGAAAGAGAGCCAAGGCCTAAATCTGGGGGACGGGTGCCCTCGTCAGGTTTGAAAGACAGCTGGCGCTTTGCCGGATGTCCGGGGACAAGCGTCCCCCACGCGATCATAGAGCCGAAAGTCCGGGTACTTTTCCTCAGGCGATTGTTATACTGGTTGCCGCCCTGTTGCAAGAAACGCAACAAGGCGGGGGACTCTGCCAACAGACATGCGACCCAGTTTCACCATCGGGATCGAAGAGGAATACCAGACCGTCGATCCGGTCAGCCGCGACCTACGCTCGCACATCCACGCCGAGATGATCGAAAAGGGCAAGATGTTGCTGCAGGAGAAGGTGAAGGCGGAGCTGCACCAGTCGGTGGTCGAGGTTGGCACCTCGGTTTGCAACACGATTAAGGAGGCGAAAGACGAGGTCAAAGCCCTGCGCCGCGATATGATCAAGCTGGCTAGGGAGAATGATCTGCGCCTGGCCTCGGCTGCCACCCATCCGTTTGCCGACTGGCGGGTCCAGGAGATCACACCGGACGACCGTTATAAGAACATCGTCGAGGACATGCAGTTGGTGGCGCGAGCCAATCTGATCTTCGGCTTGCACGTCCACATCGGTGTGGAAGACCGGGAGACGGCCATCCACCTGATGAATCACGCCCGCTATTTTGTTCCGCATATTCTGGCGCTCTCAACCAACTCGCCCTTCTGGCTGGGAATGAACACCGGGCTCAAATCCTACCGCTGCAAAGTTTTCGATAAGTTCCCCCGCACCAACATTCCCGATTATTTTCCCAGTTGGGGCGAATACGAAAATTTCATCAAGCTGCTGATCAAGACCAACTGCATCGACAACGCCAAGAAAATCTGGTGGGATATCCGGCCACATCCATTCTTCAACACCCTGGAGTTTCGGATTTGTGACATTCCCATGCGAGCGGACGAAACCATTGCGCTGGCCGCCCTCATCCAGGCAACGGTTGCCAAGCTCTACAAGCTATATGCGGCCAACCAGGGATTCCGCCTCTACCGCCGCGCCTTGCTGATGGAAAACAAGTGGCGGGCGGCGCGCTACGGTCTGGACGGAAAGCTCATCGATTTCGGCAAGCAAACCGAGGTCCCGGCGCGCGACCTGGTACGCGAGTATTTGCATTTTGTGGATGATGTAGCCGACGAACTCGATTCTCGCGACGAACTGAACTACATTTATGAGATTCTGGAGATGGGTACCGGCGCCGACCGACAGTTGCGCGTCTTCCAGGAAACCGGAGATATGAAGAAGGTCGTCGACTACATCATCGAAGAAACCGAAGTTGGCCTCGCCGAAACGGCCTCGGCAGTTCCGGCTAGAAAAATAGGATGATGACGAATTCGATCGACGAAGCACAAAGCTCGACCCTCGCGCAAAAGACACGCGCGGGGGCTCTGACCTCGCTAAAAGATATCCCCTTCGACCCAGAACTGACCCCCGGAGCACGGAACGCGGTGCAGGTCTGTCTGCGTGTGCAATCGGGAGAAAAGGTTACCGTCACCACTGACGAAGCCACGAAGGAAATCGCCGCCGCCATGGCTCGCGAGTTGGATAGCGTAGGCGCTTCCTACCAGGCGTGGGTTTTGGAAGAGCTGGCGCCCCGCCCGCTCACCGATTTCCCGCAAGCGATCGCGCACGATTTGCAGACCAGCCAGGTCAGTATCTTCGCCGTGCAGGCTCAGGCCAACGAGCTGCGCACGCGTATGCAGATGACCGATATCGTGAACCAGCACAGGATTCGCCACGCCCACATGGTCAATATCAATCGCCAGATCATGCTGGAAGGCATGCGGGCGGATTTTCTGAAGGTGGACCGCATCAGCGCCAAAGTCGCAGAGATGGTGCGCCGAGCCCGGCAGGTGCGCGCCCGCACGCCGTTCGGAACCGATCTGGTAGCCGACCTTAATCCCGCGTACCGCTGGCTGAAGACCAGCGGCATCATCAGTCCCGAAAAATGGGGCAACCTGCCCGGGGGCGAAGTGTTCACGACTCCCGGGGAGGTCAACGGAACGTTTGTGATCGACGGAGTTGTCGGCGACTGGCTCTGCGCCAAGTATGGCGACCTTGCCGACAATCCGCTGACGATCCGCATCAAGGGCAATCGCCTGACCGAAGCCCATTCGGTGAACCGTCAACTGGAAAATGATTTCTGGACCTACACTCACACCGATGAAAACAGCGATCGCGTCGGGGAGTTCGCCATCGGGACCAACATTGAATTGAAAGATGTGATCGGGCAAATTCTGCAGGATGAAAAATACCCCGGTGTCCATATCGCCTTTGGAAACCCCTACGGAGCCCATACCGGAGCCGATTGGTATTCGGCAACCCATATTGATGTCGTAGGCAGAAAGTTCGACATCTGGGTCGATGACCAACAGATCATGCAGGCCGGGCGGTTTCTGATCGAGGCGTGAGCCGATCGTGGACTAGAATGTCCGCGCCACACAGTCATGATTCCTTCCTTACGCAAGCGGTTCAATGCAAACTTCACGCCGGAGAAATACCACACCCTGCTGAAGGTCATGGCGGAGCGTTGTGGAGTGCCAGTCGAATTCCGCATCTCCGAGACGCCCTGCTTCTTTCCCAAGCCGCTGCTCGATCAAATGGCGGAATACGGCAAAGAGCTGATCCATCAACTGGGCAGTCTGGAGTACCGCAAGCAATCATTTGGCGCGATCCCGCCGGAGTTCAACGTCCCGCACGAGGCGCCTCATCCCATGTTCATTCAAGTGGACTTCGGGCTGGTGCGCGATGCCGGGGGCAAGCTCCAGCCCAAGCTGGTGGAGTTGCAGGGCTTCCCTTCTCTGTACGCTTACCAGGCTATGTTGTCGCAGCTATACATGGAGGTTTTCGAGCTGGAGGAGAGTTTGCAATATCTGCTCAGCGGCCTGGACTGGGAAGCTTATAAAAAGCTGCTGCGGCGCGCCATTCTCGCGGATCACGACCCCGAGAATGTGATCTTAATGGAGATCGATCCTCTGCATCAAAAGACGTTGCCCGATTTTCTTCTCACTGAGAAGCTGCTGGGCATTGCCACCGTTGCGATCACCGACATCGATAAGCGGGGCAAGCAGGTTTTCTATGAGAAAAACGGTCGCCGAATCCAGATTCAGCGCATCTACAACCGGGCCATCGTGGACGAGCTTGTCCGCAAGAAATTAAAGCTGAATTTTCGCTTCGATGAAGAACTGGAAGTGGAGTGGGCCGGCCATCCCAACTGGTATTTCCGCATGAGCAAGTTTTCCCTTCCCTATCTGAGACATGCCTGCGTGCCAAAAACCCAGTTCCTCGATCGGGTGGAACATATGCCGGAAGACCTGGAGAACTACGTCATTAAGCCGCTATTCTCCTTTGCCGGGCTGGGCGTTCTGATCAATCCCCGGAAAGAAGATCTGGCTGCAATTCCACGCGACAAATGGCAGGACTACATTCTGCAGGAGCGCATGAACTTCGAGCCGGTCGTCGAAACTCCCTTTGGTGGAACGAAAGCCGAAATTCGCATGATGTACATCTGGCTGGATGAACTGCTGCCCGTGATGATGATTATCCGCATGGGCCGCGGCCTCATGATGGGCGTCGATCACAATAAGAATATGGAGTGGGTCGGCAGCGCCGCGGGGTTTTATCCAAGAGACTAAAGGCAGAGTCGGGGACTGGCCCACCCCTTCCGCGACGACAGAGAAATCAATCACGGCTGCCCCACCCTGGTCGCGTTTGGTGCGACAGGGTGGGAACATTCCAGCTCCGCACTCCAACTGAGCACGGTGTAAAATCAGCCCACCCTCCCGCAAAGAACGCGGGAAGGGCGGGGCACCCTCGTGATTCTTGAGACAGGAAGGATGGGCCAGCCCCCTTGCCAATTTCTCAACTGCGAGTTTGTTCTCGGATGATTTGGGTGGCAATCTCGAAGTCAATTCCAGATGCAAATCTTTGCATACTATGCGGGCAGGGATAAGAGTTGTAGAATTGCTGCCGTTTTTGAAGGAACGAGATAGGTGAGAAAGAAAAATCCGACCACTTCTCGCCTCGATTGAGGACAGAACCAGTCTGGAGTAAGCGATAACATCAAAGGAGAATTGTCTATGAGGAAAATCCTCGGTTGGACACTATTGTTAGTCGGGCTGTTGTCTGGTTCGGAGTTGTTCTCCCAGACCCTAACAACGAGGAGATACACAATTCCAGCCCTCGGGTTTGACTATTTCCAGGGCACCTCGCAATACCTGGACAACGTAGGATTGGTTGAAGGAGCAAGCACCAGCCCTTCGCTCACTGGCATCGGCAATGTGACCCTTCCGGACGGGGCAATTATGACGAAGTTCACCGTCTGTGGCGGGGATAACGCCAGTGACCAAGAATTTTCAGCGAACCTGCTAAGAAAAAGCACGCTGGTGACGGATGCTACGTTCAGCGCCCCTCAGGTTTTGGCGGCCGTGCACAGCGGTGTACCCTTCGCTAGTTCGGCTACCGTGTGCCCCGTTGTCAACATTGCCAGGGATGTGGCGTCAGTCAACAATGCGCATTGGACATACTACGTTGAGCTAACCATAGGTGACACGACTGAGGCGATCGCGGCGAGGATTGTCTACACGTGCATCACAACAGAGACTTGCTGAACCGGGGGGCTGGCCCACACTTTACGCGAGGACAGGGAAATCAACCACGGCTGCCCCACCCTTGTCGCGCTTGGTGCGATGGGGTGGGGGCATTCCAGCTCCGCACTCCGACTGAGCACGGTGTAAGATCAGCCCACCCTCCCGCAAAGAACGCGGGAAGGGCGGGGCACCCTCGTGATTCTTGAGTCAGAAAGGATGGGCCAGCCCCCTATTGTTGTCTTGTTCACAGAATCCCGATATAACTCATGCCCGCTCCGTACGCCCGATAAGGAGAGAAAATGAAAACCCCTGTAAGAACCGCGCTGGCGATCTCTGCCAGCCTGTTCCTCTTAAGCATCGCTTCTATGCTGATTCAATCGGTTCGCGCTCAAACCCCAACAAGCACAACAACCATCGATGCACGCCGCTCGTTCTACCTGACCAAGGCTAGTTTCAAAGGAGGAGGAGCATTAACTGCCTGCACGACTGGATATCACATGGCGTCGATCTGGGAGATCAAAGAGACCACTTTCTTAAAATATCACAACAGGCTCGGGCGTAACTCCGGCGACTCAAACCTCGGCGGCGGTCCGCCCGGGCTCGGCCTCGACGAAAAAGCTATCGGCTGGGTACGATTTGGAACAAAGGGGGTTAACAACTGCAGAAATTGGACGAGCAGCAATCAGGATCAAAAAGGGAGTTGGGCAGCGCTGACCTTAAGTGGCGACAATCAACCCGTTTGGTACATAAACTTTAACATATCGTGCAACGGAGCTCCGCTCAGCGTCGGCGTCTGGTGCGTGCAGGACTAGTCCATCAAGAACACGACTCGCGATCTGGGATGGCGGGTGGTCCGCCCTTTTAATCGCTGGCAGAAAATATGAAGTGGGTGCCCCGTCCTTCGCGTGCTGTGCGAAGGGCGGGTACCACGGGCCGCCGAAAGCAACGGATTGAGATCCCAGAAGCCCTACGCCACCCGGTCCCGAAAGGAAGCCTCTCTCCATCCTTCGTTCCCCTGTACCGCTCCAGCTTCGCCAAGAAAATAGTGACGATAACTGGCGGGCTGGCCCACCCCTTCCGCGACGAAAGAGAAATCAACCACAGCTGCCCCACCCTTGTCGCGCTTGGTGCGATGGGGTGGGGACATTCCAGCTCCGCACTCCGACTGAGCACGGTGTAAGATCAGCCCACGCTCCCGCAAAGAACGCGGGAAGAGCGGGCACCCTCGTGATTCCTGGGTCAGAAGGACGGGCCAGCCCCCGTAAGACCATTCCCACTAAAAGCGCCGCTTCCTCAATGAATCGTCCCTGTTACAGTGATCGCAATAGGACGTTCTCCAGCCGCAAAGGGTGAACCAGAAATTGGCGTGAGCGCCCCGGTCGAAGAATTGACGGCATAGGCAGAAACATCTCCGCTGCCGATGTTTTCCACATATAAGAAATGGCCCGACGGGCCCATGGCCATTGCGGAAGGTGCAGTACCGGCTGCAAATGGGGAGCCGGAAACCAGCGTCAGCGCGCCTGTCGAGGGATCAATCGTATACGCCGAAAGGCCGTTTGCACCTCCATCCGCGACAAAAACGAATCGTCCAGTGGGATCAACCACGGCGCCTGTTGAACTTTGGCCAGGGAACGGAGAACCGGACAGCTCTGCCAAACTTCCGTTGGAAGAATTGATGGCAAAGGCCCGAACGTTTCCGCTGTAGGTCGTAAGGTAAACAAACTGGCCGGTAGAGTCCGCCACAATGAAAAGCGGACGATCGCTGACCGGAAAGGGCGAGCCGGTGATCGGCGAGAGCGCCCCGGTCGTGGGGTCGATGGTGTAAGCGGAGATGGTCCACGAACTGGGAGTATCCGAGCCTTGATTCGTCACATAAAGGAACTGGCCCGTCGGATCGATGGCGACACTAAAGCAATAATCCAGGCCTGGGAAGGGCGACCCTGGAACTAATGTCAAGGCTCCGGTGGAAGAATTAATGTTGAAAGCAGATATGTTGTTTTCGCCGCCTGGAGCGTACAGAAACCGGCCGGACGGATCGACCGCAAGAGACTCCGGCCCGGTGCCGGAAAAAGGGGACCCTTTGATGGGCTTCAATGCGCCCGTCAGGCTGTTGATGGTGAAAGCAGAGATGTTGTCGCTATCGACGTTGACGACGTACAGAAACCGTCCCGCCGGGTCTGACGCCTGCGCGAACGCAAGAGGCGTGGCAAATGGAGAGCCGGAAACCTCACTTAACGACCCGTTCGCATTATTCACGCTGTATGCCGAAATGTTGTTCGATCCTCCGTTCGACACATAGGCAAATTTTGGAGTGTACCTAACCGGAGCCGAGCCGTTCAGTATAGCGATGAAGCTTGGCTGGTTGCGAGCAGCCACCGTCTTCAGGAGCGTCAACGCGCCGGACACCTGATCGATCGCGTAAGTGGAAACCTCGTCGGCTCCGCCATTGCATGCATACAGGAATTGGCCGGTTTCGTCGATGGTAAGTCCAAAACCGATATCCGAGGTTCCGGCTGCCGCGAAGGGCGAACCAGCAACCGGCGTTAGAGCGCCCGTACTGGAATTGATGCTGTACGCTGAAATGTCTTGGGAGCCGATATTGCCTACATAGACGAACTTGCCCGCGTGGTCCACTTTCACTGCTCCGGGAAGTGAACCCGTGGGATAGCTTGCCAGCATTGAGAGAACCCCCGTTTCGGCATCGACAGCGTAGGTTGAGACCGTGCTGGCGATTTCATTTACTACATAAGAGAATTTCCCTGAAGGATCAACCGCTACCGGACCCGGACCTGAGCCACTCGAGAACGGAGAGCCTGGTACTGCTGTCAGGGCGCCAGTCGTCGCATTGATGGTGTAGCCCGAGACCGAGTCATCGCCTCCGTTCGTAATATAGAGAAATTTGCCAGAGGGATCCGTCGTCGCGTATGCCGCGCTATGGCCTTCAGGAAACGGAGAACCTGAAACCTCAGTAAACGCTCCCGTCGAAGGGTTCACTGCATATGCCGAGATGGTGTCGTCCATGAGGCTGGGCACAAACGCAAATTTGCCAGAAGGCACAATGGTGAGGGAAACAGCCTGGCGCGCGGTGGAGAAAGGAAATCCGCTAATCGGCGTCAGCCTGCCACTGTTGGCATCTGCCGTAAATCCCGAAATAGCATTGCCCCCAAGGTCCACGACGTAAACAAATTTGTTCGATGGGTGAACAACCACGGTTTCCGGTTCTTGCCCCGCCAGCACATATCCGTTAATGCGCAACTGTCCCGTCGTTTCGTCGACTGTGTACTCGGAAAGAGTGTTATCGCCGAAATTGCTCACATAGGCGAAGCGCGACAGCTCGCCTGTAGCTGCTCCGGTCAAGCTGACCGCTTGCGGACTGGGAATCGTGTTCGAGGTGATGGTCAATGTTCCAGGGATTGTCCCCGTCCGGGCGAACGGTGAGAAAGCTACCCCGATTGTGCAGCTGGCGCCTGCAGCGAGGCTGCCGCCACAAGGGTTTCCGCCGCTGACGACCGTCACGTAATCTCCGCTGACGACTACACTACTGATATTGATCGAACCCTTGAGCTGGTTGGTCACCATGACCGCCTGAGGGGCGCTGGTCAATCCCTGGTGCTGGCTGGCGAACGTCAAGCTGGCGGGGTTCACAGTCAGCGGCGCAAAACCCGCTCCAGAAAGATTCACTATCTCCTTCTTCAGCGTGCCGTTGTTTGTTACCGTCACCGAGCCGTTGACGGTCCCCGGACCAGTCGGCGCGAATGTGACTGCCAACGTGCACTGATTCCCGGCCGCCAGCGGCCCTCCGCACGGTGAGGTACTTCCGCCCTGCACTGTATAGTCCCGGCTGGCCGTGAGGGCGGAAATCGTAATGGCGCCGGCGCTGTTGTTGGTAACCGTTATCGTCTTTTTGCTGCTCTTCCCGATCCCGACACTGCCAAACGATACGCTCGCGGGACTGAAGTGCAATTGCGCGGTCGAACCGCCACTGCCGCTGCCCGCAAGGTCGATCAGCAACAGCGTATTGTCGGCGTTCTGGGTTAGCGACAGGGTTCCGTGGACAGCTCCATTCACCGTGGGCTTGAAGTTGACGCTGACGCCGCAACTGGCCCCGGCCGCCAGGCTCGCTCCGCAGCCCTCGCTGGCGCTGGGAAAGGCGTTGTAATCACCGCTGGCGCTAAAGGTAAGGTTCACAGTCGTGGTCAGCTGGTTCGTGACTGCGATTCTCTTGGACGCGCTCGAGGTGCCAACGGCAACCGTCCCGAAATTCAAGCTCAAAGGAAAAGCGACCAGCGGCGAGACCCCGGTGCCGCTAAGCCTGACGAGTTGGGGCGAATTATTGGCGTCGTCGTGAATCGTGACGACTCCATTGATCGCCCCGGTCGTGTTGGGCGTGAAGCTCACAAGCAGAGTGCAGCTTGCCTTCGCGGGCACCTGCCCATTACAGTCATTGGTTTGCGCATAATCTCCGCTGGCGGTGATTTTCAGCGTAAGCGGCGTCGACGTGTCGCTATTGGTGAGAATCAGATTCAGTGGGGCGCTGGTGGCGCCTACCGCCTGATTCCCGAAGTCCAAGCTGGTTCGCGATAAGCTAACGCGTTGACTGTTGGCGATCCCGACCAGAAGTAAGAAAAAAACCAGTAGAACAAAACCGCTTCGCCCGACCACTGGTGACCTTGAAATTCTCATTTGTTTCCGCCACGATACTCCAGTAAGGCGGCTCGAGCACCATAAACATGCCGGAAGAGGGTACCTTGGCTCGAGGAAGGAAGTCAATCGCGAGACACGTAAGGAGAGCGCGTTTGCAAGGTTCATTGGTGTCCGCCCCTACTTAAGAGATCGGAAATAGAAGAGAAAAGACGACACGGGCCTGAGGAATTTCCCGACTCCCGGGCTGCCCCACCCTTTCACCGCTTTTTGGCAAAGGCTGCGATGGTGCCGGTATGGGCACTACACCCGGCCGCCCCCGCCCACCTCGGCATCGTAACCAGTGGCCGTTTTCAAAGCGGGGAAAGCTCTGCCAGTCCCTCGCCCGTTCAAGGCGAGTGGCCATTTTAACCCTGCCGTATCCGCCCTCCTGTTGACCTGCCCTTGAGCTAAGGCCTAACATATCGCCGACGGGCAGGTCGGCATGGTCGGCGAGACAGTCTCCCACTATCGCATTCTGGGAAAGATCGGTGGCGGAGGCATGGGCGTTGTTTACGAGGCCGAGGACTTGCGCCTGGGCCGTCACGTCGCCATCAAGTTCGTTCCCGACAACCTGTTAGGCGATCGCAAGTCGATCGACCGCTTTGAACGCGAAGCCAAGGCGGCCTCGCGGCTCAGCCATCCCAACGTCTGCACCATCCACGAAATCGACGACAACAACGGCCATCCCTTCATTGTCATGGAGAAACTGGAGGGCGAGAGCCTGAAGCAGCGCATGCGGGGCAATCCCATTGAGATTGAAGCGCTGCTGGATGTTGGCGTCCAAGTCGCGGAAGCCTTGCATGCTCTGCACACGAAGGGCATCATTCATCGCGACATCAAGCCGGCCAACATCTTTATCACTTCGAGCGGCCAGGTAAAGGTGCTGGATTTCGGCCTGGCCAAGTTCTCCCGCGATGCGGTAGCCGCGGCCGAGGAGTTGCCCTACGAGGATTCGCTGACTGCGGTCGGCGTCGTGCCCGGCACCGCGGTATACATGGCCCCCGAGCAGGCACGGGGCGAGGATCTGGACCCGCGCAGCGACATTTTCTCCTTCGGGGTGGTGCTGTACGAAATGGCCACCGGCAAGAAGCCCTTCCGCGGCACGAACGTGGTTACCACGCTCGATGCCATGCTGCACCAGAAGCCGACGCCGCCCACCTCCTTGAACCCGGGTCTTCCGAGCCAGATTGAGGGCGTAATTGGCAAGGCGATGCAGAAGGATCGCGCC
>Ga0335078_10007031_pt1 | contig 16682 bp, 15 predicted proteins | sample Lox_Sample_32_FD_206711 | JGI IMG/M metagenome (GOLD analysis project Ga0335078, IMG submission 206711) | Soil microbial communities from Loxahatchee National Wildlife Refuge, Florida, United States - Lox_Sample_3.2 | ecosystem: Environmental > Terrestrial > Soil > Wetlands | place: USA... | reverse complement strand
ACAGCGGGTGAACTCCTACGGATGGGGGCACTGAATCCAGAACCGGGTGTTTCCGACACTCCCGAATCAGAGGCTCCGCTCTTCCGCTGAATGAAGCCGCTATATGTCGCCTGTATCGTGGAAGGTCAGGGAGATATTGCGGCGGCTCCAGTTCTAATAAAGCGACTTGTCACGCTTGTCAATCCAGGCGTTTATGCTGACGTCCGGCCATTTAGGGTCCCGAAGAGCAAACTCGTCTCCTCGGGCGAATTGGAGAAAGCCGTGGAACTGGCGGCCAGGCGTCTATGTTCGCCTGGCGTAATCCTGGTCCTCATAGATAGCGATGACGATTGTCCAAAAGAACTGGTTCCGGCGCTTTTGGCCCGGGCAATGCAAACGGCTGGCGGCCGATGGCCGGTCGGGGTCGTACTCGCACACCGTGAGTTTGAATGCTGGTTCATCGCAGCGGCTGAGTCTGCTCCCTCCGATCCGGAAAGCATTCGCGGCGCCAAAGAGTGGCTACGAAGAAATCTGCTTCAAAGAAAGTATTCCGAGACTGTCGATCAGCGGGAATTAGCAGACAAGCTCGATCTAATTGCCGCCAGACGCGCGCCATCCTTCGACAAGCTCTATCGCGAAATTGAACGTTTCTGTTCTCTGGCAATTCCGGTTTAAATTGGAATAAGCCGTGACTCTGACCGATCAACGCCTGCAACAGATCTTCCGGGAAGCTCTGGAGAGCGACAAGCTCGTTCTCACCGACAGTCTTTCACCTGAAAACACGCCGCAATGGGACAGCCTGGCGCACGTGCGGCTCATGATGGGCTGCGAGGAGGAGTTCGGCGTGAAGTTTACGATCGAGGACACCGTCGAGAGCACCAGCGTCGGCAGGCTGAAAGAGGTGCTGGCCGCTAAAGGGGTGGGGCACTGATCGCGCCAATCGCCGAGTCCGAGTTGGACGAGGTGACGCGCTTCCTTTGCGCGGTTTTCAGCGTTCCCGAAGATCACCGCATGTTCCAGGCAGATGTGCTGCGGTGGAAATGTTTCGCGCCGCATCCGTTCTGGGAGGGCAGCCGCGGCTATGCGCTGCGCCACAAAGGCGGCATCGCGGCTTTCGGCTGCGTGGTTCCGCTCCGCTTTCTGACCAGTGCGGGCGCGGCCGCGAGTTGCAACGTTATCGATTGGGCGGCCAGCAAGGCCGTGCCGGGGGCTGGCATCCTGCTGTACAGGCACATTCAGGAACTGGCCGGCGCCATGATCAATATCGGCGGGAGCACCGACGCGTTCCGCGTGCTGCCCAGCATCGGTTTTCAAACGGGCGCCGACAGGCACAATTACAGGCGCGTGCTGCGGCCGTGGCGGTATCTCCGGCGGTTCGGGCAAAAGGACTGGAAAGCGCCGCTACGCCTGGCACGGGATTATCGCGCCTTGGCGCGCCGCGGCGCGGCCGCGAACCGGCGCGATTTGGAGGCGCGGCGCCTGGCGAGCTTCGATGCTGTTACCGAGGAGGTCTTCCCCGATCCCTCGATCGTAGGCCGCGCCGTTTGCGCGCGCACGGCGCAGTCACTCAATTATTTTCTGGCTTGCCCCGCTGCCCATATGGAGGCGTACCTGCTCGAGCGCGGCCACGCGCCGGCTGGCTATTTCGTGTTGAGCCGCGTGGGTGGCCGATGCCGTATCGCCGATCTCTGGATTCGTTCAGCCGACCCGCTGGATTGGGCGGCGGCCTACCTTGCCGCTACGGATGCCGCGTGCGCCGATCCCGATCTTGTCGAGGTCACGGCCGCGGTTTGCGCGCCCTTCGAAACCGGGGCTCTCGAACGGGCGGGCTACCGGCGCACGCATGCGGAACCGGTATTCGTTCTGGATCGGGATAGGAGGCTCGGCGACAAAAATGATTTGTCTGTGACGTTGCTGGAGAACGACGGATTTTATTGGCGGGAGCCCGGCGCGTAAGGTTTAAAGCCCGGCTGCCCGGCGCGCAAAATACATCGGCTCCTGGCTGGGATCGGCGGCGATCCGGCGTAACAGAAAAGGGTCCTGGCCAGCCTGATTCATGCCCGGCTCAACGGTCACCGCCGTTTGCATGCCCGCCGCCCGCACCGCCGCTACCGCCGCCGGCCCGATATCCGGCATTCTGCCGTTGGGGTAGCAGAAATGCAGCACGGGCCGGCCCAGTTCGGCTTCGATACGCGCTTTCGAGCCGGCGATCTCATCGCGCAATTCTTCCGGATCGGCGATGGCCGACAGGATCGGATGAGTCCTGGTGTGCGCGCCAAACTCCACGCCGGATGAGGCAAGCGAACGGACCGTATCCCAACTTAGCGGCCGGTACTCGGGCGGCGCCTGTTCCGGTATCTCGACATTCAGCGACTGCGGCAGGCGGTCAACCAGATCACGGCGCTCGACCGGCGAGAGGGCTACGGCAAGGTCGGCAACGTGCTGGCCCGCGGCACGCCTCGATTCCTCGTCGCCCAGCCTGAAGCCTAGCGCCTGGCGAAGTGGCGAGGCGCGAAATGCGTACACCACGCGGTCGAACCACAGCCAGGATTCGCGGTCCAGGAAATCGGTCGCCAGGTAAACTGTGGCCGGAATCGCGTATTCGGCAAAAACCGGTTGCGCCAGATCGTGAAAATCGGCGTAGCCGTCATCCACCGTGACCGCCAGCGCATAAGGCGGCAGAGGGCGGCCGGCGTGCAGCCACTCCGCGGCGGCGGACATCGTTACTGGCTGGTAATGCCGGCGAATGTGCGCGCACTGACGGGCGAGCGCGGCACGATCCGTAAAGCGGTGATACATCAAAATGCGCAGGCCCCCGCGATTGCGCCAGCGCACGGCCGCCAGGCCGCCCGCATGGTGAAACACAGCGGCAGCGGTGGATTTCAGCGGGTTCGGCACGGGCTTGTCAGATCGACCAATGTAGCGTATGGAAAGGCGCAAACGCCTGACTCACTGCTACATTGTTTTAGCCATGCCTATCCATGAGCGCATCCTGGTGACCGGCGGCGCCGGTTTCGTGGGATCGAGTGTCGCGCTAGCCCTCAAGCGAAGCCGTCCCGAGACGCGGGTGACCGCTTTCGACAACCTGCACCGGCGCGGATCGGAACTCAACCTGCCCAGGCTGCGGGAAGCCGGCGTGGCGTTTGCGCACGGCGATATCCGCTCGCTGGCCGATCTGACGGGCCTGGCGGACGCGCCGGACCTGATCGTAGAATGCTCGGCCGAGCCATCTGCGCAAGCCGGGTATGGAGGGTCGCCCGAATACCTGATCGATACCAACCTGACCGGCTGCTATCACTGCCTGGAGCTGGCGCGGCGGGTGCGCGCCGATTTTATTTTCATCTCGACCAGCCGCGTCTATCCGTACCGCCGCTTAAACGAGCTGGCTTACGAGGAGGGGCCGGAGCGCTTCCATTTATCCGCCGTGCAACGGATCGCAGGCGCGTCGGGCTTGGGCGTCAGCGAGGATTTTCCGCTGGACGGGCCGCGCTCGCTCTACGGCATGACCAAGCTGGCCGGAGAGCTGATGGTGACCGAGTACGGCGATGCCTACGGCGTGCGCTACCTGATCGATCGCTGCGGCCTGCTGACCGGCCCGTGGCAGATGGCCAAGTCCGACCAAGGCGTAATGGCGCTGTGGGTGGCCGCGCATTATTTCCGGCGGAAGCTGTCGTATATCGGATTCGACGGCAGCGGGCGGCAGGTGCGCGATTACGTACACATCGAAGATTTCTGCGATCTGCTGCTGGAACAGATCGCGCATTTCGAGAACTACCAGGGCCGCCTGTTTAACGTGGGCGGCGGGCTGCCTTTCAGCTTGTCGCTGCTGGAAGCCACCCGGCTGTGCGAGGAGATCACGGGCAATCACCTGGAGATTGCGGCCGTTCCCGAAACGCGGCCGGCGGACGTGCGCATTTATCTTACGGACCACCGGCGGGTGACGGGCGTCAGCGGCTGGCGGCCGCGGCGCGATGCGCGGACCACGCTGGGGGATATTTTCGAGTGGATTCGGACCGAGGAGGCGGAGGTGCGGAATGCGCTGGGATAGCGACGTGAGGAGTTGGCGGTCACGATGTAGCCGGCTTGCGCAGCATCGGCGCATTCATAAAAGCGTTCTCAGATCGTGCTTGGACGGCTGAAGACTTCGCGGTACTCGGCCAGAACCTCCGTCGAGGCGAACAATTCGACGCCCCCAACGCCACCAGGTAAATCACTTGCAGCTTGCTGGCCCTCGGGCTTGATCGCCGCCGAGATAAGCATGTTGGTATCGAGCACGATTCGGACGAGGCTCATCGGCTGGCAAGTTCAATTCTCTTCTCCCGCCGCCGGCGAACGGCTTGGACTTCGGCATCGATCCCTGCTTCGGTCATCGTCAACAATGCGGTTTTGGCCGCGTTTTCCTGTACGGCCCGTAGCGCCGCGATCAAATCGGAGTTGATAGCGAACTGGCTTTGGCTCTTCTGTTCGTAATGGCACAGTGCCTCGCACACCAGTTCGCTTAAGGTGCGGTTTTCACGCCTGGCCAGCCGCTCCACTCGCTGAAGCTGCGTTGGAGACATAGAAATGGATAAGGTTTTACCGGTCCTCATGATGGTCGGGCTTGTTAATACTTTGTGCGATTGGCTCGCACTTTTGTCTAGCAGATGCGCTCAGGCTTCCCGCGTGGCGCCTTCCGCGGCCGGGAGCGTGAAATAGAATGTGGCGCCCTGATTCACCTGCGATTCGACCCAGATTTGGCCGCCGTAGCGCTCCACCACGCGTTGACAGATGGCCAGGCCAATGCCCGTACCCGGGATGGCTTTGCCGTGCAGCCTTTTGAACACGCCGAAAATCTGCTTGTGGTACTCAGGGGCGATGCCGATGCCGTTGTCCTTCACCGCGATACGCCATACGCCGTTTTCGATCGCCACGGATACCTGAATCCGCGGCGGCTGTCCGCTCCGGTATTTGACGGCGTTGCTGATCAGGTTCTGGAAGAGCTGGACGAAATGGGGCTCATAACCCTGCACAATCGGCAGGCGGCTGCTGGTGACGGTGGCCTTGGTTTCGTCGATGGCGGCCTTGCAGTTTTGGAGCGCTGTTTCAAAAATTTCGTTGAGATCGACCGGCGCAATAATCCCGTGCCCGTCGCGGGATACCTGGGTGTAGGCCAACAAGTCCGCCAGCAGTTCGCGCATGCGCCCGGTGCCCTCGGTGATGAATGCCACGCAGGTGGCAGCCTCGCCGTCGAGCTGGCCGCGATAGCCTTTCAACAGGAGTTGGGAGTAGCTGGTGATCATGCGCAGCGGCTCCTGTAAATCGTGGCTGGCGGCGTAGGCAAACTGGTTCAGGTCTTCATTGGCGCGGGCCAGCGCCACATTGGTCACGCGCAGCTCCTGCTCGGCTTGTTTGCGTTCGGTGATATCGAGATTCACTTCCAGTATGGCGGCGGGATGGCCATCGTTTTCTTTGTGCAATGTCCAGTGGCTCGCCACATGGATCTGGCCGCCGCCGCGAACCGTGTGCACCAATTCGCCGTCCCAGTATCCCGCGGCCATGAGCTGAGACCGGATGTCGGACAACGGCGCGGGGAATACGGTCTGGAGAAGCTTATGGCTGACCTGGCCGATCGCCTCGTCGGCTGAAAAACCGTATAACTCAGTGGCGGCCAGGTTCCAAAAGACAATGCGGTCGTCCAGATCGCGCACGAAACAGTGGACGCGCTGCAGGAGTGCCGCCTGTCTGCGCAGTTCGGCGGCCTGCATCGCGGCCAACTTCTCGACTGCCCTTTTCTGGCTGATGTCGCGGAAAATAAGCACCACGCCCATCATTACCCCGTGAACGCCTCGAATCGGCGCGGCGCTGTCGTCGATGGCCAGCTCCTGCCCGCCGCGTGCAATCAGCAGGGTGTGGTTGGCTAAGCCCACGACCTTTCCTTCGCGCAGCACTCGTGCTACGGGATTCTCCGCCGTTTGCCGTGATTCTTCATTGATGATTCGGAAGACCTCTTCAAGTGGCCGTCCGGCAGCCTCTTCCGCCGTCCAGCCTGTCAGCCGCCCGGCCACCGGATTGAGATACGTGACGCGGCCCCGCGCATCGGTGGCCAGCACCGCGTCTCCAATGCTGCCCAGAGTCACTCGGAGGCGCTCCCGCTGCTCGGCTATTTCCTCCTGCGCGCGGACCTCGGCGGTGATATCCCGGCCGATGGTGGACGCGCCGGTAATTTGTCCGCTGGCGTCACGCAACGGCGAAATTGTGAGGGACATCTGGAGCGGTTGGCCGGCCTTTGTCCGCCGCAGGGACCGGTAGTGCTCCACCCGTTCCCCGCGCTTGATCCGCTCCAAGGTTTGGGGCATTTCCTGGGGACAGTCGGGCGAGAGAACCGATACCGGCTGACCGATGATCTCCTCCGCCGAGTACCCGTATATCCGTTCGGCGCCGGCGTTCCAGCTCGTCACGCGGCCGTTCAGGTCTTTGGTCATGATGGCGTCATCGGAAGACTCCACAACGGCTGCCAGGAGCCGGCTGGCGGCTTCGGCGCGCCGGCGTTCAGCGATATCGCGGAACACCAACACCGTGCCTTGCACGGCGCCATCCGCCGAGCGGATAGGCGCGGCGCTGTCGTCAATCGGCGCCTCCGTCCCGTCCGCCGCGATGAGCACCGTCTGATTTCCGATCCCGGCGATGGCGCCTTCGCGCAGGACGCGGGCGACCGGACTTTCGACAGCCGCGCGCGTGAATCCGTCAACGATATGAAAGACCTCGTCGATCTGCTTGCCCGTGACTTCTGCTTCCGGCCGGCGCAGCAGGGAACAGGCGGCGCGGTTGGCGAAGGTCACGCGGCCTGTGTTGTCCGTGGCGATGACCGCATCGCCGATGCTGGCGAGGGTAGTTTCGAAGCGTTGGCGCGCATGCCGCTCGGCAGTCTCGGCGCGCATGGCGCGGTCCACCGCGTCCCGCTGCGAGCGGCTTAACAGGGCCATCCCGAAGCCGACCACCACAATCATCAACATGGCCACCTGATCGTCCCGCCCGGTGACCCAAAGCGTTCCAGTCGGGACAGCGAAAAACCAGGCGCCCGCCACCAGCGAGAGGACAATGGATAGCACCGCCGGCCGGAATCCGCCGAACCATGCCGCAAAAGCCACCGCGTAGAAGAACATCGTGAACGGAAGATTCGTGCGTCCGATGACCGGAGTCAGCGCCGCCCGCAGCAGCGCAATCGCAAGTACCGCGCTAACCGCCGCCCCATACCTTACAGGCCATGACCTTCGCCACGCCTGAGACTCGGGACTGGCAAAGGGTTCCAGTCCGAAAGAGAACAGGAAAAGAAGCACCACCGAGCCCGTGATGGTCGCCAGCAGGGCTGTCCCCGCGGCCGCTTCGCCTTCCGAGGAAGCCTGGGACTGGGTGGCGATTTCGGTCCGCCGGATCTGGGCGCAGAGCGCGCGGATTTCATCCATGGTCTGTTGGCCGCGGCCGCTGAGGAGCATGTCGCGGGAAGGCGCGAAGCCGCGACTGCGCCGTAGCTCGATGCTCTCGCGAAGTTCGGCGAGTTTATCCAGGCTGAGGGCGTTCAGCCGCGCCGCACGAGCGGACTGGCCGGCGTGCCCCGCAACCAGGCGCGAGACGGTGGAAAGCTCGGCCGGGATTTCCTGAATGGCTCGATTGTAGGGTTCAAGGTAGCGGTCCTCACCTGTAAGGAGGAACCCGCGTTGGCCGGTTTCGGCACTGACGAGGCTCTCCAGAAGCTGGTCGACGGAATCGACGATGTTGCGAGTTTGGGCGGCATCGGCGTTGGCCCGGCTATATTGCCTGAACTGGCGATACGACAACCCCATCACCGCCAGGAGCACGAGCGCGGCAACTCCGAACATGGCCGTATTTCGCCGTTTGTTCAGGGGATGTGAACCTGTTGGGGACATGGCTGAAATGGTGCGGTATTTGACAGACTCGATAGTCAAAAAGTCTCAGTTGTCAGCGAGTATAACATCCGCCCAGCCGGTTTAGAGCGCACAGTGGTGCGTATCCCCCCCCGCCATACGTTCCGTCTGCGCGCTAATCTAAGCAGCGGCCTCGATCCGTGGCGGCCGGTCTGACCCGTGGCGCTGACTGCGTAGTGGCGCTTTGGCGGCGATTGGAGATCACACGCCCAGCCGCCGCTTGAATACGTCCGCCAGGTATTCCGTATTCCGCCGTAGCTCGAACTTCTCGCATATTTTCAATCGCGCATTTCGTCCCAGCCGGCAGCGGAGTTCCGCATCGTCCATCAGCCTGGCAATACCGCGCGCCAAAGCCTCCGCGTCGCCCGGCGGCGCCAGCAAGCCATCGCGCTCATGCGTGATAATTTCCGGAATACCGTTCACCCAGGGCGCGACGCAAGGGATCTCCATCGCCATGGCCTCCATCAAAACCACCGGCAAGCCCTCGGCAAAACTGGACAGCACCATCGCGTCAGAATCCCGATACAATTCGGCCAGCCTGTCCTGATTGACATTCCCTTCAAACACCACCCGGTGCGATAACCCGCGGCGTTCCACATCCTGCTCGAGCGCCAGGCGGTCCGGCCCGTCGCCCACCAGGCGCAGGCGTATGTCGCGGCCCTCCGCAACCAGCGCCGCCAGGGCCGCGATCAGCATATGCTGGCCCTTCACGGGCGCCAGGCGCCCGACGCAAATGATCTGAAACGGCGCGGGCCTTGGCCGGAACGGCCGTGGCGCGAAGGCGTTCGGATCCACACCTAGCACCGTCAGCTCCAGCTTGCCCCACTCCTGGTGGCCGCACCCATACATCAACTGACTCACACCGTATTGGCTGATCGCGCACGAGAACAGCGATGCCCGAACTTTTTCCGCCAGCCGGAATCCCACCGCATCCTGAAACTCGGCCGGACCGTGGAATACGTTCGACAGCGTAACCGGGAAGATTCGCGCCACCAGAAATCCGATCGTGGATGCGTAGTGCGTATGCAGGTGGTCGAGCTCCTGGCGCCGCATCCAATCGCCTACCACCACTGCTTCGGCGAAATAGAACAGCCCGTAAACCGCGCGCGGGCGCAGCGCGGTTGCCAGCCCGCCGAGATAGCCCAGCGGCCGTGAAACCAACGTGCGCGCGTGAGCCAGCGCCAGCCGCCCGAAGCCGGCGCTTTTCACATAGTAAGTCGAGCGCGCCTCCGCTTGTTCGGCGGCGGTCATCAAGCCGGAGTCTCTGTCCGGATTTCGAATCGAGGCCACTCGAATATCGAATCCCCGCTCGCGCAGGAGAGACACCTCGCGCAGCATGAACACGTGATTGACAGCCGGATACTGACTCAACAGATATGCGATGCGAGGCGTCGCCCGTGATTCCACGCTTCTGAGTCTAGCAGCCCGATGCTTATTTGCCGATTGAGTGAATGCGCTTCTCAAACGCCTCGTAATCGCTGGCGATGGCCTGCGCCAGCGCGAAAAGCTTACGCAGCAGTTCTTCGGACGACTCGAACCGGATGTGCAGCTCGCCCGGAGCCAGTCCCACGCCGGCCGGCAGGTCCGGCCATTTTGCGCGGCGTTTGTCCGGCTCCGTCATGATGACCACGCGGGCGCCGGCCGCCGCGCGGCGCATGGCCTCCAGTTTTTCGGTCAGCCGCTCTTTGCGCTGCCATTCCATTCTGAAATCCGCGCTGTCGCGCATCTTTTCCAACTGCGCCATCAAACTGTGGCGGTCTAGCAGGAATGTCCGTCCGGCCTGATAGCCGCCGAAGCCGCGGATCAGATCGATGGCGCGCCGCCGGCGCAAACCGAAGACACGCTCGCACAGGGCGCGGTCCACCACCGGGACCTCCAACGCGGATAATTCCGCCAGGATCTCGGGAATGCGCAGCAGCCATTGCGCTTTAGCCGGCATGCGGCCGCTCTATCCGCCCGCCCAGGCTTTTTTCTGCCAGCTCAGCCCGGCGGTGTCCAGCAACATGTGCTGGATTTCGAGCCAAAAGCCTTCCGGCCCGGCGCCCAGCGCCTGGCCCAGCAACAATTGCCCATCCCAATCCAGGCGCACGGCCGCGCCATCGTTCACCTGCAGATCCGCCGCCAAGCGCATGCGCTTGCCGGATAGCTCCAAAATGCGCGCCGATCCGGTACGCGCTTCCGCGCCCAACAGGGTCAGCTCCACAGTTTGTCCAGGCTTCCACTTGAGTTCGTGCATTGCCTTCCGAGGCCAGTGTACTATGCGTAAAGGACAATGTCCGCTTCTCTTCGAACCGCAAAGGAGCGCGGGACTGCGGCGCCTCGGCCGCGCCCCGTTTTGCGCGAATTACTTCAGGGCCTTTTCTCCACCCGCATCCTCAGCCTGCTGATTCCGGATACGGTGCTCGTCTTTTCCTGCTACATCCTGGCCGCATATTGGATGGGCGGCGCAGACCCATCCGTCTTTCTGTTCTATGACAACGGGCTGTTGCAAATCGCGCTGGTGGTCGCCGGAGTCCTGCTGGGTCTGCAATTCAACAAGTTGTATGCGCAGCCGGGCGGGCTGTCCCCGATGTTGCTTATCCAGAAGCTCTGCCTGACGCTTGGCGTAACTTTCCTGCTTGAGTCGCTGCTGAGTTATCTACGAATTTCGGCGTTCGTACTGGCCACTTCCATCATGCTGCTGGGCAGCGCTTTGACGCTGGCCGTGCTGCTGCTCTGGCGCCTGTTCTACAGCGCGATGCTATTGAAGAGCCTCGGCTCCCGGCGAGTGCTCTTCTACGGGGCGAATGCGGCCGCGATCGAGGCAGCCGGCCGCCTGGCCGTGCATCCGGAGCTGGGCCTTTCGCTGGCGGGTTACGTCGACGATGACCGGCCGGCCGGCACGCCGCTCGGTGGCGCGGCGGTCCTGGGTCCGACCGCCGAATTCGAGCGAGTGATCTCCGAAGTCCGTCCGGACTGCGTGGTGGTAGGCCTGAGCGAGCGCCGCCACAACTTGCCCTTTCGCACGCTCCTCGATCTACAATTCCAGGGCGTCGAGATCCAGCGGGTGGCTGAGTTGTACGAAGTCACCTGCCAGCGCGTCTGCCTGGATGAGCTGCTGCCCTCGCAATTGATTTTTTCGGGGGAGCTGGAGGCGCGCCGGGGGCTGATCGCGCTGCAGGCGATCTACTCCAATATCGCGGCGCTGGCCGGTCTGATCGTGTTGGCGGTATTGCTGGCGCCTATCAGCATAGCCGTCAAGCTTTCTTCCCCTGGTCCCGTGATCGAAGAGCTTCCGCGCTGGGGCATGAACCTGGTGCCCTTCACGATGTTGCGTTTCCGCTGCCGGCGCGCCGATGGCCAATTTACGCGAGTGGGCGCCTTTCTGCGGCGGCTGCATCTGGACGGGTTGCCGCAACTGGTGAACGTGATCCGCGGCGAAATGACGCTGGTGGGACCGCGCCCGCACCGTCCGGAGTTCATTTCCGTATTAATGGAGCAAATACCTTATTACGGGCAAAGGCATGCCGTGCGCCCCGGCATCGTGGGCTGGAGTCAGCTCAACTGCGACTACGGAAAGCGGCTGCGCGACGCGCGGGAGTCGCTGGAATACGATCTTTATTACATCAAGCACATGTCACCGGCGCTGGATGCGTATATCGTTCTCAACAGTTTGCTGGAAGTTATGTTTCGGGCGGGATAGGTCCGGTTACTGTCCCGCCGCAACAATTGCCGGCTGCGCCGCTGGTGCGTTCGCTTCCGGGAATTTTCCGGCCAGGATCTCCCGCAGCGACTCGATAAAGGGCGCGACCAGCATCGGCAAAACAGTGGAAGTGAAGGGCCGCACCAAATTGGCATAATCGCCATTCGTGAGCGGCACGCGCACGCTCCAGGAAGGTTCCGCGGCCTGCGTAGAGGAGTATTCGAAAACTTCGCCGGCCAGCGACAGGCGCACCTGCTGGAAGCCGCACCTCTCCGCCGCTACCCGTATGGCTTCCCAGCAGCTCACGGGCGTGGTTGCCGCCGATAAAGCTTTGCGGAAGTCGCGCAGGTGCATTTGGGCGTCGACTGAACGCTGGAAATCACCGCTGAACAACAGCCGGCCGGCCAGGTCGAACTCGGCGTAGCCCAGGTATTGGATGCCCAGCAATACAAACACTCCAAACAGAATCAACAGCGCGCCCGCGAAACTGTGGAGCATGCCCTGCACCAGAGAAAACGCGGCGGCCAGTCCGCAAAGGCCGTACAGCACCAGCACCACGCGCCGCGGTGTAAATCCGCGGTCGAGCAGCCGGTGATGAATGTGGCCCCGGTCGGCGGTAAAAATCGGCTGCCGGCGCAGGAATCGCCGCACAATAGCCAGCGCAACATCCAGCAGCGGAATCGAAAGAGCCATCAAAGGCGCGGTCATGCCGATCAGCGTGGCCGACTTATTGCTCCAGATAGCCGCATAGCAACCCAACAGGAAACCTAGTAATAGGCTTCCGGAATCGCCGAGGAAGATCGTGGCGGGGTTGAAGTTATAGCAAAGGAAAGCCAGCAGAGCGCCGGCCAGCGGAAAAGTAGCTACCGCCAGCACCATATTGTGTTGCATCATGGCGGCCGCAAAAACAGTCAGGGTGGCGAACAAGCTCACTCCGGCGGCCAAGCCATCCAACCCATCCACGAGGTTGAAGGCATTCATACAGATCAACAGCCAAAAAATGGTAAGCGGGATATTCCACCAGGCATCCGCGGACGTACCCGCAATGGTGAGAATCCGAACACCGCCCACACACGCCAGTCCCGCGGCCCCGATTTGACCGACAAATTTAATCCACGGCCGCAAATCAAAGAAGTCATCCAATAATCCGATGCCGAAAGCCAGCGCGGCGCCCGGCAGCAGCTTCCAGACCAGCGAGAGTTGCTGCGCAAGCGGGCTGCCTTCCTCGGGGCGCACCAACAGGTACGCCAGCAGATACGAGACTCCAATAGCTAAGCCGCCCACCCGCGGGATGGGATAGCGGTGGACCTTACGCGCCTCACCCGGTTGGTCCACGACCCCGTAAGAGCGGAATATATCGCGGCAAATCGGGGTCAAAATGAGGGAAACTACGAATGCTCTGACTCCTAACCAGAGCAAGGAATGCACGCTGAACCTCCGGTCTACTCCTAATGATGTTGGCGCACCCCGCACCGCATGTCAAGCTATACTGTCTCATTCGTCTCATTCTTCCCGGTTTGTACCGGTACTTTTCCCGGGTTCATACGGTCCACGCCGGCGGCTAACCATCGTCTATGGGCGCTCGATCCGGCTTGACACCGATCCTGCGGCGCGTCAGAGTGAATGATGAAACTGTTTACCGCCATTGGCTGAACTTTTGTCGCCCGGAGGCTTCCTTGCTGCTTACTCGATTGACTCTATTCTTTGGATGTGCGCTGGCACTGCTGGCGCAGTCCGATGCGCCGGACGATGCATCTGCGACGGGCTCCGATGCCACATATAGCGGACCCGCCATCTTGAGCCGCGGAGAGACTCCCAACCAGCAGTTCGCCACGCCGCTGGCCTTTCGACCGTTTGGCGGCGTCAGCGCGATATATGATGCCGGCCTGCTGCCCATCAGCCTCAACTCGGGCGGTGTGGTGCCGTCAACCGACATGTATGGCGTCGAGGCTAATTTGGGTGCTTACACGTATCGTATCTGGAAGCACACTACCCTGTCGCTCGATTTCCGGGGAGACTACCGGCATTACACCATGTCATACTGGGATGCATCGAACAGTTTCCTTTCACTCGCCCTGACCCACCACGCCTCCAAGCACACGACTTTCAACCTGCGGGCCGAGGGCGGCCTCTATTCCGACAATTACTTCCTGTCCGAAGGCTTGGGGCTGGCAGGTCCGCAATATCTACAGCTCCCGCAAAATGACCTCTACTATAACCGGGTTATATTCGCGTCCGTCGCCGGGGATCTGACTTATCAACTGACTCGCCGCCTGTCTTTAAATTTCGGCGGACAGGGCACCCTGGTGCGCCGTGAATCGAGCGCGCTTTATGGGATGGCCGGAGCTATCGCCCATGGGGATCTGCAATACCGGGTCACCCGTCACACCACTATTGGGGCGGACTATCGCTTCACTCGCTTCGACTACACCAAAGGGTTCGGCGGCGCTAACATCCACTCCGTGGGATTAAACTACAGCACGATGTTTACGCGCCACTTCCAACTGTCGGCGCGGATCGGCGGAGCCGACGTGCAAAGCACCAGTTTAACCGAGGTAGCGCTTGACCCGGCCGTAGCCGCTCTGGTTGGCGTAACGCAAGGTATCCAGGCAGCCTATCGGAGCAACTATATACCTGACATAGAAGTTCGCATGGAAGACAAAATGCGCCGGAACGATTTCTCGGCTTCCTACCTAAATCAGGTGACTCCCGGCAATGGTGTCTATCTCACATCGCGGAACAACACCGGCGCCGTAGCATATAGCTACACCGGGTTGCGTCACTTGAATTTCGGCATTAACGGCAGCTATGGGACGATGACTACCTTACTGCAGAACTTCGGTGCTTATCGCACCTGGGGCGGCGGACTCGGCATTACACGAGACCTCGGCAAGGGGCTGCATTGGGTCGTTCGCCTGGATGCGCACCACTACGATATAGCCAATGCCGCCTCCGATGTCCTCGCGCCGTTTTATCGGCATAACGAGTACCGTACCTCCGTGGGGTTCACCTACAGCCCGGGAGATATACCGCTGGTGCTCTGGTAGCGGCCTCGCTAACCCCCAATACTGTTCACTTAGCAGATTGAACGGACCGGCGGCTCTTTCCGAGTGGCGCGTAATCCGACCGAAGATCCGTACGCTCCCCAGCAAGGAGGACCCTTGTGACTCAGCGGGCAGACGGCGCTCCTGTCGAAGACTTCCAAAGCTGGAACCATGGGCGCACGCCGACTTCCGGCTCGGCGACTGTGCGCGCCGTGACGCGTTTCGTAATCCGATTGTGCAGCGGCGACGTCGTCCGGGAGACTATAAGATCCGGAATACACTGCACCTGTCGAGTCCCAGGCCTCCATCTTGGCGTTTGTGTCGGCCGATCGACTCAAACTGCAGACACACGAGCATCGACCGGCCTTTCTGAGACTGGAATTTGAGCGATTTAGAAAGGGCTATTCAATTGCTTCCGTGGAACGTCCCAGATCCGTGGAACGTCCCAGACCCGTGGAACGTCACAGGAAGAACGGTTAGGACATGCCTGAAGCGACTTGGGAACCTGACGAAAAACACGGACGGCTCACGACGGAGAGTGACCTGCCAGCTAGCGTTTATGCATTTCCCAAACAGCGCAAGGAACCGCTGACCGAAGGCGGCCGTTAGCGCGGGAGCTTAGAATCTTGCAGATGGAGGGCAAGGGTTGGATCCTTTCTGGGAAATCACGCGGCCCGGCTACTCCCGCGGGCAAATCCCGCTCCTCATCGACGTCTCCGATGAAAATCGTGATTTGGCGTTCGTGAACATCCAGAAAGCTGCGCGGCACTATGGTGTCAACCTCTCGGAAGGGTCGTGGCACGATCTGGATATCCACCGGCGGAAGAGAAGAAAAGCGCCACCAGACGCGTTATGACGTGAACCGCGGAGGCATGAAATGAAGGCAGTCGTTGTCCACAAGTATGGCGGTCCGGAGGTTCTGAAGTTCGAGGACTATCCGGATCCGGTGCCAGGTGCTGGCGAGGTGCTCGTGCGAGTCGCCGCCGCGAGCGTGAACCCGCTCGACTACAAGCGGCGTGCCGGGTTGACGGACGATTATTATCCGATCCGTTTCCCGGGCCTCATAGGGGTCGATATGGCGGGAACCGTCGTGAAGATCGGGCCGGAGGTGGAAGGGTTTTCCCTCGGCGATCAGGTCTTCTCTATGGCGGACAATACTTACGCTGAACTTTGTGTCGTCAGTGCGGCGATCCTGGCGAAGGTCCCCAAGGGGCTCGATTTGATCCAAGCGGCGGCGCTGCCGCTGGTGACGATAACGGGCAACCAGCTCCTTTCGGCTACGGGAATCAAGGCGGGCCAGACGGTTTTGGTCGCAGGCGCTGTGGGAAATGTCGGGCGTTCGGCGGTATTCACCGCCAAGGAACGCGGGGCGACTGTGATCGCGGGGGTCTTGAAGAGGCAGGTGGATGAGGCGAGGACTGCCGGAGCGGACCAGGCGGTCGCAACCGACGACGACACAGCGATTGTGAATCTTCCGCCGCTCGACGCGGTGGCGGATACGGTCGACGGAAGAACCGCCGAGAAGCTGATCGCCAAGGTCAGGCCCGGAGGAGTGTTTGCCACGGTTCTCAGGGCGCCGCAGAACGCGGCGAAGTACCCAGCTGTGAAGGTGGCGCCGGTATTCTCGAAATTCGACAGGAAAACGCTCGAGTTCATGGCCGAAGCCGTGCGAGATGGCAAGCTGGTCATCCCGATAAGCGAGACCCTGCCACTCAGGCAAGCGGCCGAGGCTCAAGCAACGGCAGAAAAAGGTGTCGCCGGGAAGATCCTGCTAGTCGCTTGACATTACTTTACGAACAGAGGACACGAAAGGAAATCGGAAATGAGCAAAGAATCGCAATTATCAACGGGCAGCGTACAAATTGAACAGAAGAGCTACGAGATGCCCCCGCGAGAGGGGATGAGCATCGCGCAGTTTCTCACCGTCTCCGACATCGAGCGATCGGCTCGCTACTACGAAAAGGTCTTCGGTGCTCGCATCCTGAGCCTGGGGGATGGCAACGCGCCTGGGTACCTTCAGCTTGCGAATATCTGGATGATTCTGAACGTTGGAGG
>Ga0335078_10007030_pt1 | contig 16683 bp, 14 predicted proteins | sample Lox_Sample_32_FD_206711 | JGI IMG/M metagenome (GOLD analysis project Ga0335078, IMG submission 206711) | Soil microbial communities from Loxahatchee National Wildlife Refuge, Florida, United States - Lox_Sample_3.2 | ecosystem: Environmental > Terrestrial > Soil > Wetlands | place: USA... | reverse complement strand
TTCCGCCGATGGGCTTGGCGATTTCGCCAGCACCATGTGGGGCGCCGGCCGCGGCAATCGCATGGAGATCGACGGAGCAATTGCATTCCCTCACTCGCTCGGCATGTATTACACAGCCGTCTCGCAGTATTTAGGATTTCGCAAATTTGGTGATGAGTATAAAGTCATGGGCCTCGCGGCCTACGGCGAGCCTGCTTATCTGGACGAATTCCGCCACATCGTCCGCACCAACGGCGGCGTCGGCTTCCGCCTCGGCCTCGATTATTTCAAGCACCATCGCACTGGCCCGGAGATGACCTGGCGCGACGCCGACAAGACTCCCGAGTTGGGCGCGATGTTCTCCGGCTACATGGCCGAACGCCTGGGGCCTGCCCGGGATCCCGCGGCACCGGTCGAAAAAGCGCATCGAGACGGCGCGGCCTCGCTGCAAGCGCGCCTGGAAGAAGTTTTGTTCGCGATGCTCCGCGCGCTGCACGCGCGAACCAAGCAGAAAGCCGTCTGCCTGGCCGGCGGCGTCGCGTTCAATTGCGTGGCCAACGGCAAGATTTTCGATCAAACGCCGTTCGAGCAAATTTTCGTGCAGCCCGCTGCGGGAGACGCCGGACTGGCGATCGGCGCCGCTTATTACGTGCACCATCAAATTCTGGGGCACCCTCGCTCCTTCGTCATGCAGGACGCCTACTGGGGGCCGGGCTACTCGAAGGAACAGATGCGCGCCGCGGTTGCTGCCAGCCGCTTGCAAAGCGAAGGCATGGAAATTTCAGAGCTGCACGAAAGCGCGATTGCCAAGGAAGCGGCCAAGGAAATCGCCGCGGGAAAAATTCTGGGATGGTTTCAGGGGCGCGCCGAGTGGGGGCCGCGCGCTCTCGGAAACCGCAGCATCGTCGCCGATCCGCGCCGCCCGGACATGAAAGACATTTTGAACGCCAGGATCAAGCATCGGGAAATGTTCCGGCCGTTCGCCCCGTCGATCCTTGCGGAGGCGACGGGAGAGTATTTTGAGAAATCCTATCCGAGCCCTTTCATGACGCAGGCTTATTCCGTGCGGCCCGAGAAGCGCGAAGCAATTCCCGCGCCCACACACGTGGACGGCACGGGGCGGCTACAGACTGTCACGCGCGAAGCCAATCCGCGCTATTGGGGATTGATCCGCGAATTCGGCAATCTGACCGGCGTGCCCGTGGTCCTGAATACTTCGTTCAATGACAACGAACCCATCGTGTGCCGCCCCGAGGAAGCCATCGAATGCTTTCTGCGCACGAAGATGGATGTGCTCGTCCTGGGCGACATCCTCGTCCGCAAACCGGATTCCGCCGAGGCGCAACGCTGATTCTGCATACTGCCATCTTCCGTGATTTGAGCCGGAGAGAATGTCCCCCACCTTTTTGTCATTCCGAGCGGAGCGAGGAATCTCTCTTTCTTTCGGCGAGGGCAAACCGAAGAGAGATTCCTCGCTCCGCTCGGAATGACAAAAAAGTTGTCGATACTTTAAAATTCTCACGTTCCGGCGCGAGAATTATGATTTCGTTTTCGTACTCGTCTCCCTTCACTCCCGGATGAGCTTGTGCATATTCTTCTTCTCAACGAATATTTTCCGCCGGACACGAGCGCCACGGCCAAGTGCGCCGCGCAGGTCGCGGAAGCGCTCTCCACGAATCATCGCGTGACCGTTCTGGCGGGGCGGCCAAGCTACGATCCGGCCGAGCGCCATCCGCGATACCTCTTGCGGCGCGAGGTCCGCGGCAACCTGGCCGTCGAGCGCGTGGGCTCGACAGCTTACCCGCGTTTCCAGATGCGCCGCCGCGTCTCGAATTACCTGACCTATCTTTCGCTGGCGGTCCCGAGGGCCCTCTCCATTCCTTCGGACATTGTGCTGGCCATGACCGATCCGCCCATCGAGGGCATCGCCGGCGCACTCGTCGCGCGGCTCTCCGGCCGCCCCTTCGTGTACAACATTCGCGATATGTATCCGGACATGGCCGTGGGCGGCTCGATCGTGCGCCCCGGAAGTTTTACCGCGCGCTGGGAGGCAATGCATCGCTGGGCGTTGCGCACCGCCGCGCGCGTAATCGTTCTTGGCGAAGACATGCGCGATCGCATCGTCGCGAAAGGCGTCGATGCATCGCGCGTGGTCATCTCGCGCGATGGAATCGTCATTCCCGAAACCGTGCCTTCATCGGAGAACGCCGTGGCGCGCGAAATTCGCGGCGATTTCCGCTTCGTATTAGTGCACGCGGGAAATCTAGGTTTTTATGGCGCGTGGCAAACGCTGATTTCGGCTGTACGCATGGTGGAGTGCGAAGGAGTGGGCCTCGTCTTTATCGGCGAGGGAGCGATGAAGCACCAGGTCGAAGCCATGGCGGAGGGATGCCGCGCGATTCGTTTCCTGCCGTTTCGCCCGGCGAGTGAAATTCCGCTGGTGCTTTCTTCGGGCGACATGCATGTGGTGACGGTCAAGAGAGGGCTCGAAGGCGTGGTGGTGCCGAGCAAGTTATATCCGACGCTTGCCGCGGGACGGCCCGTCTTGGGAATCGCTCCGGAAGAAAGCGACGTGGTGCGGACGATCCGACGGACCGGGTGCGGCGTCGCCGCCAACCCGGACGATCCGGCGAGCGTCGCGGAAGCCATCCGAGGCGTGTTGCACGACTCGGAACAATTGCAAATCATGGGGCGCCGGTCGCGGGAAATTTCATTTTCCTATGATAGAGTGAAGCAGCTTGAGATTTTCCGTGAAGCGATCGAGGACGCGGCTCGCGGATGACTTTGCCTGAGGCGAAGCTTGCGTTCCGCGAAGGCTTGAAACCTGTTATCGATTGGCGGTACAAACGTACAGCCTGGGCGAACGCAGGGGCCGCATGATGAAAAAACTTTAGGGGCTGAAGCCCTTGTGGATTTGAAGCTGAATGGCGGGGCGAAAGCCTCGCCCACGGAAAAGCATAAAAAGAAAATCAGGACGATCGCGACAACCTCTGAACTTGGGACAGAGCATGAACACGACCCTGATCGCATTTGCCGTTGGTTTGATTGCTTCCATGGGGCTCACCGTTCCCGTCCGGCAACTCGCTCTCCGCGTCGGCATGGTGGATCATCCGGGCCCGCGCAAAGTGCACGTCCAGCCGATGCCGCTGCTCGGCGGACTGGCAATTTATTTTGGCGTGCTGCTCGCGCTGCTCGCCTCCATGGATGGCCCCGCGCTAACGCAGGTGATCGGCATCTACGCGGGCGCGACGCTCGTCGCTGTCGTCGGCATTCTCGACGATCGCGGCCTGCTCCATCATCAAATTAAATTATTCGGAGCCATGCCCGCCGCGGCCGTCATCCTGCTCGCCTCGGGCATTCGCGCCCAGGTTTTTTCCAATATCTGGCCGGGCGCGCCGGGCATCTGGGCGGACACTGCGCTCACGCTGGTGTGGGTCGTCGGCATCACCGCTTCCTTCAGCATTCTGGATCACATGGACGGCCTTTGCGCGGGCGTGGCCGCGATGGCTTCTCTTTTCTTCGCCATCTTCGCGCTTGAAAACGGCCAGCTTCTGGTCAGCACCATGGCCGCCGCGGTCCTCGGCGCCGCCGCCGGATTCCTGCGCTGGAATTTCAAGCCCGCCAAAATTTTCATGGGCGATGGCGGCGCGATGTTCCTCGGCTTCCTGATGGCTACTCTGGCCTTGAAGCTTCGCCCAATGATGTCCGGCAATCACGCCGCCGAGTGGCTTATTCCCGTCTTCATCCTCGGCGCAACAATTTTTGACACCACGCTAATTTCCGTTTCCCGCTCCCGCCGCGGATTTATTCCCTTCACCACCCCGGGAAAAGACCACACCGCGCACCGCCTCTCGAATCTTTTCCAGAGCCAGCGCACTGCGGTCCTGGCGATGTATTCGTTGGGAGCCGTTTCCGGCCTCCTCGCCCTTGCCATCAGCCATTTGCCCACACGTGCGGCCTACACAGTCGCCGGCCTTGCAGCGCTTGCCGTATTGGCCGCTGTCGGCGCGCTCGAGCTTGCGCCCTACGAGCGGCAAACCCCAAAAAACAAGCTGGCCGCGTAATCCATTCGCGCCCAATTCTAAATCGCTACCAACCCGAGGCTGATCTGAAGGGATCGATCCACGCGGCGAATCGACTCGGAACGGATGGCGCCGAGTCGCCGCACGAGGCGCCGCTTATCCACCGAGCGGATTTGGTTCAAAAGGATTACCGAATCTTTCGTGATCCCGCCTTCGCCCGCCCTCAAAAAAACCTCCGTGGGATAGAGCGGTTCCTCGAATTGAGAGGTAATCGCGGCGACAATGGTCAAGGGACTATGGCGATTCGCAATGTCGTTTTGCAAGATCAGGGCCGGCCGTGTCTTTCGGATTTCGGCGCCGACGACGGGATCGAAATTCACAAGGAATACGTCCCCGCGCCTGGGATAATTCACCGCCCGTCTGTGTGCCATGCCTCTTCATCCAGAAAAAACGACTCTTCAGCCAAACGAAGATCGCGCTCCGCTCGCCGCAACGCTCCTTGCTTCAGGAGTTTCCTCAGGTTCGCGCGGCGCGCGTCGGTCACGTAACGCTTCACCGCCCGGTCGATTAGGCGGCTTCGATTGCCCTTTTGGCAAACCCGGTCGATCAGTTGAACCGTTTCCTCCGGCAAAGTAATATTGATGCGTTGATACATCGGGGGAGCGCCTCCATTGTGCTCCAGAACTAGTATACACACGGAAGATGTGTATATCAACCGGAGCCGATCCGCTATACCGCCCGCCGCCGCACGCTTGTGGTTGGTTTCAAGCGGCGGACGCGCAGAAATCGCATTTACAAAGAGGGGTCTTGCAACGAGACAGCCTTTCCAGTCGCTTGCGCGCGCGTGGCGGCCAGAGCGATGCGCAGCGTCTCCATCGCATCGTCGATCGTGATGGGAGGCTGGCGATCGTTATGGAGATTGTCCGCAAAATTTTGAAGCTGGGCGGGGTAGGCGTCGCGGAAACGCTCCATGAAAAATGGAACGGTGTCGTGCGCGACTTGATTTTTCGTCATCACGAAAAGCGGCGTCTCGCGAAGGTATCCGATTCGCAGCGTGCCCGTGGTGCCGAGGATTTCGCCGAAAATGTCGTAGCCGTAGACGCCGCTGCGGCTCAGATCGACGACGCCGATGCGTCCGCTGGCGAACGTAAGCGTGACGATGGCGTTGTCGATGTCGCCGACTTCGTTCAGCTCCGGGTAGGCGAGCGTTCCGCCAACGGCGGTGACGGATACGACCTCGCCCATGTACCAGCGCGCCAAATCGAAATCGTGAATGCCCATATCGACGATCATGCCGCCGCTGCTCTTGGGGTTGGCGTACTCCAAGGAAGGCCGGTAGGGATCGCGCGAGGAGGACTTGAACACGATCGCCGTGCCGATGGCCCCTTCGTCGAGGCGCTTTTTGGCGGCGGCATAGCCCGCGTCAAAGCGGCGCATGAAACCCATTTGCAGAAAGCCATGCGAGCGCGTGACGGCGTCTTTCATCTTTTGCGTTTCGGCGACAGACAGCGCGGGAGGTTTTTCGCAAAACACGGCCTTCCCGCGGCCGAGCGCGGCCACGGCGAGCTCGGTGTGCGTGTCGGTGGGGCTGACGATGATGGCCACGTCGATTCCTGGATCATCGAGCATCGCGAGGGGGTCGCTGTACCATCGCGGCACATCCAGCTCACGCGCGGTTTCCTCGGCGAGTTTGGCGTTCGTATCCGCCAAAGCAGCGAGGCGCACGCCGGCGACGCGCGCGGCCAGGTCATGCGCGTAGACGCGCCCAAGCCGGCCCAGCCCAATCAAACCCACATTCAGCTTCATCCGGTCTCCCTTCGATCTTTGTGGTGCAGGCTTCAGCCTGCGAGGTTTGTTTTTTTCTCCTGCACGAAACCGCCGCAGGCTGAAGCCTGCTCCACTCAAACCCCGCCGCTCAGATCCGCGCGCCAGGCAGCCGAAAGATACTCCACGCGAAGCGCCCGCTCGCGCAATTCCTCGGAATCCGGCGCGCCAAGATACACTTTCAACGCATCGGAAATGGACACGCGGTTTTCATCCCGATGAACGCGCACGATTTCATCGCCCGCGCCGATTTCGCCTTCGCGCAGCACGCGCAAATAGAATCCGCTGCGCCAGCTGGCCAGAAAACGTTTGATCATGTCGTCGCGCTGGAATTTCAGATTCAGCTTGAAGCAGGGAGTGCGCGGCTGCGTGACGGTTACTTCCGCCGCGCCGATCGTGAAGCGGTCTCCGAGGCATACATCGCCTTCCAGCAACCCCTGTGTCGAGAGATTTTCTCCGAACGAGCCCCAGGGAAGTTCGACGCCTGGGAGTTCTTTTTTCCAATACGCATAGTGTTCGGAAGGATACACGTACACCGCTTTATCTTGCCCGCCGTGGACCGACAAGTCCGCTTGCCGGTCGCCATCGAGATTCAGCGCGCGCATGAGAATGCGCCGCTGCACGGGCTCCTTGAAGATGCCGGTCGAGACTTCCTCGCCGTTCTCCATCACGGTGCGGGGAACTCCAACTTGCACGGAAATCAACGTGGGGCGCACGGCCTTCCCTTTTCGTCGCAGGCTGTGGAAAAAGGTCGCGGCCCGGGCCGCACCCGAATCTCCAGCAAAGCGTCCAATTCAGAGGATATTCGTCTTCGCCCCGCGAGCACAACCGGGAACAAAAATTTTCTTTCCAGGAAAATCGCCTTCCGCTTTGCCTAACGTCCCCGTTTGGCTATACTGCTTGGTCGTTGCTTCGGCTTGGCGATGGGAGATTCGGCGGGCAGATCTAAGAAAATTCTCATCGCGCCGCAAAGGATGATTGGCGGCCGTCCTTGGACCTCGGCCCTCTTTTTTCGTCTACAGCTTTGGGAATAGAAGCGCTTCCACGTCGATGCGCTGTACGCGTGCGATAGGAACACGGAGCGCGGGAAGGTCACACTGGAGCAAGAAATCAATAAGGGGCGAGGCGCAAATTCCGGACCACAGGTCGCCGTGATTGGCGGGTCCGCCTCCGGTTTTTTCACCGCATCGCTCTTGGCGCGCGCCGGCTGCGCGGTGGAAGTTCTCGAACGGTCCGATCAGCTCGATCCCACTCCGCGGACGCTCATCGTGACCAGCCACATGCGCACCTTGCTGGGCAAAATCGGCGAGTCCTCCGTCGTCAACGAAATCCGAAAATTTGAATTGTTTACCGACGGCCGCTCCGCTCAAGTTCCCCTGAATCGTCCCGATCTGATCATCGAACGTTCTCGCTTGATCCGCGGATTGGCCGAGGAAGCGCAGGGCCACGGCGCGAAAATTTCCTTCGGCAACCGATTCGTCGGCTTGCAAAGCAATGGAAGCGGCTTGCGCGTCAGTGTGGAACGCGCCCAGGATACCCGCGCGGAGGAACTGCACGCCGATGTCGTAGTGGGCGCCGATGGAGCGCTGTCGCGCGTCGCGCAAAGCGCGGGTTGGCCCCGCCAGCCCACCGTCCCTCTCGTGCAAGCCATCGTGCGAGTGCCCGCGGACATGTCCATCCACACGGTGCGCGTCTGGTTCGTGCCCGACGACACGCCGTATTTTTATTGGCTGATTCCCGAGTCGAGCGAGCGTGCGGTCTTGGGCTTGATCGGCGAGGACGGCCAGGAAACGCGCCGCTGCCTCGAGCGCTTCATGGAAAAGCGCGGCTTCACGCCGCTCGGATATCAGGGCGCCCGAATCCCGGTGTATGACGGGTGGACTCCGGTCGAGCGCCGCGTGGGCGCGGGGCGCGTGTTTCTGGTCGGCGACGCCGCCGGACAAGTGAAAGTTTCGACGGTCGGCGGAATCGTGACCGGCTTTCGCGGCGCCATCGGCGTCACCGAATCCATCATGAACGGCGGCGAGAGCCGCGAGCTGCGTTCGCTGCGCCGCGAGCTCGATCTCCACCTGCTGATTCGCAAGACGATTCATCAATTCAAGCAGGCCGATTACAGCCGTCTGGTCGATCTGATGAATGACTCGACGCGCCGCTCCCTCAGCCAGTACACGCGCGACGAGGCCTCGCGCATTCTCTGGAACATCGCCTTCAGCCAGCCGCGCCTTCTGCTGCTGGCGCTTCGCGGCCTGCTTTCGGGCGGCTCGATCCTCCCCAAAACCCGCCTCTGAAATTCTAGAACGTGACGCAGGCTTCAGCCTGCGGGTTTTGGGCCCCCAGGCCGTCTTGGGCCCGAGCCCATGCAGCAACGCCCTCCGTGGATGAAAACTCCTGTGCTGGCTCGTTTCCATCGCTATTGACTGACCACCAGTCAGTGGAGTATATTGGCATTGTATGACAGCCGATTCGTCGAACCGGCTTTCCTAAGATTCGCTCGTTCCAGGGAGCTCACCATGACTTATCTCGTCACCGGCGCGACAGGAGACATCGGCTCCCGCGTCGCGGAAAATCTTCTCCAGCGCGGCGAACGGCCGCGCGTCTTCGCGCGCGATGCGGAAAAGGCGCGAGCCCGCTATGGCGATCGCGTCGACATCGCCGTTGGCGACCTTACGGATGCCGCTTCCCTGCGGGCGGCGCTCAACGGAATTGACGCGTTCTTCCTCGTCAACAGCGGACCCGAGCTCGCCCGCCGCGATGAAGCAGCCGCGCAGGCCGCCAAGGCCGCGGGCGTGAACCTTCTCGTCAAGCTCTCGTCGATGGATGCGCGGCAAAGTGTGGGGACCGGTGTATGGCATGCGAGAGGAGAATCCGCGATTCGCGCGAGCGGCGTCGCGTTCACCTTCGTGCAGCCGGCCGGCTTCATGTCCAATGCGCTCGCGTGGGCGGCGTCGATCAAGGCCGAAGGCGTCGTGCGCGCCCCAACCGGCGACGGCAGGATCGCATTCATACATCCTGACGACATCGCCGCCGTCGCGACCGAGGCGTTGACCACGCGCAAGTACAATGGCGAGGAGATACCCATCACCGGTCCGGTAGCGTTGAGCTACGCCGAGATGACGGCGAAGATCGGCGCCGCGATCGGAAAGCCGGTCAGGTTCGAGCCGATCTCCGAAGAACAGGAGCGGCGCAAAATGTTTGAGAGCGGCGATCCGCCCGAAATTGTCGAAGCGCATATTTCGATTTACCGCGGGATCCGCGACGGCCGTCTTGCGGCCGTCACCAACAACGTCGAGCGCGTCACCGGACGAAAGCCGATCACGTTCGATCGATGGGTGCAGGAACACGTAAACGCATTCCGCTAATGAAAGGCGATATCATCTGCAGTAGCGAAGTTCGCCGCGGACCAATTCGCGTTTTACTGTGCTAGTGTCAGGGACGATCACTTCATTGAGGGGACCAGACCGCTCGAATGCCCGCAGCCTCCAAGCTCCGTCCACGGACCAAGCCGCCCGAAGAGCGGCGCGATGAGCTCATGAAGGCCGCCCAACGCGTGTTTCTGGAACGCGGAGTCGGCCCGGCAACGATCGAGCAAATCACAGAGGGAGCCGGAGTTGCCAAAGGGACGTTCTACCTCTATTTTTCCTCCAAAGAGGACATCCTGGCCGGCCTTCGCGACCGCTTCGGCCAAGACCTCCTGAAGAAAATTAAAGCAGCCATCGCCGAAAATAAAAAAGACGACTGGAGAGGAAAATTGGGAACTTGGGCCGCGGCCGGCGTCAGCGGATACCTGGAATCCATCCGTCTCCACGATATCCTCTTCTACGGCTCCCGCCCTCCCAAGCGGGAAGGCCTGGTCAAAAACGTCATCATCGATCATCTAGTCGAGTTGCTTCAGGCCGGTGCTGACGCCGGGGCGTGGTCGGTCGACGACCCTCGTTTCACCGCTGTTTTTCTGTTTAGCGGCCTACACGGAGTCGTCGATGACGCGCATACCAAGGGGAAGAAGCGCCTCAATCGCAGCGGGATGGCACATCGACTGGAACAACTCTGCTTCCGTGCGGTCGGACTGCCGCTCGATTGATCGCGCTCTCCGTAAACAGATCTCGAAAACTCCAGCGCGCACGACTCGTTAAAATTTGAGAGCAAACCATATCCAGCTCTCTAAATTCGTTGTGCTGGAAGTAGGGGAAGCGTAGGATGTGGAAACCCAAGTTCCTGAAACTCACAAGGAGGCTATTCGCATGACGAAGATGGTATTGCTTCTCATGGCTTCACTGGTGCTTTGCGCAATGGTCGGCGGGTCCTTAGGCGCGCAAACGAAATCCGAGCAAGAGAAAAATCTGAAAGTGGTTATGGATTTTTGGCGGGAAGTCCTCGTCGCGCACCATGTGGACCTGGCTCCCAAGTATCTGGCCAAAGGTTACATCCAACACAATCCCAACGTTGCAACCGGGCTAGACGGTTTTGTGGCCTTTTTCAGCAAATTTCCCCCGCAACCCATCCCGGCGAAGCTTCCGAATCAGCCGATACAGGTGTTCCAGAAGGGCGATCTTGTCACACTCATCTGGGACCACGAAGGCAAGGATCCCGCCGATCCATCCAAGACTTACAAGTACAACACATTCGATATGTTCCGCGTCGATGGCGGCTTGATTCAGGAGCACTGGGACAGCGCCATGAGGAATCCTCCCGCTCCCGCCAGATGACGCACGTTTTGTAGTTCCTAAGTGTCGGAGGCGGCCTCGCGCCCAATGCGCGGGGCCGCGGATCTGGCCTCCTCTACGAAGAGACCGGCCGGCTGCCTTTGCGTGACATCCACTCGCGGCGCAATTCGCCGACGAGGTAGAGCGATCCGGTGATGAAGATGACGTCTTCGGGGGAGGCGAGTTCGAGGGCGCGCGCCAGGGCTTGCGCGGGGTCGGGCACGACTTCGACCACCCGCGCATGATGGCCCGTCATTTCCGCGAGCAACGGGGCGGAGATCGCGCGGGACTGCGCGGGCGTCGTGAGAATCACGGCCGATGCGCGTGGGAATAGAAGGCCGGCAACCTCATCGACGGCTTTGTCGCGCATGGCTCCGTAGATCAGAAAAATATTCCGGCCGGGGAGGAATTGCTCCCAGAAGACGGCGATTTCGCGCGCTCCCGCGGGATTGTGCGTGCCATCAACGTAAATTTCCGGGCGGTCGTTGATGCGTTCGAGGCGGCCGGGCCACGTGGCTGTGGCGAACCCGCGCGCAATGGCCTCGTCGTCGATGGGCGCGCCGCGTTCGGCCAGCAGGCGCGCGGCGGCAAGCGCGGTGAGCGCGTTGCGAACCTGAAACCGGCCGGCGAGCCGCAGGGCGATGGGGACGCGCACGCCGGTGTCATTGGAAATTGCGGTGAACGAAAAGCAGCCGTCGCGCGCGGTCACGTCCTCCAAATAAAAGGCGTTTTCAACTTCCACGAGGAAAGCGGATTGTTCCGCGCAGCGCCGCCGGATCACCACGCGCGCGATTAGATGCTCGGCGGCGCTGACCACGCGCGCGCCCGGCTTGATGATTCCCGCTTTTTCCGCGGCGATTTCCTCGATCGAATGGCCCAGATAATTTTCATGGTCGAAATCGATCTGCGTGATCACCGCGACTTCGGGCAGCAAAATATTCGTCGCGTCCAGGCGCCCGCCCATGCCGGTTTCGCACACGGCAAATTCCGCGCGCGCGCCGGCGAAATACAGGAATGCGATCGCCGTGACGCACTCGAAAAAAGTGGGATGCGCGGCGAGCTTTCCGGCGGCGAGCAATTCCTCGATGGCCGCGCGCACGCGCGTGAACGTGGCGGCAAACTCCTCGTCGGAAATATCCCGGCCGTCCAGGCGAATGCGTTCGTTAATGCGCTCGAGATGCGGCGATGTGTACAGGCCGGTGCGCAAGCCCGCAGCCCGCAAAATCGAATCGAGCATCGCCGATGTCGAGCCTTTGCCGTTCGTCCCCGCGACGTGCACCGACTGAAACTCGCGCTGCGGATGTCCGAGATGTTCGCACAGCACGGTGATGTTCCGCAGATCGAATTTCGAGACGCTGGCCTGCCGCGGAGAAGCCAGTTCGCGCCCCAAGCTATATAGGTACTGGACAGATTCGTCGTAGTTCATTGGCTTACGCTAGGAAAAAATCGAGCGCGGAGGAGATGTAGGCCTTCAAATCCTTGCGATGGACCACGGCGTCGAGAAATCCATGCTCCAGCAAAAATTCCGAGGTTTGAAATCCCTGGGGAAGTTTCTGCCGGATGGTCTGCTCGATCACGCGCGGGCCGGCGAATCCGATCAGCGCGCCGGGTTCGGCAATGTTGATGTCCCCCAGCATGGCGTAGCTCGCGGTAACGCCGCCGGTGGTGGGGTCAGTCAAAACGGAAATGAAGGGCAGGCGGACTTCATCGAGACGCGCGAGCGCCGCGGAAACTTTGGCGAGCTGCATCAAGCTGATGGTCCCTTCCATCATGCGCGCCCCGCCGGAACAGGAAACGATCACCAGCGGCAGCTTTTTGGCGATGGCCAATTCCACCGCGCGTGTCACCTTTTCCCCGACCACCGCGCCCATCGAGCCGCCGATAAATGCGAACTCCATCGAACAACAAATGATTGGACGCCCGTTGAGCAAGCCTTCCACTGTAACAATCGCGTCGGCCTTGCCCAGCTTGCGGCGCGCTTCTTTCAGGCGCGCGGCGTAGGGACGCGTGTCCGTGAATTTCAGCGGATCGTTCGAGGCCAGAGCGGCGTCGTGCTCGACCCAGCGCGAATCGAGCAGGAGTTCCAGCCGCTCGGTGGCGCCCAATCGAAAATGGTGCTGGCACTTGGGGCAGATGCGCCAGTTCGCGTCCAAGTCTTTTTTCCAAACGATGGCGCGGCAGTTTTCGCACTTGTTCCACAAGCCTTCCGTCTTCACGCGGCGTTCGTCGGGAGGCGTGGGCTGGTCGATTCGTTTTTTTTCGCGCTTAAACCATGCCATCGTGTCGGATTCCTGCGGGCTGCGCGGGCGCAACGCGGACGATCGTGTGCGTTGCCTCCCCGCGCAAAATCTCCATCCGCCGCGGCGGACGGGCTACAGCGCAATCTCTACTTTACTTCCGCGGGAGTGGTGGTCGCGGGCCCCTCGCCGACAATTTCCAGAACCGCGTCTTCGTCCTTGGCCCCGTCGTAGTGAACTTGCTTGCCGTAATGAGTCACGAAGCTTCCCGCGGGCATCGCCACCGTGCTATCGGGATCGAATTTCGTCCCCGTCCCCACCCACCAGGTTCCCGAAAGGACATAGATGTACCTGTCATTCGCGTGGAAGTGCGGATGGCTCATGTGATGCGCGTGCCATCGGATAAGCTCCACGTACAAGCCTGGCTTGGAGAGATCGCCGACCACCACCGCTTGGCTCGCTCCGCCCGGCGTTTCCACCCAATTGATTTGACTCGGCAGCTTGTAACTGAGCGCTGCCGGATTGAGCTCGGGCTTGGGTTTGGCCGACCCAAGCGACACCAGCGCGGCGAACCCCGCGGCAAAGAGCGAATAGCGAAGGATTTTCCAATAGATGGACATCACTGCCTCCTCATAGCCAGGTGAGGGCTCTGCTTTTGACCGGAACGCACGCCCCAGCCGGTGCGCGGAGCCCGCAAGAATTTTATGGATCAAGGATTCGACCTGGACCGGAACAAGCCAAGCTTCCGTTTACACCGCGCCACTGCTTGCTCGTTCCAAATCCACCCACGGTACTTTACGCCTGAGCGCCATCACATGCAAACGAAGCAATTTGTGGTGCAGGCTTCAGCCTGCGAGTGTTTGGTATTTTGCAAGATCGAAAACCCGCAGGCTGAAGCCCGCGCCACACCATTGGCCATTTCCGTAGGATCGAATTTCAGGAAACAGGATTGAGCGGAGACGCCTGCGCCTGGATCAGTTTCTTCGCTTCGGCGATGCCGCGGTCGATCGTAGCCTGCCAATCCGCGTGCGGAATCGAGGATCCCTGGGCGGCCTCGTACTGGCGCAACGCGTCCGCGGGGCGATCCAAGCGCTTCAAATAAAGCCGTCCCGCGGCCATTTGCGCGAGCAGGCCCTGCTTTTCGGCGGGATACGCTTGCGCCAGCTCGACATATTCGTCGGCGGCGTGCGTGGCCTCCGCCTGTGCTTCGAGCTGGCGGCAGAACTCCAGCCAAAGAGAGGCCGGGAGTTTTTCTCCGCCGGCATTTCGGATTTCCTGGCAGGTCAGCAACGCGCCGTCGTGGTCGTTGGCCTTGATTTCCAACTGCAAAAGTTTCTCGAGGGCTTCGCGGTGCGCGGGCACATCGCTCTTCTGCCAATAAATGTTCCGCAGCATGCGGTAGGCATCGATCGAGTCCGGCTTCTCCAGCAGAAATTTTTGCAGCGTGGCAATCGCTGGATCGAGCTGCCCTTTTTCCACTTGTTCGCTGGCTTGCGCGAGCAAGGGATGGCTGACCCAGGAAATTTTTTCCTGAATCCCCGCCTCGGCCATTTGCTCGAGGCCCGTTTTGCGAATCGCGACAGCGATCAACGCCCCGAAAGCAAAGCCGCCCACGTGAGCCCAATGCGCGATCCCCGACGTCTGCCCCAGCGAACCGTAGAATACTTCCATCAAGAGCCACAAAGGCAGCACCCAATACGCGGCCACCTTAAAGCGGTAGAAACGAAAGAAAAGCAGCCCGCCCATCTCGATTTTCGTGGTGGGAAATCGCACCAGAAACGCGCCCATCAGCCCGGCGATGGCTCCCGAAGCTCCAATCGTCGGCGTAAGGCTTCCGGCGTTGACCAGGGCATGCACCCAGAAGGCGAGGATGCCCGCGATCAAATAAAACGCCGGATAAATGATCCTCCCCCAAGTGTCCTCCAGGACCGCGCCGGCGAGCCACAAGAACCACATGTTGCCGAGCAGATGCAGCCAACCGCCATGCAGGAAATTCGCGGTGATCAAACTCAGCAAGGTCGGGTGCGCCGGCGTGAAGGCATACTTGGAAACAATTGCAGTGGAGTCCAATTCCGAGTATCGCGCGGAAAGGGAATCCATCTCCGCTTGCAGGAGTTCCGGATGCTCATCTCCCTGCATGCGCATCTTGGCATCCCAGGCGTCCTGGACTTCCCTGCTTTGACTCTGCGCTAATTTCCAAAGAGCGGGGTTCTTGGTTTGGACTGTGGCGATGAATTCCTGCGCTTTGCCCTGTACTTTGAGTTCCGGGTGCATGGCCGACAGCAATATGAGATGGACTCTGGCCTCGCCTAATTCGGGGCCCTGACGCTCCATCGTCCAATGCGTCCCGAGAAAGACGATCACGTTGAGCGCGATAATCCCGAGCGTGATGACGGGCCACCGGCGCCCTTGCATGTTCTCGTGGCGAAGCGGGATCAACATCTCAAGTCTCCATCCAGGGGGCAGGAAGGCGCCCTTCTACGTCCGTCGTACAACCAGTTTAGGAGGTTCCGGAGGGCCCTGGACTGCTATTTCAGGACAGGTTCGGGAATCAGTTACAGCTTACGGTTTGGGCACGCGGGAAGACGAAATCAGGCCGCCAAGAAGCGCTTTTGGTCTGCCTATCTGTCAGTAAACAAACACCTTAGACGATCCTTAGGCTTCTCATTGTCCTTCTACGCGTTCTTTGTTAAATCCTTTAGATTGTTGAGACTAGGTTTTAACACAGAGGGCACAGAGGACACGGAGAAAACCCCGCGCCCAGGGTCAACTGACTTGAACTGTGCTCGAGGAAGTGTGCTGCGTCTCAGGGCGCCGCGATACGGCCGGACGCGCCCGGACTACGGCGCTGGCCACCAGGACGGTAAGTATGGGATCGATGGGGTGGCGATATCGCAAGATGCTGTGCGTCAGGTAGTAAGTCATCGGAAAGACGATGGGGGCGATCCAGACGGGCGCGGCCTCCCATCCAAAGGACCGCCAGGTCAGATAAAGGCCGACGAACGCCAGCAAAGAGAGCGCCGAATTCATCCAGATGTATGGCTTCCCGGCCCGCAGCGCGCTCACCCAACGGTCCGAGGGAACGTCGCCGATACCCGTCCAGGTGTCCACAAACCGATTCAAAGCCAACTTGAGAAATATGGCCGGATGCGCTGCGATGAATTCGGCGGCTTCGCGCTGCTTTCCCTGCATGTAATTCGCTTCGCCTAGCTGGAGAAGCTGCTGCATTTCATGCTTATCGGCGACGGGGTGGTAATTCGGGCTCCAGTTTCTTTTTACGCCGGGATTATTTCCCAGCCACAACTCCAGGCCGAAATTGTCCTTGATGGGAATCAACTTTCCAAATGCGGCATAATTGCGAGCCGTCCAAGGAAGAAGGCTCAAGGCTAGAAGTAAGACTGCCGACGCTGCCTGGGGCCGCCACGGCAAACGATCCCGCCAGCGATGCTGCACAAGCCAAAGCAATAGAAACGGAAAGAGGATTCCGACGGCGGGATTCATCAGCACTGCAATCCCCCAAAGCAGGCCGTACCCTGCCCACTGCAGAGCGGACGACGTCGCCGCAAGGTCCAATGTCCAGTAAATCAAAAGCGCCAGCAAGAATGCCGAAAAGCTGGGGTCCCATAGCCATTCCAGCGGAAAAATGATCGCGGTGGGAAGAAAAACCCAGAGCCAGCAAGACGCGAGCCCGATTTCATGGCTGCCAAATTTCTTCCCGATTCCATAAATCGGCCAGCAAGTGAGCGCTGACACGAGGCAATTCAGCGAAAGGCACAGGACCATCGCGGCATAGCCGTCGTTCGAGGAAAGTTTCAGGCCATGGGCGATGAGCCACGGATAGGCGGGCGCGACCCATGCGGTGGGACCGTGCATGCCTGCAAGCGGGCTGGAAAAACCGTTCCCTAGAACCATCGACCAGGG
>Ga0335078_10007029_pt1 | contig 16683 bp, 24 predicted proteins | sample Lox_Sample_32_FD_206711 | JGI IMG/M metagenome (GOLD analysis project Ga0335078, IMG submission 206711) | Soil microbial communities from Loxahatchee National Wildlife Refuge, Florida, United States - Lox_Sample_3.2 | ecosystem: Environmental > Terrestrial > Soil > Wetlands | place: USA... | reverse complement strand
ATCCAAAAATTCATTCAGCGTGATCTCGGATCCCTCGAGCCCGCGGCCGAGATCGCGCTCGCGCAGCATTCTCGTCAGGTATTCCTGGGCGCGGCGGGCGGAGCCGTGGATGGTACGGTTGTGATAGCGCCGCCTGCGGGTTTCGCGGTCGCGGCCGAGGAAGACGCGGACGAGCCAGCACTGCCGACCACGGCTGACGATTTGTCCGAGACGACGGGGCAAGAACTCTCCTCCCAAACTTGGCACACCAGCGGCACACAGCCGGCGGGTGGGTTACTGCAAAATCAATTGCTTAGGGGAGGGGTTGAGTGAGGGGCAATCACCCGACCTTTGGGGGAATAAGGGATCGCGACCCGGCTACTCGTCGTCTTCGACCATGCCTGCCAAGCGATTCCCCGTGCCAATGCGGTGACGGTATGGATCGTACGTAGTCCGAGTAACCGGGTCATAGTCAGCAACTGCTTTCCCCTCGGGCGTGTATAAACGCTCTCGCTTGCCGGCGATTTCGCGAATGACACCTTGTTGACGTCCATTTCTGTCACGCAGGATCTGCATACTGGATTCTCCTCTCATCGGTTTCTGTCGTTCTTCAGAAAAGTCTTTGCCCACGTATTTCGAACTTCATGTGCGCTCCTCGATCAGCTGGACGGCGCATCGCGTCTGCGGCTCGACCAACGCGGCCGGTGAAATCGGGCTGGGATAAAAGCCTCCTCGGCAAAGCACGGTTCGCGCCAGACGAAGGTCGGGGACAACGAACACCGTTCCGGCGCTCATATGCGGCAGCCCGGCGCGGTAGAACAAGGCCTGTACTCGTTTCAGACAGTCGGCATGGCCGGTGAGATTGGCAAGCTGTGGCGATCGTCGGTGGATCACTTCGACTTCGTCGAGGCGATCGAACAATCGCCTTCCGATTATCTTTGAGGCCTTAAGCAAGTCCTCTTTCATCAGCAACTCGCCATCGCCTACAACCATGCCCTTCAATTCATCGAGGGTAACCGTGCGCCAGTCTGCGCCCACTTGCCGAAGCTCCACCAGGCAGTCTTCCGTGATGGCGAGCGTCCCCAGGTTGGCGTCCTCGAACAGGATGTCGAAGTCATCGGGTTCGTCGTGAGACATGCGAAAGCGAATCGCAGGATCCGCGATGCCGTTCACGCGAAGTTCAAATTGAGGTTTAACAATATCTTGCGACGAGCTCATCCGATCCTTCCTCGAGAAAAGCTTGTCATGCACCAAATTAGAAAGGGGGAGCTCGGAGTGCCGCAGAACCTGGGTGGCTTTGCCTGAAGTATACAATCGCAGGAAAAAGAACGTCCAAGCAAAACGAGTCTTTGAATCAATTACTTAGGAAATGTCGGATTGCCGAGAGGGTCGAGCAAATGGGCAATAAACTGTTCGTAGTGCTCGCAGCAGAGGCGGTCTTTGGGTGCGCCGCCAGGAGCGCGATGAGCGCCGACATTGCTGCAGTCAGGTATGAGACAGCTCCCCACTTCCTGTTGCCCAGCAACATCGGGAGACTCCGGGAGAGCGGATTCTTCTTTGTCCTTCAGCTCGCTCACGGCTGCAATCACGGAATCCAGCCACCGAGTCCAAAGACTGCCAAAGTCCCGTTCCTCCCCATAGTACTCGGCCTTGAAAGGCGCGAAGATGTCCAGCAGCGCCCAATCCAGACCCTGCACTTTCTGATCGCCATCGAATACTTCCTGCACTACTTCTCCGGCCCGCATCACTCGCTGGCCTGAGTAGCTCGCCTGCGCATCGTGGTATTCGAGCAAGAACACTGCGGCTGGGAACGCCTCGGAAACTTGGGTGAGGTGGCTGTCGATGATGCCGTAGTGTCTGTCTTTGAACGAAAGGTTGAAGCGCCGGGCCTTGTTGATATCGTTGCTGACGTAGCCGAGATTCCTGTTGGCCTTGAAGTCGAGGAGCCCCTTGAGGCCCTCTCGAACGGTGCTCAATGGTTGCCCGTCTCTCTGAGCGATCCAATTCGCAAGTTCCGAGGAAGGTTGATTCAGTCGTTCCGCGATCTGATTGATCTCGGCCGGACTGCCGGCCAGAACATCCAGGTTGTAGTCAATCCAATTAGACATCGTTTTTCTCTCCGAAATTCTTGCCGCCGCTTAGCTTTCGGTAGGCTTCGTAGTGCTCCACAAGGTTCGGATGCTGTCCAGCAAGCTCTAGTACGAACCGCACTTTCGCGGTCACTTCCTCGCAGTCACAGCCGCCTTCGGCGAATTCCAGTACAGGCAGGCATTCGCGCAGCAGCATCAGAAGGTGTTGTTCATCGATTGAGATCGACATTACTTTCCTCCTTGATTGTCGTCGCCGACAACCTTGGCGATGCAAAGGTCGCCAATGACTGTGACTCGCATGGCCAGGTGATTTTCAGTTTGCTTGCTCATCCTCGTCCTCCAAATCTGCGGGATCGCACAGGCCGCAGATGGTGTAGTCCCCAATCGAACGCTCATCGCTGTGCTCGATAGGCAATTCGCAGATGTCGCAGATCATCTTGTCGTCTTCTTCGACCTCTCCACAAAACGGCCATGACACCATGCTCACTTCGCCTCCTCGGCCCCGAAAGATTTCTGGAACGTCGGCAGCCGCTCGACTTGCGGTGCGGCTTCGTGTATATCCGAAGCCATTTCGGCTCGGCTCCCGGCTGACGGGGCCTAGCGAAATTAGGTCGGTCACTGGTGGGGCTAGCCATCCCCGTACTTCTGCAGCCATGCTTCCGAATACCAGACAGGGCTGGTGCCGTCGCCAGGTTCCGCTTCGTCGCGGCTCCATGCGTCGTAATGCTCCGGGCACAGCGGGATGCGCTCGGTGCCGTTGTCATAGGTGCAGGTTCCAGACTTAGGGCACCGCTCCGGGCTCTCCTCGTCCGGGCCGCACAGCTCGAAGCAGTCCCAATCCTTGCTGAGATCGAAACCGCAACATCGCATCAAGCGGCCGACCTTCAGCGCCCCGCAAACCTCGCGGCTCATTCGTCCTCCCGCCTTATTCTTGACTGCGACAAGCTTGGCCAGCTGCTTTTCAGTTTCCTTGTTCATCGGTTCTACTTATACCGCCAGATAGGCCGCTTCCGAGAGTATGTCAGGGTTGGCTTTGGGATGCCTCGCCACAAGCTCCTTGAAAATCCTGTCGCTAAACACTTCCGCAGATTCCGGCGTGTAGTCCGGCTCGGAGGCAAACTCCTCGGCGATCTCGCGGGCTTCTTTTAGGTAGTTGCTCATTGCGCTTCCTCTATACCGAAAATCTTGCGGATCTCTTCCTGTGTCCTCTGGTTGAACTTCTCCGCCATCTCCAGCACCTCTTGTGGCACAGTATTTGGCCGGTAGTAGTCCAAGAGCGACACGCCGTCTTCGAGTGCCATTCTCTGGTGGAAGAACTGCATGCTGCCGACTTCGGAGTTGTCCAGCGAGTCGAACTCCATGGTCAAGTTGATGCCCTTCTCGTAGGCGAGCTGGGCTATGGCTCCCACCGGAGCGGACCACTTTGTGCGGACTTTGATCCATTCGCTTTGCTTGCTCTGGCGGGCGCTGTAATAGTTTTCTTCCTTGCCGCCATCGCGGACGGGAAGAGGATGCACGCCATGCACCGCAAGGTTGACGTCTTCGACGGTCAGTGTGCCGCCGTCATGCACTAGGATGTAACTTGTTACTGTGTTGCTCATAGCTCGAGCTCCTCGTCGGTCACCTCGGTGATCTGGACTGCGGGCTGGCCGTCAGCTTTCGCTTCCTCGGCTCCGAAGACTTCCGCCACCACTTCGCAGCTGGGCATGACGCCGTAGTCTTCCCGGTTCCATGTGCCGCCCTCGACGGCCTGCATCTCCGGCCACGCGACCTTGCCATCCTTCGACATCGGCAATTCCATTGTGTGCTCCCAAAACTGCTTGCCCGCACGCTCGACGATGCGCGTGTGGCTGTGGAAGCCGCACCGCACGCAGTCCAACTCGCGCTCATTGGTGTGGATTTCTAAGTCGGTGTGCGCCGTGTTCCCATGGCACACGGAGCATTCGATGTTTTGGTCAGATACGCAGGTCATTGTTGTTTGTCTCCTTGTATTTATTACTGACATTCTCCGTTTCAGCATTTCTTGTCGGTCCATCCCGTAGGCGTCGAGTCCCTGGGCAGATATACGTCATTCTTCCTCCTCGGAGGCGGGCGGCTTCAGGGTCGGCTGGATCTCCAGCAGCTTCCTGTAGCACCTGGGGCAGAATTCTTCCTTCAGCCGGTCAATCGACGGCCTGCTATTCAGGATAAGAATCCCCTCAAGGAACTCGTGCGGGCTCACTTCTCCGGTGCCATCGGCGAGCCAGTTCGTGATGAACGCCAGGCAGCGGTCGCAGAGCAGGTCTCCGATTGTCACAGCAAACCCCCTAGGCTCTACGCCTGCTCGCATCTCGTAGATGGTTTGGGTGCCTTCCCCTGGCCGTTCCCCCAGTCGCGGCTCCGGGAGCGAATCATGGGGCTGGACCCGATGGGTGATGTCGCTCGGGTTTTCGCCTTTTGCTATTAAGTGAAATTTGTCGATGCTCATCTTTCCGGTGTCTCCTTGTACTTATTACTGACTTTCTCCCCCCGCGGTCTGTTCAAGCCAAGCTCCTTCTCACGCTTCAGCATTTGTTGTCGGTCCATCCCATACCACTGCCACTCTAGCTTCATGTATCCAGGTTGCTGTTTCTCCAACCAATCAAACAGGTCTTCGAGCGTTCTTATCTCCTGGTTGTCCACGGCCATCACACGGAATGTGCGCCGCAGGTGATTGACGAACGCGGGCAAGAACCGGCCGTGCAGGTGCTCGTCCACAGCCTTGAAGCGTCGGTAAATCTCCTCCCACTGCAGACTCAGTTCGATGTGCTTATATCGTGGCATTACAGAACCTCCCCGGCAGTGGAAACGTCAACGTCAAGATTGCGCTGCCTCATGTTGTCTAGGACCTGCTGCACGGCTAGACCATCAGCGTCGCAGTTGCTGCCCGCCGACTTCCCCAGTCGGTCAAGGTAATCGCTCAGATTGTTGCTTGGTATTTCGTTGTCAGTCATGTTGCTTTCCATGTTGTCCTCTCTTATCTGAATACTGCTTCGGTGCGAATCTCGACGAGATTGTTACTCCTCCGCCACGCAGTCGCAGGTCCTGTACCCCACCGGCATTCGGACGCCGTCCCGGTCTTCGAACACCGGGACCCGCCCCTCGCCCAGGCACCGCGCGCAATCTTTCATGCCGGCTTGCTCGTCCCCCTCTGGGGGACTATAGGGGGAGTTCTCGTCTCGTCTTGTCTCGTCTCCCGCGCGATCAGGGGTCGATTTCTTCAGTGTTAATTGCAATTCCTTCATTTTTGGCACTACAAACTCACTACTCTTCTGGTCCGCATCCGCAGTCAAACCGGAGTACTTCTGTAGCCATCGTGTAGTTGCCTCGTAACGGATGCCCAGCAGCTTCGAAAGCTTCCACGGATCCCGCGGCAGCGGCCCGTACAAATGCTGCGTGCACAGGATCCTGATGAAGAGTCCCTGCTCGGCCAAGGTCATCCCGCCTACGGTCTCCGAGCCCAACCACCTGGCGGCCCACATCTTGAACCAGGGCAGCGAATACTCGGATGGATTCTTAGTTTTCCTTGCCATAACTTTTCCTAACTGATTGCCTCGATCAATTTCTCCGCGTCGAACTCCTCTCTTGGAGCAGGCTCGAAGCAGAAGTGGCTTGACGGATCCACGTGGAAGTAGAACGGGGCGAACCCCGCGCCGTGGCGCGTGCGTGAGCACACGATCACTGCTCGGCGACCTTTCTCGTCGGCCTGGGCGACGCCCCAAAGCATGTCGAACCGCTGCACCGCGCCCGAATAGCGCTCGATCTCCGAGGCCTCCAGCACCCGCTCATAGTCCGCGAGCGTGGCATCCGGGTCACGGTTCAACTGGGCGACCTTTCCCTTGACGGCCTTCTTCATCTGCAGGCTGGTGGCGACGATCAGACCCTCGCCGTTACGGTAGCCGCTCTTCAGCGCCAGCAGTTTCTGGCACAGGCCCCCGCCAGCGCTGAACTTTTCCTTGTCCTCCACGTTGAGCAGAAGCTCCATGAACGGGTCAATGATCAGAGCCTTCCAGCCGTACTTGCGGTGCGTGGACTCCATCCACGCAACGATCCTGTCCAGGTCGTTGCCGAAATCCTGGATGTGCTTGATCACCAGCGGCCCCGGCACGCCGGTGAGGTTCTTCCAGTCGTCCATCACGGCGCGCAGGTTGGCCACGTCGGTTGGCGAGACCTTGCCGTCGACCCACTTCTTGTAGGGCGGCAGCGCGAACCGGTCGCGATGGAAGAAGCCGTGCAGCAGCGTGATCTTCTCTTCGAGCTTCTCCACGTCGTGCTCGCCGGTCACGAACAGCACGGACTTGCCCTGCTTGGCCATGTAGTAGGCCTGGGAGAGCAGCACGCTGGTCTTGAAATTGTTAGGCGGCCCGATGACGGCGAAGCACCGCTCCTGGTCACTCATGATGGCCTCGTTGATGCTCGGGAAAGGCGTCACGAAGGACAGCGCGCTTTTCTCCTGTTCACCGAGTCCCATTTCCGACATGCGCTCGAAGATCTCGTCAGCGTGGTCCTGGATTGAACCGTCCACGCGAGTCGTCTCCACGCTCACGCCCCGGGCCCAGCGCTCCCGCTGGAACTTCCGCTCCTCGCTGATGCCTTGCTGCTCGAGCTGCTCTGCGGCCATCTTCAGGGTGCGCTTTTCGTCCAGGAGTTCGGCCCGGTCGAGCAGAGCAGAGACCGCATGGTCCAGGGTGATGTCGCCACCAACCGGGCCGACAGCGCTGACCATACCGGCTAGTTCCGGGCCGCAAGCGTCTTCGAACTCGCCGCGAGCGGGCAGCCGCCGATGGGCGCGTTCGTACTCCAGGAGCTTCTCCAGCAAAGGAAGCCGCAGCTTGGGCCAGGCGCGCTCGTCCACGATCCATTGGAGCCGGTTCCGCCAGATCACGAAATCACTTTGGGCGGCCTTTGGGTCCCTGAAGATGACGGCCAGCACCACGGACAACAGGTCACCTGCTTCAGCCGGCTTCTTAACCTCTGCGTCAGGGGACAAATCCTCCGAATTGTTACCTCCTTCCGATCCCGCTTGACCATCGCCTGCCGCATCGCCTTTGGCTGCTATCTCTGTAGGTTCAGCATCCGCCGGGTCCGGCCCATCCATTGCTTCCGAATATTTTCCCTCGACGACTTCCTCACCAATAGCCGAGTCGCGATCCATCCAGATCCGCTTGCCGTACGGCCCGTGCGTCTCGTTCAGCTTGCGTAGCACGTCGCCGATGCCAAGGCCCTCGCAGTCTTCAGAGAAGCAGTGATAACCGAAGGTGTCGCCGAGCACGAAGCCGGTCAGCCCCGAACCAGTGTGCTTGTGGCCAGCTAGTACGCAGATGTCGGTGACGAAGTACGTCTTTCCATCCTTCTCGAACTCTCGCTCGATTTCGAACGCTCCGGAGTAATGGTCGAAGAAGTCATACGGATCAAAATCCGAATCGAGGGGCGATCGTCCCACGCGCGGCTTCCGTTCGGATCGATCCGGCAGTGGCGCCAACTCGGCGATAGCTAGCAGCACATCTTCTTTTATGGGATCAATCGTCTCCGGTACATGCAATAGCTTGCTTTCGTGCCAGGGCCGGTCATTTGTGCTCTGCGACTTCCTAGTCGTCGTGCCGTAGGCCTTGATGACCTGCTCGGGCTCGGCCAGCGAAGTATCGATATCAGCAACGCGGGCATGCGCGCGGAACTCATGCTTGATGGCAACCAGGACTTCTTTTATGAGTTTGTGATTCCTTTCGTTCGCGACCAGCGGCGACAACTTAATGAGGATGTGGTAGCCGTTACCGCTGTCGGCCAAGATGCAATCACGCACGCCCCGTTCGGTCAGCCACGCCATGACATCCCGCGCCACGGCAAGCAGCTGCTCCTTTTCTACCGACGTCGCATTGAGCTTCTTGGACTGCTTGTCGGTGCGGTCGATATCGATTACCAGCCAGCGATAGTTGGCAATGTCGTCACGCTTCGTCGTCTCTCCCGTTTGCTTGTCCACATGCGCTTCCGCCTTAAGCTGCTGCAATGTCCACCAAGCCGCAGCCCAGTTCTCGGTTGCGTCTTGTTTCGCTAGAACGGCCGCCATCTTCTCGTGATCTTTGTAATATCTCGAGGCGATCTGTCCGTCGCGTCCCTTGAGGCGCACCTCGACCAGCTGCCCAGGCTCGAACAGCGCGTCGGCAGCCCTCAGGATCTCGTCCTTCTTGCTCAGTGGGGCTGCCACCTTATGCTCCAAGGTCAGGTCGCTCATTGTTTGCTGACCTCGTGATCCGAATCGGGATGCCTTCGTTGCTCATGGACGCCTTCGCCGCTGTTGCGGAACTGGTGGCAATCATTTCGCGAAGCTGGGCCGGTCCCTGTTTGCGCAGAAAACGTAGCCAGTCCTTGTAGTGCGCCCTGAAGGGGTTGTATCGCGAGATCCCGTGCACTGCGATAATTTCCCCCTCGCACTCGAAGCGGATGGTCTGGGTCGCAAGTTCTTGCTTCAGTTTGGCAAGTTCCGCTTCTTTTTCGCGGACGATGTTTTCCAGGCTGTCCTCTTCTAAATTCCACAACTTGCCCAGGCCACGAATTCTGCCTTCGCCGCGAGGGGCCTTGCGGCGAATGCCAGCCTCTCGCGCCCACACGCTGACCTGCGCCATCGGGACACCATGAAGTTCTCCGATCTCCTTGTAAGTCTTGCCAGGGTTCTCGCGAACCGCGTTGACCACAGCTTCTTTCATTGCCTCTGTCATTGCTGTCGTTTCCACACTTTTTCTCCTATGCTTGAGGTAGTGCAATTCACGCAGCCAAGCGGCTGCCTTGGAGCGCTATCCATTGCTTCCTTCGCCTTTGTTGAGAAAGCGCGCCACGGGCCCGGCGGGTGTCTCTTCAATTTCGCCCCCACCTGTGAGTTCCCATCTGCCGTCGCGATACTCGATGACGCCCTGGCGTTCAAGCTCGAGGAGAGCCTTGGCCAACCCCAGCTTTTGGGACTCACTCAGTTCCTTGTTCTCTGGCAAGTAGTACTTGTTCGCGTTGTGGTTCATCTTCACGTTTTTTGCACCTTGTGATACGGCGCCCTCCTAGTTTTTCCTTGTAGCCATAATGATGTCGTGTCCAGATGCGATCTTGTAGGCCATGACTGCGATCTGACCGTAGAACTTGCGCGCGTGCTCCGCGATGCGCTCTGCGTCGGCCTTGCATGCGCGAAACCTTATCGGGATCATTTTTTCTGCGTAGACTTTCCCGGTGTCGCCGTCTTGCCAGTCTCCGTCTCCGGCCGGCCGCGTCGTCGTCCCGCTGTTACCTGGTAGACCCCGGACGACGCGCCGGAAAGCCTCGTGGTGATCTTCAGAAAACGGCACGCCGTCGTTGCTGGCCAGGGGGACGAGGACCTCCCATAGATCAAGCACCTCCGCCTCCAGCTTCTGAATCTCACTATTGGCGATCTGGCTGACCTCGTCCGGATTTTTCCCGGCCAGGTCGCGGATTCTCCGCCATAGCTGCAGTTGGGTCTGGGCGCGATCGGTAGCGCGGTAGACCGCTGGTTGGGACACCTCCGCCGCTGCCTTTTCAACTCTTGTGATGGCCGGCAGTTCGTGGGGCCTCGGCAGAGTGGAGCATTGGCATGCTGAGAGCGAGTTGCGGCACGCGCCGCACCAGGAGGACGCCAGCTCCTTGTCGCTGAGTTGCGGGTCGCCCTCGCAGTGCTGCACAAGGCGCAAGGACTCCGCCAGGCTGTAGCCAGTGTCCGCCCTCGCCTGCTTGACGGCCTCGATTTTCTTGCTGTCGTCAAGCAAGCTTCGCACTCTGCGGATGACAGTGGTAATTCCGAGATTTGAACGACGCCGACGGTTAGCCAAGGGGCACCGCCGCGAGGGTTCTGGTCGTGGATGTTGTCGCCGCGACCATCGCGGCCGCAGCCGACAGGTTGCCGGCATCGCCTTGCTCGGCGAGGCACTTCTTGTTGATGCGATCGCGCTCGGCTTCGCAGACGTCCCGGGTTCCGATCGTCAGTGCCTGGTCAGTGGTGTATTGGCTCGCCGTTTCGGGGAATACGCCGAATTCCTCTGTGTCGCCAATCCGGGCTGTCTTGACGAGTCGCGCCCTGGTCGACGAAGTCGCGGCGCGCACCGCCTTTTGCTTCGTCTTCCCTCTGTCAGCCTCGTTGTCAGCGACCTTCTTCTTGTCCCGTGCTTCGGCTTCGCGATGCCGGAGTGACTTTTCCGCGGCCTTCTCTTCTTCCGTGGAAACGTCTTTCTGCGCGTTGGCTCTGGAGGCGTCCAGCTGGCGTTTCCCGATGGCATCCAGAGCCTGCCGAACGGGTTCCGGGAGCACGACCGGCTTGAGACCACCGTTGCCGTCGTACACAAACTCGCGGCCGGTCTTCGCGTCCTTGTACCGATCGTCCTCTTTCAGCTTGTGCGCCGCCGGCCGTTCGACCAACGCCAGGATCTCGGGAGACATCTTCTGCTTCTCTTCCTTGCCGTCACCGCTGAGCAGAGCATAGGTGTTGCTCTTTTCGTCTTTGCCAACGACGTAGAAGACGCCAGAACTTTCCACGCCCGGGAAGTAGACCTCTTCGCCCAGCAAGAACCGTTTCGACTCTTTCGCTCCTTCCGGAAGCGCGGCAGCGTTTAGCTGGGCGAGCTCCTTCAGCTGCTTCCTGTAACGTTCGGCCCGCTTCTGCTCCGCCTCGAAGCTTAGTCCGATGGCGGCAAATGCCTCCTGGAGAGTCGGCCTGCCGTCGCTAACGAATTTCCCGTTGGCGTCCCGCAGGCGGGGGCGGGCGAAACGGCGCACCGTCTCTGTGAAATAAATCAGAAGGGCTTCCCGCTCAGCGGTCGTCGTTCGGTGCTGCTTCTTCAGACACGTCAGCAGGCTGTTGTCCGCCAGGCGTGCGGCTTGCTCTGCGGTCACATGCACGCTCGGCTCCTCCGCCGTCTCCGTGAACGTGAACTTGGCTGTTTTGCCACCGCCGACAAGTGTCGGTGCGGGCGCCTTTCCCAGCTGGGTTTCGGTTATGATGGGTTGTGCGGGTAAGCACGGGATAACCTGAGAGTCCTCAGCTGACCCTGTCGCTACCTGCGCCGTCGATTCTGTCTTTTGTGAGTCTGGCATTCTGTCCTCCGTATTCAGCTTCCCACTGCGGCGGAGGATTCAAACCGACAGGAAAAAACAAGATCCAGCCAAGCGACATTTAGGCGGGCACGTGCTCATGGGCTGTGGGGCGGAGGTTTGAAGGCCATGCGAGAGATGGGGTCGCTGCGCGTTCTGCGAGTGACTACTCGGGATAGCAGGTCAGCAGTTCCTGCCTCAGCGTGCCGGACTTAGCCCGCTCCAGCGTGGATCGCTCGATTCCTTCGGCCTGAAACGAATGCACCTCGGAGAATCGTTCCGCCTGCTTTTCGATCACACCCCGTGTCGGTGGCCATCGTTCATGGGCCTTGTACACAACATCCAGAAGATCGGTTACGAGAGGAAAGTCGGGTGCGCCGCTGCACGCCTTGACGTATGAGACTAGGCTGTACAACTCGTGGCCAGGATCCGGTTCTACCGCGCGGGACCACAGCAGCACCTCAAGCTCGTGATTGCACATGTCAACTAGTCTCTTCAGCACGTCTAGGTTTTCGGCAGCAATGCTTTCGGACGCCTCTCTCAGTAATTGGATGTCCGCCGGAGTGATGAAAATGAGTTGCATTTCCGACAGTGCCTTTTCGAGCTCAGTGGCGGCCTCCACGACATGGCTGCGGTACTGATCCGTCTTACGGTCGACGCGCACCTTTTTCGGATCGCCGTTTTGGGATATCGATCCTGTCAGCTTTGCTAGGGCGAGCATGGCTTTCCAGACGTGATCCCGGGCCTGACCGAGCTTTCGCTTGAGCTTCTGCTGCCTCTTATTGTCCTTCGCAAGTTCGGATGGAGTCGCGGGCTTGTGGCATGCTTCCAGGAAGGCGAGTCGCACGGCCACGTCGGGGTCGCACTGCGCTTGCTTGAGCCTGGCTATGACGTCCGCGGGGCTGGCATTCTGATTGGCCGGCATCCTGTCCTTGAGCTTTCTCCAGCTAGCGTGCCATGGCTTCCACCTCGCGCGGTAGTACGGATGCCTCCACCACAAGAGAGACTCTTCCGTTCCCGCGCTGGTACGTGGTAGATCTTGCACACCGGCAGAATACAATGCCAACATCCGAGTTGCGGCGACTGGAACAAAGCTCATCACCTCAGTGAGAGTGCGAGCTACTCGATCGCTCGCCGCCAAAGGCTGAATCCAGTTGACCTTTTTCAGATCCACGCTCCAAGCTACTTTCCAAGCTCGCCTTTGTAATCACACCCTGCAACCCTTCTCTTCTTTTTTTGTCTTTATATATACAGGTAGCTAGGCTGGCCAGGCGGGCATAACAGAGATTTCCAGCATTGTTGGGAAAACCGTAACGTGCCACGGAAATTTGGAGGCCTTTGGCACAACGGGGGTCACTCGCGAGGCCACCACCACGAGCCACCACCACATTGACGCCCGGACGAACTCGGACGCTGGTGACCCCGAGTCGCGCACGCCTGACGTCGAAGCAAACTGACGCTGCCCTGAGCAACTGGCTAGATCCATGAGCTAGTAGCATTATTGTTCGTCGCCACCACAGCAAAACGACGCCTCCAGTTTCGGTCTACCCCACGCAAGCTGTTTACGCATGGCGCAGCCTCGCAATTCGCAAGCGCTCTTGGAGCCGCGCTTCCTTTGCACGCATCAATGTCGGGAGGCAGTCTTCGATTTCACGGCGTCTCATGTTGCCGCCGTTCAATACGATTTCTCTGGCTAGTTTTACGATCAGGCTCCAGTGCAGATCGACAAGGCGACGGGCTTCCTTGCGGGCGGCACGCATCGCAGTGCGGTCGTGCTTGCAGTAGTCCCGCACCTGCCTGTCGTCAGACGAGAAGTGATCTTCGCTGGGCTTCGTCTTTGGGTTGTCAAGCCACTCACGGAAGAATCGTGTGTGCCCCACGCGCCCAGCGGCGGCGATGACTGCACTTGCCGGATCGTAGCCGAGGAACTCGCTCTTGCCGGCCGTATCGAAATCGCTGAACAGGTACATCGGAGGGATGATGCTGCGCCCGCCGCCGACCTCGTAGACTTCCACCTCATGGCACTCACCGTCGAGCGCATAGGCGACCACAATATGACTCGACTCGTGGTGCGCCGTTGCCATCGTCAGAACAGCTTCGACCGTGGAAAGTTTCATTGTGCCCTCCGAACCATGTCATCGTAGGTAATCCAAATCGCAGCGCACTCCTCGTAGGTGAGCAGCGATTTTTCCATCAGGGCGTTGGTCAGCATGCGGTGCAGTTTGCGGTGCCTGCGGATGAACCTCACCGCCCTGTCGAACTGGGGCTTGAGGATGCGGTGCCGAATCCACTGCGCTGATTTTTCTCGGTACACAAACTTGGCGTCACGCTTGGCGTCCGCCATGTCGCCCATACCAGACTCTTTCCAGTCGTAGCTGGCGAAATCTGGGTCGTTGTCGATCATCTCTCCAGCAGCTCCTGCCATCGCCTGCATGACGCGGTCTTCCAAGGTCATCTCGCAGCCTTGGCGACCGTCGATCTCGCTGCGTTGCCTCATCCAACCGAGCAAGTCCAAGCGACACACGCCCGCTACCAGCTCGCCACGGTCGAGGACAAAGCCGAGATGTGGCGTGCTCACGGTCAGTTCTTTCGGCAGAATCTCCACGTTTAGGAATGGCAGACCAAGCTCCAGCAAGATGAGCGCGTGACCAGCCTCGTGCTTCGCGGTGCGACGACGACGGTGTTGTCTTTCGCGGTCGTAGCTCATAGCTAGTTCTCCAACCCCTCGGGCACTTGGGGCACCTGCACCTGCACGACTTTGAAGTTGGGATCATCGGGGTAATAGAGTTTCCACTCGCTGTGCGGCACGGTGAAGCAGGAGAACGCGGTCTGGTTGTACTTGCCCTTACTGCTCTCTCCAGCCACGAACACGATGTTGGAGTCGCCAGAGAGATAGGCTTTCTCCAGTACCTCCGCTTGCTCCTCGCTGATCTGGTTGACGATTTCCTTGAAGATCATCTTCAAGATTGATTTGGAACGGGAGTCAGACTTCCTTGGCATAAGTTTCCTTTCTGCGTTGAATTAAAAAAGCCCGCTGGCTCCGAAGATTTCCTTCGGGAACCAGCAGGCTGTTGATGCCTACTGCCTATGTGTGCTGCTATGCCTTCTGCCGCATTACTGTTCTTGCAAATGCCTCGGCGCTTCGGCTCAACTTGTCCAGCAGCCCCAATTGTCTTTCAACTGTAGGATGCCGCATCTGTGACGAAAGTCGCTGGAAACGGTGCCGAGGCTCGCATCAAATCGGTCGCTGTCGTTTCCGAATATGACGGTCGCGCAACTTGATTGTTTTTGAGGCTCAGTTACACGGCGCTGCCCGAAGCGTTAACAAAATGTGTCATACCGATCTAATTTGAGTTGGATCCGCATGAAGTTCCGTGCCGCCGCACGTGCTCCGGAGTGCGCAGCTAATTGATGGTTTTTTACGGCACCGTTCTGAGCAAAGCTGCCACACTGAGTGACAGACCTTGTCAGTGCTGGTTCATGACAGCGACTGCATCTTTCCTGATCTCAAATTAGATCGCACGCTCCGCGCACACGAATGTAGTTCCTTTTCGTTAGTGCTCTCCATCTAACGTTGCAGAACGTTGGGGTAAGTCGTGAACTAGCCCCAAATCTAGTATTACCTCCTGTGCCCTCGAAGCCCCTGGAGGTCGCATCGCGACCGGCAATGGCTACGAGACAAGAATTCAAACTTTTCTGAGGCGGTGTGCTGTTCCTGTTCCCCTCGGCTCGACGCCAGAAAACCTGGTGCAGGCCGAGGAGTGTCTCGTTGCAACAAGCAATTTCAAATAGTTCTGGCATGCTCCGTGATGGAGCAGTTCGCGAAACTTATCCGCGGCCAGTGCCTGCACGCCACGGTACCGACCCCGTTACCCAAGCACAAGCGATGCCTCTTCATTCCTGTCGCACTGAGGCTATCTCGCACCACGAGCGATACGTTGATGCCCAGGAAGGAGCCGCATTTCTCGGCCTCCATCCGAAGACCCTCATGCGCCTAGCGCGCGAAGGCGAGGTATCTGCGTATTCGATTAGTGACGGCCCTCGTCGGCACTGGAGGTTCCTGATCTCCGAATTGGACACATGGATGCGATCGAGAGTAAATTCGAGCCCACATCCAGTACGTCCGCGTCCTGCAGACGAAAGGAGGAAATAATGCGGAGGACGCGGATACAAAGAGGCGGTGTCAATCGCGACATCTCTTCGAGCGGTAAGGAAATTTGGGTATTCCGGTGGCGTGAAACCAGGCCGGATGGCCGGCGAGCTCCGCGAAAAAGAGTGATCGGTACTCTGGAGGAATATCCGACCAAGAAGGCTGCGGAAAACGCAGCACGGGGCTTCCGATTAGACCTTGTCGATCAAGGCTCGGCGGCCATGGTGCAGATCACCATGAAGGAACTCGTCGATCATTTCTCGGAGCACGAGCAAGTCGACAAAGGTGAAGAGGGCCGGGCGTACTCGACCAGGGATCGTTGTGAATCTGTTCTCAATTGCTGGATCCTACCGCGATGGGGGAAAACAGCGATCGATCAGATTCGCACGATCGCAGTCGAGGACTGGTTGCGATCGATTCCCAGAGCCAAGGGTACGAGGTCGAAAATCCGCAATACCATGAGCGCGCTCTACAACCATGCTATTAGGTGGGAGTTCACGGACAAGAATCCGATCACGGGCCCCGTCCGTGGATCGGGTGTGCGTCAGAGTGCGAAACGCGAACGCATCCCAGATCTGCTGGAGATCGACGAATTCCAACTTCTCCAGGCGGAGCTACAGATACGGGAGCGGATCTTGGTGTGGTTGGATATGACTTTGGGCCTGCGGCGCGGTGAGCTGGCCGGGCTCCGATGGGAGGACATTCACTTCGAGGAGCTGACCGTCATGGCGCAGCGTTCGGTCGTAGACCAAGTAGTTGGAAAGGTTAAGACCGAAGCTTCGAAACGGCTGATCCCGATCGATCCTTTCATCGCGGAGGACCTGCTGTCGTGGTATCGAACCACGAAGTACAACCGACCAGCGGACTACGTCTTCGCAACCGACGCGCCGCGGGCCGGCAAGAAACGTGGGAAGCAACCGGTCTGGCTGTCGAAGGTAATGCAGTACCACATTCAACCGGCGGCCAAACGGCTCGGCATCACCAAGCGAATCGGCTGGCACACGTTCCGGCGGACCTACACGACTTTGCTACACGCAAACGGCGAAGACGTGAAGGTTGTGCAGGAACTATTGCGTCATGGCTCGGCCAGGATCACCATGGATGTCTACGCGCAAGCGATGACGCCTGCTAAGCGCCTGGCGCAGGGAAAAGTAGTGGCGATGCTGCGGGACGGGGAGAAGAAGACGGTCTGAAAGTTGTGTGTCCCCGCTGTGTCCCCGGCGAAAAACGGGGTTTCCGACAAGTCCTTTGGATTGTTGGCGTCCCCGACGGGATTTGAACCCGTGTTACCGCCGTGAAAGGGCGATGTCCTAGGCCAGGCTAGACGACGGGGACGAATGAGGCGGGAATTTATAGCCAAGCATCTGT
>Ga0335078_10007028_pt1 | contig 16684 bp, 11 predicted proteins | sample Lox_Sample_32_FD_206711 | JGI IMG/M metagenome (GOLD analysis project Ga0335078, IMG submission 206711) | Soil microbial communities from Loxahatchee National Wildlife Refuge, Florida, United States - Lox_Sample_3.2 | ecosystem: Environmental > Terrestrial > Soil > Wetlands | place: USA... | reverse complement strand
GAAGGTCTCGGGCGAGAGCGTGTTGCTGACTGCGTGCATCACCTGTCTCCTGGGGCGACGGCGCCGGTAGTTGGGCGTCCTCCGATGCCGAGCCGATCGGGAGTGCGCGCGAACGCGCGCTCCACCGGATCCGCGTAGACCGAAGCCAGATGCTCCTCGAGGAGCATCCGGTGACGTCTGATGGCGCCGCGACGCGCCGGCGCGACGCTCGGCTCGAGGCCGTCGAGCAGTGCGGCGAGGCGGCGGGTGACCTGGGGGGTTCTGGCTCCGTACCAGCGGATCTCGGTGAGTGCGAGATCGAGAAGCCCGTCCCAGTCCGGGGTCGGCACGACGAGCCGGACGGTGCCGTCGTCGTCGAGGATCGCGGCCGAGTGGAGCGGGCGCCGGCCGAGGGGCCGGAGAACTCCCTCCAGTGCGTCCAGTCCTTCGACCGCGCTGGTCGGGTCGTTGATCGCGGCCGACAGCGCGCGGACAACGACGTCGACGATGCACCGAATCGCGAACGACGGATCCTGAAGCAGGCTGCGGCCGTCGGCGAAAATAAGCGCTCGACGAGCCTCGCGCTCATCGATCCCGCGCCCGCCGCGGACAATCAGGATTGGCTCGTCCTCGGCCACATAGGAGCCGATCTGCGGGACGACTTCGATCACCGCGTCCGCGCGACGCGCGGCCCGCACCAAGCGGTCTCGATCAACGGCGGCAAGGACCTCACCGTGGCGCGGGTGGGTCACCACCGCGCTGATCGGCGTCTCGCGGAGAGGCCTGCGCTCGAGCTCCCGAGAGCTCGACGACGGATACAAGGACTTCAGCGCCGGCTGCACCTGACCAGCCAGACGCGCGTACAGCTGGCGAGGGCGCATCAGATCGAGGAGGCGACCGATGAAGCGAAACAGCGCCGCCAGCGCGAGGACCATAAGCGCCAGCGCGACCGAGACGGTGAGCGTCTCTGGGCCATCATGAGTCGTGCCGCCGATGTCGGCGGCCGCGACGAGCGCGTATACGCCGGGAGCGACGAACGGCCCGATTGCATTCTTGATCACCGGATCGCGCCGGAACACGTGCACGAGCCGCGGCGAGTACTGCCCGGCGCCGAACTGCACGACGAGCACCGCGACCGACACCACCAGTCCAGCGAATGCGATCATGCCGGCTGCGACAGCCTGGAGGATCGACTGCGCCTCGGCGGCGTCGATTCCGAGCAGCTTACCGCCGTGGCCGCGATCGAGAGCGGGCAGCAGAAGCCCCAGTACGATCGCTCCGGCCAGATACAGGCTCGGGATCAGAACGAAACTGCGCGAGACGCGGTCCCCGAACAGCACCCGGGCCCGCCACCACGGCGCTCGCTCGCCCGCCGAGAGTCGCCGAACAGCGAGCATGGTTGAGCATGCGGACCGTGTGTCCTCCTCGTCATCTTCGGCGCACGGGCTGAGCTGGGCCATCGACATCATTTGCGGCTGCTCCTCGGTCCAGATTGGCGGCGGGCTTGCACCCTGGTCGAACGATCGCGCAAGCACAGGGATCGGTCCTCCGTAGGCGATTACGGAACGTTCGGCGGGCTATTACTTAAGGAGCTCGGGCTCCCGAGTGCAGTGGCGACTCACTGAGGACGTGGCCGTCTGGTTGCGCGAGGCTCTGGACCCCACGAGACCGACTGCGAAGGAGCCGAACAGCATGAGCACAACCACCCTCGAAACTCTGCCGGACTCATCCTCAGGTGAGGCGGTCGTAGCCGGTCAGGCCCCGCGGCTGCGGGTTCTCGTAGTGGACGATGACGATTGGCTGCGCAACCGGGTTTGTCATGTGGTGGAGGTCGAGTCCGGATTTCGGCTGGCAGGAGTGGTGGAGAGCGTGGAGAAGGCGATGTGGATCGCGGAGCACCAGCCGGTCGACATGGCCGTCATCGCCCATAGTGCGCGGTCGCGCAGCGGTGTGTGGTTGTGTCGCGAGCTCAAACGGAGCCTCACGCCGCCGGCGGTGGTGATCTGCTCGGCGTATCCCGACGCGGTGCTCACGGCGCGTTGTGTGGTCGCCGAGGCCGATGCGCTGGTGAGCATCTACGACTGCGACGATGAGCTGGCCGGCGTGCTCGAGCGGGTTGCACGTGGCGTGCGCGTCTTGCCGGCTGTGTCGCCTCGCGTGGGGGCGATGCTCCACGAACGTCTCGATCCGGCCGAGCACGCCATCTTCAGCATGCTGCTCGCCGGCCTGCCGGCGTCCGACGTAGCGCGGGGGTTGAGGATGTCCCGTGCAGAGCTCGAGTCGCGCCGCTCCACGCTGCTGGGCAAGCTCGAGACGCTTCCTCCGGCCAGCGGGATGCGGTACTGACTGACCCGGCCGTCCTGACCGCACGGCATTTCGCATTGAGGAACGGAGCGCTAATGTGTTGATATGACGGTCACGGGGGCCCGGGCCGGTTCGGGGACCGCACACAGCTGGCCACTGATCGGGCGCGACGCGGAGCTCGAGCAGATCGCCACCGTCCGAGCGCACGAGACTTCACCGGCGGTGGCGGTGATCGCTCCCGCGGGGGTGGGGAAATCACGTCTGGCTCGAGAGGCGGTCGCAGCCGCCGCCGAGGCCGGGGCCATGGTCTGTTGGGTCCAGGGCACGCGGAGTGCCGCCGCGGTGCCGCTGGCAGCCTGCGCGGAGCTCCTCCCACCCGAGGCCCGGGCCGATGACCCTCTGTTGCAGCTGCAGCGCACCTCCAAGACGCTCCGCGAACAGGCCGCAGGTCGGCCGATCGTGATCGGCGTGGACGACGCCCAGCGGCTCGACCCGGCGTCGGCCGCGCTGATTCTTCAGCTCACGATCACTCGCACCGCGTTTATCTTGGCCACGGTCCGTTCCTCGGAACCCTGTCCGGACGCGGTGCAGTCACTATGGAAAGATGCCGGCGCGGAACGCGTGGAGCTACGGCCCCTGTCCGAAGCGCACACCGCGGAGCTGGTCGAAACGGTGCTCGGTGGTCCGGTCGAGCAACGCGCGCGCCAGTGGATCTCCGACAGCTCGCAGGGGAATGCGCTTTACGTGCACGAGTTGCTGCGCTCCGCACTGGCGGTCGAGGCGTTCGTCAGCGTCGACGGATACTGGAGGCTCACGCAGCGTCCCGGCCCGAGCACCTCCCTGTCGGAGCTGATCGGCGGCCGCTTGTCGGAGCTCGATGGCGCCGAGCGGCGGGTGGTCGAGCTGCTGGCCTTCGGCGAACCGCTGCGACTGCACGAGCTCGTCTCGCTGGCCAGCGTGGACGCGATCTCGGCGGTCGAGGCACAGGAAATCATCCGGGTCGTCGGCGCGGGAGCCGACGGCACGGTTCGGCTGGCGCACCCCCTGTACGGCGACGTCGTCCGAACGTCGATGCCCATCGTGCGGGCGGCCCAGGTGCGCCGCGATCTGGCCCGAAGCGTCCAGGAACGGGCGGAGCGTTCGCGGGACGACGCGCTGTTGATCGCGCGGTGGCTGCTCGACGCCGGCGACCCCGTCCCCGTCGAGTTCTCGTTGGAGGGTGCCGCGGCGGCTATCGCGGCCGGCGATCCCGAGCTCGGGGAGCGGCTGGGCCGGCTAGCGCTCGAGGGCGGCGCCGGCCTCCCGGCGGCGCTGCTGGTGGCGCGGGCGTGCGCGGTGCGCCAGCGCTACGAGGATGCCGAGGATTTGCTGGCGCCGCTGGAGGGATCGTTCGAGACCCAGGAGACCGCGATCGCCTACCTGCATCAGCGCGCGGTCGGATTGATGTGGGGTCTGAACCGGGCGGAGGAAGCGATGGCGCTGGTCAACCGGGCTATGGGGTGGTGGGATGATCCTGGCTGGCCGCGCCGGCTGACGCCGATCCGGTTGCGAGCGGTGGCGATGACCACCGACTTCCGCACCGCCGGCGAGCAATGCGCGCAGGCCCTCGCCGACGAGATGCTCGGGCCGGACGAGCGCCGGCAGGTGGAGGTGATCCATGCCGTTCAGCTACTGCACGGCGGTCGCGTCCGTCAAGCCTGCGAGCTGATCGCCCGGCTGCGGCCACCCATACCCCTACGCGATGAGGCCGACGAGCTGGCGATGGTGACCTCCTCCATCGCCGGCATTCAGTCTGGCTGGGAGATCGATGAGGTGGAGCGCTGGATGAGCCGGGCGCTCGCGGAGGCCATCCGGACCGACGATGAGGCGGCCGCCGGCATCAGCGCGGGCACGCTCGGCGGTCTGTCCATGCTGCGGGGCAGATACCTGGACGCGGCTCGGTGGCTGAGGGAGGCCATCGTCCACCTGGAGTACCACGATCCCTTCCGGACGCTGAAGACCGTTCACGCGATGTTGGCCGGAGTCGCCTATTACACGGGCGACATGGACGGCGTGGTCGCGGCGATGGAGCGCTGCCGAGCCGCGACCACCGGCAAGCTGGCCACGACCGAGCGGGCGTACCTGGTTCGCGGTGAGGCGTGGCTGGCATTGGCCGAGAACGATCCCTCGCGGGCCCAGAGGCTGCTGTTGGAGTGCGCGGAAGGCTTCAAGGAGCCCATCTACGCGATGCAGCTCTACCACGAGGCGATGCGCATTGGCGCGCCGCCTCGAACGGTGAGCGCGCGCCTGGCCGAGCTGCGTGGAGAGTGTGACGGGCGTCTATCGTTGGCATACGCGGACGACGCGCTGGCGCGAGCGGCCGAGGACGGTGCGGCCGTATTGGCCTGCGCCGACGAGTTCGAAGCCATCGGGGCGCTCCGACACGCGTCCGAGTGCGCCGCCGCCGCAGCGGAGATCTTCGCCCAAGAGGGCCGTCAGGACTCCGCGCGGCGGGCCGCCGCGCGGAGTCGCGAGCTGCACGGACGCTGTCAGGGAGGATTAGCACCGCCGGTGCACGGGATCGAGCCCGATGCGTTCACCCTCACCGACAGAGAGAGGCAGTTCGCCGAACTGGCGGCGCAGGGACTGTCGAACGCCGAGATCGCCGACCGGTTCGTGCTCTCAGTCCGTACGATCGAGTCCCACCTGTACCGCGCCATGCAGAAACTAGGGGTCAAGGACCGTCGCGAGTTGAAGGCCAGATCGGGACCTCACTTGTAGGTCAGCTTGTAGCCGAGCATCTGGGTAACGGTCACGAACTTGTAGCCGCGGGCCTTCAGCGTGGCGATCTCCGTGGGCAGGGCGTTCAGGGTCTGGTAACGGGGACCGCCGGCGAAGTGCTGTAGCACGATCGATCCGGGGCGGACGCCTGACAGCACCCGGCTGATGATGGTGCTGGTTCCCGGGAGTGACCAGTCACGCGGGTCGACGTCCCACTGGATCGTGGAGAAGCCCAAGGAGCTGGCGACGCTAATCAGCGATGAGTTCACGGATCCGTAGGGGGCGCGGAACAGACAGGGCTGAAAGCCGGTGGACTTCTTGATGGCGGCGGCCGTCATCGCGATCTGGGATCGCTGCGCAGACGCGGACAGCTTGGCCAGATCGGCGTGGCTCCAGCTGTGATCGCCGATCATGTCCCCGTCGGCCAGCATCGCCCGCTGGACCTTGCCGGTCGGGTCGTACTGGCTGATCTGGTTGCCCACCTCGAAGAAGGTGGCCGGAACGTTGTAGCGGGCCAGCAGGTTGACGAAGTCCATCGTCGGGGGCGAGCCCCCGGGACCGTCGTCGAATGTCAGCGCCACCTGTCGGACGTTGCTCGGCCCCGCTGGTACGTACCCGCGTCGGCTCGGAATGCACCCGGCGAGCTGTGGCGTGCGGACGTTCAACAACGTGGCGCGGGGCGGCGAAAGGGTTTGGCAGCTGCCGGCGGGGGGAAGCCCGGTGTCAGAGGCGCTGCAGGCGGGCGCTCCGAGCGTGCTGATCACCTGCCAGCGCAGCGGCTGGTAAGAGGCCGCGATCGCGGACGGGGTGAAGCTTGCGGTCAGATCACTCTTGCTGCCGCGCGTGACGGTCGCCGCGATCGCCGTGGCGCGGCCGCTCACACCCTTGTCGATCGGGGCGTAGAGGACCTGAGGAGCGTGCTGTCCGTCGCGGGGTCCGGCCAGGCACAGCTGGCCGGTGGCCGTCCCGCTGTCGGCGCGCGCGATCAGCAGGCACAGCGTGCGCCGGTCGCGCGCGAGCGCGCCCGGGGAGAACGACTGGGCCATCTTCAGTCGCCAGACGAGTTGCTGGCCGTTCTGGGTCAGCGATGTGCTCTGCACCGCTAGCGGCTGACTCTGCGCCGCCGCCGGTTGGCTGGTGACTCCGGTGGCACTTGCGATGTGTGCGCCAAGCAACGCCAGTGCGACGATCATGGTCCCGACACTCACAACGACGGGTAGGACCGAGGTGCGCGGCATCGGGCGCCGGGTGTGTCGACCTGCCGGATTGATCATTGCTCCATCCTCTTGTCTGATTTTTCGCTCCGGGTGTCACCGGGCGTTAATGCTCGCCACGGTATGCGCCGACTGCGGAGGGGTCGTCAGTAGGTCACTACTGCATTTCGCCAGACCTGGTACCGATACCGGCGAGCCGGGTGCGCTCGTCGGTCACCTAGGCAGTGCGGCGATCGACGCCAGGAGCGACGCCGCTGTAGCATCCTCGCGCGCGTCCCAGTCTATGTCGCGCTCCATAAGCCAAATTCGCTTCCGTGATCATCGTGGGACGGTGAAACAGCGCGTGAGCGAGGGCGAGCTGACCGGAGGTAGAACGGCACCGAGTTACCCTGGGCGAAGAGCAGCGGGCTCATGCCCAGCACGTCGACTTCCGCGGATCAGATCGAGGATCGTGAATGCGTGGGCCCAGCCGTAGGTGAACTTGACCGATACCGCCTTCCAGCGGAACCGCGCGCGATGCCAGAGCGGCAGCACCACGTACAGCCGCAGCAGCGCCGGCAGCAGCACCAGGTAGTTCACCACGCGGATCCGCGCGGGAGAGAAGATGCTCAGGGTCAGCGGTATCAATGGGGCGCTGATCACCGCGAGGGCGGTGAAAATGTAGTAAGGAAATCCCGCCAGGTAGCACATCCGAGTACGGATCGGCAGCTGCGCGCGCCAGAACTTTCGGGACGCGTACAGGCTCAGCGAACCCATGCACAACCGGTACTGCTGGCGGAGGAAGAAGCCAGAGAGATTGTCCGGGCATAGCCCGGTGGCGAGATTGACCGGGACGTAGCGCAGGCGCCAGCTGTGGCGGCGCAGGTCGAACCCCGTGTGATTGTCCTCCGAGTGCTCGATCAGAGTGCTCCCGCCGTTGGCATCGAGCGCGGCTCGGCGGTACGGTCGTGCAAGCGCTCGAAGAGCACGCCCTTGGGGTCGCTGCCGTCGGATATCTCGATCATGGTCCCAGGGTCCTGCTCGGTCTCGAAGTACGCAAAGCGGCCGTGCTCACCCCCGATGCGCCCCTCGCTGGCAAGTCGATAGTCGAGCGCAACCATCCGGTCGTAAAGCGCCTGGCAATGCGTCGTCCAATTGACCCGTTCGATGTAAAACCACGGGCCGACCTCGCGTCTCAGCCAGTCGTCCATCGATGCCCGGGCTGTCCCGGAGACGTAACCCACATGCGAGATCTGGCCGAACACGCCCGGCATAACGACTTCAGACCAGGAGCTCTCGCCGGTCGCTGATCCCGAGTTTCAGCATTGCGCGGTACATGTGTGACTCCACCGTTCGCTTCGACAGCACCAGACGGTCGGCGATCTCGCCGTTGGACAGGCCGACCCGCGCGAGCTCAACCAGCTCGGACTCGCGCGGAGTCAGGTCGATCGCGTCGCTCTCGAGACCGTCGATTACCGGCGCGGGCCTGTCCTGCCCGTCGATGAACAGCTCACGGCTTCGGGCCGCCGCGCGCCGCGCCGAGTCCTTCCGGCCGGCTTCGACGAAGATCTGCGCTGCGTGGGCCGCCGCCTCCGATGCATACAGCAACGCGCCTATCCCCTCGAACCGGCTGGCGATCTCGAGTAGGGCAGGGGCATCACGCGCCGCGAGGTGCCTGGCATGCCCGGCCTTGGCGGCCAGCATCCGGGCGTCGGCCCGGTTGCTGATGGTCGTGAGCGCCGGGGCGACATTGCGCGCGGGCTCTCCGGCGCGCATCGCCTCATACAGGAACCGAACCGCGTACAGCGGGAGCTCCCAGTGTTCGGCGGCGGCATCGATAAGGATCCGCCGCGCCGAGTTACCGCGGCCGTGGGCGATGGCCACCCAGGCGGTGGCGGCTTGCGCGGCGCGCGCCTGGACGCCGTGCGCATCGGCACCCGCTGAGACCGCCTGACAACGTGCCAGCGCATCCTCGGCGGCTGTCACGTCACGCGTGCACGCAGCCCTCCAGGCTTGAAGCCCGCATGTCACCGCAATCAGGCCGAGCGGGTCGCGTTGCTCCTGATGTAGCTCCGCCTCGGCCAGCCAGCGATCCGCGTCGACAAAGCGACCCTCGATTAGACGTAGTTGCCCCAGCGCAAGCGAAGCCAGCCCTGCCGCACCGCGGTCCCTCAACGCGACTGCCTTTTTCAGCGTGACGGTCGCCCAACGCTCGAGCTCGTCTAGCCCTTCGCCCGTCTCGGGCGCCGAGACGACGTAGGCAGACAGGATCGCCTCGTCGGTTGAATCTCGCAACGGCGGCACCCCCCGTCGTAGGCGGCGAGCCAGCTCGTGGGCTTCACGCCCACGGCCGTTGTAGTAGCGCGCGACCAGCTGTATCGCCTCCAGCCGGCGGCGCTCGTCATCGTCCAGCTCACCATCGCGGATCAGCTCTGAGACCTCGGATATGAGGTCGTCTCGTTCCTCAAACGACCCCCATCCGGGCACCCATAGCCGCCACGGGTCGAGCCGCGACTGCCAGCCCTCGTCGTCGGGCCACGACCGCTGCCAGCGGCTGACCAGCTCGCGTAGCTCGTCGGCGTGCATGAGACCGGAGTGGAGAACCGACATTCGCTGTACCAGGTACGCGACAGCGGCATCCTGGGTGTTTATGCTGCTCTCCGCGGCGGTGAGCACCGCGTCGGCTCGTTCGGGCTGGTTGAGCATCGAATGCGAACGCGCCAGCTCCAGCGCCGCATCGACCCCTACGCCGGCATCGACGGCCTGTTGCGCCAGCTGCGCCGCGAGCTCCGGATCGCCGCCGAGGTTGGCTGCGTGTGCGGCATCCAGAAGTTGGGTCGTGGGCACACACTCGCCCGCGTCGAGCAGCCAGCGCGCTACCCGGAGCGCAAGATTGGGCGAGAGGCGGCCCCGGGACTGTACGATCTCCGCCAGTCGCACGCGGACCAGATTCCCGCGCACCGTCCCCAGCGAGGCGCGAACCGCCTCGCCGTAGAGTGGATGCGCGAGCCGCACTTCAGCCTGGCGCCCGGAGCCTTCGATCGCGATCAGCCCGCGCGCTTCGACCCCGGCGAGCGGGCCATCCCCGACCAGAGCGACGAGCTCGGATATCTGCAGCGGCTCACCCAGAGCCAGCAGCTCGAGCGTCTCGCGCTCGCGCTCGCTGGCTCCCACCAGCCGCGCCGAGACCATATCGGCGAGTGAGCTGCTGATCGGGAGAGGTGCCCCCATCCGCCACAGCCCATTCCGCAGCTCCAGGGCGCCGCTTCCGAGCGCGCCGAGCACCAATTCGCGCACGTACAGCGGGTTACCACGGCTGGTCTCCCAGATGCAGCTGCGAAGCCCCTGCTCAACCGGGCCGCCCAGCATCGCCTCCAGCAGCCGCTCCGTATTCGCCTCGCCGAGACGGCTCAGCTCGAGTCGTGGCGCCTCGAGATCCTTCCAGAGCGACACGATCGCGTCCTCGCACGGCTCGTCACTCCGAACGGTTGCCACCACGAAGGCAGCGGCTGTGGCGGCCAGGTGCAGGACCAGAGCCGCCGAGGTGGAGTCGAGCGACTGCACGTCATCGACGGCGATCACCAACTGGCGTTCGCCCGCACGCTCGCGCATCGCCTGGGTGGCGCTGCGCAAGAGACCGAAGCGATCGTCGGAGCACACTTCCACCGGGATCACACCGGCGAACGCCCCCAACGGTACGCTGGCGGCGCTCCGCGTTGCTTGCGCCCAGGCGGTGTGGGCACCATCGCGGTCCGCCCGTGCCAGCGCCTCACGCGCCAACCGAGACTTCCCCACCCCAGCCTCTGCCTGGACCACAACCGCTCTGGCGCCGGCCGCACAAGCGTCGGCGATCCGCGCGAGCTCCGCCTCGCGTCCGATCAACGGCCACGCAGGGGCGGGAGGACACGGTTGTTGCTGGTCCTCGCTTGCTCGCTCTGTTCCGCTTGACCCCGCCTGGATGGGCGAGATGACCACCGGGGGCGAGTGCTCTCGCGCGTTCAACTCCAACATCGCACTGCCTGCTGATCAGAAGATCGGCCGTCCCGCTCCCCGCGACAGGGTTGGCGACGGGTAGCGGGATGGGCGACGTCAGCCTGCGACTCCGACGGCCGCGGCCGCCTCGGGCGCCAGCGTCTCGCGCAGGCGAGCCTCTGTCTCGTCGTCCAATGACGTCTGGATCACCTCGCCGCCATAGCGCTGGACGTGAGGCAGCACCTTGTCGGGCGTCACCTTCCGCACGAGCAGGATCAGTGCCGCGCCGCCTGGTGTGAGACTCCGGCCGAGCTTCTTCATGAACTTGTCCTCGATTCCGACATCGGTCAGCGCACCGGCGGCGCCACCGGCCGCGGCGCCGATCGCCATGCCGATCAGGGGAGCGAGGAACAGCAGACCGATCAGGCCGCCCCACAGCAGGCCACCTGCCGCGCCCGTGGCGGCGGGTTGGTGGGCCTGATGCAGCTTGACTTTGCCCTCCTCGTCGCGGGTGACCACCACCGCATCCTCGAGCTCGATGACGCGCTGCGTTGTCAGGTCGGTCAGCGTCTCTCGCACCGTCTCTGCGGTGTACTGGTCGGGATAGGCGATAGCGATCAGATCGCTCATTGGCATTCCTTTCGTCGTCGTTTGCCGCGCGTCACTCGCGCCTGTACAAGATCACTCCGCGCCCTGTCGATGTCGTCAGTAGGTGACTACTGAACCGCGGCCTGAACGACTACTGACCGTCGCGCGCGAATCGGAGGAACGGGAGCATGAGCGTCGTTGTGACACCGATCGCCAGGGCCTGAACGGTGAGTGGAAACACGAGCGGTAGCGTCTCGGAGTCCGCCGCGCCGGCGGTCAGCGAGGTCGCGATCCCGACCGCGAGTCCCAGCATCGTGACACCCACCAGGGCGCGCTCCTCGGGACCCGATCGATCGACCAGCAATCGGGCCTCGATGGCGAGCGCGACGAGCAGGATGGCGACGATGTGCGCCGCCTCGGCAAAGAACGTATGGCCGATCGGCGGGCCGTAGGCGCCGCAGACGTGCTGCGGTGCGCGTGCCACGCAGGTGAGCGACGCGAAGAACGTGGCGGCGTAGGCGACTGCGATCGAGACGAGCAGCGGAGCGACGAACGTGAACAGGGGCGGTGCCGTTCGCGCGCGCTTGTCCAGCCCGAACCACCGTCCGAACCAGCCGGTCCGGCTGGGGCCGTGGCTCAGGCGGACCCACATGACGGTCGTGATCAGCACCAGGTAGGCGACCCTCAGGGCCGCGGTGGCGATGATGTATGCGCCGGTGTACTGGGTCAGCCCGAGGTAGACCGCCGCCAGCATGGCGTCCAGCGCCACGGTGATGGCGCCGTAGACGAAGGCCGGCCGTACCAGCCGACCGCTGGCTAGCAGGACCCAGATCACCGAGAAGTCGAACAGACTCCACGCGCCGTAGACGACGAGCGTGGGCAGCCTCGGGTTACCGCCGTACAGCGCGTCGATCAGGATGTCGTCCCAGGGAAACACGAGCAGGACGAGCGCGCTGAGCAGGAGATTGCGCGGCGGCGCCTGCCAGCCCGAGATCCGGGCCAGCAGGCGACGCCACCGCGATGACGGCGGAGTCGAGATCACTGCGACGTCGGCAGTCATCCGGTTGCGGTGACCGGACACCCGCCGGAAACGGCGCCGCCCGGAGACGGGATCAGTTGCGCCGCCTGCGCAAACTGGGGAACGCCCAGCCCACTCGCGAGGTCGTACCCGGGGTCGGCGTAGCGGGCGGGAACCTTGCGGAAGAACCCGTTGTTGCCGCTGACGACGTCGTAGAACGCGCTCGGCCGGCATCGGGCCAGGTAGTAGAAGAGCCCGTCGGCCGGTCCGACCGGGGGAAGATGCTGGCGCTGGAGATCGACGCTCACCACGGCCATAGCCGCCGCGACGAGCGGAGCGGCCGCGCTCGTGCCAGCGTCAACGGTCCAGTGGCCCCCGAGCACGACCGGCCACCCCGGGAACGACGATGCGGCGGCCGACACATCCGGGACTGCGCGCCGGCTGCCCGCCAGCCCCAGCCCGGTCTGGAAGGGCGGCCGCGCCGACTTCACCGAGAACCCGCCGCCGCTGGCGCCGCCGCCGTCGGATGCCGGCGTCCATTGCAGGTCGTTCCAGACGACCTCGTCGGCACGCTGGTTGGAGGCGGTGAGGGTCAGGCGCGTCCCTCCGACCGCGGTCAGGTACGGAGACGAGGCCGGCCAGGCGACGCCGCTGTAGGGCAGCCCGTTGCAGCTCGAGCCCGAATCGCCGGCGGAGGCGTAGGAGCCCACGCCGGCCAGCCCGAGGCGGATCAGGACAGAGTCGAGCAGGTTCGCGCCCGCGCGGGTCGACGGCGTCACGTCGGGGCCGTTGCCGCGAACGTCGTTCTCGCAGATGCCATAGGAGATCGAGAAGCTCTCCGGGAGATTGCGGCTGTCGAGGACCTGCGCGGCACCCAGGAACCACATGTCCGAGCCGGACCACGCCTGGGTGAAGATGAGCGATGCGTCCGGCGCCATCCCGCGGGCGAGCGCCAGGTCCTCCTGGGGCTCGAATAGGCCGGTCGGAACGGGAAGCGTCTCGCCGTCGGTCAGCAGCGTGCGTGACTTGAGCTTCTGATAAGCGAAGCAGCGGGCGTTGTCGGCGATGTCGCGCGCCGACGGAGCCTCGGTCAGCCCGAGGATCGCGATCGAGGCGCCGGCGCCGGTCCCGAGCTGGTCGATGCCGTAGGCGTCACGAACCTGGTCGTAGCTGAAGGCGCCGGTCGCCTCTGCCTGCGCGCAGCCACCGGTCCACGTCCCGGTCCGGGCAGGACCGCCGGAAGCCGCGGGCGCGGCGAGGCCGCCGGCGGGCACTTTGTGAGCGGCCACAGCGTGGACGGCGCTCACCTTGACCTGGCGCAGATAACTCGTAACAACATCCTGCACGAGCGGGCGCAGGTCGGACGGGAGACGCAGCGGCTTGGTCGTCCCGTACGTCATCACCGGGGGGTCGTCGCCCATTCCCTGGGTGATCCGAACCTTGAAGACACGCTCGAACAAAGCCACGGAACCGGTCACGCGCGCGAACACGTCACTCGGGTCCACGCGCACCGAGAACCCGTAGCGGCGGATGTCCCGGACGAACCGCGACCGCACCGAGGCGCTCGCGCCGTAGCGCGTCGCCACCTGGCGAGGCGTGAGGAAGCGGCGATAGCTCGACGAGCCGGGCTGCTGTACGGCGAAGAACGCGCGGCGAGCCTGGGCTTCCGGCCGTCGCAAACCGAAATAGAAAGTGATCCGGGGGGATGCCGCCCGGTGGGCGGCTCTCGCCGACGGGATCGCAAGGCACGGGGTCGCGAGGACCAACCCCAGCGCTGCCGCTGCTCCCAAACCCGTCCAGCGCGCACGGCCGATTCTCCACATGTCAGCTCCTTCTCCTGCGACCTTTGCCGATTGGTGGGAGGAAGGTTGGCTTCTAGGGCCCCCGAGATCGTCAGTACTTGGCTACTGCAATCGGCCGATGGACCGACCTAAGTAGATTTCAGCAGTCAGCACCTCAGAACCGTGCGCCGGACAATTTGCCGCCGTCGCACGGCGAGCTTCTGCATCGCCCGATAGAAGGCCGCGCCGCCATGGACGACAAGGTTCGCGACGCGGCGGGTATGTAACCACTCTCTTCCGTCGCTTCCAGCGGGATTGCCAGGATCGACCCTCGGACGTCTCCCCATGGTCCGCGCCTCTCAGTAGCAGACGGACCGCGATTCAGTGCCCGGGTACTGAAGACGCGGAGGTCTATTGCCGCGAAGCTGCTCGTCATCGGTCAGAGATCCAAACAGAGGGGAGCAGACCGATGATCAACTCGAGAGGCACCGGCATCAACAACGCAGCGAAAGCGGCGACGCTGGCCAAGGCCTGCGGGCACGTTCGACACGTCGGTTGCTGTGGATGCTGCCAGCGCGCCCAGCTCTCGCGCTGGACGATGCAGCTCACCCAGGTGACCGCTCACCCTCATGCAGGACTAAACGGAGGCGGACGGGATGCTTGAGAGCACTGAGGCCGAAGTCGCCATGATCGGCGTTCGGCTCATCGACGATGCCTACCTGGCCTGGTTCTACGCCGAAAGTGAATCCGTGACGATGCTTCGCGGATGGTTCCAAGCCACGGGCGAGCGGCGAAAGGTCGCGTATCTCGCCTATCGAGCGGCGCTTGAGCGGGAAGAGGCGGCGGCGCGCGACCTGGAACGGCCGTGGCTCCTGGCTTCGACCTTCCGCGATGTCGTGGTCCAGGGGACCGAGGTCCATCCGGAGCGAAGCGCCTAGCTTGGCCGCGTGGCTACCTGTCTCGGTGCTGCTTGCTCAGAGCACCGATGCACCGCTCGGGGATCAAGCACCGACACCCGACGGAGCTTGGGACGATGCGGCCGGGCGGCGATAGAGCCATGGTCCGGGAATGCCTCTGCCAGTGTCGGCGATAGGTGAGCACGCGCGCTGTACCACGGCGAGTAGTAGTCGATCCCGTCCAGGAAGGTGACAGGCGATCACGGCGAGCTCCGCCAGGACTCTGACGCCTTCGGACCCGAGGATTGACTGCGCTCTGCGAAGTGCGGACTCAGGCATTCACCCGCTCGGCAGTGATCGTGACCTACTCATCGCGAGACCTACTGCGTGCCGTGGTGCGCAGCGACTCGGAGTACGACGATCTCCTCGGCGAGGTGGGAACCCTTTGCATTCGGCGTGCGGTCACCGTGGTCGTTTGCCGGTCCGCCTGAGTACTTAAGGTCCCTCGTGGGCGGAAGTTCAGTAGTGCACCACTGATGCTGAACCCGGTCGCCTACGAGATTCTGCACACCCATCGATCGAGAGCCCCGCTGCCGCGGGCCTCTAAGCCGGATGACCAGATGAGGTGAGACCGTGTTGCGTGTCAGTGCTGCAGTGAACAAGATCGGGCGGTTCCGCACGCTGTTCGTGACGGCTGCCATCGTGTCGGGCATGTCGATGTCATGCGTGGCGGCGGCCGCGCCGCGGCGTATCGCGGGGTCCGCGGGACGGCAACCGTGGGCGTCCCAGATCGTCAGTCCGTCGTCGTCGCACGCGGTCTTCCTGAGCCGCTCCACCCAGGTGGTAGTGCGGCTCGGGTCGGGGGTCCGGTCATTCCAGGCCTGGCTGGGTGGGCGGGCTGTCACTGGGGCGTTTCGCAGCGCCGACGGCGGAAACACTCGGGTCGCGACGCTCCGCGTCGGCTCGACGCCGGGCCTGGCCTTCGGTCGCAACATGCTGTACGTGCGCACGTCCAACGGAAGCGGACGGCGCTGGTTCATTCAGCGTTCATTCGTGCTAGCTCGTCCGGTCGGCGGGCTGCTCAGCGCGGCCACGGCGGATGCCGGCTGCGGCACCGGCGCCGAGGTTCGCGTCGATCTGGCGCGCCCGCGGCTCGCCGTGAACGTTCGCGTCGACGGCGGCCCTTCGCGGGCGATCCGGGGTGGAAGCACGCGCTCGATCAACCTGTACGCCAACAGCGGGCTTCACCCCGGTCGCAACGTGCTCACCGTCCAGGCGCTCGACGCCGTCCGCGGCACCTACCAGCAGCGCGTGCTCCGGGTCGACATGCCGTCGACCATTCCGGTGGCCGCCGCCGGGATCTCGCGGCGCGCCAGGACCGGCCGCACGATCCAGTTCAGCGCCGCCGAATCCGTCAAGACCGCTCCGGGGCAGCGCCTGGTCTACCGGTGGACGATCACCAGCCGTCCCAGCGGCTCCCGCGCGCGGCTGCAAAACGCCTCAAGCGCGCATCCGCTCCTGCGGCCGGATCGGCCGGGAAGCTACGTGGTCCGCGTCACCATCTTCGAGGTTTCCGCCGCTGCCGCCTCCGCACACGTAAGCAGTACGGGCCTGTTGTGCGCGGCCGGAAGCGAATCTGTTGCGACGACCACCGTGTCGGCCGCGCTCTCGGCCGGTCCGATCGGCGTGCCGATCGACACGATCGCCACCGCCAACGGCAGCCCGGGCGTGCAGGTGGGTAGCCCGAACACGATCGGTTCGCAGTTCTATTCCGTCCCGGACCGGTCAAAGGCCCTCCAGCTCGTCGTGCTCAACCGCAGCACGCTCGCCGAGGAGCAGAACGTCTCCTACGGCAACGACCCAGCCGGCGCCTCCGCGCTGCTGAGCGCGGTCAAGCGGCTTTCCAGCGGCGATCTGGTGATCATCACCAAGCCCGATCCGCAGGTAACGAACGCCGCGGATCCCGACCGGGGCGACGCGACCGCGGCCGCGACGATCAACCAGGCGCTGAACGCGATCGGGGTCTCGTCGGTCTCGAGCGTGGTGTCGACCGAGGTCGGCTGCCACCCGGATCAGGAGACAGAGGTCGAGGACGAGCCGTGCAGCTCATTCTCGGCCATCGGCGTGCCGGGAATCCCCCGGGGGCAAGGCAGCGACAACCCGGGTTTTGGCGCACCAACTTCGGCCACCGCG
>Ga0335078_10007027_pt1 | contig 16684 bp, 14 predicted proteins | sample Lox_Sample_32_FD_206711 | JGI IMG/M metagenome (GOLD analysis project Ga0335078, IMG submission 206711) | Soil microbial communities from Loxahatchee National Wildlife Refuge, Florida, United States - Lox_Sample_3.2 | ecosystem: Environmental > Terrestrial > Soil > Wetlands | place: USA... | reverse complement strand
TGACCAGAACCGGGATCGACCAGACAAGGAAGTTCTGCCGCCAGCTGTTGTGCACGAGCGGCAGAATGAGCGGGATGGTGAGCCCAGCGGCTAAGATTTCGCCGATCAAGAGGCCGGTCGTATAAACTGCGGTGGCAAAGCCAATGCGCTGCGGAAACCAGGTCCGCACCAAGGGCGGCAGCGACGGCTGCATGATCGAGACACCCGCCGCCATCACGATGGTCGATGCATAGAGGAAGGCGGGATCGGAAAATGCCGCGCGCGCGGCCGAGCCGAAGGCATTGAGCAAGAGGCCCACGACCAGAGCCGGCACGACGCCGAAGCGCGCGATCAGCACTGCGCCGGGCACCGCGGCAATTGCGAACAGCATCGGCGGCAGGCTGGACAGCCAGCCGATGTCGGTCTCGGTCAGATGCAGATCGGCGTGCAGGAGCGGCACGACGGGCGGCACGGCGAGCACGGTGAGGCGTAGACAGGCGCCGGAAAGCCACAGCAGCGCGAGTGCGATCACGCGCTGACGCGCCGACGGGAGATTGGTTTCTAGGGGCGGCATTACGAGCAGTTCCGGCAAAGGGCGCGGATGTTAACTCAACTTCGTCGGTGTGGTCAGGCCGTCGGCGTTGGACCGCCGGTTATGTCGGACTCTCACTCGCCGTCGGTCCTTGCCGTCGCTGCGTAGACTGCGCCGATCCCCATTAACAGCGACGTGCCGAGGAACACCGCGCGCATGCCGATATGGCCGCCGACGAAGCCGCCGAGCAGCGGGCCGGCGACCTGACCGACATATTGCGACGAGGTCGAATAACCCAATACCCGGCCGGCGATGCCGTCCGGAACGTTGTGGCGAATAATGCTGGTGATGCAGGGCAATAATCCGCCCAGAGCCAGCCCCATCAGAAAGCGCAGAGCGATGAGCTGCCAACCGGCGGTGACGAAGGCCTGCGGAATCAACAACAACGCCGAAGCCGCGAGCGCTCCGATGAGTACGCGCCAATGCCCGATGCGGTCGGCGAGCCTGCCGAGCCGCGACGCGGAGAGAATGCTGCCGAGCGCGGCCGCCGACATGACCACGCCGGAAACCATGGTCACCTGCGTGGCATTCTTTACGATCTGCTCGACATAGATGGTGATGATCGGTTCGATCGACATATTGGCGAGCATCAACAGAAGGCCCATGGCGAGCATGGCGATAACCGGCCGCTTATCGGGAATTTGCGACCAGCCGTCTCCCGTCGATTTTTTCTTTGCCGCAGCCGGCCGTTTCTCTTCCTTGATGAGGACGGTGGTGGCGATGAAGGTCAGAAAGATCACGCCGCCGGCGGCCCAGAAGGTGGCGCGGATACCGATCAGCGGCGGCAACGCGCCGCCGATCAGCGGGCCGACGAGATTGCCGGCCATGATACCCGACGACAGCATGCCAAGCGCCCATCCCGAGCGAGCCTTCGGCGTCTGGGTCGCGACCAGGATGGTGGAGCCCGAGGCGTAGCCGCCGGCGAAACCGGCGAACAGCCGCAAGCCCACCAGTTCCCACACATTGTGCGCCATGCCGATCAGCGACATGGCGACCGCCATGCCGAGGCTGGCGCGGACCAGCATCAGCTTGCGGCCATAGCGGTCGGCCAGCCGGCCCCATAGCGGCGCGACCAGCGCCGCCGCGAAGAACGTGGCGCCATAGGCGACGCCCGACCATTGCGCGATCGCCGCCGGCTCGGCAACGCCGAGCTGCTCGACATAGAGCGGCAGGAACGGCAGCAACAGCGTCATCGCGACGATGGTCGTGAACGAGCCGATGAGGCAGACCGCGAGGTTGCTGCGCCAATACCTCTCGTCGTCTTCCATTTGCCGCGTCTCTATGCGCAGGGCTTTTGGCCGAGCCGTGAAAAACGTCCCGCCACAAGCTCACTTTGCCGGCGGGACGCAACCGCCTCGCCAAGCAGCCCTGATGGGCGCTGCGGGCGCGGCTTCTTGTGGTGGAAAAATTGGAGCGGGCGAAGGGATTCGAACCCTCGACCCCAACCTTGGCAAGGTTGTGCTCTACCCCTGAGCTACACCCGCATCCGAGAAGGGTAAGATAGCCATGCCCATGGGCGATGGCCACGGCCAAGCTATGCCAAAGAGCTTACCGCTTTGCAACCGCGAGAAAACCGGGCCAAAACATCGGCCATGCCAGCCTCGCCCGATGAGCTTTTCGCCTATCTCGACAAGCTCGCCATCCCGCACCGGACCGTGACGCATCCCGCCGTATTTACGGTCGGAGAGGGGCGCGAGTTGCGTGGCGCGATCGCCGGCGGCCATACCAAGAACCTGTTCCTGCGCGACAAAAAGGGCGCGCCATACCTGGTCGTTGCGAGCGAGGATGCAGCGATCGAGCTTAAATCGCTGCACCGGCTGCTTGGCGCATCCGGGCGGTTCTCGTTCGGCTCCGCTGCGCTCATGCAGGAACTGCTCGGCGTCGAACCCGGCTCGGTCACCCCCTTCGCCGCCATCAACGACACGGCGCGCCGCGTGACGGTTGTGCTCGACGCCGCGATGATGCAGCACGCTGTGCTGAATTTTCACCCCCTGGTCAACACCGGGACGACGACGATTTCCCGCGAAGGACTGCTCAAGTTCCTCGAAGCCACCGGGCATCCACCGCGGATCGAGGCGGTCTCCGGCCCTGCCGCTTGAGAGGGCCCCGATTGCATTTTCCCCGGTTTCTTCCCATTTAGTGCGAGGAAACAGGGCATTTTCCGGCTGGGCTCGAGGCCGGACTTTGGGCAAGGATCATGTTGCAAGAAGCTGGAACGGTGACCGCGGACGCAGTCGTCAAGGAGACGACGACGCAGACTTTCGTCAAGGACGTCATCGAGGAATCGAAGCGCCAGCCGGTGCTGGTCGATTTCTGGGCGCCGTGGTGCGGCCCGTGCAAGCAACTGACCCCGATCCTTGAAAAGGCGGTCAAAGCGGCCAAGGGCAAAGTGAAGCTCGTCAAAATGAATATCGACGAGCACCCTGCTATCCCCGGCCAGATGGGCATCCAGTCGATCCCCGCCGTCATCGCTTTCGTCAACGGCCAGCCCGCCGATGGCTTTATGGGCGCCCTGCCGGAAAGCCAGGTTGTCGCTTTCCTCGAACGGCTGACCAAGGACCGTATCGGCGGCGAAGCCAAGGATCTCTTGAAAGCGGCCGATGCCGCGTTCGCCGAGGGCGACGCGGCGGCGGCGGCGGAAATGTATTCGCACCTTCTCGCCGAGGACGCTGCCAATATCCCGGCGCTCGCCGGCCTCGCTCGCTGCTATGTCGCGACCGGCGCGCTCGATCAGGCGCGGCAGACGCTTGCCATGGTGCCGGAGGCCAAACGCACCGATGCCGGCGTGGCGGCGGCGCGGGCCGCGCTCGAGCTCGCCGAGCAAGCCAAGACGCTCGGTCCTGTTGCCGAACTGGAGAAGAAGGTCGCCGCCAATCCGCTCGACCACCAGGCGCGTTTCGATCTTGCGCTGGCGCTCAACAGCAAGGGGGAGCGGCGCGCCGCGCTCGAACATTTGATCGCCATCGTCAAAAGCGACCGCAAATGGAACGACGACGGCGCGCGCAAGCAACTCGTTCAATTTTTCGATGCCTGGGGGCCGACGGACGAAGCGACCGTCGAAGGCCGCAAGAGGTTATCGTCGATTCTTTTTGCGTGAGAGCATGATCCCGAACAGCGGTCGCCCGTTTTCGGATGGCATCGTGCTTCAAAGAAGCTGATACTCGGTGCCGTCGCGAAGCGGAGTGCGACATGCCGATGAATACGACCTACAAAGGGCCGGAAGCGCTTCCCGACGTGATTCCGGTATTTCCGCTGCCGGGCGCCTTGCTGTTGCCGCGCGGACAGATGCCGCTGAACATTTTCGAGCCGCGTTACCTGGCGATGGTCGAGGACGCGATACGCTCCACGCACCGGCTCATCGGCATGATCCAACCCGATCCGGCGCATCCGGGCCCCGACCAGAACAAGCCGCATCTGTTCCGCGTCGGTTGCGTCGGCCGGATGACGCAATTCGCCGAGAGCGGCGACGGCCGCTATCTCATCCAGCTCACCGGTATTGCCCGTTTCCGCATCGAAGAGGAACTGGCGGTCGCCACGCCGTATCGGCAGTGCCGGGTCAGCTATCAGCCCTTCTTCGACGATTTCATTGCGCGCAAGGGCGAGGACGAGGTCGATCGCAAGGCGCTGTTGCGCGCGCTCACCGCCTTCCTCAAGGCCAACAATCTCAAGGCCGACTGGGAAGGCATCGAGAACGCCCCCAACGAAGCCCTGGTCAATGCACTGGCGATGATGTCGCCCTACGACGCCGCGGAAAAGCAGGCCATGCTGGAAGCGCCGGACCTCAAAACCCGCGCCGAGATTCTGGTTGCCGTCACCGAGATCGAGCTTGCCAAGAGCAACACCTCGGGCGAAACCCCGCTGCAGTAGAGACTTCGATCTGCTTGGAGCACGAATATGATGTCTGCCCCCGACCGGCCCGCTGACGGCGTCGATCCCAAGCTTTTGGAGATCCTGGTCTGTCCGCTGACCAAGACGCCGCTGGAATACGATGCCGAGAGGCAGGAGCTGATCTCGCGCGCCGCCAAGCTCGCTTATCCCATTCGCGACGGCATCCCGATCATGCTGCCGGAGGAGGCCCGCCGGATCGATTGACTTCTTCCTCTCCCCGCGTGCGGGGAGAGGGTTGGGGTGAGGGGGCCTCTCCGCTTGGCTGAGAGTGTCGGCCGAAAATCTAGCAGACCCTCTACTAGGCTCAGAGTTGCGGAGAGGCCCCCTCACCCTCGCTCGCTCCGCTCGCTCGACCTCTCCCCGCACGCGGGGAGAGGTGATATTGCAGAGCATGAAGGGGAGGCTGGAGCATGATCAAGATCTGGGGCCGCAACACTTCGTCGAACGTCCAGAAAGTAATGTGGGCGGTCGGCGAGATCGGTCTGCCGCACGAGCGTATCGATGTTGGCGGTGCATTCGGCAAAAATCGCGAGCCGGCCTACCTGGCAATGAATCCAAACGGTCTGGTGCCGACGCTCGAGGAGGAGGACGGCTTCCTGTTGTGGGAGTCCAACTCAATCGTTCGCTATCTGGCGGCCAAGTATAAATCGACCATCCTCGAACCGGCCGATCTCAAGACACGCGCGCTTGCCCAAAAATGGATGGACTGGCAGCTCTCGGTCTGCGGCCCCGCGATCACGCCGGTATTCTGGGGGCTGATCCGCACGCCGCCGGAAAAGCGCGATCATGCGGCCATCGAGGCCGGCAAGAAGAACACGACGGCGGCGATGCAGATGATGGACGCGCAGCTCGCCAAGACCGCTTATCTCGCCGGCGATGGCTTTTCGTATGGCGATATTCCGGTCGGCATCATGGCCTATCGTTACCGGCAGCTCGTGCCGGATCGGCCGCCACTGCCGAATTTCGAGCGCTGGTATGCGGCGCTTTCCGAACGCAAGGCCTTCAAGGACCAGGTCGCGGCCGTGCCGTTGTCGTAAATCTCGTTCCGGCTGGTCCCCGCCCCCGATCTAGGTCGGGGGTGAACTCCAGCGGGGAGTCAGTTGCTTATTATCGGCGACTGGATTCCGGCTTACGCTTACGCGGGAATAAGCGGCGGTACGCTACTCCGCCGCGGCGCGCGTTCCCGCCGATTGTGCCGACACGATGTAATCCATCGCCGCCTGGACGCCGCCTTTCTTGTATGGAATGCCGGCGAGTGCCAGCGCCATCTCGGTTACCGCCAGGACGCCCATCATCCAGCCGTCGTTGACGTCGCCGAGGTGCCCGATGCGGAAGTACTTCTTGGCATAGGGACCGAAGCTCGCGCCGTAGGAAATGTTGAAGGCGTCGAGCGCCAGCGCGCGGAACGCATCGGCGTCGTGACCGTCCGGCAACAGCACCGCGGTAATGGTCGGCGAATAATATTTCGGCTCGCGGCAGAGGATTTCGAGGCCCCAGGCGCGTACCGCACGCCGCGTGGCCTCGGCGAGGCGATGATGCCGTGCGAACACGTTGTCGAGGCCTTCCTCGTGCAGCATGTCGATCGACACTGCGAGGCCCTGCAGCATCTGCGTTGCCGGCGTATACGGAAAAAAGCCGATCTTGTTCATCGTCAGCATGTCGTCCCACGCCCAGAACGACTTCGGCATTGTCGCGGTCTTCGCCGCGTCGAGCGCCTTGTCGCTTATCGCGTTGAACGACATTCCCGGCGGCAGCATCAGGCCCTTCTGCGCGCCGCCGACGGTAACGTCGACGCCCCACTCGTCGTGCCGGTAGTCCGTCGAAGCCAACGAAGAGATGGTATCGACCATCAGCAAAGCCGGATGGCCGGTTGCGTCGATGGCTTTGCGAATCGGTTCGATCGGCGACAGGCAGCCGGTTGCGGTCTCATTGTGCAGCACGCAGACCGCCTTGATCTCATGCCCCTTGTCGTTGCGCAGATGGTCTTCGATCTTTGCCGCATCGGCGCCGGTGCGCCAATCGCCCGGAATGAACTCAGGCTTTAAGCCCAGCTTCTGCGCCATGGTCTTCCATTGCGTGGCGAATTGCCCGGTCTCGACCATCAGCACACGATCGCCGGGCGACAGCGTATTGACCAGCGCGGCTTCCCAGGCGCCGGTGCCGGTTGCGGTGTAGATGATGACCGGATTAGAGGTCTTGAAAATGGTCTTGATGCCGTCGAGGCAACGCTTAGCGAGCTTGGCGAATTCCGGGCCACGATGGTCGATAATCGGCGTGTCCATCGCCCGCAGCACGCGGTCGGGCAGCGGCGTCGGCCCTGGGATTTGCAGGAAGTGACGCCCGGCGGCGCGCGAAGCATTCTGCGGCATTTTCGGCACTCCTTCGGACGAAATAGTTTGCCCCGGCGGCGCGGGTCCGAGAGCGCGCGGCTTGTGGGGTTGAATAGCGAATGCGACATTCGGGTCAAGTGTAATTGACGTAAACCATACGCGATTGTTATCGCAACGCTTTTAGGCGTGAGGAGAGGACCGTGGCAGCGCGGCTCGTGCCGGGGCTTGAACGCCGCCTGAAGGCGGAAAACGTGGGCGGCGTGCGTTTCGATGCGTTTTCGCGTGGGCGCTATTCCACCGATGCATCGCATTATCAGATCATGCCGCTCGGCGTGGTGACGCCGCGCTCGATTGAGCAAGCCAATCGCACGATCGAGATTTGCCGCACCGAGGGCGTGCCGGTGACGGCGCGCGGCGGCGGCACCTCGCAGGCCGGCCAGACGATCAACGAATCCGTCATCGTCGACTGCTCGCCGCATCTCAACGACATCGTCGAACTCGACGTCGCCAACCGGCGCTGCGTCGTCGAGCCCGGCATCGTGCTCGACGAACTCAATCGTAGGCTCAAACAGTCCGGCTTGTGGTTTCCGGTCGATATCTCGACCGCTTCGCGGGCCACCATCGGCGGCATGGTCGGCAACAATTCCTGTGGCGCCCGCTCGCTGCGCTACGGCAATACCAGGGAGAACGTGCTCTCGATCGACGCTGTCCTCGCCGACGGCACACATGCGCATTTCGGCCGGATCGGCGAGCCCCGAGTGAACGTGCCGCAAGCGCTGGTGCGTGATCTCCTCGCCATCGCCGCGCGCGAAGCCGGCGAGATCGAGCGGCGCTTCCCGAAGGTGCAGCGCCGCGTCGGCGGCTATAATCTCGATGCGCTCGTCCCGGGCCGCAACGACATCAACCTCGCGCATCTTCTCGTCGGCTCGGAGGGCACGCTCGCCTTCTCGACCAGGATCGAGCTGAAGCTTTCGCCGCTGCTTGGCCGCCGCGCGGTCGGCGCCTGTCATTTCGGCAGCTTCCACGAGGCGATGCTGGCGGCGCAGCATATCGTCACGCTTGGGCCGATTGCCGTGGAACTGATCGACCGCACCATGCTCGGCCTGGCCAAAGACATCGCGATGTACAGGCCGACCGTCGATGCGTTCCTGCGCGGCGATCCGGAAGCGATCCTGTTCGTCGAATTCGCCGAGGACGACGAGGAGAATTTGCGGCGGTTGAAGCGGCTCGGCGCGCTTCTTGGCGATCTCGGCATCGCCTGGGACAAGAGCGGCGCCAAGTGGGGCGGCGTGGTCGAGGTGCTCGATCCGAAATTGCAGGCCGGCATCACCGAAGTGCGCACCGCGGGGCTCAACATTATGATGTCGATGAAGGAGGAGGGCAAACCGATCTCCTTCGTCGAGGACTGCGCCGTGCCGCTCGAGCATCTGCCCGACTACACCGCGCGGCTGACGGAAGTCTTCGAGAAGAACGGCACGCGCGGCACCTGGTACGCGCACGCCGCGGTCGGCTGCCTGCATGTGCGGCCGGTGCTCAATCTGCGGCTCGACAAAGACGTGCGGGCGATGCGCGCCATTGCCGAGGAAGCCTTCGCCATGGTGCGCGCGTATAAAGGCTCGCATTCCGGCGAGCACGGCGACGGCATCGTGCGCTCGGAATTTCACGAATTCATGTTCGGCCGCGAGCTGGTCCACGCTTTCGAAGAGGTCAAGGACCACTTCGATCCGCAAGGCGTTTACAATCCCGGCAAGATCGTGCGCGCGCCGAAATTCGATGACCGTAGCAATTTCCGTTACGGCCCGGATTATCACGCCGACGCGATGACGACTGCGCTCGACTGGTCGGCCTATCCTGGCGCGGGCGGCGGCTTTCAGGGCGCGGTCGAGATGTGCAACAACAACGGCGCCTGCCGCGCGCTCGCCGGCGGCGTCATGTGTCCGAGCTATCGCGTCACGCGCGACGAGCGCGACGTGACGCGCGGCCGTGCTAATACGCTGCGGCTTGCCATCACCGGCCAGCTTGGGCCCGATGCATTCACGTCCGACGAAATGGCCGAGACGCTGAAACTCTGCGTCTCCTGCAAGGCCTGCCGCCGCGAATGTCCGACCGGCGTCGACATGGCGCGGATGAAGATCGAGGTCTTGCGGGCGCGGGCGGAAAAGTTCGGGCTGTCGCTGCACGACCGGCTGGTGGGCTATCTGCCGCGCTATGCGCCCTATGCAGCGCGGCTGCACTGGCTCGTCAATCTGCGCGACGTCGTTCCCGGCGCCGGAAAATTGTCCGAAGCGATCGCCGGCTTCAGCGCGCGGCGCAGTCTGCCGAAATGGCGGGCGGATTATTACAAAGACGTGGATGCCCGGCATAGAACCCGGCATGACGGCAAAGAAATCGTTCTCTTCGCCGATACCTTCAATCGCTATTTCGAGCGCGAAAATATCGACGCAGCGCTCGCGGTGCTGTCTGCGGCGGGCTATCGCGTCACTGTCGCGACGCCGAATGACGGCGGCCGCCCCTTGTGCTGCGGCCGCACGTTTCTCTCCATCGGCGACGTCGATCAAGCGCGGACGGAAGCGGAGCGCACACTCGCCGCGCTCGCGCCTTATGTCGAGCGCGGTGTGCCGATCATCGGGCTGGAGCCGAGCTGCCTGTTCAGTTTCCGCGATGAAATTCCGGCGCTGGCGAAGAGCAATGCAGCGCGGCGCGTCGCCGATGATGCGCTGCTGTTCGAGGAATTCCTGGCGCGCGAAGCGGCCGCCGGAAAACTCGATTTGAAGCTCGCGCCGACAAAAAAGCGCGCCCTCTTGCATGGCCACTGTCATCAAAAGTCCTTCGACACGATGTCCGCAGTTGAGGCAACGCTGAAACTTGTTCCCGATCTCGTAGTCGAAACAATCGAGTCAAGCTGCTGCGGCATGGCCGGCGCCTTCGGCTTTCATGCCGACACCATCGAGGTCTCGCGCGCCATGGGCGAGCTGTCGCTGCTGCCGGCCGTGCGCAAGGCGCTGGCCGACACGCTCATCGTCGCCGACGGCACGTCGTGTCGGCATCAAATCCACGACGGTGCTGGGCGTGAGGCGGTTCATGTCGCGCGGGTGCTGGCGTCGGCATTGCCGCCGGATTGACGGCTAGCGTTCCTGCTCCAGCGCGCTTTCGTGCCAGCGGCGCAGCGCCAGGTAATTGATCGCCGATAAGAGATAAAAGATCACGATGCCGGCGACGGAGAGCAGCAGCAACGCCGCGAACATGCGCGGGATGTTCAGCCGATAGCCGGATTCGGCGATACGGTAAGCGAGACCAGAGCCGGCGCCGGCGGAACCTGCGGCGATCTCGGCGACCACGGCGCCGATCAGCGACAGGCCGCCGGCGATGCGCAAGCCGCCGAGAATGTACGGCAGCGCCGCCGGCAGTTTCAGGTTCCACAGAATTTGGCCGCGCGTGGCGCCGTAGAGTGCGAACAGGTCGGCGAGATTGCGGTCGACCGAATGCAGGCCGAGCGTGGTGTTGGCCAGGACCGGGAAGAAAGCGACGATCCACGCGCAGGCCAGCACGGCGAGCGGCTGCGGCAGATAGATCAAGAGCAGCGGTGCGATGGCGACGATCGGCGTCACCTGCAGGATCACCGCATAGGGATATAGCGAATATTCGACCAGCCGCGATTGATTGAACAGAACGGCCAAGCCGACGCCGCCGATCGCCGCCAGCAGAAAGCCTTCGAAGGTGGTTGCGAGCGTGACGAGGAGCGACTGGAACAGCAAAGCCCAATCGGAGACGAGGGTGCGGACGATCAGCCAAGGATCAGGCAAGACGTAGGGCGGAATGTGCCCGATCCGCACCACTGCTTCCCAGAGCGAAAGCCCGAGCGCGAGCACGACGATGGGAAGCGCAATGCGCAAGGCGCGGTCGCGATTCATGCCTCGCCTCCGGTAGCCATGGCCTGCGCCAGTGCCTCCGAGGTACGGCGGCAGAGCGCGGCATATTCGGCGGAGGTGCGAAAATTCTGATCGCGAGGATACGGCGCGTCGATTTTGAGCTCGGTGAAGACGCGGCCCGGCCGCGCCGCCATGACCACGATGCGGCTCGACAGATAGACCGACTCGAACACCGAATGAGTGACGAAGACGACGGTGGTGGACAGCGCCTGCCACACTTGCAGGAGATCGTTGTTGAGCTTGAAGCGCGTGATCTCATCGAGTGCAGCGAACGGCTCGTCCATCAACAGCAGCGCCGGCTGGGTGACCAGCGCGCGGGCGATGGAGACGCGCATGAGCATGCCGCCCGACAATTCGCGCGGATAGGCGCGGCCGAAGTCTTTCAGCCCGACCCGTCCGAGCGCCGCCACGATGCGGCCGCGCGCCTGGTCGATCGCCACGCCCTTGAGCTTGAGCGGCAGCAGCACGTTGTTGAACACATTCGTCCACGGCATCAGCGTCGGCTCCTGGAACACGAAGCCGATCCGGCTGTCCCGCTCCATCGGCGTTTGCATCGACGGCCATTCGACCGCGCCGGCGGTGGGCTCGCTTAAGCCCGCGATGATACGGAGCGCCGTCGACTTGCCGCATCCGGACGGACCGAGCAGCGACACGAATTCGCCGGAGCGCACGTCGAGATTGAAGCCCTTCAGCGCCAGCGTGCCGGAGGCAAAGCGCTTGTCGACGCCGCGCAGCTCGACAAGTGAGGCGGTTCCGGTCATTGCGCCTTCGTCCGCAGATCAAGCCCGACCCTCTTGTCGACGAATTGCAGCGTATAGGCCTTGCGGTAATCGACGTTGGACTTGACGACGCCGGCACGCACCATCTCGTCGAAGAAGCTTTTCATGCGCGCGTCGGTCATGGCGCCGATGCCGAGCGTCAAGGCATCGCCGGAATCGACGATGCCGTACTTCTTCATCGCTTCGACCGAATAGGCCAACAGATCGTCGGTCATTTCCGGGTTCTGTTGTTTGATCAGCGCGTTCGCGGCACTGTTGTCGCCGTACAGATAGTTGTACCAGCCGATGGTGGAAGCATCGATGAAGCGCTGCACCAGGTCGGGCTTCTTGTCGACCAGATCGCGGCGCGTTTCGATCAGCGTCGAATAGCCAGCCAGGCCTTGATCGGCGAGCAAAAACACTTTCGGCGTGAAATGCGCAGCCTTCTCGATAGCGAACGGCTCCGAGGTCACGTAGCCCTGCGTCGCGCTCTTTTTGTTCACCAAAAACGGCTGTGGATTGAAGGTATAGGGCTTCACCTGCGAGTCTTTGAAGCCGTAAGTGGCTTTGAGCCATTGGTAATAGGTCGCCACGCCTTCCGGCGAAATGAACAGCGTCAGGTTTTTCAGATCCTGCAGTTTTTCGATGCCCTGATCGGGATGCGCGATCAGCACCTGCGGGTCCTTCTGGAAATAAGCAGCGATTTCGACGGTCGGAACATTCTGGGTGACGGCGTCAAAACCTTGCAGATTGTTGGCGGACAGGAAGAAGTCGATCTTGCCGACCGGCAACAGGATGCGGTTGTTCGCGTTCGGTCCGCCCTGCCGGATGGTGACGTCGAGGCCGTATTTGCGGTAGGTGCCGTCGGCCAGCGCCTGGTAGAAGCCGCCGTGCTCGGCCTCCGCCACCCAGTTGGTGCCGAAGCTGACCTTGTCGAGCGCCTGCGCCGAGGCTGGCCCGGCCGCCGCGGTCGTTGCGACGGCGATGGCCGTCAATCCGGCGCGAAACATCGTGGTCCACGGCATCGGTTGCTCCTTGCGATGACGCACGCGACAATAGAGCATGACCCCGAAAAGTGGATACCGGTTTTCGGAAAAGATCATGCCCAAAGAACGCTGCGCGGACAGAATTTGCGAGTGAGCCGGACAATGCCGCCCTTGACGCTGCCCAGACGCGACTGGATGGAGATGACCTGGGCGGACATCGCGGGCGCCGACACCGGGCGCTGGATTGCGGTGCTGCCGCTCGCCGCGGTCGAGCAGCACGGCCCGCATCTGCCGCTCGGCGTCGACACCTTCATCGCCGAGGCCTATCTGGCGCGCGTGCGCGGTCTGTTGCCCGATGAGGTGCCGGTGACGTTCCTGCCGGTGCAGCGCGTTGGCGTCTCCACCGAGCATCTGGCTTTTCCCGGCACGCTGACCGTGTCGGCAACGACCGCGATCACGGCCTGGACCGAGCTCGGCGAGAGCTTGGCGCGCGCCGGCCTGCGCAAGCTCGTGCTCGTCACCAGCCACGGCGGCAATGTCGCGGCGATGGAAACGGTGGCGCGCGAGCTGCGCACGCGGCTTGGCATGCTCGCGGTCACCGTCGGCTGGCATCGCTTCGGCTATCCCGATGGGACATTTTCCGGCGAGGAGAAGAAGCACGGCATCCACGGCGGCGACATCGAGACCTCGCTGATGCTGGCGGCGAAACCGGACACCGTGCGCATGGACCAGGCGCCGCAAGCGACGCCGGAAACCGTGGCGATGGCGGCCGAGTTCAAATGGCTCGGCGCCTATCGGCCGGCCGGCTTTGCCTGGATGACGCAGGATCTGCATCCGTCCGGCGCGGTCGGCGACGCCACGCTGGCGACCGCGGGGAAGGGCGACGCGGCGTTGGCGCACGGCGCGCAAGCCTTTGTCGCACTGTTGCGCGAGATCGACCGTTTCGACCTGGCGCGGCTTCGCGACGGGCCGCTCGACCGCACGTAACGGCTTTCTTCGATTCAATTGTCAAATAGCGCACGGCAAATCGTTCTCGCGGCGCGGCTGCGTCCGAGGCTTGCCAAAGCCACTGTCAAGATTCCCCCAACGCAAGCGGGGAAGTGCAGCGCCGGGAGGCACCAAAGTCGTGGGCCGCGCCACGCGGGCGAATGTTGCCACTCGCTCGCGCTTCGGGCGCGGCGCGCGCCACAGGACGATCCGCTTGCGCGAACCGCCTGCTTCGGGCGCGCTGCGCCTCCCGGCGCTCCACCGCGGTCTCTCGCTTAAGGCGGGCCGGCCCGCCTCGGCTTAAAAACCGCTCTCGCTCCATCCGTCCGCTTATCTCCGCGGCGGCGTCCTTTCGAGCGAGATTTGATTCGTCGCATCGGTAACGGAACAGGCGACAATTGTCAATGACAATGAGACAGCGGCTTTATCGCGAGGAACGGGTGGGTGAAGTGCCGATACGCGGCTAAACTGCTAGTTTCCGCCCCGAATCGGAATATGCCGCGACGATCCGCGAGGAACTGTTGGAGATCTGGCACCATGTTCGCGCCCTGGTCGGCGCCTATCGGCCGCAATGGCGCTTTTGCGTGCGCATGACGGCGTCGGGGCTCGCGGCCTTCGCCGTCGCGCGCATGCTGCAGGTTCCGTTGCAGGGCTTGTGGGTCATCATCACCGCCATCGTGGTGACGCAGATGAGTGCCGGCGGCTCGCTGCGGGCGACGCTCGAATACATCGTCGGCACCGTCGGCGGCGCGGTCTACGCCGCCATCATCGGCGCGCTCATTCCGCACGGCACGCCGTTGTCGGAGGCGGGCATCCTGGCACTTGCCATCGCGCCCTTGGCGCTGCTCGCCGCCTTCAATCCGAACTTCCGCGTCGCGCCGTTTTCAGCCGTGCTGGTGATCCTGATCGCCGGACAGTTCGGCGAAGGCCCGGTGCAGGCATCCATCACGCGCTCGTCGGAAGTGGCGCTGGGCGGCGTGATCGCGGTGCTCGTCTCGCTCTTGGTGTTTCCCGAACGCGCCCATCATATGCGGCTCAAAGTGGCGGTACGCTTGCTCCGCCAATTGGCCGACGCGCTGCCGACGCTGTTGAGCGGGTTTACGCAAGGGCTGGACCCAGCCGAAAACAGCCGCATCCAGAACGACATCGGCGCGGCGGTCTCCGGCTTCCAGGCGATCACCACCGAGGCCGAGCACGAGCTGATGATCACGTTTGCCGCGCAGCCAGACCCCGGCCCGCTGTCGCGCACCATGCTGCGGCTGCGCCACGATCTCGTGATCATCGGCCGCGCCGGAATAAAGCCGCTGCCGGATGTGCTGCGCGGACGCCTCGGTCCGCCGCTCACCCGCGTCGGCGCGGCGGCGCGCGACTTTCTCAATGACGGCGCGGCGGCGCTCAACGAACGGCGCGGGCCGCCGCCGCTCGATGGTTTCGAAGCGGCGCTCGCCGCCTATATCGCGGAGGTCGAGGCGGTGCGCAGCGAAGGCCTGACGCTGCCCTTGACCAGCAACGAAGTCGAGCCGGTCTTTGCTCTCGGCTTCGCGCTCGAGCAGCTGCGCCAGAACTTCACCGATCTGCGCCGTTGCGTGCAGGATTACGCGCGGCGGCCGCGGCGGTCGAGGAAGGCGTGAATTCGCGGGGACTAACCCCGCAGCGTCGTGAGATCGACCGGTGCGTTGAAGAGCGTTGTAATTAATTTCAGCGCTGCGGCAGCACGCGCGTCGCTCCAGCCGCCGTGCCTGGCGTTGAGCAAAAACTTGTCCTCGATGTCTTTACGGCTCAGCGGCTCCTGCGCGCCGCCGCGCATATAGGGCTGGCGCTCTTCGACCGCCGAGCCGTCGCGCAGCGTGGCGCGGATGTGGCCGGTGAAATTTTTTGGATAGGGATTTCTCGGATCGATCGCGTAGCGGACCTTGGCGGCGAGCGCGAGCACCGCCGGATCGCGCACCGCGGCGTCGGTGAAATCGCTCAAGCCGACATTGCCGCGCACGAAGCCAGCGGCGATGCAATAAGGCGTCGAGAATTTGCCGGAATAGCCGTTGGCGGGATGCTGCTTCGCCGCCAGCGGCTCCCACAGCCGGTGCACCGTGCCTTCGCCGACCTCGCAGACCATCTCGACAACGTCGTCGGCCTTAATGCGCGCGGCGAGCCGCCGCGCGCAGTCGATGTACGGATGCGTCATGGTTCCGCATGGATAGGGCTTGAACGCCAGCGTCTCGGTGACCCAGCGCGCGCCGAAATCGCCGATCAGCGCGTCGTAGTCGCCCGCAGTGGTGCGCGCGAAGCCGTGAAAAAATCCATGCACGCCTTCGAACACGGTGCGCGGCCCGGAAAATCCGGCGCGGCCGAGCAGCGCCGCGCGCATGCCCGATTGCCCCGCCCAGCCGGCGTGCAGCCGCTTGGTCCAGGCGCCCTCGGCGAGATATTCGATGATGCCCGAGGCGAAAGAACCGACGGTGCCGAGTGCGTCGATCATCTGCCGCGACGTGAGCTGCAGCGCGGCGCCGACGCCGGCCGCGGCGCCCACGGCGCCGAACACTGCGGTGGGATGGAAACCGGCCTTGTGAGTGAGCGTCGGCGCGACAAGCGACAATCGGCACATCGTCTCGACCCCGACGGCGATGCCGAGCAGCGCCGCGCGGCCGTCGCGTTTGTGCCGCTCGCACGCCGCCAGCACCGCCGGCACGATCACCGCGCCGGCATGCACCGGCCCGCCCTCGAAGGTGTCGTCGAAATCCTCGCCGTGGATCGCGGTGCCGTTGACCAGCGCGGCTGCTGCCGCGCTCAGCGTCCGCGCATGGCCGATCGCGGTGCACGGGCCATCGTCGTCGCACGCTTCAAGAGCCGCTTTGACGTAGTCCTCGTTGCGCGCGGTCACGGCGAGCCCGACGACGTCGATCAACAGCGCTTCGCATTTATCGCGCACCGCTTGTGGCAGGCGCGCCGCATCGAGCGCGCAAATCTTTTGCGCCAGTGTTTCGGCGACGGCGGTTTTGGGGAGGTCGTTCGAGGCCAACGCTGTCTCCTACTGACGCTTCCCGGACGCGGCGCAGCGCGCTGCATGTCGCCAGAAATCACTGTCCCGTCAAGTGCCTACCAGATCATAAGAAAATGCCCGAAAACCTTTTTGCCGGCCGTAGAGACTAAATGGGGCCAGCCGGCCCGCCGCCGGCCCCGCTGGCGTTGATTGAAGGGGGCTTCCATGCACCGCGTCATTGCCATTTTTGCCGTTGCC
>Ga0335078_10007026_pt1 | contig 16686 bp, 26 predicted proteins | sample Lox_Sample_32_FD_206711 | JGI IMG/M metagenome (GOLD analysis project Ga0335078, IMG submission 206711) | Soil microbial communities from Loxahatchee National Wildlife Refuge, Florida, United States - Lox_Sample_3.2 | ecosystem: Environmental > Terrestrial > Soil > Wetlands | place: USA... | reverse complement strand
GAGAAGCACGGCCGCTACTCAACTGGCCGGCTGACGTGCTCAATCTGCGAAGCGGAGAACGGGTCCGAAGTATGAAACAGATAGCCGCATGGATTGCCAACGATGGCACCGAGTTCCACTCACAGCAGCAGTGCATCGACTACGAGCACCTGTGCGTCGAAGTCGAATCGATCATGGATGCTCTGCCCAAGGTGGAGATACGCGGAGAGGGCTACTTTCAGCACAATCCTGGCGTGGTCTTGAATGCTCAACGGCAGATTGTGGAAATATTCGAGCGCGTGCGTCCTGGATTGAAGGATTACCACACGGAGTGGGCGCGTAACGCCACGGTGCCAGCCGGCATGACGCTGATCGGGCGCTATATCGATGACGCTGGTCCTGGGCCGATCAGGAAAGCGTGGTGGCGATTCCAGAAGATGGATCGCAAGTTCAGGGAATACGAGCAGCCCTACTATGCAATCATGGCCGACAAGGGCTTACCAGCGGAGAGCGAGAAATGACCTACTGCCCCCATCACCCCATCCCTTGGCAGCTCACGCCCGCAGGCGTGGGCGCCCTATTGACATCTGCCGCTCCCTCGCTATGCTGCAAGGGCCAAGCCGCGCTGGGTGCGCGCGAAGAGGGGTACCGGACCCTCAGCACCCAACGACCTCACGACAATAGACAGGGAGACCATCGATGACCGCACGCCCCAACGGCGCGTCTGCGCGCCGCATTTATCTCGTCAAGCTCCAGCTCACCGAGTCCGGCGAAGTCCAGACGCACCTCGTCCGCGCTTCGCACCGCGCCCACGCCATCAGCGCCGTGGTCGACAAGCTCACGCACGCGCGCGTGGCCTCCCAGGAGGACCTGGTCAAGCACCGCGACCTGTCGGTCGTCGACGCCTAGACCGCACTCGGGGAGACTGCCATGCCGCGCACCCGCGCCGAGGCCATCTCGCGCCTCAATCTGCATCTGCCCCTGCGCCTGCGGCGCAGACTGGACCAGCATCTGTGGGATGAGCGCGAGCGCTGCGTCCCCCGCGGCGCTTACCAGCGCCTGCTGACGCAGCTGCTGACCATCTATCTCAACGCCGGCTCGCACAAATGAGCCGCCCCACGCCCGCGCAGCTCAAAGAGTGGCGCGCCGCCTGCCTCGACGGCACGGTGAGCGACGCCCAGTACCGCGAGATCATCGCCGCGGTGCGCGAGGACCGCTACGCCTCGCGCCCGGTGCCCAAGGCTCCGAAGAAGCCGCGCAAGCGCAAGGCCGACGCCGTGGCCCCCGAATCACTCATCGATGCCCCAGTGCAGGAGGCCGCCAGTGGCTGAGCGTTACTTTCCCCCCGTTCTCGATAACAGCATCGTCACCTCGTACAAGCGCTGTCCGACGCTCTTCAAGCTGCAGTACCTGGAGAGCTGGGCGAGCAAATTCCCCTCGCCTCACCTGCACGCCGGTGGCGCTTTCGCCCACGCGCTCGAAGAGACGCGGCGGATGTTCTACGTCCAGGGCTGGGACGCGCCCGCCTCCATTGCCTATGGCTGCACGGCCATGGAGAACTTCTGGGGCGACTACCGCCCGCCCGACTACGTCGCCAAGACGCTTGATCGCATGCTCGCGGCCTTCGACTTCTACTGGGCCAACTACCCGCTCTCGCATGAGGAGTGCCCCCCGACGCGGCTGCCGTCGGGCAAGTACGCCATTGAGTTCAGCTTCGCCCAGCCGCTGCCGATCCCCCATCCGATCTCCGGCGACCCGCTCATCTACTGCGGCCGCATGGACATGATCGCCGACGCTTACGGCGGCCGCTTCATTGTCGATGAGAAGACAACGAGCAGCCTGGGCCCCACCTGGAGCAAGCAGTGGGACCTGCGCTCGCAGTTCACCGGCTACGCGTGGGGCGCCCGCGAGAACGGCTTGACCGTGCAGGGCACGATTGTGCGCGGGGTCGCCATCCTCAAGACCAAGTTCGACACCCAGCAGGCCGTCGTCTACTCGCCCGAGTGGCAGATCGAGCGCTGGTACAGCGAGCTACTCACCTACATCCAGCGGATGATCGCTGACTTCGAGCGCGACAACTTCCTGCACAACCTGGGCGACACCTGCGCCGACTTCGGTGGCTGTCAGTTCCGCGAAGCCTGTGCGGTCCAAGATCCCACGAGCCAGCTTGAGACGGGCTTCGCCCGCCGTCGCTGGAACCCCATCACTCGCCAAACGACGGAGATCCTATGACCGACCTCGTAATCGCATCCGCAGAGCCGCCCCCGCTGCCCTCGCTCCTGAGCGGCGTCAACGTGCTGCTCGAAGGCCCGACCGGCACCGGCAAGACCTATAGCATTGGGACCCTCGCTGACACGGGCGTCGAGACCTTCGTCCTCTTCACCGAGAACGGCCTGGAGACCCTCATGGGCTACTACGCCGATCGAGGCAAGCCCGTCCCTACCAACGTCCACTGGCATCAGCTCCCGCGCAGCGGGGTCGACTTCAAGGTCCTCGCTGACAGCGCTAACAAAATCAACACCTACTCGACCGACGCGCTCTATAAAATGCAGGACAACGACCGTGCCAAGCACAATCAATTTGTCGCCTTGCTGCAGGCGCTTGCTGACTTTCCCGACGACCGTACTGGGGCTCGCTTCGGTCCTGTTGATCGCTGGGGTCCTGATCGTTGTGTCGTTCTCGATAGCCTCACTGGTATCAATCCAATTGCTATGTCGCTCGTGGTGGGCGGGAAGCCCGTCAAGTCGCAAGCCGAGTGGGGCATCGCCCAGGACCAAATAGAGAAGCTCATCCGCCAACTGACGGACGGGTGCAAGTGCCACTTCGTCCTGACGGCGCACGTCGAGCGCGAGCTGGATGCGCTCGGCCAATCGAAAATAACGGTCAGCACACTCGGCCAGAAGCTGGCCCCCAAGCTCCCGCCGCTCTTCAGCGACGTCATCCTCGCTGTCAAGAACGGCCCGGGTAAGTACAGCTGGTCGACGTCCGCCGCCGGAGTCGACCTCAAGTGCCGCAACCTCCCCGACAGCGAGAACATCCCCCCGACCTTCGCGCAGATCCTGGAGAAGTGGCGCAGCCGCGGCGGGCGCCTCACCGCACAAGTTAAGCGTTAATCATCAACCATCATTGATAGGAGACCATCCGTGACCGACCCTAGCCTCTTCGACCCGCAATCCTTCCTCGACGCGACGACCACTGAGGCCGCAACGCGGCGGCCCCCGCTCCCAGCGGGACTGGAATTGCCCGGCACCATCACCGACATCGCCGCGCGCCGCTGGACCAGCCAGAAGGACCCCAACAACCCGCGCTCCGGTATCGCCTTCGATGTGAAGGTACAGGTGCAGACGCCCCCCGATCTCGTCGCCAACCAAGGCTACCCGCCCAATGTCACCTACAACGACAGCGTGATGCTCGACCTCACTGACGGCGGCTCAATCGACTACGCCCCGGGCCGCAACGGCCGCCTTCGGCTTTATCGTGAGGCGACGGGCACCAACGATCCGGGCCGCGAGTTCACGCCGCGCATGCTCGTCGGCAAGAGCGTGAAGGTGAAGATCGCCCACCGCCCTGGCACCGGCCAGTTCAGCGGTGAGCTGTTCGACGAGATCGGCACCATCAGCAAGCCCTAAAGGCAGCGGCGCCCGATAGCGCTTTATGCTCAGGGGGCCGCGCATCCTGGGGCTGTCGCAACCAACGCGGACCTGACAAGGGAGGCAACGAATGACCATCGAAGGCATGCGCTCGATCGATCCTGCGGATCTGTGGGACATCACCACCCTCACCGACTTGAAGTGCGGCGAGATCCTCATCTACACGCCTGTCGCTCCGAGCGGCGACATCGACGCGGGGCGCACCACGCAGTTCAAGGGCCGCACCACCCTCGCCGGGCCGGCGGGCCAATTTCCCATCACCTTCGACCTGCCCGGGCCCACGGTCGTTGAGGCGCTCGCCGGCTGGGGCGAGGCCTGCATCGCCGCTTGCGCCGCCTTCGAGAAGGAGCTGGAGCAGAAGATGCTGCAGGCGCGCATCCTGCAGGGCGCCCAACAACGCCCGCCTGCGGGCGGAGGCCGCAAGCAATGAAGCGCCCGGCGCCCAAGCCCGCCACCCAGACCGACACGCTGCGGGCGATGATCGAGCTGCGCATGCAGGACGGCCACCATGTGGGGCTGCGCGAGCTGTCGATGCTACGGCACCTGCAGGCGTGGGTGGCGCAGGTCGATGCGCGCCTCGCGATGCTTGAGGAGCGCAAGCGTGGCGGTTGAGGTTCACGGCTCGGGCCCCCTGCCGGCCCGCATCATGATCGTGGGGGAGGCGCCCGGTGCGGACGAGGAGCGGCTTGGCCGTCCGTTCGTGGGCGTCTCCGGCCACGAGCTGGACCGCATGCTCGGCGAAGCGGGCATCTCGCGCAGCGAGTGCTACGTGACCAACGTCTGCCGCATCCGCCCGCCCGGCAACGACATCTCCCACTACTTCGCTCAGTCGAAGAAGGCAGTCGCCAATGAGCCCGAGCGCTACGTTCAGCATCGTGACAAGTGGGTTGAGCCTTGCATTATCAGTGGCATCGCTCATCTTGAGCGTGAAATCGCTCAAGCGCAGCCGGCGATCATCATCGCTTTGGGCAACACCGCACTCTGGGCCCTCACTGGCCGGTGGGGTATCAACAAGTGGCGGGGTTCACTCCTCACTACCGACGCCAATCCCTCTCGGCGCGTGGTCCCCACCCTCCACCCAGCCGCCATCCTCCGAGAGTGGAAGCAGCGGGCCATCTGCGTAGCTGACCTCAAGCGCGCCGCTCAGTATCGCGACGGCACTCCCTACCCCGTCCCCACCTATCACTTCCTCGTGAGGCCCACCTATGGCGAAGCTCTACACACTCTCGATCAACTTTATGTTCGAGCTTGCCACCGAGAACCCCTTACCCTTGCCTTCGACCTCGAGACTCGAGCGGGACATATCGCATGCGCTGGCATCGCTTGGGGAGTCGATCGGGCAATCTGTATCCCGTTCATGTGCGTTGAGCGGGATCGAGGTTACTGGGGTGAGGCTGAGGAAGCGGCCATCGTTCGGCAGCTGCATCGACTGCTTTCTCACCCCAACGTCGAAGTGGTAGGGCAGAACCTGCTCTACGACGCCCAGTACACCTGGAAGTGGTGGCATTTCGTGCCGCGCATCGTCCAGGACACGATGATCAGCCAGCATAGCTGCTTCAGCGATCTGCCCAAGTCGCTGGCCTTCCTCGCCAGCATGTACGCCCGCTACTACGTCTATTGGAAGGACGAGGGCAAGCAATGGGCAGCGAACCAGGATGAAGCTGAGCTGTGGCGCTACAACTGCCTCGACTGCACCTACACCTACGAGGTCGCGCTGGAGCTGCGCCGCGTCGTCGCCAAGCTGGGCCTTGCTGAGGTGGAGGCTGCGCAGCAGCGCCTCTTCTGGCCCGTGCTGGAGGCGATGAAGCAGGGCGTGCTCGTCGACGTTGCCCGGCGTGAGGAATTCGACGCCGCGCTGCAGGCTGAGGTCGTGCGCCTCAATCAGTGGCTGCACTTCGTCCTGGGCCACCCCCTCAACAGCCGCAGCAACCCGCAGATGAAGGCTCTCTTCTATCACGATCTGCGCCAAGTGCCCGTGTTCAATCGAGCGAGTGGCGCCGCCACGCTCAACGACGAGGCGCTGCAGAAGATCGCTCAGCGCGAGCCGCTGCTGCGCCCGTTGGTGAATGCCATCGCCGACACGCGCACCTTGGGCATCTACCTCTCAACCTTCATCCGTGCGCCCCTCGACGACGATGGCCGCATGCGTTGCTCCTTCAACATCGGAGGCTCAGCCAGTGGAACCAGTGCACCCAAGACATACCGCCTCTCATCTAGCGAGAACGCGTTCGGGGGAGGCTGCAACCTTCAGACTATCCCTTCCGACAAGAGCAAGTCCGTCGGAAAAGCTCGCGCACGTGGAGGAGCTGCTGGAGTGGCTGGCGCGGCTCGACTTCCAAACCTGCGGCAAATGTTCGTACCAGATCCGGGTCATACGTGGCTTGACGGGGACCTGGATCGAGCTGACCTCGCGGTCGTCGTAGCGGAGGCCCAAGATGAGCAGCTTCGCATCGCCATGGACCTGGGTGCTGATATCCATCTGCTTAACGCTTACATGCTGGTGGGGGCTGAGCCGCCACCGCTCGAGGAGCTGGTGGAGGGACACCCACGCTACGCGGATCACCGAGTGCCTCGCCGCTACGAGCGCGAGTTCGCGAAGGTCTTCTGCCACGCCACCAACTACGGCGGCGGGGCCCGCACCGTTGCCGCCGCCGTTGGACGCACTATCGCGGAGGTGGAACGAGCACAGACGCAGTGGTTCGCCGCTCATCCTGGAATCCGCCGATGGCACGCGCGTGTGGCTGATCAAATCCGTCGCTTCCGATTCGTGGAGAACCGCTTCGGGTATCGCTGGTACATCTTCGATCGAGTGGATAGCATCCTGGGAGAGGCCCTCGCCTGGATCCCCCAATCGACCGTCAGCATCGTCATAAATCGCATCTGGCAGGCCCTCCACGACCATGCACCGCAGGTGCAGGTCTTGCTTCAAGTCCACGATTCCCTCAGCATGCAAGCTCCAACACACCTCGTCCCCTCCCTGCTACCCGGCATCCGCGCCCTCGCCCGTATCACCATCCCCTACGACCCGCCCCTCACCATCCCCTTCAATATCAAAACATCGACGGTGAGCTGGGGGGACTGTGGTGGGCACACGTAACTGCACCGATTGGCTCAACGCTTATCTCGAATACGCCAGCTATAGCGAGACGCCTAAGCGCATCCACTTCTGGGCTGGTGTTGTTGCGATCGCAGGCGCCCTGCGCCGCCACGTCTGGATCGATGAAGGCTACTACCGCTGGTACCCCAACTGCTACGTGATCATCGTCGGGCCGCCGGGCGTCGTGAACAAATCCACCACCGCCTCGATCGCCATGAGGCTGCTGCGCCAGGTGCCAGGTGTTAAATTCGGCCCCGACGTCGTAACGTGGCAGGCCCTCACGCAGCGCTTCGCCGAGTCGCGCGAAGAATTCTTCCTCGCCGACGGCATCACCTCAGTCTCGCAGTGCGCCCTCACACTGGAGGCAGGCGAGCTGGGCAACCTCCTCGATCCCGACGATGCCCGCGGCGTCGATCTCTATGTGCGACTGTGGGAGAGCAAGGAGGGCGCCTTCGAGAAGATCACCAAGATGGCGGGCACCGACACCATTGTGAACGAGTGCGTGAATATCATCGGCTGCACGACCCCCGCTTGGATCGCGGGCAACTTCCCCGAGTACGTCATCGGCGGCGGCTTCATGAGCCGCTGCGTCTTCGTCTACGGCGACAAGAAGGAGAAGCTGGTCGCCTACCCCCACCGCGATATCCCTGTCGGGCACGCTGAGCGCGCCACCGCCCTGATCGAGGACCTGATCCACATCGCAGAGACCTTGCGCGGTCAGTACCAACTCACCCCCGAGGCCGAAGAGTGGGGCGTTCAGTGGTACGAGCGCTGGCATGAGCGCCTGCGCAAGGCCCCACCTGATGAGCGCCTCGCCAACTACAACGCCCGCAAACAGACGCACCTGCACAAGCTGGCGATGGTGCTCGCCGCCTCCCAGCGCGACGAACTCCTCATCACCCTCGATGACCTCAAGACCGCCGATAGCATGCTCGCCTCGATTGAGCCTGACATGCACCGGGTGTTCGAGCACATCGGCCGCTCAGCTAAGAGCATCTGGGCAGAGCGCTTCATCAACCACGTCTGTAACTTCGGGCCCATGCCCATTGAGGGCGCCTACAGCCACGTACACAGCTTCTTCACCAGCCGCCGCGACTTCGATGACATGATGATGGGGGCGATGCGCGCCGGTAAGATCAAGCTCCTGAACACCCCAGCTGGTCAGCTGCTGATGCGGCCTGAGGTGCCCGCCGTGCCCTTGCAGTCCGCCAGCGATGCCGCTTGAATGCGCTCCACATGCGCCCAGGCGGCCATCACCAGCCGGTCGCACTGCTCAGGGGTGAGCAAATCGAGCAGGGAGGCTTGACTGCGTTCGTCCCCGTGGCGCCTAGGAGGCAAGGGGCGGGGCGCCGGCCGACCCATGGAGCAGCAACTGCTTGACGAGGTAGGGTCCCCACGCCGCAAGCAACGGCGGGCTGAAGAACTCCGAGTGCCCGCTCACCACCGGCATCCCACCCGTGCCGCCGCAGTTGTGGTTGGTGATGGCGGGGTCGCTGCCGGTGTAGCCCGCATGCCCCATCTCGCCCCACACCGCATCGACGAGGCCGAGCTGCTCGCCGAGCTTCGCCGCCTCCGTGACGGTGTCGCCTTGGTTGTAGTAGACATCGATCCACTTGACCTGCGGCGGCCGCACGATCGCCTGCACGAGCGCTGCGTTGATGAACACCGCCCCCACGGCCGGGCAGCCCAATCGCATCAACTGGTAGGCGATCGCACACCCGTTGCTGTGGCAGATGAAGAGATCGCCGGGGTCGATGTAAGGCATCAGGCAGCCGACGATGACGGGGTTGATGCGCTTGGTCTCGAGGCCGAGGATGTAGCCGTAATCGGGATCGGCGACCGTCAGGCCCGCGGCCGCAAGCAGCGGCTTCAATTCCGCCACCGGGCCGGGGCCCGCCGTATGAATCCCGTGGATCAGGTGGACGCGCATCAAGTCAGATGAAGCGAGCCACCCTCCACCAGATTCAGCAGCCACAGCAGCAGGTGGATCATGACGACTTGGCCGCTGCCGGTGTCGCTGCCCCGCTGGAGGCAGGGGTGTTCGCAGCGACCGCCGCAGCGAGCGCCGAGGCTGAGGTGCTCAGCTGCTGCACGAGCGCCGGGAGCGCTGCATCGTCGCTATTGGAGAGGGCCGCCTGTAGCTGGGCCGCAATACCTTGGATGAGCGTCACCGCCGATCCCTCGACCGACGTATTCTGCGCCACCTGCGTCATGAGGGCTTGAAGGTTCGCCGAGATTTGAGTAGACATGCCTGTTAGCTCCTTGAGTATTAGGTCAACCTTGGACTCGATCCGTTTGAGACGTCCGAACATCAGGGCAGCTTGGCGCTCAGCGCGTCCAGCTTCGCGTTGATATCCTGCTGCACGACGCCCTGCTCAGCGGCCAGGACGCCGGGCTCCAGCAGCACCACCTGATTGACGAAGATCGCCACTGCGGGACCGGCCCGCAGGCCGATCTGCGCCGGGTCGCCGGTCAGGATCGTGTTCACACACGTCTTCAAGTCGGCGATCGCTTGCTTGAGGTAGGGAGAGGCGGCCACTAGGGCGGGACTGGGTGCGCTGCTCATAAGCTGACTCCATTGGGTGCCGGCGGGGCCGGCGGGATTATAGGGGCTGAACCGTTACCGTTTGTAGAGGCGACCGTGGGTTTATCGTCGCCGCTTGAGCGCTGGCGCTGGAACCAGAATCCCATCACGAACACCGTGATGGGGGTGAGGTCCTCAAGCACCTCCTTCGGGACCTTGCCGAAGCCCACCAGCAGCACCACGCCCATGTAGCCGGTCAGCCAGAAGTAGGTGATGCCGACCTGCGCATTCGCAACGGTCCAGTGCCACATCGACTGCGCGAGGCCCTTCATGGGGCGGCCCTCACCGAGGGCCCGTCAGCTGCGTAGGCGGCAGGGTTGTAGATCCGCTCGCAGTTGCGCAGTCGCCTCTCGTAGATCTGCAGCGCCTCGCGCTGCGCCTGCAGCTGCGCGGCCATCGACTGCACCTGGCCGTAGAGCAGCAGCCCCCCAGTGACGCCTCCGGCGCACAGCAACCCCAGCACGGTGCTTGCAATGCCCTGGATGGTTCCGTTGCTTGTCTCATGTGCCATTGTGCCCCTCCGCGCGCTTACTGCTGCCAGACGCCCGATCGCATCATGAAGGCCTCGCGCTTGGCGCGTGCGGGGGTCTGATCGGCCCAGCGGCTGGCGAGCATCTGCGCCGCAGCCCCCGTGTAGTCGCCCGCCGCCAGGGCCGCCTTGAATTCTGTCCACTCCGCTAGCCCTCCTAGCTGATAGCACATCGACACCAGCACCGCTTGGCGCACATCGTTGCACGCTGCGTAGCCATCCAGGTTCGCCGCCGCATCGACTGCGACGTTGAGCTTGTACGCGTCCAGTGAGGCGAGGATCTCCGCCGGCAGCCCCGCCCCCGCCACTTTCGCATCGATGCACACCCCGCGGCCGATGTGAGCCACGCCCGCCACCAAGTACATGGTGGGGCTCGATGGCCCTTCCTCTTCAGCAACCAGCTGCGCGGCGAGGTCGCTCATTGGATCGCGTAGACGAACTGCCAGCCGGGGTTGAAGCCCTTGAGGCCGGAGGCCGTGAAGCCGTAGTTGTACGCGAGCACCGAGCCCACGACGTTGGCCAGCCGGAAGGTAATCGTGCCGCCGCTGAGATAGCCGACCCCCGCGCACTGTGCCACGCCGTTGTTGATCAGCAGGCACTGCGCGTATTGAGAGTTGACGGGCTGCAGTGCCGCCGGTATCCCTGTGAGGGTCAGGTTGGTGTCGCCCGAGGTCCCGAAGAAGCCGAAGGCAGCGTTGTACAGGATGACGATGTTGCCGGTGCGCACGTAGTTCAGTGGCCCCGAGACCGCCGTCGGCAGGTTCACCGTCGCGGTGAAGGTCCCAGAGGTCGAGGTGATGGTCGAGCCGCCCCAGCTCGCCGCCGAGCCATTCGTGACCAGCGCGTTGCCCGCTTGGCCGGTCTGTGAGGGCAGGAGCGCCGTCAGCGCCGCCGCCGCACTCGTCGCCCCCGTCCCGCCGTTAGCAACGGGCAGCGTCCCCGTCACCCCTGAGCCGAGGTTGATAAGAGGGAGCGAGCTGATGTCGGAGGCGGCGATCTGCCGTAGCGACAGCGCCCCCGCTCCACTTGAGGGCGTGGCGAGGAACAGGTTGGCGGGCTGTCCCGCGGTGTAGGTGATGTTGCTGGTCTGCACCCCGCCGCTCACGCTGCTCGCTACCGAGAAGCCCGGTGGCACAGTCAAGCTGACCGAAGTGAGGCCGTTGATCTGCGTGGCCGCGTAGGCGCTGATCTGTGTGAGCGTGAGGCCGACGGTCTGGCCGCCCTGCACGAAGGGCCCCACTTCCACACCGGTGGGCGTGGTACCTGCGGGCAGTTGGCTGATCTTGGTCATAGGCGCCTCACAGATCCAGGGTGAACCACAGCCACGGCAGCGTCATGTTGCCCATCGCCACCGACTGCACCGTCACGGTCACGAGCAGCGTGGCCGTCGCCCCGTTGGGCAGCGTCACCACGACCTGCGCGATCGCTGGGGGCACGGTCGGGTTGACGGTCTGGAAGGTGGTCGAGCTGAGCGTGGGCGAGTTGATGGTGATGTTCGCCCCGTTGTTGGTGGGGAAGCCCACGCCCTGCGGGAAGCTCCACACGTACTGCGGATCGGGGCTGGGCTCCACATCGGTGCCGATGCCCACCCAGGGCGGGGCCTCCGGCTCTAGCCACGCCGGCATCAGCACGCTCGCCGGTGGGCTCAGGAAGATGATCGACTCGGTGCTGAGCACGCTGCCGTTCTCCAGCTGCAGCTGCGCCCCCAGCTCTGTGTCGAGGTCGGTCGACAGCCCCGAGTTGACCATCACCACGCTGGTGGGCGTGACGGTCGCCGGGAGCGATGGGCTCAGCGAGGTAAACACCTGCGTGAGCGGCAGCGCATACGGCACCGTCATAATGTCGGTGGCGCTCGTCACGAAGTCCTGGGGCTGGCGGGGCTCGTTGTGCTCGGGGCACCTCATGAAGCCCTGCCAGTTGCGCTCCATCTCATCGAACTTGCGCTTCCTGCCGCACATCGAGCAGGTGACATTCCAGCTGCCGGCCTTCCAGTAGTCGGCCCGTCCGGGGGTGCCGCCTTGCAGGCCCATCAGAAGATCCTCACGATGCGGTGGGTGCCGGGGTAGATCTCGCGGCACACGTACATCCGCTCGTTGCTCTCACAGAAGCGCCAGATCGCCACCGCGTAGCGATGGCGCTCCTCCGAGCGGATGTTGAGCCAGTCGCCCACCTCCATGTCCTCGAAGCCGAAGAGGCGGGCCTTGCGTCCTGGCCGGTTAGCGAGGACGGCGTTCATCAGTATCGCATCCCCTCGGCGTAGCCGAGCCGCTGCAGCTGCGGTAGGTCCTCGCGCAGTCGCTCCCCGATGTCATCGCGCACGATAATGTCAGAGGGCCAGCTGACGCTCTCCACCACCGCATACGCGGCAGCGGAGGCGTCGCTGACCGTCTTTCCCCGCGCTGTGGCGACCGCAACGTAATTGCCGGCAGTGACCAGTCCTCGCTTGCTGCCTCCCTCAAGTTTAGGATGCTCGCCCCGCTTGACGTGCTCCCAATACAGATGCGCATCATCCGCGTAGCGGATGGGAAAGTCGGCCCAGGTGCCAAGCGGGTCGCCGCCTCGGGGGAAATCGCCGTGCGCGAGCACGACCCCAACCACCACGTCAGGCGTGACAATAAACTTGTCCTCACCGTGCACGAGCGCGGCCATAAACTCGACCGGATCGCCGTGCAGCGCCTCAAGGCGCAACGCGAAGTCGGGCCATCCCCACCGGGCGGTGAACTCCAACGGGAGCGGCGTCCCGCCGGCACCGACGATGCAGTTGACGCTGATGTCGCCGATGTAGTTGATCTCATGCAGGTAGGGCGTGAGCGGCGCTAGCACCCGCTCGAACAGCAGGCTCGATGTGACGTGGCGGATGACCGTGCCCATCTCCCCGGTGTTGGGGCCGTAGTCGCTGGGCATCAGTCGCTTGTGCTCGAAGCTCTCCTCCAGCGCCTCGCACCACCCGTGCGGACCAAACATCCCACTAATGCCGATCTCCACCCCCTCGACCTTCTCCTGCAGCATCAGCTGGCCCTTGAACAGGCCCTGCTTCTCCCACCGCCGCAGCGTGAAGAGGGCGTCCTCGGGCGAATCGGCGACGAAGGTCATGGCGCTGTTGCTATCACCGCCCCACGGCTTCGCCACCACCGCTCGCTTCTGCGCGCTGATGTGTGCGATGGCCTCGCTGATGCTGTCGACCACGACGTAGGGAATGGTCTCCACTTCGTAGCGATCCAGCACCTCCTGGCCCTTCTGGCGGTCAAGCTCCAGCTCCGCCCCCCGGGCGTTGGCGCCCAGAATGGGCAGGCCTTTACCAAAATACGGAGCGAACAGCTCTGTGTACCTGTTATTGCCATTGATAATCACTAGGTCGGCCCACTCGATGGACTCCTCCCAGTCGGCAATGCGTGTGACTAGCCCCTCTCCATACGGCAGCGCAAGCCCCGTGCCTTTATGGGGTGGCTGCCAGAAACGCAGGTCGTGGCCCAGACGCTTAGCACGCATCGCAAAGCCGACACCCAGGCCTTCCCCTTCTACGTCAATCCACAGCGCCTTCAACAGTGCCTCCACGTCTTCCTGCACACTGCCATGCTCGTCTACCCTCCCTTGTCGAAGGCGCCCTCAAGGTGTATAAGGCGCCTATGGTCGAACTCGGATACGACGTCTTCTTCGGCGGCATCGCATGTGTAGCGGTACTCCTAGTGGCGGTGCTGTGTGTTGCCCTGTGGCCGCTGCTGCTGGCGATCCTCGCGCTGGCGCTGATCGGCCTTGTGTCCCCGGCCGCGATGTACGCCATGGCACTTGCGGCGCTCATCTGCTGGCCTATCGTCGCGCTCATTCGTCGTCCTGATCGCCGCCGCGCTGGAAGGCTTCAGTGGCAGCGCCGCCGCCTGCGCCCGCAAGCGGGCCGACCACGTCCTTGACACCCTTGCGGCGGATACCCTCCGCCGCTTTCTGCATCTCACGCTGCCCCGGAGCCTTGCCCGCAGCGAACTGCTTGGGCGGAGAGCGCCGCCGGATCGCTTCCAGCGCCTGTTTGGGCGTGAAGATGCCTTCCTTCGCCACATCGCGAATCGCCGCTCGACTTACCACCTCAAGCTTCGCGTACGCTTGATCGAGCTTGCGTAGATCGCCTGCCACAGGTCCCGCCACCCGCTGCACCATCGTGCGCAAGTGACCCTGCACCTGCTTGAGCGCATTGGCGTAGACGCGCTGCTCGGGGGTGCCGCGCGCGTACAGGTTGATCTCGTTGCGCAGGTCCTCGGCAATCTTCTGCACCTCGCTGCCGGCGGTCTTGCCGCTCGCCGCGAAGCGCCCGATCACCTTCTGGTCGATGAAGCTCTTGAGCTGATCCTTCATCGCCATCTGGCCTTTGTCGGCCATCTGCTTGAGGTTGGTCAGCTCCTCGCGCAGCGAGCCCCGATAGGGCTGCCCCCGTAGCGCCACTGCATTCTTGCCTCGGGCGCCCGCATCGAGATCACCCACCAACTTCCCATACAGTTCGTCGTAGCGCGCGCCAAGGGCCTTCTGAACATGGGCGATCGCATCCTGCCCCGCCTTCATGCCCTTGGGCAGCTCAACCGCTTTCGCTTGACTCAGAATGCTCTTGAGGTGGCTGAGGTTCCAACGCTCGTTCGCGCTGGTCTGGATTGCCCGCGTCGCCCACCCGAGCACCTTGTGGGTCGGTAGCTCACGCGCGGCCGCCTCTAGCCCACGCCCCACCACAGGCAGCTTCGTGAGCAGCTTGCCCGCCCAGCAGCCCCGTCGCAAGTCCCGTCCCCAGCTCCGTGCCCTGCCCCGCAGTGGTCTGCGGGGGCTTGACCATCTTGCTGAGCCAGTCGCTGGAGGTCTCCAGGGGCGTGCGCGTCTCGGGGCCGCCCAGCAGTCGGTCGAGCCAGTAGAGCGGGGTGACAGTCAGTGCCGCAAGATCCATCCCCGCCCCAACGACGCCACGCACCGCGCCGCGCGCCACATCAGCGGTGGCGCTAGGCGGCTTGGCCGCTGGTCCCTTGGGAGCCGCCTTGGCGACGGGCACGAAGTCCGAGCCGATTGCCTGTCGGCCCCCGCCTCCAATGGGCGTCGCAGGCTGCGAGGGAGGCGGCTGCAGCGGCACAAAGTCGGAGGGGGTGAAAGCGGTGTCGGCCATCACTGCTGCCCGGCGAGCGTGTAGCCGTTCGCCTGATAGTCCTTGACGCGCTTCTTCGGGACGTAGCCCTCAGTGCCGTCGGGCGCCTTCATCACCACGCTGTCGCCCAGGCCCATCCGCCGCGCCACCCCGCCGAGGGTCTCGGCATCCGAGACCTTGCCGTACTTCATCTCCAGCAGATCGCGTACCGTGAAGGGCACCGCTTCCTTCATCTTCGTGCGCAGGTCGGTGAGGAACTGCTTCTCCTGCTTGGGCACGGCGGGGTTGTTCAGCAGGGTCTCGAGGCCCGCATCGGCGATCTGCGCCGCTTGTGCGAGCTGCGTGAGGCGGGTATAGACGGGGGCGCCGGGCTGCGGGGCGAGCTGCTTACCGATCTGCTCAGACAGCCCCGCGATGCCGTAGGCACTACCCGCCGCCTCGATCGTGCCGGCATTGCGAGCCAGTCCCGTCGTGACGATGTTCATCAGCTGATCGCCCAGCGGGGTGAACTTGCGCGTCAGCATCGACTTGGTGAGGTCGGTGATGCCGCCCTCAGTGGGCATCCCCGCAACCAGTCCCACGGTGGCGCCCGCAGGCATCTTGGAGATGTTCTCCAGGTCGCGCACCATCTCGTTGGAGGCGTTGATGATGCGCTGGTACTGCGCCTGCTGCACGCCCTTACCGGCTGCGGCCTGCTGCCGCAGCTCCACGAGCTTGTCGAAGTAATCCTCGTTGCTGAGGCCCGGGAACTGATCCATCAGCGACCGAGCTTCCATGATGCGCTCGGGCAGCGTCCCGGTGAGCACGCCCGATGCGCCCAGGAAGGAAGCGAGCTTGGTGGGCGTGGTCTTCGGAGCCTCGCCCCCCGCTTTCTTGAGCGCCGTGGCCTGCTTATCGTCCTCGCCCAGCTCCATCTTCAGCAGCTTGTCCTCGTAGGCTTGGTGGGTCGCGTAGGCGTTGTCGGCCTTGGTCTTGGCGACAGTGGCCTTGAGGTCATCGCGCTGCTTCTGCGTCGTGAGCACCTCGTACATGTGCTGCCGGAGGGCACCGTTGTTGGCGTCGAGCATCCCCGGGTTGTCGAGCAGCGTGCGCACGGTCTTGGAGATTTCGGGGTTCTTCATCAGCTCCGGAGCCTGCACTGTCAGGTAGCTCGCCAGCTCCTGCGCGCTGGCCCCGCTCACCAGCATGTCAGCGGTCGTCGCCCGCTCAGTCGCGTAGAGGTTGGCCTGCTTCTCAGCGGCATCGGCGGTCCGGCCGGCGTACTCAGCTGACTTCTGGTAGGCGTCCATCGCGTCGTGGCCGAGGCCGTGCTCGACCAGATAGTCGGCCTGCTGCTTGAGGATGTCGGAGGGGGTCAGCGCTCCCTTCGAGGGGTCGCGCTGCTCATCAGCGAGGATGCGCGAGAACTCCGCATCGGCGTCCATGCGCTGCTTCTGCAGCTTCGCATCGAGCTGCGCCTTCTGCGCCGTCGCTTGCATGTCGGCGATGCGCGCCGGCTCCTCGGCCTGCAGGAAGCTCATCTGCTGCGAGCGCTGCTGCATGAGCTGTTGGTTCTGCTGGAACTGCTGCCCGCCCAGCATCGCATTCATGAACTCGGCACCGACGCTCATCGCTATTGCCCCGGCGTGTTAATGGTGTAGCCGCCCGGCGTGCTCATCGTGGCGGGGTTGCCGCCCCCTGAGACCAGCCAGTTGATGTCCTGCGGCGTGTAGCCATAGCCGCCTCCGCCGCCCTGAT
>Ga0335078_10007025_pt1 | contig 16686 bp, 17 predicted proteins | sample Lox_Sample_32_FD_206711 | JGI IMG/M metagenome (GOLD analysis project Ga0335078, IMG submission 206711) | Soil microbial communities from Loxahatchee National Wildlife Refuge, Florida, United States - Lox_Sample_3.2 | ecosystem: Environmental > Terrestrial > Soil > Wetlands | place: USA... | reverse complement strand
ACCGAAAAAGTGAATTACCAGCGCGCGCTCGAAGGAGAGCTGGAACGCACGTTGCAGACCTTAAGCGACGTGGAGGGTGCCCGGGTTCACATCGTGCTGCCTCGTGAGTCTTTGTTCATGGATCAGGAACGAGAAGCGAAAGCCGCGGTCATCCTAAAGACTCGGGGAGGGGCACTCTCGGAGCAGGCACAACTCGCGATTCCACAACTGGTGGCCAGCGCCGTCGATGGATTACGGCCTGAGAACGTGACCGTGGTCGATGCGGACAGTAACGCACCCTTGCTTCGTGCTCGCGGGTCGAACGGCGCCGGCACGGGTTATGACTTGGACGCGGACCTGCAGAAAGCTCTTTTGCGGACGCTGGAACCTGTGGTCGGGGCTGAGCATGTTCGCGCCAGCGTGCATGTCGAGTATGACCTGAGCACGAGTGAAAACACGGAAGAGATTTATGACCCGAAGTCCTCAGCGACGGTTAGCCAGCAGAAGTCCGACGAGAATATGGGAGGCACCGGGCCTGCGGGAGTCCCGGGGACGGCAAGTAATCTACCGGGCAGCTCACCTCCCAAGCCGGTGATTGCGAACAGCGACACCCAGTCGTCCCACTCCGAGAGCGCAAATTACGCGGTGAGCAAGAGCATTCATCACATCATGCAGCCGCCGGGGAGAGTCAGGCGCATCACGGCTGCAGTCCTCGTGGACGATGCATTGGACGCTACAGCCGGAAGCGAGAGGGCAATCCGCCGAAAACGCACACCGGAAGAGATGAAAGAAATCGAACAACTCGCGGGAGCCGCGATTGGCATCGATACGCAACGCGGTGATGTCATGGCGGTGCAAAATCTGTCATTTCAGGAATTGCCGATCGAAAAACCCGTCGCCGCCGGCAAACTGGACACCGCTCGCAAGCTAGTCCTGCAATGGATTGGACTGTTGCGCTACGCGAGCATCCTGTTGCTGTTCCTGATTGTGTATTTCCTGATCTTGCGACCGGTGAAAAAGCAGCTCGTAACCGCATTTCGCGAACTGCCCAGCCGGGTTGCACAGACTGGCAAAGAACTGAGCCGCAGCGCGGTGGCCACCGGGCTTACGACGGCCGGCGTTGAACTGGAACTGCCGCCCGGAACCGAACAAGCTCGGAGGGCAACCACATTGAAAAAGCAGTTAGCAGAGAAAATCAAGAGTGAGCCCGCCACGGCAAGCCGGCTGGTGCAGAGCTGGATCCGGGAAGACGAAAAATAATGCCGCTGCCCAATACCAACTCGTTTCCCGGGGTGCGCAAGGCGGCGGTGCTGCTGGTTCTGCTTGGGGATGAGATCGCGAGCCAGATCTATCGGCACCTTCCTGAAGAAGATCTCGAGAAGCTGACGCAGAACATCGCGGAGATGGAATACATCGATCCGCCAATGGCGTTAACCGTGCTAGATGAATACCACCGCATGACCTTGACGCAGGATTATCTGGCGCAGGGTGGAACCGACTATGCACAAAAATTGCTGATCAAGGCTTTTGGAGAAGAAGGGGCCCGGGCCCTGCTGCGGCAAGTATCGCATGCCGCGGAAATGAGTGCGGGCAAGCTGGACTCCCTGCAGAAGGCAGATCCGCAACAACTCGCCAAGTTTCTCGAGGAAGAACATCCGCAAACCATTGCTTTGATTCTCGCCCATTTGGACTCGAAGCAAGCCTCCGAACTGCTGGTCCGGCTTCCAGAATCCCTGCGCGCAGAAACCATCAAGCGAATGGCGCAACTCCGTCAATTTTCTCCAGAGATCGCCCAAAAGGTATCTCTCGCGCTGCACAAACGCCTGCAGGCGTTGGGCGAGCAGCATCGTCGAGCCTACGCTGGTTTTCAGGGAGTAGCCGATCTGCTGAACCGCATGGACCCGGTGCAGGCGAAAGTGATTCTCGAAGCCATTGAAAAAGACGATCCCAAGGTCGCGCTGGGAATTCGCAATCTCATGTTCACGTTTCAGGACCTGGTGGGCGTGCCGGAAGTGGGAATCCGGGAATGGCTGGGACAACTGGACAAGAAGACGCTCGCACTGGCGTTGCGTGGAGCTACAGAAGAACTGAAGACATACATTTTCAAGTCGATGTCATCGCGTGCGGTCGAGATGCTGAAAGAGGATATGGAGGTGCTCGGGCCGGTTCGCTCTCGGGACGTGATTAAGGCTCAGCAGGAGGCGGTCGCGGTGGCACGCAAGTTGGAGGCGGAAGGAAAGATCAGCCTCGGGGCGGAAGAAGATGAGTACGTCATGTAAGCTCGCGGCTGGTCGCCAAGAGCATCCCAAGATTCAGCCTTTTCCGTATGCGGAGCTGCACGGACCTCTTGTGCACGGAGAACTCGTCGACGGCGAGCTGTCATCGGCTACGACTGCGGCGAGCCGGGAAGCTTTGGCCATGGAAACAGGACGGAAGGAGGGCGAAGCCAGGGCGAGGACTGTCTTTGACCAGCAAGTAGCCGAGATTCGCGACGGCGTACGGCGAGCGATCTCCGATTTTGCTTCGGAACGAGCGCATTACTATCGCCAAGTCGAAACAGAGGTCGTGCAATTGGCCTTGAGTATTGCTCGCAAGATCCTTCGCCGGGAAGCGCAGATTGATCCGCTGCTTCTGGCCGGAATGGTGCGCGTAGCGCTGGAAAGGATCGAGAGCGGAACCCGGATTGTGGTCCGGGTAAACCCTCATCAGGTATCCGAATGCCGTGCCTACTTTGCTCAGCACCTGGAGGAGCAGGCAATCCCGGAGGTCGCGGAAGATCCGAACCTCGCCAAAGATCATTGCGTACTGCAAACCGAGCTGGGCACGACCGAATTGGGCCCGGAGGTCCAGCTGAAGGAAATCGAACAAGGATTGATGGACTTGCTCGAAGAGCGTCCCAGGTGAACCCGTGATGGAAGCTTCCCTGCTATCCCCATTTTTCAAGCAGCTCGAGAGTTCGTCGGGCATGAGATGGAGTGGTCAGGTGAATCAGGTGGTCGGGCAGTTGGTGGAATCGAATGGGCCATTCTGCTCCGTGGGAGAGTTGTGCGAGGTCGTGAATTCGGAGGGTCGGGTTTTTCCCGGAGAGATCGTTGGATTTCGTGGCGCGACGGTGCTTTCTATGCCGTTAGCGAGACCGAGCGGCATCCGTTATGGAGACCGTGTGGTTACTTGGGGCATGCGTCCAAGCCTGCGGGTGGGAGACGACCTATTAGGGCGCGTGATCGATGGGATGGGAATTCCGATGGATTCACTTGGTCCTTACCGCGGACGCGAACCACAAGTTCTCGATGTGGCCGCCCCCTTGCCGCTCGAACGAAGCACCATTCGGGAAGCAATTGGTTGCGGGATTCGCGCGATCGATGGCTTTCTGACTTGCGGCCGGGGGCAGAGGGTTGGAATTTTTGGCGGCAGTGGTGTCGGGAAAAGTACGCTGCTTGGCATGATGGCACGCAATACCAACGCCGACCTTACAGTGTTGGCGCTCATTGGGGAGCGGGGTCGCGAAGTACGCCAGTTTCTCGAAGATGCCCTCGGCGAGGCAGGACGGAAACGCTCGGTCGTGGTGGTATCGACCTCCGATCAGTCCCCATTGCTCCGCATTCGTGCCGGACTGGTGGCCACTTCGGTTAGTGAATATTTCTGCAGCCGGGGGAAAAATGTTTTGCTGGTCCTCGATTCTCTTACAAGGCTGGCGATGGCGCAGCGCGAAATCGGACTTGCCGCGGGCGAGCCTCCGACAGCCAAAGGGTACACACCATCGGTCTTTACACTGTTAGCGCGGCTGATTGAACGGGCCGGAAAATTCAACGGCGGCAGCATCACCGCGTTTTACACCGTCTTGATGGAAGGAGACGACCAACAAGACCCGCTGGTTGACGGGGCGAGAGCGTTGCTCGATGGTCACGTGATGCTGGACCGCAAACTGGCGGCGCAAAACCACTATCCGCCGATCGCTGTATTGGACAGCATTAGTCGGTTAATGCCTATGGTTTGCTCTGAGAAACATTTGCAGCAAGCTAATCTGTTAAGGCGCATGCTGGCGGCTTACGCCGCTTCCGAGGATCTGATTCGCATTGGCGCGTATGAGAAAGGCGCCGATCCCGCTCTCGACGATGCCTTGCGAATTTTGCCGCAAGTCAATCGCTTCCTGGAACAGGGACCTGCCGAAACGGTAATGCTCCATGACACGATTGAAAAGTTACTAGCCATCAATACCTAACCATGCCATTTCACTTTTCGCTAGAGACTTTGTTGCGATTGCGGCAGAGCTTTGAACGACAGGAAGAACTGCTTCTGCAACGAGCCAACCAGAGAGTCCAGAGACTTGGGCAACACATTCAAGAGGTCGAGGCAGCAATTGCCGACAATGCCATGCAGCAGTCCAGTCACCTGCAGGCTGGCACAAGCGCTGCCGAGGTGCAATTTCAGAATCTTTGGCGTTTGGCCTTGAAGCAGATTCGCGAACAGATCCAAGTTGAACTTAACCATGCGGAACAGGCAAGAAACATGTGCATGGCAAATTTATCCCGGGCCCGCCGCGAATACGAGGTAGTCGCGCGCCTGCGGCATCGGCAGCACGAGCTGTATTTTCGCGAAGAAGGGCGGCAAGATCAGCGGCGAGCCGATGATCTGTTCCTGCTACGCCGGTTGTACCTCAAATCACGTTAGTTTTTGCCGCATTCATAGGCAAATCGTGCCTCGCTGTTTTCCTTTCCCTTCGTGAGCAGCCTTCTGATAAAGAACTTCGGGCCACGTTATCAGACGTTTGCGGCATTCTCGAATGAAGCAGGTGTCACGCCTTGCGTGGACACTCGCGTGCGATGGAAGAGCTGTGATGCTTGCAGCCGTCCTCGATTGTTCGGTGTCACCGAATCCGGCACCCGCGCCTGGTGCGAATGTGGTAAGCGCACTCTCACCAAGCCAGAACGATGCGGAGAGCTCGACAGGCTTTCTTACGCTACTCCAGAAATCGAGTGCGCAACCCGCCACCACGGCCCAAGGTGCGCAACATGGGCTGTTGGAAACAAGACAAGCTGGCGCGAGTAAGAAAAAATCCGACTCGCAGGCCTTCCAAAGTATGTTGCCGCTGCTTCAACTTGCCGAGAGTCTCAGCTCTGCCATTGCGATCGTTCCGAACGAGACAACGTGTGTCACGGCGGGAAAAGGCACTGCCCGCGAAGTCGAAGGTTTCGCGTCTACGGCCACCGAGGGCAGACGCGATACGGAAACATCCGCTCTAACCGAGTTCCTTCCTAAGAGCATTTTTGCCGCAACTCTCGCTGACAATCTCTCGCCTGTGGCGTTCGTACAGACTTTCTCGGAATCTCAAAACTCGGACGGCACTCCTCCTTTTGGGCAACAATTCTCGGATCCAAGCGAAAAGGACTCTGGGCAGCTGCTGGTGATTGCCGGTTCCGATCCGCTCACGACCGACTCGAAGGACGGCATCTGTGATTCTCTCGCTACTCTAACGTTGACAACTGGTAGCACGGATCTGCCGGAGCCGAAAATCACCGGTAATGTAAGCGACCCAGAGCAACCCGCAGTTTGCCTTCCCGGGCAGTTTTCTCAGGGTGCAGATCATACATCTCCGAACGTGCAACAGTTAACGGAGAACAGGTCTTTGCGGATCTCGAATAAAGTTTTGCAGAGTCCGGAGCGGTCGATCTCAGGTGCAGGGTTGGGGAGCGGCAAGGAAAAGCCGCAGGGCGAGCACAAATCGCAACCGGTCCCTGAGCGCACGAATGATATCGTCAGCCCCACAGAGCCGAGAATCGGGAATCCGGATCGGGCGCCGACGAACTCTACGTTCTCGACAATTGCAGATCAAACGACAACCGGTGGCGCATCCGGGTTTCCGGTTCCTACTCCATCACAGGCACAAGCTACTTCCGGCACCTCGAGCGGAAAGGATAACGGCCAGGGACCTACCGCACCTTCATTCTCGCAGAGCGCTCAGCAGGCGACAGCTGGCGAAGCGAAGTTACCCTCTCAGACACAATCCGGTTCTGATGAGGCCAATAATTCAAAGAGCCAAAAGAACGCATCGGAACAAGGCAGTGGCACTGCTTTAGCGACCAACCTTCCAGCAGGGGAGCACGCCGGAACTCAGGCACCACTTCACGATGCAGAGCACGTCGAGGATTCACATAGCAACTCGCCAGAGACGGAGTATTCGCGTTCTGAGCCGTTGTATCAGGCGCGGCTGATCAATGGGCCCGGTACGTCGGAGATGCACATAGGAATGCGCACACCGGAGTTTGGCAACGTGGAACTGCACACAGTCGTACGAGGGAGCCAATTAGGGGTTTCCGTCGGCAGCGAAAAGGGAAACTTGCACGAACTGCTAGCACCCGAATTGCCGAGTTTGCAAAAAACTTTTCAACAGCACGAATTCGGCCTCAATTCCATTCGCTTTCTCGAGCACTCATCCGGAGCCGCCTCCGGGTTTACCGGAGGCGCGGGATCGGAAGCGCATTCGTTTGTCGCGAAAGACAACTCTCAGGAAAAAGCCAGGGAAAGAATTGCAGTTCCGCAGACCGTTTCAACGACAGAAGAGATTACTGAAATTGAAAATCAGCTCAATGTGCAAGCCTAGAACGAATTGTAGGAGGAACTATGGTGACTCTAAACCCGCTGATGAGCGCCCGAGCAGTAGCTCTGGCAAACACCAGCAATACGGGAAACTCTAATTCAAACGGCAGCAACAGCGCGAACCCCTTGCAAGACACGGACAGCATGTTCATGCAACTGCTCAGTGCCCAACTTGAAAATCAGAGTCCGCTGGATCCACTGGACCCAACTCAATTTACAGCGCAACTGGTGCAGTTCAACATGCTGGACCAGCTCACGCAGATCAACCAAACGTTGCAGAACGCGTTCGCTGCTTCGGGGACAACAAACCACCAGGCAACGAACCCGCAGGCCATACAAGGAGCGCACTGATGCCAAATTTTTCCATACCGCTTTCGGGCCTGACTGCTGAGGCTACGGCTTTGTCCGCAGTTGCCAATAACCTAGCCAATCAGAACACCACCGGATATAAAGACACACAAGTATTGTTTAGCGATCTCTTTTACCAAAGCCTGGGCACCACCGGTTCTGGCGACCCGATCCAGTTGGGCGCTGGTGCTGAAGTGGGGTCCATGCCCTCGATGTTTACTCAGGGAAGCGTCAGTTCCACGGGAGTGCCGACGGATGTTGCGATCCAGGGCAACGGATTCTTTGTGGTTCAGGATAACGGCGTAACCAGCTACACACGCGCGGGCAACTTCTCGGTAGACAAAAACAATTACCTGGTGACCGCGGATGGGCAACAAGTCCTAGGTTATCCGGCAAACAACGGGGTGGTGAATACCGGGGAAGCGCTAGCACCTCTGCAACTCGGAGCTGGCACCATTAGTCCTCCATCAGCTACCACCAGCGTTCAGATTCAGACGAACTTGGATTCGGGAGCGACTGTGGGTGGAACCGATGGCACTTACTCGACACCTCTGACGGTCTACGACTCGCTAGGTGGAAAGCACACTCTGACGTTCACGTTCACAAAGACTGACGCCAACACCTGGAGCTATTCCCTTTCCGTTCCTGCGGGAGATTTGAGCGCTATTAACGGCACGCCGCAAACGGGCGTGCTCGCGACTGGGACGCTCACGTTTGATGGAAGTGGGGATTTGATTGGACCGACCGATGGCAGTGGAAAGCTCGTCACTGGAATTGATGTCACGGCGACCCACCTGGCGGATGGTGCGTCGGACATGGGATTCACGTGGAATCTCGTGAGTAATGCGAGCCCAACCATGACACAGGTGGCGTCTCCGAGTGGCACATCCACCACTAAACAGGATGGGACCAGCAGTGGGACACTCAGTGACTTCAGCATTGGATCGGATGGGGTGATTACCGGCTCGTTCAGTAACGGGAAGACTGCAGCGTTAGGTCAGTTGGCCCTGGCCAGTTTCGCCAATGAAGAAGGACTGCAACGCTCCGGGGATACCGATTACACAGAGACCCTCGCATCGGGACAGGCTGTGATTGGCGCTCCCGGAACCGCGGGTCGAGGGACGCTGTCCGGGGGATCTCTGGAATTATCGAACGTGGACATCTCCACAGAGTTCGCAAACTTGATCGTGGCGCAGCGCGCATTCGAAGCGAACGCCAAGGCCGTGACCACTTTTGACACGATCATGTCCGACACGATCAACATGAAGCAGGGTTAAGCGCGACTGAACCACCCTGCCGGCGGGGCAGGCAGGGTAATTTTTGTTGAACGATTCTTAATGAACGGATCCTAACGCGAGGCTCTTGCCGAAGAACTGCTCGTCCTCTTCTCTTCTCTTCTTTAAAGAGAACATGAACGAAGAAAAGAACTTCCGCGCGGCTTCGTGCTTCTGAGCGCACGGTACATTGCTTGCAAAGTATGCCGTTGAGCAGACGAGTCTCTTGAGATCGAAGTTGAGACAACTCCTTGCTCATGGATATGACGCAAGCGACCGCCGTAAAAGCCGAATCCATAACGATCCCGACCGATAAATGGGCGCCAGCAATGGGTCTAGTGTGCCGACTGACGGTAGATCTCCGTTTCCCCCATTTCCGCGTGAACGAAATATTACATCTGCAAAAAGGTTCTGTTGTGGACACTGGCTGGTCGGTAACGTCGGATGTCCCGTTCAGCGTAAACGGCAGAACGGTCGCACGCGGAGAGTTCGAGGTGGTTGGCGAGTGCCTGGCATTCCGCTTGACCGAGTTGACCTAGGAGTGAGGAACACGATGAGAGGAAGGATTCCGTTGGTTCCAGTGGTGAAGAGAATCTTTTTGAAATGGCACTGGCGAGTGAGGGATTTGCTTCGATATTCCGGCTCCGGCGCCCGGAACACTGAATTGCGCTTGTGCGCGAGCCTCGCTTTGGGAGAGCGGCGTGTGGTAAGCGTGATCGCGTGTGGAAGCCGGAGGTTTCTGGTAGGCAGCACCGCTAGTTCGCTTTCGTTGCTAGCCGAGCTTCCATTGGATCTCCGATCTTTGGATTCGGCTCCCACCTGGAAGTTTGTTGGGGGAGAACTTCGGCCTTCGAACAATCTCATCGAGCCTGACGCCTTATGAACTACGCTCGGACTCGCGCAGTGATGACCGCATGGCTCGTGATGCTGGCATCCAGTGCGTTCGCGCTGCGGCCTCATCATCGCGCGGCAGGTTTGCCGTGGACCGCTTCCGGGGGCGCGAGTGGCTCAGTGCCGTGGAACATTGTCGTTCTCTTGACGCTGCTGACGCTACTACCGGCTTTATTGCTGGCCATGACGCCGTTTGCCAGGTTGCTAGTTGTTTTTCACTTCCTACGTCAGGCGTTGGGAACACAGAACACTCCGACTAATCAGACATTAATTGGACTGGCGCTCATCTTGACGCTGTTTCTCATGCAGCCGGTGTTGGCGGGGGTCCATCAAGTCGCGATTGTGCCGTATGAAGCCGGCAGGGTGGACGCGGTTGAGGCCGTGGAACTGGGGTCGGAGCCGGTGCGGCATTTCATGCTGAAGTACGCGCGAGAAAAGGATCTTGCCCTTTTCCTGGAGTTGGCCAAAGAGCCACGACCCGCGGGTCCTGAGGATGTGCCGATGCGGGTGGTTGCGCCCGCGTACATCCTGTCGGAATTGAGGGCCGGATTTCAGATCGGTGCCGCCCTGTACTTGCCGTTTCTGGCCGTCGACATGGTGGTCGCGGCGATCACGACTTCGATTGGCATGCTGCAACTGCCTCCGGTCGTGATTTCCACGCCCCTGAAGATTCTGCTTTTTGTCATGGTGGATGGTTGGAACCTGCTGGTCGGATCTTTGCTGAAGAGCTTTAGCTAGGGAGCGAGATGTCGACACAAGAAACCATCATGCTGGCTCGCGCGACTCTCGAAACAGCGCTGTGGATTGCCGCTCCGCTGTTGCTGATCGCGACGGTCGTGAGCCTGGTGATCAATGTTGTTCAGGTGCTGACCTCGTTGCAGGAACAAACCCTGTCCACCGTTCCGCGACTGGCTGCCGTGGCAACGGCGATTTTTCTATTGATGCCGTGGATGGTTCGCCGCATGACGGCGTTCACAACCACGCTGCTGTCCGATTTTCATCCATTTTTGCGCTGAGCTGGTATGGAGACTCTGCATCTCGAATCGATTGTTTCCGCGATCATGCTGATCGGAATACGCGTCAGCGGATTCATTCTGTTCACTCCCTTTTTCAGCGGCGAAGGGATTCCAGCACAGATCAAAATTGCGTTGACCGCGGGCCTAACTGCGCTGCTCTATCCGATCTGTCGAAATTCGTCTCGACTTCTCGGGGCGCTACAGACGGCGGAAGGGGTTTGCGGAGAGTTTGTGGTTGGGATGCTCATGGGGCTTGCGGTGCAGCTAGTCTTTGAAGGCGCCCAGATGGCGGGACAGATTCTTGGAGTTCAGGCTGGATATTCGCTTGTCACTACGCTCGATCCGCAGACGCAGGCGGACACTCCTGTCCTGTCTACGTTCAATCAGCTGATCACGATGTTGATCTATCTCCAATTCAACATTCATCACTGGGTACTTCGCAGCTTATCGGCAAGCTTCACATATTTACCGGCGGGCACGGAAATGTCCGTCATGAAGAGCGGAGTCGGGTTATTTCAGGCTGCCGGAGGCATCTGGCTGGCAGGTCTGCAGTTGGCTGCCCCGGTTTTGGCTGCGACGCTGCTGGTCGACATCACTTTGGGGTTTTTATCAAAAGCTTCCCCGCAAATGCCGGTGCTATTCGTAGGCCTGTCATTCAAGACGGTCGTGTCCCTCGTGCTATTCGCGGGAAGTCTGGTGCGATGGCCCGGCATTTTCGAACAGCGGTTTCTGACAAGTGTTGCTTTGGGAGAACGATTGCTTCACCTCAGCAGGTGAGATTTGGCGGATCACGACAAAACTGAGAAAGCGACACCGCGGCGCCGGCAGAAGGCCAGAGAGAAGGGCCAGGTGGCCCGCAGCCGTGAGCTGATCGCTAGTTTGTCGGTCGGAGCAGCCGTGCTCGTTTTGGGAGTGCAGGCGTCCTCCTTCGTTCCGCTCTGGAGGGGTCTGTTGGGACGGACTCTGGAGAGCGCGGTAACCGGCAGCCTCGAAGCCTCCGCTATGACGTGGATGAGCCTAACGATCGTGCGTGCAACTGTCGTAGTCATCGGACTGAGCTGGCTGGTCGCCGTGGTATCGGCCATGTCGCAGGGCGGTCTGGTTTTTGCCGGGGATGTTCTACAACCGAATTTCGAACGCTTGAGTCCTGCCAGTCGTCTCGAGCAACTGTTTTCCCTGCCCTCTCTCGGAAGGCTCTTGAAGTCTCTTCTGCCGGGAACCGCAATCGTCTATGTGGCGCTTTCGATGCTGGTGCGGGAGTGGCCGAGCATGATCGGCATCGGCAACGTGTCAGCCGGAGCGCTTGCGATTTACGTGGCGAAACTGGCGTTCGAGATGGGTTGGAAGTCGGTTTTAGTCTTACTGCTGTGGTCGGGGGTGGACTACTGGATCGAGCGACACAAGCTCGAGGGCGACCTGCGAATGAGCCGCGAGGATCTGCGTGACGAATACAAAGAGACCGAAGGAAATCCAACGGTCAAGGCGAGGATCCGGCGGCTCCGCAGGCAGGTTCTGCGCCGCCGCATGCTCGAGGATGTGCGGCGCGCTGCAGTAGTCATCACCAATCCCAGCGAGTTCGCGGTGGCACTCGAGTACAGCACTGAAATGGCAGCACCTACCGTTGTCGCCAAGGGACGAAACCTCCTAGCCAAGCAAATCAAGGAAGCCGCGCGCTGGCATGGAATCCCGATGGTCGAGAATCCGCCCCTCGCTCACGCTCTTTACCGCGCAGTCGAAATTGGGCAAGCCATTCCTCCTAAGTTGTATGCGGTAGTAGCGGCTATCCTCGCGGCGATCTATCGCGCTCAGGAGCGAGCCCGGCGGGCTAGCGAAGCGAGGACCCTATAAATGGCTGAGTTGACGATGCCGGGGCCGGTTGCCAGGAATGCGGCGGTGGAATGGGCAGTTCCGATGGCCGCGGTGGCACTCGTGTTTGTGATGCTCGTGCCTTTGCCGTCCTTCCTACTCGACATTCTGCTGGCCACGAGCATTACTGCTTCGGTTCTGGTGCTCCTGTCGGCATTGCAGATCCTTCGGCCGGCGCAGTTTTCGGTGTTCCCGAGTCTGCTGCTTTTGCTAACGCTTTTCCGGCTGTCTTTGAATTTAGCTTCGAGCCGCCGCATCCTGCTGCACGGCAACGAAGGTTCGTCGGCGGCAGGACGGGTCATCGAAGCCTTTGGGCAATTCGTCGTCGGCGGCAACTATGTCGTGGGATTCGTTCTATTCCTGGCCTTGATTGCCATCCAGTACATCGTGGTAAGTCATGGCGCGGTGCGAACGGCGGAAGTGACTGCACGCTTTACCCTCGATGCCCTTCCCGGTAAGCAGATGGCGATCGATGCGGACCTGAATGCAGGACTGATTGACGAGGCCGGAGCTCGTGCCCGGCGCGAGCAGATCGCCCACGAGGCTGAATTTTACGGTGCGATGGATGGAGCGGCACGGTTCAACCAACGGGATGCTCTTGCGACGGTTTTAATTACGGCGGTGAACATCATCGCCGGATTTTTGATCGGAGTTTTCCAGCTGGACATTCCATTTCGCGAGGCGCTTAAGACTTACACCGTTCTGACGGTGGGGGACGGGCTGGTGACGATGATTCCGTCGCTATTGGTCTCCATGGCAGGTGGAGTGGTGGTAACTCGTGCCTCCTCGGGAGAGAGCTTGGCCGCCGATCTAGCACGTCAAGTCTTCTCAGGCCGGCATGCGCTCTTTACCGCATCGGGTGTGATGGCCGCGCTGGCGGCAATTCCGGGGCTGCCGAAATTCTCCTTTCTGCTGTTGGCGGGAATTGTTGGCTTGCTTGGATGGCGGGCGCCTAAGGCTCGAACAGAAAAGCCCGAAGCGGACGCAAAGGAAAAGAAGAAGCCTTCGGAATCGCTCGAAGACTTGCTGAAGCTCGATGAATTAAGCCTGGAAGTCGGTTATGCGTTGGTGCCCTTAGTGGATGCACAAAGGGGCGGGCAGCTGCTGGCGCGAGTACGCGCGCTGCGGGGAAATTTGGCACAGCAACTGGGGTTCATCGTGCCTCCAGTTCATATCACTGACAATGCCCGCTTTCAGCCTCACGAGTACGTGATCTCGTTGCGCGGCGTCGAGATCGCACGCTGGGAGATGAATGGCGATCAAATGCTGGCCATCAGTTCAGGGATCACCCCGGTGCCATTGGCCGGCGTACCTACCCGCGAACCAGCCTTTGGAGTGTCTGCTTTGTGGATCCCCGCCACGCTGCAGAAGGAGGCGTTGTCCAAAGGCTACGCAGTCGTTGACCAGACATCGGTGTTGGCGACTCATCTTGCGGAGATAATCAAGCAACACGCTTCTGAATTGCTGACGCGGCAGGAAGCCAAGCGTCTGCTGGACCGGTTGGCCGAAAGCCATCCCAAGCTGGTCGAAGAACTGGTTCCAAAGCTTCTCAGCCTGGGCGAAGTTCATAAAGTGTTGCAGCAACTTCTTCGCGAACAGGTTTCGATTCGCGACCTGGCTACTATTCTCGAAACTCTGATCGACACTGCCGCTGTCAGTAAGAACCCTGTGTCGCTGGTCGAAGCGGCGCGTCAGGCGTTAGGAAGGGCGCTAGTGCGCCCTCTTCTGGAGGAGAACCAGCTCAAGGTGGTGACGCTCGACCCAGGAATTGAAGAGGAGCTCAGCCGCGCGATCACGCCATCCATCTCCTCTTCAAATGCCACCGGTCTGCAGCCTTCGCTGGTACGACGCATTCTCGAGGGGTTGCGACGGCTGGCGGGAGAACAGATGGAGGTGGCGAGCCCAGTCTTGCTGTGCTCAACGCCGGCGCGGTTCCATTTGAAGCGCTTGCTGGAACCGTTTGTACCCAAGCTGATCGTCCTGTCGCCGAACGAAATTCCTCCGGTGGTTTCGGTGCAATCGATGGGCGTGGTCCGCTGATAACGAAGTGACGACAGCGGACAGGAGGCAACATTTTATGAACGAGGCAACTCAAAGTCCGTATCCAACCTGGAACACGGAGGACGATCGCGAGCGTCTCCTGATGGAGCAGTTACCCCAGGTACGCTATATCGCCCGGCGAATTCACGAGCGTCTGCCTCGCCATGTTCCCTTTGAAGACCTGGTGCATGCGGGGGTCATTGGGCTAATTGACGCACTGCACAAGTTCGACGCTTCGAAGCACGTGCAGTTCGGTTCCTACGCCAAGTTCCGGATCCGCGGTGCGATCCTGGACAGCCTGCGGGAGATGGACTGGGGTCCGCGCGATCTCCGCCGCAAAGCCCGGCAACTGGAGGAGGCGCATAACCGGCTGCGATCTGAGCTGGGGAGAACGCCGAGCGAGCAGGAACTGGCCGCGGCACTCAATCTGGAATTGCACGAATTGCAGCTCCTGCTGGGCGAGATCGACGGGCTAGAAGTCGGCAGCTTGAAAGTGCAATCGCCTCGCGACGGTAAAGAAGAAGATTTGTGCGAATACCTGCCGAACGATCCCGAGGATACTCCCCTGCTCGTGTGTATGCGCTCGGAGATGAAGGAGCTCTTGACGCAGGCAATTGCGGAATTGCCGGAGAAGGAGCGTCAGGTCCTATCCTTGTACTACTTCGAAGAACTCACCATGAAAGAAGTGGGAGCCGTCTTGGGCGTGGGGGAATCACGGGTTTCCCAAATTCATTCGATGGCCGTCATACGGCTGCGGGCAAGACTCGCCGAACTGGGACAATTGCAGACGCAACCAGCGGCTTCGGCTGCCGCAGCCGCGGCAAGCGGGATTTAGAGGGACACAAACGTGGAGAAGGTCTTAACGCAGGAACAAATCGATAGCATGGTCCGTGCTGCCCTTGGAAACTCGGGAGGGTCCCGGGCGGGAGGAATTGTGCAGCCGTGGGACGCGCGGCAGGCTGGCCAAATCGGGCAACAGCAACTTCAAGCCATCAGCACGTTGCACGAGAGCTTTGCCGGGAACCTCACCCAGTCCGTGGCAGCCTATTTGCGTGTGGCTTTCACAGCGGCGCTGGTATCGGCAGAACATCTCGGCTATGGAGAAGTGTTGCAGCGCATTCCGGAGGTCACCTATCTGGCAACCTCGAAGCTGATGCCGGTTGACGCAAGCACGCTGTTGCAACTCGACCTGACGGTAGCGTTTCCCCTGATTGACGTGCTCCTGGGCGGTGAAGGAAAAGGCACGGCTCCCGAGCGCCAGATCACGCTGATCGAAGAGCAGATTCTCGAGACGGTTATGCGGATCATCTGCCGCGAGTTGGAAGCGGCGTGGCAAGTCCTGGGATTGAAGTTTGAATTCGAGGCGCGACAGAGCGCCCAGCAAGTCCAGCATCTCATGCCGGGCGAAGAGAAAACGCTCTCCCTGAGCTTCGAAATCAAGGTGGGTGAGCATCGGGGAACATTGAATCTCATCTTTCCCGCCGTCGTTTCGAACGCGCTTTTGCGGAAGATGTCCGCCGAGTGGGGACATGCGCGGCGCCGCAAGCAGTCGGAATCCGCGGAGCGGATGCGCCAGCATCTACTGGCTTGCCGCTTTCCTGTCGAACTCAGCATGCGAATTGCGAACGTTCCGATGCGGGAGCTTCTAAGTCTGACGCCGGGGAGCCTGCTGGTCCTGGATTGTCCGGCGCAAAGGGCGGCAACGCTGCGAGTCACGGACCGTGAATTGTTTGCCGTGCGAGTGGCAAAGCATGGGGAGAGACGCGCGGCTCACATCCTCCAGCGGGTTGCGAGTGAACTGGCCGGGAGTCCAGCGCAATGAACGAAGACATTTCCACCTCGCCTGTAGCCTTGCCTGATTCTTTACGTGGGTTCCTGCAAGCCTGGGAGCAAGCTTTTTCAGAGGTGCTGACTCAAATCTCCGGTACTCAAGTCGCTATCGAAGCCGCTAAGCCGGGGGACGACGGTTTCCCGGCCGGTGAAACCGACGTACACCTGCTGGTGACCGCTGCGGGGAATCTGCGTGGCGAGATGAGCCTTCGCCTGGCGTCTGCATCGGCATTGCGATTGGCGCAAGTGTTTATGGGCGAAGCGGGAACGGCTCAGTCGGAATTCCGGCCAGATCACCAGGAAGCCATTGAGGAGCTGTTTCGGCAAGTTGCCGGCCATGTGACGACTGGGCTGAAAGCTCGCTGGGGAGAGATCCAGCTTCGAGTGCAGTCGAGCACAGCGCCGTCCTGGCCGGCCGCATTCCGAGGAAACTGGAGTACGGGAACCCAAAACCCACCTGAGCTCACCCTGGAGTGGCAGATTAGCGCTGCCCTTAACGCAGCATTGGCGCCGACTTCTACACAAGCCCAGACGCCCCAAAGCAGTGCGGTTGACCCAGCTCCGCAAGGGAAAAGCGTCGTTCAGGACAATCTCGATTTGTTGATGGACGTGGAACTCGAGGTTGTGCTGCGCTTTGGGGAGCGCTTTATGCCGCTGCGCGAAGTCTTGGAATTGGCTCCCGGTTCGGTTGTGGAATTAGAGCGCAATGTCGGAGAACCGGCGGACCTGCTGCTCGACGGAAGGGTTGTGGCTCGAGGAGAAGTCGTTGTGGTCGATGGCAACTTCGGTTTACGCGTCAGTGAGATCGTGCCCAGAAATACCGCGGCATAAAACGGAGCACCAGC
>Ga0335078_10007024_pt1 | contig 16686 bp, 15 predicted proteins | sample Lox_Sample_32_FD_206711 | JGI IMG/M metagenome (GOLD analysis project Ga0335078, IMG submission 206711) | Soil microbial communities from Loxahatchee National Wildlife Refuge, Florida, United States - Lox_Sample_3.2 | ecosystem: Environmental > Terrestrial > Soil > Wetlands | place: USA... | reverse complement strand
ATTACAACGGGAAGAAATGGTCGGTCGTCCGCACGCCCAACGCCGGGCCCAACTTCGGCTCCTTCTACGGCGTCACCGCCGTCGACGGTGACGCCTGGGCGGTCGGCGAACGGCTGAACGCCAGGTACCAGGACCGGGCCCTGGCCGAATCATGGAATGGCTCGCAATGGACGATCGACCACCTGGCCCAGCCCGGGCCGGTGCGTGACATGCTGTTCGGCGCCGCGGCCCTGTCGCCGTCGGATGTGTGGGTGGTCGGCGACCAGGAAGGCGCTGACGGCATCTTCGAGACCCTCGCCGAGCACTGGAACGGCAGCACCTGGCAGGTCGTGCCCACCCCGGATCCCGGCCCGGCCGGGAAGCATCTCTACGCCGTCGACGCGGTGGCACCGGACGACGTGTGGGCGGTGGGCCAGCGGCTCGGCAACGCCGCCCCCGATCAGGGCCTGGTCGAGCACTGGAACGGCCACCGGTGGGCGGTCGTGCCGTCGCCGCAGTCCGCCTCGGCCCCGGTTCTGTTCGACGCCGTCACCGCCACCCCAGCCCAGGCCTGGGTCGCGGGCGAGGCCGACAGCCCGGAGGGCGGCGGCCGGCCGCTGATCGAGCACTACGCGGCGGGCCGGTGGGACATCGCCCGGCTGCCCGCCGGCGCGGGCTCGGACTGGACCAACCTCTACGGCCTGGCGAGGTCCGGTGGGTCCGTCTGGGCGGTCGGCACCTACGTGGACCCGAAGACCGACAACAACAACGCCCTGGTGCTCCGCGGCGGCGGCAGCGGCTGGCGCATCGACAATGCCCCCGACCCGGGCAGCGGCAGCAACATCCCCGGGGGCATCACCGCCGTCGGCGGCCAGCTCTGGCTGGTCGGCATCTACGACGACGGCGGCAGTGAGCTTCCGCTGGTCGAGCACCGCTGACCCGGCGCAGGATGGCTGAACGGGCCGCTCCTCTGCATCCCCGCCCGTAGGCGGCGAGCAGGTCAAGAGGCATGCCCCGTTCTTCGACGACCAGGATGGCCTGGCTCCCGTCGGCGGTCAGCGCGGCCTCGATGACCGTGTGGTCCGGCTGGCCCGGCTGGGGGTCGCCATCGCGCATCGTAAGCAGCAGCCGCTGGGACGGCTCGCACGCGTCCACGCGCCCGGTGCCTGCCCACCCGTCGGACCAGCGTGCGCGGAACTCGCCGCCGGAGCGGAGGTCGCCCGCCACCTCGCCGATCCAGCTTGCGAGACGGCGGGGATCGGTGAGCGCCGACCACAGGTCGTCGATGCCGGCGTCGAAGCGGTCCTGCACGCGCACGACTCCCCTGCCATCCTCGGATCGCAGGCTCCCCAGGGATCCGGGCGCCCGGACGTGCGTTGCTGGTCATCTGCTGCTCCTTCGCTCGCGTTTCGCCGGGCCACCCCCGGTGCGGGGGGCAGCCAGCCGTTGCTCCACGGTGCCCGGTACCGGTCCGCCGTTCACCGGCCTCGGCGAGCGGGAACATGACGGTGCTATGGGACACTCTCCCGCTCGTCAGGTCGCGGGGGCGTGCGATGGTGTTTAATAGGCGCGGTTGGAGTCGAAGTTCGTGTACGTGTCACAGCGCCTGCGAATTCTGACAGCGGGCGCCGTCGGTACCCATGCCAAGCCCTACGGGCAGGCGGTCCGCACCCAGCCCGGGAAGCGCGCCTGCGGGTCCCGACGATCGTCACATCAGGAGAAGGCAGATGGCTCAGGGCACTGTGAAGTGGTTCAACGCCGACAAGGGTTACGGCTTCATCGCTGTCGAGGGTGGCCAGGACGTGTTCGTACACTTCAGCGCGATCACTGGCGACGGTTATCGCAGCCTGGAGGAAGGCCAGAAGGTCGAGTTCGACATCACCCAGGGCCAGAAGGGGCCCCAGGCCGAAAACGTCATGGCCGTCGGCTGACCCAGCCGGCGCCAGGAGCCTGGCTGTCACGGCGTGGTCTGCCACAGTGGGGATGACGCCGGGCCGTACCTGACCGCGCCCACCACCGGGCGGCGGTCCAGGATCTTCGGTGTGCCTGCGCCCGGTCCCTGGCCAACGGTTGTCAGCCCGGGGAGCACACGCGGGGCTTGGGGCACCCGGAAGGCCGGGATGTGCCAGAAGGCACCGGTGGCGACGGCGGCCAGCACCACGGCCGCTACCACGACGATCGCCACAAGGGCGGCCGTCCGGAGCCGGTCACCGCGGCGGCAGGCGCCATCCGGGCTCGTTCTGCGGCCCGGTGAACTGGTGTGGCTCATGGGCCGCTACCGGGCGGGCCCGGGCCACCGATCCGCAGTGGCAGGCGGCAGGCCCGCGCCGCGGCCAGGAAGGCCGGGGAGGCAGGGTCGATGCCGGTTCCCTTCAGCGACAGGGTCAACGACCCGTTCCGCAAGCTGGGATCGGGGAAGCCGGTGATCCCGTGTGCGCGCAGGCACTCGGCCTTTTTCAAGGCATTGAGGAGCTGCTCCTGCTGCTGCGCGGCGGACAGGCTGACCACGACACCGGGCAGCAGCCTATGGCAGGCACTGACCGCCTCGCGGAGTTGTGGTGAGCCGAGTTTCGCCTGGCTGTCGGTGACAGTCCCGTTGCTGGCGGGGTCTGGGAACGAGGGCTCGCCGTGGGTGCGCATGCATTGCACGAAGGCCAGCGCCTGCTGATACTTCCTCGAGGTGGCCGGGGCGGCGGGGCCACCGCCACAGGCATCGGCCAGCACGGCGATCAGGCAGGCGGCGGCGGCCGTGACGGTTACCCGCTTCCCCGCATCGATCACGGGCCTACCATGCCGCACTGCTGGCCGCATGGCATCCGGCGCCGGGCTACCGTTACCGCGCACGCTGTTGGCCCCGGGGCGTAGGCCCGCAGGCCAATGTCCTGGCTGGAGCCCGGTGGCTACGATCAGCGCATGACCGCTGCGCCACGTGCCCCGCTGCTCAAGCGGGTGTCCCCGGGTGCCTGGCTGGCGCTGCTGTGGTGCGTGGCCATCGTGAACACCCTGGGCGAGCCGCTGCGGGGGCTGCTTATCGGGCACCGGTCACAATCCGCGGCACTCTGGGCCGGCTTCGGCCTGGCGGACGCGGTGTCCCTCGCCCAGGCCGCCGTCATGGTGCTGGCCGCCTGCCTGGTGCGCCGCCGGCCGCTGTGGGCCCTGGCCTTGCTCTGTGCTGGTGCGCTCGTCCTCGCGCTGGTGCCGCCCCGCCTGGACGCCACGGATCTGCCCGTGCTGCCGCTGTGCCTGGCGGTGGGCTTCACCGCGGCCGCCCGCCCGCTCCGGGCCTCTGCTGCGGCCGCCGTCGTGGCGTTCGGCGCGCTGGTCACCCGCAGGGACATGTGGATACCGCCCGGGGCGCGAGCCGCTATCAGCCCGGGCCTGGTCATCGCGCTGGTGCTGGCCGTCTCCTGGCTTATCGGCCGGGTGCTGCGCCAGAACCGCATCTACAACGAGGCGACGCGCGAGCAGGCCATCATCACCGAGCGGCTGCGGATCGCCCGGGAACTGCACGACCTGGTCGCGCACAGCATCGGCGTCATCGCGATCCAGGCCGGCGCCGGCCGCCGGGTCATCGATGCCCGCCCCGGCGAGGCACGCGACGCCCTGGCCGCCATCGAGGCCACCAGCAGGCAGACGCTGGCCGGCCTGCGGCGGATGCTCGGCGGGCTGCGGCGATCCGGGCCCGACCCGGCGGCCCCGCCGCTGGGGCCCGCTCCCGGCCTGGCCGACCTCACCGCGCTGGCCACGTCGGCCAGCGGCGCCGGCGTGCGCGTCGAGATGCGCTGGCGCGGTCAGCCGCGTCCGCTGCCGCCCGAGGTCGACCTGTCCGCCTTCCGGATCATCCAGGAGGCGGTCACCAACGTCATCCGCCACGCGGGCGCCAGCCATTGCCAGGTGATCATCGATCCCCGGGACGAGGACCTCGCCATCGAGGTGCTCGACGACGGCTGCGGGGGCGGCGTCACCGGCGCTGGGTACGGCATCGCGGGGATGCGGGAACGCGCCAGCCTGCTGCACGGCGACCTGTCCGCGGGGCCGCGGCCCGGCGGCGGGTTCCGGGTCGCGGCCCGGCTCCCGCTGCCAGCCCGGGCACGATGAGTATCCGTGTCCTGCTCGCCGACGACCAGCCACTGGTCCGGGCCGGACTGCGCGTGCTGATCGCAGATCGCCCCGGCATGGAAGTAGCAGGCGAGGCCGGGACCGGTGCCGAGGCGGTGCGGCTGACCCAGGACACCCGGCCGGACGTGGTCATCATGGACATCCGGATGCCCGGCATGGACGGCATCGAAGCCACCCGGCACATCACCGCCGGATCCCCGGCGTCCCGCGTCGTCGTGCTGACCACCTTCGACGATGACGAATATGTGTACGCGGCGCTGCGCTCGGGTGCGAGCGGATTCCTGGTCAAAGACATGGCCCTCGACGACATCCTGACCGCGATCGAGGTGGTCGCCGACGGCGGCGGCCTGCTCGCCCCCGGCGTCACCCGCCGCCTGATCGCGCAGTTCGCTGCCCGGCCCGGAACCGGCCGTGCGCAGCCGGCCATCGAGGGCATCACCGACCGCGAGCGGGAGGTGCTGACGCTGATCGGGCGCGGCATGACCAACAGCGAGATCGCCGCCGGCCTTCATATCAGCATGGCCACGGCCAAGGCGCACGTGGCACACCTGCTTGCCAAGCTCGGCGCCCGCGACCGCGTCCAGCTCGTCATCACCGCCTACGAAACCGGCCTGGTGACACCCTCCCGGTAACAGCCTGGCTCGCATGATCGTGGTGGCCTGGTGGCAGATACGCCGCAAACCCGCCATGATCGCGGCTGCCGCGCCGGGGTGGCCGGGCTGCCCCAGCCGCTGCCCGCTGCCCCGGGATTCATCGCTACGCTGCTGATGCCGGGGCGGCACCAGCCCGCCGCGTCAACCCGGACGGAGGACGATGAGCACCCTGGATGACTGGACCGAGGCGCTGTGCACCGAACTCGGCATCGACCCGCAGGAGGGCACCCAGAAGACCGTGCTCAACCTGGCAAGGGTCGCCGCCCACACGGTGGACCGGCCGGCCGCGCCGTTGACCGCGTACCTCCTGGGCGTCGCGGTCGGCCGGGGAGCGCCCCTGGCGGAGACGGCGGCGAAGCTCCAGCAACTGGCCCAGGAGTGGTCGGCAGCGCGCCCGGACCCGGCCCCGGGCGGGGACTAGGCATCGCGGGGGGTCACGAAGGCGGCCAGCCGGGCCTCTCCCGGGCCGAGCGCGCGCCAGCTTCCGGTGAACTCAAGCACCGCCACGGCGGCGGTGGGGAACTTGGCCAGCATCCGTTCGGCCGGATCGCCGGCGGCACCGGTGCCGCCTGGAGCCACGGCGAGCATCAGGGCCAGTTCCTCGATGGCCGGGTTGTGCCCGATGACAAGCAGCGTGCCCACCGCAGGCGCGACCTGGCGGGCCAGGGCCAGCAGTCCCGCCGCGGACGCCTCGTACACGCTGTGGTCGAAGGTCACCGGGGGCGCTGCGCCCAGGCCAGGCTGCGCCAGCTCCCAGGTCTCCCGCGCCCGGCGGGCGGTGGAGCACAGCACCTGGTCGGGCACGCAGCCCGCCTCGCGGAGCCACCGTCCCATGACCGGGGCGGCCCGCTGGCCGCGGTGGGCCAGGGGCCGTTCATGGTCGGCGACGTCGGGCCAGGCCGACTTGGCGTGCCGGAACAGCACCAGCTTCCGGTCCGGGTATTGCGTCACGGCACAAGCCTGGCAGGCTCAGCCTAGGGAGGTCCAACCATGGCAGGGCGATACGGGGTGATGGCCGCCCGTGCGGCGCGGTCGGCACGCACCGGTCCCGCGGGCGTCAGCCGGCGTGCGCTGGCGACCGTGGAACTGCTGACCGGGGCCACGGCGGTGGCCGGCGGGGCGCTGCTGGCGGCGGTGCCGGACGGGTCGCTATTGCGGGCGGATCCGGCCGTGCTGCCCGGCTCGCCGTTCCGCGACTGGCGCGCGCCCGGGGTGCTGCTGGCGGGCCTGGTCGGTGGCGGTTACCTGCTCGCCGGCTGGTGGCAGTGGCACGACCGCCGCTATGCCCGCGAGCTGTCGATGGCCGCCGGGGCGGGACTTGTCTGCTTCGAGGCCGCCGAATGGGCGTGGCTCGGCTTCCAGCCGCTGGAGGCGGTGTTCGCCGGCGTCGGCGTGGCCGTGCTGGCCGCCGCCTGGCGCGCGCCCGCCCGGTCCCGGTGATGCGCGGCGGTCACCTGTCCGGGTGGGCCATGGTGTCGATCACCGCCGTGACGGCCAGGATCAGCACGTCGTTCTCGCCAGGCGTCACCTCCACCCCGTAGGTGTCCCGGACCCGGAACCATCGCTTGGAGACCTCGCCGACCTTGCTCCCGTCGCGCTCGATGGTGTACTCGTGCTCCACGAAGTTGCCGTGGGCGTGCAGGTCCTGGCCGCCGGGGATGTCGATGACCCACCGCTCGCGCAGCGGCGTGATCATTGCCTTGTGGACCATGGCCAGCCGGCCGCCGTCCGGTCCCTCGATCTCCATGCTGTCCCTGACGTGCAGCATCCGTTCCTGGATCTTGCACAGCTCGTGCCCGTCCATGTCCTTGAACAGGATGGTCTTGCGGACCCGCAGGGCCTTCCCGTCCAGTTTGAACACGTGCTCGCCACGGTCGTTCTCGATGGTGTAATCGTCCCCGATGGAGAGCATGCGCTGGCGCATCTGATAGCGCGTTGCCGCCTGGTCGAAGCGCCGCTCCTCCCGTCTCCTGCCAAACATTGCGCCACCCCGTTCCGGTTTCGTTGCCTGGGCGCCGGTCTCACCAGGATCCACCGCACCAGGCGCCGGCCGCATCACCCAGCCCGGGGGACTCGGCGCCAGGCGGGCGCGGCGGAACCTGAGGGGGAGCCGATGGCGTCCAGGGTAGGAACACTACGGTTGGATCATTGCGTGAAGGTGGACAGGATGAGCGCGTGCGCTGTCCGATCCTGATCGGCCGCGAGGGGCCGGTATCGGTCATCGCCGGAGCCGTGCGCGCGCTGCGTGACGAGGGGCGCGGCGGGGCCGTGCTCATCGTGGGCGAGGCCGGGATGGGCAAGTCCCGGCTGGCCGAGTACGGCGGCCAGGCCGCCGCGTCGGCGGACGTCGTGGCGGTCAAGGGGCGCGCGCTGCCCGAGGCGGCAGGCAGTCCGCTTGGCCCGGTCGCCGAGGCGCTGCTGCAACTGACCCGGGACCGGCCGCTGCCGGAAGGTCCCGGCCTGGCCCCCTACGCCATGGTGCTGGCTTCGGTGCTGCCGCACTGGCGGGGGCCCGGCTGGCCGGCGCCGGCCGAGCCGCTGGTGGTCACCGCCGAAGCGGTGCTCCGGGTGCTGCGCTGGGCCACCGGTGGCAGGGGCGTGGTGCTGATCCTGGAGGATCTCCACTGGGCCGACGACGCGACGCTCGCCGTGGCGCGTTACCTCGCCGACCACCGCGACGAGGTGCCGGTGCTGCTGCTCGGCACGATCCGCACCGGTGAGGACCGCGGTGCGGCGCAGCAACTGCTGGTGGCCGGGGGCGCCGAGGTATGCCCGATAGGCCGGCTCACCGATGACCAGGCGCGTGCCATGGCGGTTGCCTGCGCCGGTCCCGGGCCGTCGCCGGGCGGCCCGGTCGCCGCGGTGGTGCGGGCTGCCGAGGGCATTCCGCTGCTGGTAGAGGACCTGCTGGCCACCGGGGACCTGGGCGGCTTCCCGCCCCGGTTCGCCGGTACGGTACGTGCCCGGCTGGCCCGCCTGGACGACCGCCACCGGGCCGTCCTGGGAGCGGCGGCCGTGCTCGGGCGGCGGTTCGACTGGCGGTTGGCAGCGCAGGCAGCGGGCGCCGGCCCGGCGGAGGCGGCCGAGGCGCTGCACCGGTGCGCGGCGCTGCAACTGGTCCTGGCCGAGGGCACGGGGTTTGTCTTCCGTCACGCGCTGACCAGGGATGTCGTGCTCGCGGAGCTGGCCGGGCCGCAGCGGTGCCGGCTGTCGCTGGCCGCCGCCGGCGCGCTGGGGGCCACCGGTGATCTCAGCGACGCGCACGTGCTGATGATCGGGCGCCTGCTGGTGGCCGGCGGCGAGCCGATGCGTGCGGCGCGTGCGCTGCTCGATGCGGCCCGGCGGGCGTTCGCCGCCGGGTCGCTGGCCGCCGCCGAGCTGCTGCTGGGTGAGGCCGGCCGGGCGGCGGGCGGCACTGAGGCAGGCGGTGCGGGCGGCGGTGCGGCGGATGGGGTGGGCGGCAGTGAGGCGGGGCGGGCGGCGGGCGGCACTGAGGCGGACGGGGCGGGTGCCAGCGATGCGGACGGGGCGGGCGCCGGGGAGGCGTTCGGGGCCGAGGTGGCCTGCCTGCGCGCGCAGGTGCTGCTGCAGGCCGGCCGCCCGGCCGAGGCGGCGGGGATCGCCCTGCGCGTCGTGGCCGCCGCCGATGGCCGTGACGCGGCGGCCGCGACCGCGATGCGCCTGGTGCTCGCCCGCGCCGCCGTGCTGACCGGCGCCTGGGAGGATGCCCAGCGCCAGCTCACCGACGTGCGCCGGGCGGCGCCCGGCGACCAGGTGACCCGCGCGGAGATAGCGGTCATCGAGGCGCGGGTGGCACTGGGTGACGGCCAGCCGGGCTCGCGCGGCCGGGCCGAGGACCTGGCGGCCGGGGCGGCGCGCATCGCCCGGGACGCCGGCCGGCCGGACCTGGCGTGCGAGGCGCTGGAGATGCTCGGATCCTGCGCCCGGCTGCGCGACCTCGACGCGGCGCATGCGGCCTTCCTCCGCGCGCTTGACCTGGCGGCCGCGGCGGACCTGGGGGTGCACCGGCTCAGGATCCTCAACGAGCTGGGCACGGTGGAGATGCTCCGCGACGCCCGGGGCGACCGGCTGGAGCAGGCCCGCCGGGAAGCCGCCCGGGCCGGCGCCGTGGGGCTGGCCGTCGGGATCGGCGCCAACATCGCGGCGCTGGCGGCGATGACCGCCCGGTTCGACGAGGTGCTGGCCGTGGCCGGCGAGGTGGAGCGCACCTCGCAGCGGCTCGGCCTGGTGCCGCTGCAGGCGGCGGCGCTGCTCATGCAGGGCTTCGCCATGGCCCACCAGGGCCGGCTGGCCCAGATGGAGCGTTACCTTAGCGCCGCGGAGGCGGCCGCTCCCGGTGACCCGGACCTGCGAGCGGGCGCCTGGGGCATCGGCCGCGGGATCGGTGCCCTGCTGGCCGAAGACCGTGGTGCGGCGCGCCAGGCCTTTGCCCGCGCCCGGGCAGAGGCCCCCGACCAGCACGCCCGGATCCTCAACCCCTACGAGGGGCCGGAACTGCTGCTGCGGGCGCTCGCCGGGGAAGCGGGCCCGGATGAGGTGGAGACCGTGTCCGCCGGCCTGGTCAAGGCGGCCCGCTGGCCACAGCTGTGGTTCGCCGCGGCCCGGGCGGTGGCCGCCGGCGCGGTGGGCGATGGCGGCGCGGCCGCCACGGCGGTGCGCGCCGCCCTGGCGGCCGGGGACCGGTACCCGGTCTTCTGCGCCCTGGCGATGCGGCTGATGGCGGAGGCGGCCATCCGCGACGGCTGGGGTGCGCCGGCCACACTGCTGCACACCGCGGATTCGACGTTCACCCGACTGCGGCTGGGCCGCGCCTCGGCGGCCTGCCGTGCCCTGCTCAAGTCCGCCGGGCACGCGGCACCGCGCCGCCGGGCGGCCGACGCGGGCCTGCCCGCCGCGCTGGTCGCCGCGGGCGTCACGGCCCGGGAGGCGGAGGTCCTCGACCTGCTCGCCGACCGGCTGTCCAACCGGGAGATCGCCGGGCGGCTGTTCGTCTCGCCGCGCACGGTGGAGAAGCACGTCGCCGCGCTGCTGGCCAAGCTTGACGCCCGGGACCGGGGCGGCCTGGCGCGGCTGGCCCGCACACTGCGCTGAGGGACGACCCGCACGCTGCGCAGCGGCAGCCCGCACGCTGCGCGGAGCGACAATGGGTGGCTTCCACCCATGTGCCGCGGTGGCCAGGGCCAGACGATGAGGTCAGTGCAGTCACACATCTGGCAAGGAGGGGTCATGGCAATCGCCGCGGTCTTCGAGTTCCCCGGTGAACCGGTGGAGAAGTACCACAAGGTGTTCGAGGCGGGGGACGCCATCGTCAACCAGCCCGACCGGCTCTACCACGTCTGCTACCGCACGCAGGCCGGCTTCACCGTCGTCGACATCTGGGCGGACGAGCAGTCCTTCGCCGCCTTCGGCCAGGCCCTCGGCCCGGCGGTGCGCAACGCCGGGCTGGACGCCCGGCCCGCGGTGTACCCGGTCGAGCAGGTCATGGCGCAGGACGGCACCAGGTCGTCCTGACCACCGTCCAGCGCAGGCGGGCAGGGAGCGGTGACCGGCTCCCTGCCCGCCCGGACGCCGCGGGCCGGCGCCCTTGCCCGGCCGGCCCGCGACGCCAGCGGGTCATTCCCGGGCGAGCATGGCCTCGGCCTGCCGCTCCAGGTCCATGTAGGGCTGGCCGCTGACGTCGACCGCGACCCGCCTGATCGTCCCGCCGGTGAACCGGTAGGGCCGCTCGCCCGGATAGTCGTCGGTGACCGCCGCGCCGCTGTCGCGGCCGACGCACAGGCCCTCGCCGGCCAGCTCGAAGTACCCTGGCTGGTTCTTGATCCGGCCCTCGCCGACCTTGCGGTCCCCGTAGTACAGCGACAGGATGCCGGTCGCGACGCCCGGCGGGTCCTCGCCGTCCTTGTCGAAGGACGCGGAGAGGATCAGGTTCTCCCCGGTCGGCACGTCCTCGGTCGCCACGACCTGCTGCTCCATCAAGCCGACGAAGCTGTAGACGTAGTGCAGCCGGTTGTCCTTCACATACAGCGCATGCCCGCCGAACCGGGCGCCGTGGGCGAACAGCACCCCCTGCGCGCCGGGAGCCGGGATGTCCACCAGCGCCCCGATGCTGTAGGAGCGGTTGTGGATGTTCACCGCCTGCTGCTCCGGCACGTCGGCCACGTCCGGGTAGTAGGTGTACCTGTTGCGCGGGCTGGCCAGCTGCGGCCTGGGCGTGTTCAGCACCTCCAGCGGCGTCCGGTCGTCCAGCGGGAAGGCGCCGTTGGCGCCGGCCTCGGCGAACCACAGGTTCACCATCTCGCGCAGCTTCTCCGGCTGCTCGGCCGCCAGGTCGTGCAGCTCGGACCGGTCGGTGTCGGTGTGGTACAGCTCCCAGGTGTCGTCGTTGAAGTGGCTCCAGCCGCTGATCGTCGGGTGGGTGGTGACCGCCTTCCAGCCGTCGTGCCAGATGGCCCGGGAGCCGAGCATCGAGTAGAACTGCGTCCGGCGCGCCGACGGGGCCGAAGGGTCGTCGAAGCTGTAGCGCATGCTCACCCCGTCGAGCGGGCTCTGCACGTGTCCCTTGATCGCCTCCGGGGCCGTGACGCCGAGGCAGTCCAGGACCGTCGGCACGATGTCGATGGCGTGGTGGTACTGATGGCGGATCTCGCCGCCGTGGCCGAGGGCCGACGGCCAGGAGATGATGCACGGATCGCTGGTGCCGCCGTTGAACTCGTACCGCTTCCACATCTTGAACGGCGTGTTGAAGGCCATCGCCCACCCGGTCGGGTAGTGGTTGTAGGTCTTCGGGCCGCCCAGTTCGTCGATCATGGCGAGGTTCGCCTGCAGGTCGTCGGGGACGCCGTTGAACAGCTTGTTCTCGTTGACCGACCCGTCCGGGCCGCCCTCGCCGGAGGCGCCGTTGTCGGAGACCAGGATCACCAGGGTGTTCTCGGCCAGGCCGGTTTCCGCCAGGAAGTCGAGCAGCCGCCCGATGTGGTGGTCGGCGTGGGTAAGGAACCCGGCGTACACCTCGGCCATCCGGCTGAACAGCCGCTTCTCCGCCGCGGACAGCGAGTCCCACGGCTTGGTGTAGTCCACCGCCGGGAACGGCAGGCCGCCGGGCCCGGTCCGGGCGCCGGCCACGCCGATGGGGTTGAGCGGGGGAAGCTCGGTGTCCGCCGGGACGATGCCCATCTCCTTCTGCCGGGCCAGGGTCTGCTCGCGCATCGCCTCGTACCCCATGTCGAACTTCCCGGCGTAGCGCTCGATCCACTCCAGGGCAACGTGGTGCGGTGCGTGGGCCGCTCCCGGCGCGTAGTAGAGGAAGAACGGCTTGTCCGGCGCGATCGCCTGCGCGTCCTTGATGAACTCCAGCGCCTTGTCGGTGATGTCGTCGGTGAAGTGATATCCCTCCTCCGGCCCCTTCGGCTGGTCCACCGGGTGGTTGTCGTAGACCAGGTCGGGATACCACTGGTTGGTCTCCGCGCCGAGGAACCCGTAGAACCGCTCGAACCCGCGGCCGGTGGGCCAGTTGCGCCGGGTCGAGGCGAGGTTCATCTCCACGGTCGGGCACAGGTGCCACTTGCCGACGATGTAGGTGTTCCAGCCCTGCTCGCCGAGGATCTCCGAGACCATGCCGTTCTCCGGCGGGATCGTGCCGCTGGCGTTGGGGAACCCGCTGGATGCCTCGGTGATGCACGCCATCGAGTTGCGGGTGTGGTTGCGGCCGGTCAGCAGGCAGGACCGGGTCGGCGAGCACAGCGCGGTGGTGTGCCACTGGGTGAAGCGGACGCCCGCGGCCGCGATCCGGTCGATGTTCGGCGTCTCGATCGGGCCGCCGTAGCAGTTCATCGCGGAGAACCCCACGTCGTCGAGCACGATGTAGATCACGTTGGGGGCGCCGTCCGGAGCCCGGGGAGGCTCGAACGGGCTCCAGTCCGGCACCGAGTCGCGAATGTCGACGTTGATCGTGCCCTTGAACGGCTTGCTCACCCGCACGTCCCCCTCTGTCGGCCGCGGTTGCGGTCACCAGCGTCGGCCGTGCCCCTGACCGGGCACATCACCCCGGACGGGTGGAGTCGGGGGTTTCGGCCGCCCGGCAGGGTGGGTAGGGCGGCAGGGAACCGGCCGTGCGGCGCGGACAGGAAGGCAGCGCAGGTGAACGAGACGTCGGCCGCCGCGGGCCGGCCGCCTTACCGGGGGCCGGGGAACGGCGAGACGCTGGCCGGGCCGGCCCGGCCGCCCGCTCCGCGGGCCGCGAAGAACATGGCATGGGTGCCGGGCGGCAGCTTCCTGATGGGGTCGGCGGACTTCTACCCCGAGGAGCGTCCCGTCCGCCGCGCCGAGGCCGGCGGGTTCTGGATGGACGAGCACCCCGTCACCGTCGCGCAGTTCCGCCGGTTCGTGAAGGCCACCGGCTACACCACCGTGGCCGAGCGCCCACTCGATCCCGGGCAGTATCCCGGCGCGGACCCGGCGCTGCTGCACCCGGGATCGCTGGTCTTCTGCCAGCCGGACGGGCGGGTGGACCTGCGCGACTTCACCCAGTGGTGGCGCTATGTCCCGGGCGCGAGCTGGCGCCATCCGGCCGGGCCGGGCAGCACCCTGGATGGCCTGGACCGGCACCCGGTCACGCACGTCGCGGCCGAGGACGCCGACGCCTACGCGGCCTGGGCGGGCAAGCGGCTGCCCACCGAGGCCGAATGGGAGCTCGCCGCGCGCGGCGGCCTGGACGGGGCCATCTTCACCTGGGGCGACGACCCCGCGCCGCACGGCCGGGTGATGGCCAACACCTGGCACGGCGAGTTCCCCTGGCAGGACCTGAAGACGGGCCGGTGGCACCGGACCACCCCGGTTGGCAGCTTCCCCCCGAACGGTTTCGGGCTCTACGACATGGCCGGCAACGTGTGGGAGTGGACCAGCGATTACTTCGCCGCCCGCCCGGCCGCCGGCGCCGCGGGCGGCTGCTGCGCCCCGGCGGGCCCGCAGGCCACGTCCGCGCGGGACAGCCTGGTGCCGGGCGAGCCCGGGGAGCACATCCCGCGCCGGGTGATCAAAGGCGGCTCGCACCTGTGCGCCCCGAACTACTGCCTCCGCTACCGCCCGGCCGCGCGCCAGGGCGAGACGGTCGACACCTCGACCGGGCATCTCGGCTTCCGCTGCATCATGCGCGAAAACGATGAGGAACGTGACGTACGGTGAGAATTGTGACGTACGGTGAGGACTGCTACTGGCGGTGAGCAGTAGGCGCATGTGACGGAGGGTCGGGAGATGTTCAGAAAGTTCGCGGTCGAGTTCCTGGGCACGGCGATCTTGGTGTTCTTCGCCGTCGGGGTGGCCACGCTGATGTTCGGCTTCAAGTTCGCCGGCGCCAGCGTGGCCGCGGGCGTGGTGGCCACCGCCCTGGCATTCGGCCTGACCTTGCTCGCGCTGGTGTACATGATCGGGCCGGTGTCCGGCAGCCACGTCAACCCCGCGGTCACGATCGGGGCCCTGCTCACCGGCCGGATCGGCCTGACCGAGGCGGTCGGCTACTGGATCGCCCAGTTCGCCGGCGGGATCGTGGGCGCGCTCGCGCTGTGGGGCGCGTTCGCCACCTCGCCGGAGTACAGCAGGACGACCACGGGGCTGGGCACCGACGGCTGGGGCAGCAAGTCGCTGATCCACGTCGGGGTCGGCGGGGCGTTCATCTTCGAGACCGTCCTGACCGCCATCTTCGTGTTCATCGTCTTGCGGGTGACCTCGGCGACGGCCAACGCTGCGACGGCCGCGATAGCCATCGGGCTGACCCTGACGGTCGTCCACCTCGTCGGCATCCCGGTCACCGGAACGTCGGTCAACCCGGCCCGCAGCCTCGGCCCCGCGCTCGTGGTCGGCGGCACCGCGCTGGCCCAGGTGTGGCTGTTCATCGTGGCGCCCCTGGTCGGGGGCGTGCTCGCGGCCGGCCTGCACCGGCTGCTGTACCGCGAACAGGACGCCGGGCTGGCGGCCGAGGCGCAGCAGGCGGGCGAGCCAGGCACCGCGGCGGCCCACTGACCGCGGTCACCGGCCCGGCCCGGCCACCCAGCGCGGGTGATGAACGCACCGGCCGCCTGCTGCCAGCATCGGAATGAGCCGGCGTGGGGAGCCCTGAAGGCTGGTGGCCAGCCGGGATAATCACCACATGGGACTGAGCCGAGGGGCCTCGACCAAGGGGAGATGCTGACGATGGCACTGCACGCGCGCGAGTCCATCCGCGGCCAGATGGACGATTGTGTGTTCGCCGACCGCGACCTGACCAGGCCGGTTCCCAAGTACCGGTTCCCGGAGGAGGGGACGCTGCCCAGGGACGCGTTCCAGGTGGTGTCGGACGAGCTGATGCTCGACGGCAACGCCCGGCAGAACCTCGCCACGTTCTGCCAGACGTGGGAGGAACCCGAGGCCCTCGCGCTGATGGCGCTGTCGGTCAACAAGAACATGATCGACCGGGACGAGTACCCGCAGACCGCCGAGATAGAACGGCGGTGCGTGCACATGATGGCGGACCTGTGGCACGCACCCGAGGCGGCCAACACCATCGGCGCGTCGGCCATCGGCTCGTCCGAGGCGTGCATGCTGGCGGGCATGGCGGCCAAGTGGCGGTGGCGGGCCAAGCGCCGGGCCGCGGGCAAGAGCACCGACAGCCCGAACATGGTCTGCGGCCCGGTCCAGGTGGTGTGGCACAAGTTCGCGCGCTACTGGGACATCGAGATGCGCGAGGTGCCGATGGCCCCGGGCCATTACGGCATGGACGCGGCAGACATGCTGGCGCGGGTGGACGAGAACACCATCATGGTGGTGCCGACCCTCGGCGTCACCTACACCGGCGCCTACGAGCCGGTCTCCGAGTTGGCGAGCGCCCTGGACAAGCTGCAGGCCGACACCGGCCTGGACATCGACATCCACGTGGACGGGGCCAGCGGCGGTTTCCTCGCCCCGTTCTGCGCGCCGGACCTGGAGTTCGACTTCCGGCTCCCCCGGGTCAAGTCGATCAGCGCCTCCGGGCACAAGTTCGGGCTGGCCCCGCTGGGCGTGGGCTGGGTCATCTTCCGGGACGCCAAGGAACTGCCGGACGACCTGGTGTTCCACGTGAACTACCTGGGCGGCGACATGCCGGTGTTCCAGATCAACTTCTCCCGGCCAGCCGGCCAGATCATCGCCAGCTACTACAACTTCCTGCGGCTCGGGCACGAGGGCTACCGGCGCGTCCACAACGCGTCCTATGAGATCGGCCAGTACCTCGGCGCCGAGATCGTCAAGCTGGGCCCGTTCGAGCTGCTGTGTGACAGCAACCCGAACACCGGGATCCCGACGGTCACCTGGCGGATCCGCGAGGGCGCGGATCCCGGCTACACGCTGTTCGACCTGGCCGACCGGCTGCGCACCCGGGGCTGGCAGGTGCCCGCCTACACGCTGACCGGAACGGCGTCCGACATCGCGGTGCAGCGCATCCTCGTCCGCCTCGGCGTGAGCCGGGACATGGCCAGCCTGCTGCTGGACGACTTCCGCGACGCGGTGGCCCACTTCAGCAAGCACCCGGTCACGGTGTCCATGACGAAGGAGGAGTCGGGCGGGTTCAACCACCTGTAGGGCCGGTGCGGTTCGCGGGCACGACGGTCGTCGTCACGGGCGCGGCCGGCGGGCTCGGGTCGGCCATGGCCGCCGCGTTCGCGGCCGAGGGCGGGCGGGTCGCCATCGTGGACCTGCCCGCAAGCCGGGGCGCCGGGGTGGCAGAGACGATCAACTCCGGCGATCCCCCGGGGAGCGCCTTCTTCGTGCCCTGCGACCTGGCGGACCTGGACCATGCCGGCGCGGTGATCCGGGAGCTCTGCGCGGCCGAGGGCGCGGGCGTCCTGGTGAACAACGCCGCGGTGGTGCCGAGGAAGCCGGTCGCGGAGTACTCGGTCGCGGAGTGGCA
>Ga0335078_10007023_pt1 | contig 16689 bp, 18 predicted proteins | sample Lox_Sample_32_FD_206711 | JGI IMG/M metagenome (GOLD analysis project Ga0335078, IMG submission 206711) | Soil microbial communities from Loxahatchee National Wildlife Refuge, Florida, United States - Lox_Sample_3.2 | ecosystem: Environmental > Terrestrial > Soil > Wetlands | place: USA... | reverse complement strand
CCACGAAAATGAAATAGGGATGACGAATCGAAAAACCGGACATACTTTAGCCGCCCTGATACTGGATGAGCTGGACTTCCTTGGGCCGCACCATTTCGCCATCGTGCAGGCGGCTGCGATCACCCACCGCGACCATTTCGCCGTTGCGTAGCCCGGAGACCGCCTCGATGTAATCCGGGGTTTCGACGCCCAGCACCACCTTTCGGTTCTCCACCTTCCCGGAAGGCTCGACCACCCACACGCTGCGCTGATCGCCGTCGATATTCACTGCCTGGGGAGGGACCGCGGCGACGTTGGTTCTGCGATCGAAAGTCACGGTCGCTTCCGCGTACATGCCCGGCATCAGGACCCGCTCCGGATTCGGAACGTCGACTTCGGTGTGCATGGTGCGCGTGGTTTCCTCGAGATCGACGGCGAAGCGCGCGACGTGACCCGTGAAATCCCGTTGGAGCACGGGCACGCGCACGTTCACAGAGTCGCCGAGATGAATGTCGGGCGCATAAGATTCCGAAACCGGAATCACCAGGCGGAACAGATCGTCTTCGGAAAGCTGCACCAGAGGCATCGCTTGCGTGCTCGAATTCATTCCGGATTGCAGCAGCGTCCCCAGATTCGCGTAGCGCTTGGTCACCACGCCGCTAAACGGCGCAATGATCTTCGAATAATCGAACAGCGCCTGATCCCGGCGCTGCCGCGCCTGCGCCCGATTGAATTCGCTTTGCGCCGACTGAAGCGCGGATTGCGCCGCGGCGACCTGCGCCTCCGCGGCCAGATCCTTCCCTTGACTATCGTCCACCTCCTGCTGCGCAACCAAACCTGGCCGGCTCTTGGCGACCTTGTCCAGCCGTGTGTACTCCAGATCCGCGACCTTCTGTTGCGCTTGAACCCGATGCAGCACATTCGTCGCACGGTCCACCTGACTCTGGGCGTCCTTGACATCGGCCTGATCTTCCACCAGTTGCATCTGCAACTCGGGAATTTCGAGCACGGCCATCAGCTGGCCTTGCCTCACGTGCGTGCCGTAATCGACGTTCAGCGTCTTCACGAATCCCGACTCTTTCGCGTAGACGTCGATTTGCTGGAACGGGACAAGTTCGGAAGAGACCATTAAAGTTCGCTGGAGATTCCGGCGCGCCACTTTGACCACGCCGATTTCGGGAGCCTGCGAGCCGGATTGCGAAATGTTCGGCTCTTTTGCATGGACGCCATCGCCGCCGCAGGAGACCAGCACGATGGCCAGCACGGAAACCAGAAAACGCATGTTCGCCGTCCTCAACCCCCGTCGAGCAGCGCTTCGATTCCATCGCCGGGAAGCTGGTCGAACTGCCGCTCCAGCCGGTCCAAAGAAAATCGCGGAGAGCGGCACAAACGCTTCAATTGTTCCTCTTCTCGCAGGATCTGCGCTGCCATACTGGGGATTTCTGACGCGATCGCGACCGGAATGCTCTGCACGCCGTGGCGATCGCCGTGAATAAGGTCCCCGGACGAAATTTTCAATCCGCCGATTTCGATCGGGTGGCCGAATTCGGAAATATGCGCGTACATGTGCGACACCGCGACTCCGCGGGCGAACAGCGGAAACGCAAGCGGTTCGATCGCATCCACATCGCGCACCGATCCGTTGGTGACGTAACCCACACACTGCAGCGCGGACCCGATCACAACGTGCAACTCCCCCACCAGCGCGCCGATCCCGGGCATGTGCTCCATATCCTGCACCACCATCACGCGGGGTTCCGGAATCGAAGCAACGTATCGCCACCAGTGCATGTTTTCGTGATAGGCGCGTCCCGACACCGGACTTGTGCTGGATCGCATGCGGCCGGTTGCCGCATAACCGAGCATGGCCGGAAGTTTCGGGAACAGCGCGTGTAACACAGAACCGTTCACCGATCCTTCATTGCGAGGGCGCGCGTTAAGCCTTTCGATCGCATTGGAAACCAGGCACGTTCCAAGATTTTGGAGCCGTTCGAAATCGCTCCTGTTCAAAACCGCAGCTCCTGAAACGTGCAAGGCCAGTCGCCGTCCAACTAGTTTGAGCGCTTGCCGGCGCTCACGTTTCATCAAATCCGCGGGGCAACGCGCTGAACATTATGCCGGCGTCTGTTTCGCCAGCGGTTCCGGTTCCCGGTAACCGAAGAAGCCGCGGCGCTTGATCAGCGAAGCGACTTCGCCGGGAACCATATCCTCCCATGAACGATCTTCCTCTTTAATGCGTCGCAGAACATCGCGCGAGTAGATGTGCAGAACGTTCGCGTCGAAATTGTCGAGCTGGCGGATTCGTCCCCGCTCGACCAGGTGCCGGAACAAATTGCGCAGGTCTGCCGGAATCTCCACCGTGTCCACGGTGTGAAGATGCCCGTTCGCGTCGCGCATGGGGTATACGTAAATCCTTAAATCCTTCGTGAACAGTTTTCCGAAAGCCTCCAGAATGCCGCCTTCGAGGCCTGCGTAATAGTGCTCCTGGAACAGGTCCAGCACGCTCGACAGCCCCATGGTAACCGCAAGAGGTCCGGCCGTGTAACGGGTCAGATACGCCGCCAGCCGGTAATATTCGAAATAGTCCGAGATCATGACGACCTTGCCGACGGCGGCCAGTACGTCAGCGCGCGCCAGAAAATCCGTCAAATCGATTTTGCCGGTCGACAGCAGGTTGCGCATGGTGATTTCCATTAGCTCCACCATTTTCCCGGACTGCACTTCCGGCTCCGCGGAGAAGTGCTCGCGCGCCGTCCGGATCATGTCGATGTTGACCTTGGTGACCGGACGAAAGCTTCCGCGCTCCACCAGAATCGGGCGCTTGTACAGCACCTCGGAGGGTTGCAACACGTCGCCGGACGGCTCAAACATCGCCGCGCCGCTGAGCCCGAGCTGCACCAGACGCAAGCTCATCACCCGATTATCCACGTGCCGGAATTCGATCCCGGAAAACGCGATCATGTCGATTTCGATGCGTTCCGTGCTGAGATTATCGAGCAGCGATTCGAGCATCAGATCCGGCTTGTAATGCAGAAAGAACGCCGCATACAACAAATTGACGCCGACGATTCCCAATGCCTCCTGTTGCAGCGCGTTCTCCTGATCGAGCATGCGCACGTGCAGAATCACCTCGCTGTCTTCATCGCGCGGATGCGCCTGGAACTTGACTCCCATCCAGCCATGACATTCGTTCGTCCCCGAATAATTGCGGGCCGCCACCGTGTCGGCGAAAGCGAAAAAAGCCGTTGCATCGCCCCGTGACGCGCGCAAGCGTTCCAGATTCAGCGCGTGTTCGTAATCGAGCATGCTTTGCAAACGCTCCCGCGAAACGTAACGTTTGCAGTGCCCGTAGATCGCATCGCTCACAGTCATGTCATACGCCGAAATGGATTTGGAAATCGTCCCGGCGGCGCCGCCGACCTTGAAAAACCAACGCGCAACTTCCTGGCCGGCGCCGATTTCGGCAAAAGTCCCGTACCGGATCGGGTCGAGATTGACCTTGAGAGCCTTCTGATGTGTGGAGAGCTTCAGGTATTCGCCACTCAGCGGCGATTCGACGGTGGATAGCATCATGACCTCACGCCCGCCGGCGCACCGGCATCAGGCAACGTTAGTATACGCCGCCAAGACATGCCCAAATATCCTGATCACTTGGTATTTACCCGCCTGCCAGCTATGGAAGAAACATCGGCTTCGTCGAGCTGGCAGTTTATGGCATGCCCGCGAAGACACATGTTTCGCGGGCGGCATAGGGGATGGATCTGTTTGAAAAACCGGGGGAAGTTCAACGGCGGAAAAAGTTCACGTTTCTGGCACGAAACGATATCGATGTAAGTGGCGTCGGCCAGATGATGTCCAATTCGATTTTGATTGCCGATCCGGTGACGGTCGACCTCGCGCCGGAGCCGATTACGCGGGAGTGGGTGCTGAGCGGGAAGCCGGAGGGATCGTCGCGCGTGCTGGCGCGCAGCCGGGACTCGACCCTGACGCTGGTGGTCTGGGAATGCACGCCGGGGCGCTTCGAATGGCACTACAGCAAGGACGAAATCGTATTCGTGCTTTCCGGCGAGGCAATCATTGTTGGCGCCCACGGCGATGAGCGCAGATTCGGAACGGGCGACGTGGTGTTTTTCCCGGCGGGATCGGTGTGCACCTGGCTGGTGAAGGAGCGCATCCGCAAAGTAGCGGTGCTCAAAGAGTCGCTATGGCGGCCGCTGGGAATGTGTGTGAGCATGACGGCGCGCTTTCGCGGCCTGGCGCGTGCCGCCGTGCAGAAGCTCCGTAAATCCGCAGCCCCGTTAGCCGCCTCGCGTTAGCGAGCGGCTCAATCTTCGCCGTTTCACAAAACACGTCATGCGAACGGATGCTCGATCGACGGACTCGGCCCACTGAACATGCGCGCGCCGTCCTCGGTGATGTACATGCAATCTTCCAGGCGAATTCCGAATTCGCCGGGGATGGCGATGGTCGGCTCGTCGCTGAAGCACATGCCCGGCTGAACGCGCGTCTGGTTGCCGCGGACGAGGTAGGTCCACTCGTGGCCATCGAGGCCGATGCCGTGTCCGGTGCGATGCGGCAGGCCCGGCAGTTTGTAGCCGGGGCCGAATCCCGCATCCGTGATGACCTTGCGCGCCGCGGCGTCGATCGATTCGCAGGTGACGCCGGGTTTGGCAGCGGCGAACGCGGCGGCCTGCGCTTTCTTTTCCAGATCCCAGACCTGGCGCTGGCGATCCGTGGGTTTTCCGAACACGACCGTGCGCGTGATATCGGCCTGGTAGCCTTCGACATTACACCCATCGTCAACCAGGACCACGTCGCCGGGCTGGAGGCGCTGCAGCTCAATGCTGCCATGCGGGAAGGCGGTGTATTTTCCGAAAATCACCAGAGCGCTGCCGCTGACGCCCAGCGCGCGATACGCCGCAGAAATATTGTTGCGCAGATCGTTCTGGGTCATCCCTTCGTGGAGCGTGGCAAGAGCGGCGCGATAGGCTTCAATGGTGATATCGCTCGCGCGCTGCATCAGCTTGATCTCGGCCGCGGACTTGATCATGCGGCATCCGGCAGTGACCGCGTCGGCGCTGACGAAATCGGCGGCGGGGAGCTGTTTGCGGATGCCATCGAACACGAAGAAGCGCACGCGCTCTTCGACACCGATGCGTCCGGTGGCAGCGCCGCGGTCCTTCAGCAGCTCGGCGACACGCGCATAGGGGCTCTCATCTTCCTGCCACACGCGGATGTCGGAGCCGAAGCGAATCACCTCGCGCGCGCGCCCCTCTTCGAAGGCCGGCACCACCCAGCCGGGCTCGCCTTCCGCGGGGAAGACGAGGCCGAAGGTGCGCTCGCTCAATCCCCAGCGCGTTCCAGTGAAGTAGAACAGGCTGGCCCCGCCTTCCAGGAAGATGGCGCGGATCTTGGATTCGCGCATAAGCCGCCGCGCTTTTTCCATCCGCCCCCGGCGTTCGTCATCGCTGATGGGCTCGATTCCGCCGGTCATGGGGCGAAGGCCGCGGATGGGATCGGGCGTCTGCGCGAGCGCGAGAGGCGCGGCCGCGGAAAGCGCGAGGAATTTACGTCGATTGTGGGGCATGATTTCTACAAAATGCTATCACGAGGGGGAAGAGGAGTGACCTGGACCACTGGCTTAAGATGTGAAACGTGAGGTCGACACCCGCCGTGAGCCCTTCGTTCCGCTTACGCGCCGGACAGCCGTGGCCGTGAGGCCCGGGTTCTCACATATACGCTTCCGCGCGTCGCTCGGGCTAGCGCGGATCAGTGCCCGGGTTGGCTCCGGAGATTCCCAGGTCGGTGAGGATTTTCGGGTTGGGCTCCTCGACCGCGAGGAGGTTGTGGCAGGCGCCACAATCCTGCGTGATCGACTGGCCACCGGCGGCGGCGTGGTTGCCGTCGTGGCAGCGGAAGCAGCCGGGGAAATCGGTATGGCCGATGTTGTCGGGGTAAGTTCCCCAGGTGACGCGCATGGCCGGAAACACGTTTCTGTCGTATACGCCAAGCACACCCTGCGCGGCTTTGGCGATTTCGGCCTGCCGCTGGCGATACACGTCGGCGTAGTTGGCGCGATAAAAGGTGTCGATGGCCTCGGGGATCTTTTGCGCCGCTTCGGCGCGGCTTGCATACGACTGCTGGACGGCGGCGAGCGCTTCCTTCTTGATGAACGGAAGCGAAGGCGGAATATCGCCCGCCGCGAGCGCGTCGTTTAAGGCGCGGCTGGCGGGCTGGAACGGATGCGAGGGGCGATTGTGGCAATCGATGCAGTCCATTTCGCGGACATCGGCGGGTTCGGGAGCGGGTTTCGTGCCCGGCGCGGTGTAGACCGTGGTTTTTCCGTCGGCGCCGGTGTATTCAACCCAGGGGATGGTTTGACGCGCGGCGTCGGATGCGGCGTAGCGCACGTGCACGTTCGGCCCGACGTGCGCGCCGTGAATGCCGCCGCCCGCGCCGCCTCCGATCTTCATCAGCAGGACCGTACGGGTTTCGCTGTTGGCGGCGTCACCGGCGAACTCAGGGATGACGCGCAGGCGGTCGAAGCCGAAGCGCTGGGGCCAGTGGCATACCTCGCAAGTTTCGCGCGCCGGGCGGAGATTTTCGACGGGAGCGGGAATCGGTCGCGGATAAGTCTCCAGAATCGTATGAAAAACCTGCGCGGTGCCGGAAAGCTTGCTGCGCACGAACCAGGAGGCGCCCGGGCCGATGTGACAGGCGACGCAATCGACTCGCGCGTGGGGCGAGTTGAGGTGCCCGATGTATTCAGGCTCCATCACTTTGTGGCAGGTGAGGCCGCAAAAAGTGGTTGTGTCCATGTAGGTGACGGCGCCGTAGGTGAACTGGCTGGTGATGATCACGTTGACGACGGTGGTGGCGAGGATGAAGCTCACCACACGGCGGAAATCGGGATTGGCCCAGTTGAGCGGCGGGAAGCTTGCCTGCGGCAGGCCGGCGCGCAGGTCGCGGCGGCGTTGCAGCGAGATGCCGATGGGGATCAGCAACAGCCCGAGAATCCATGCCGCCGGCAGCACCAGGAAAATCAGGATGCCGATGTAGGGATGCGTGATTTCGCCGCGGAGGGTGAAAGGAAGCAGAAACAGCCAGAAGACCGTCGCGCTGGTGACAATCACCACGCCGATCAGGCTGATCCAGTTGTTCGCAAGGTGAACCAGAGGAGCCAGGTAGCGGAGAAGCCGGTTCATTTATTTGGCGGAATTCAGATAGGCGACCAGGTTGGACATTTCGGCGGATTCGAACCGCGGCCAGGGGACGTGTTGCGCTTGCATTTGTTGCATCATGCGCGGCCCGTGTCCCCACAGCGCGGAGACCATGGTCGCGCCGTTGAAGGATTGTCCCGGCGCGGGCAGGTGCGGTGCGCCGCTCGCGGGGTTGTTGTGGCACTCGACGCAGTTCTTGGACACGAACACCTTTTCGCCCGCGCCGGAATTGCCGGAATCCTCGAAAAACTGGCGCGCCCACAGGAAGCTCAAAATGGAGCGCATCTGTTCCAGATCGAGCGTGGGAGGCTGCGGCGCCATTTTGGGCGCGTGATTCCACATGGCCACGGCGATATCGATGAGCGTCATCCCTTTGATGCGCGATTCGAGCGCCAGGGTTCCGGCATGGCACGCAGCGCAGCCTTTCGACTGGAAAAATTCCTCCCCGTTTTCGCCCGCGCTGATTTCAAAATGGGGCGTGACGCCGCGGGTCGCGGGCAGGTGGCGCAGATACACCAGGATGTCTGTGAGTTCCTGTGACGTCAGCTCGGGCCACGCGATGTTGCGCTTCTGAAATTCCTCGCGCATGTTGACCGCGTGGTTCCACATGGCGTCGGCGAGCGCGATGGGATGCTCCAGCGTCTGCCACTCGGACACCGGCTTGGCCGCGGGGAGTTTCGGCTGGGTCAGTCCGTGGCAGTCGGCGCAGTGGAGGGCGGCGAAATCGCGCTTGCCGCGCGCGGCGTCCCCGGGCCGGTTGAAAAATCCACGCGAATAGAAAAAGGCGAACAGGTCCGCCGCGGCCTGCGGCGGAAGATCGCCGGCCTGGATGTTCTGCGCTTTCATCGCCTGCCACATTGTCGGTGCGTGGTTCCACATCGTCGCGGCGAGCAGCGCGGGCGTGAAACTGCGGTCGATGAGCCGGCCGAGATCGGGTCCGACCTCTCCGCCGGCACCGTTGATGCTGTGGCACTCGATGCAGTGCAGAGATTCGAAGAGCTGCGCGCCCCGGGAAGAATTCGCGGCGATGACGGCAGCATGCGCCGCGGCGGCGGAGATTGAAAGCGCGGCGAGGAATCGCATCATGAGCGTCGCCGTAGCCATAGTAACTCCATTTCCGGCAGCCGTGGGTCAGTACGGCGAATGCACCCGCCCATGTTGCGTGGCATCTTTCTATAATCGACGGAGGAGAAAACGATGAAATTTCTGGTGCTCTGGCATTTGGATACGGGACGCCCCGGACCGGAGCTGGTTAAAGCGATCGCGCAGCAGCCTGCTTACGGCAAGAAACTCGAAGCCGAAGGGAAGCTCGAATGCCGCTATCACCTGATCGGCAAACACGGCGGAGCGTGGATCTACAAGGTGAAATCGAACGAGGAGCTCGATCTCCTGCTGGCGATGGCGCCCGTATACAATCACGCGCACTATGAGGTGCTGCCGCTGGCGGACATGAGCCAACCGGAGACGGTATTCGGCAAGCCGTAGCGCGGCTATTTTTTTAGCAGCTCGGCGATTCGCTCGGGATCGTTGGGCACCACCGTCGGCCGGTTGGCGAAGGTGGATCGAAGCGGCGCGCCGGAGGGCGTTTCCAGCTTTCCGGTGTGGTAGCGATAAATGTAGTCGGGGTCTTTGAGCAGGTTGCCGGTGAGCACGGCAACCACTTCGGCCGCGCGATCGATGACTCCACGGCCGGTGAGTTTGCGAATGCCGGCGAGAGTCGCCGCGGATGCCGGCTCGCACCCGATCCCCGCCCGGCCGATCTGCGCCTTGGCGTCGGCGATCTCCTGCTCGCTCACCTTTTCGACCACACCGCGCGTCGTGCGGACTTCGTGGAGCGCCTTGGGCCAGGACACCGGATCGCCGATGCGGATAGCGGTCGCGAGCGTCTCGGGATTTTCCACGGCGTGGAATTCTCCACCGTGCTCCACGAAATCAAAAAACGGCGCGGCGCCTTCGGCCTGGATCACGGCGAGGCGCGGAAGGCGATCGATCAGCCCGATTTCGTGCGCCTCGCGCAGCGCTTTTCCGAATGCCGAGGTGTTGCCGAGATTGCCGCCCGGGAGCACGATCCAATCCGGCGCGCGCCAGTCGCGCTGGTCGAGCATTTCGAAAACGATGCTCTTCTGCCCTTCGATGCGGAACGGGTTCACCGAATTCAGCACGTAAATTCCCAGCCTTTCGGCGAGCGCGCGCACCAGCGCGAGAATCTGATCGAAGTTCGCCTCCACTTCAAGCGTCCGCGCGCCGTATTCGAGCGCCTGCGCCAGTTTCCCGAAGGAAATATTTCCGTGCGGCAGAAAGATCAGCGCTTCGAGTCCGCCGGCCGCGGCGTAAGCCGCCATCGACGCCGACGTGTTGCCGGTGGAGACGCACGCCACGCGCCGCATGCCCAGCCGCCGCGCCTGCGCGACTCCGCAGGTCATCCCGTTGTCCTTGAACGACCCCGTCGGATTGAAGCCCTGGTGCTTAAAAACGACGGACTCCAGCCCTCCGTATTCAGCGGCCGGGCGCGATTCGAGAAGCGGCGTGTTGCCTTCACGCAGAGTGACCACGCTCGAAAAATCGTCGAGAAAAGGAAACAGCTCGCGATAGCGCCAGACGCCGCTTTGATCGAGCGGCGCGTTGCTCATTCTTCTTTCACGGAAACATTTCTTGAGCGCCGCGGGCTCGACCGCGAAATCGTAGGCGGCCTCGATCAGAGCGCCGCATCGGGGACAGTTGTACACCACCTCGGTGATCGCAAATCGCGTACGGCAAGCCGGATTGAAACAGACCAGTTCAGCCATCGGGTATCTTTTAACTTTAGATCATGCTCGCCGTTCATCTCGAATCGGGCCGCGTGGAAGTGCGCCGCGTGGCGATGCCGCGCGTCCCGGAAAATTTCGCGCGCATCCGTCTGATCGCCGCGGGAATCTGCTCCACCGATCTGGAGCTTCAACGCGGCTACTACGGTTTTAAAGGAACCCCCGGGCACGAATTCGCCGGAGTAGTGAGCGATGCGACCGATCGATCGTGGATCGGGCAGCGGGTCGCAGGCGAAATCAATCTCGCTTGCGGCAAATGCGAGTGGTGCGCGCGCGGGCTCGGGCGGCATTGCCCGCGGCGCAGCGTGCTGGGCATCGTGAAGCATCCCGGCGCGTTTCGCGAGTTCCTCACGCTTCCGGTGCGGAATCTGCATCGCGTCCCCGCGTCGATTCCCGATGAGCACGCGGTGTTCATCGAGCCGGTTGCGGCGGCTTGCGAGATTCTCGATCAGGTGAAAATTACGCGAGGCGAACGGGTCGCGGTACTGGGGGACGGAAAACTCGGCCTGCTGATCGGGCAGGTGCTCCACGCTCACGGCGCGGACGTGATCTTGTTCGGCCGGCATCGCCACAAGCTCGCGATCGCGAATCGCGCGGGCATCTCGATCGAAAAAAACGGAAAGAAACTGCCCGAACGCGAATATCCCATGGTTGTCGACGCAACCGGTTCGCCCGACGGCCTGCGCTCGGCGATTTCGATGTCGACCCCGCGCGGAACTGTCGTTATGAAGTCAACCGTGCATGGGCTCGTTCCGATCGACACCGCGCCCGCGATCGTGAACGAAATTACGCTGATCGGTTCGCGCTGCGGACGGTTCGAGCCGGCGATCCGGCTGCTGGCGTCGAAAAAAATCCGGGTGGACGACCTGATCTCGGAAAAGTTTCCGCTCGATCGGGCGCAAAGGGCGTTCGAGCGGGCCGCCACTCGCGGTATTCTCAAGGTTCTGCTTTATCCACGTTGATTATGCTGCGCCGTTTGCTGCCGCTCACCCTCGTTCTCGTTCTGTGCTCCTGCTCGCCCAAGAAATACGCGATTCACCAGCTCGGCAATTCGCTTTCCGGATTGAGCGACTCCATGGCCGCCGACGACGATCCGGAGTTGGTGCGCTCCGCGCTGCCCTTCAGCCTCAAGCTGATTGAAACACTGATCGCGGCCAATCCCAAGGACGAAAAACTGCTGTTCGAGGCGACCACCGGGTTCACGCAGTACGCCTATGGCTTCGTGCAGGAGGACGCCGACGAGTTGCAGGACTCCGACCGGGTGCGTAGTGCGGCGCTGCGCGCCCGCGCGGCGAAGCTGTACATCCGCGCACGCGACTACGGTCTGCGCGCCTTCGACGTGAGGTACACGAATTTCACCGCTCGCCTCAAAGCCAATCCGAAGGAAGCTGTCGAGCTGCTGCACAAAGGCGACGTCCCGCTGATGTACTGGACCGTCATCGCCTGGGCGTCTGCGCTTTCGGCCTCGCACGACTTCACCATGCTGCCGGAGATCCCGCGCTTCGAGGCGCTGGCCGATCGCGTCTTGCAACTCGACGACGCCTACAACGAAGGCGCGATGCACGGCTTCATGATCACTTATGAAATGTCGCGTCTGAAGCCGAAGCCGGACCGTGTCGAGATTGCGAAGGCGCATTTCGAGCGCAACCTGGAGCTCGCGCATGGCCACCAGGTGGCGCCCTACGTGACCTATGCGGAGAGCGTTCTGGTCGCGCAAAAGGACAAGGCCGGATTCGAGCAGATGCTGCGGCAGGCGCTGAGCATCAACCCCAACACGTGGCCCGAGCATCGCGAGCTAAACATGCTGATGCAGCGCCGCGCGCGCTGGCTGCTGGGCCGCACGGACAAGTTGTTTCCGAACACGGGTCCGTAGTCGGACTGGGGGAGCGGGAGTGGGTAGTTGGACGCCGCCCGCGTCAACACAGACGCCGACGGCCAGGGTTTGGTACATCCAACCCGCGCCCGTCAGGGCGGGGGGCATGGCAATCCGAACCACGAACTACTTCCCGGCCAGTGCGAGAAATCCGACGCCCAGCGCGGCGAGACCGAGAAAGCTTCCGAACGGGAGAGGATAGGACGAGGCGTCCTTGCGCGCCGCGAAGATGTAGATCAATCCGGCGATCGAGCCGAGCAGCGCGCCGGCGAACATCGTGAACAACGACAGGCGCAGGCCCAAAAACGCGCCGATCATGGCGATCATTTTCACGTCGCCCAGCCCGAGTCCTTCTTTGTGGCGGATTTTTTCAAACGCCCATCCGAAGAACCAGAAGATCGCGGTGGGAACGAATGCGCCGAGCGCGGCTTCGCTCACCGAGCGCCAGCGCGGGGCAATATCGTGCAGCAGCACTGCCGTCAGGGGCTCGAAGCGGTCGACCGGAACGAACACCGCGAACACCAGGCCGATGACGGTCCCGCCCAGCGTGAACTCATCGGGCAGAATACGCTCTTCGATGTCGGTCGTGATGAGCACGATCAGAATCGCGGAAAAGATGCAGAATTTGAGCGCCACGAGCGACCATCCCCCGACCACCATGCACGCGGCAAACGCCGCCGCCGTGGCGAGCTCGACCGCGGGGTAGTGCCAGGAAATCGGCTGGCGGCAATGCCGGCATCGGCCGCGCAGCACCACGTAACTCACCACGGGAACGTTGTCGTACCAGGCGATCATCTTTTCACAATGCGGGCAGAAGGAACGGGGGCGCACCACGGACAGATCGCGCGGCAGGCGAAAGATGCAGACGTTCAAAAAACTCCCGATCAGCAATCCCGCGAGCGCGGCGATGGCGATTTCGATCATCGCAGCACCTCGTTGTAAGCGCATACCGTCTGCTGAACCATGGTTTCCACTGAAAATTTCCGCTTCGCGACTTCGCGCGCGCGTTCGCCCATCTCGCTCGCTAAATCGGCATTTTCGAGCAATCTCCGTAGTGTCGGCTCGAGCTCGCGCGGCGAATCGATGAGCACGCCGGTTTTTTCATGCTCGACCGCTTCGGGCAGCCCTCCCACACGGCTGGCGATCACGGGAACACCACAAGCCATCGCCGCAATCGCGCCGGAGCCGAGGCCCTCCATTTCGCTCAGATAAATGCAGACACTCGCCGTCGCCAGGTCCTGCCATAAATCCGAGATAACTTTGACCGGCACGTTCAGGGATCGCGACGCATGATCGATCGCGTCGCTTCTGGCTTTCGCGATCGCGACCACCCCTCCCGTCCGGCTCGACGGCCGCGGCGGAATCGGGACGCCGTCATAAACCACACGAATTCTCGACGGATCGACGCCACGCTCGCGCATTCGCGAAGCGGCGTACTCGGATACCGCAAGGAACATTCGTGCCGCCTCGTACTTAAAATCGGAAAGCACGGAGCGCTTCATCGCAAATCCTACGCGGCGCGAAACCACAAGCGGCGCCCCGCTCAGCGCCGGCGCCATCGAATGCGCGCGCGAATCATGCGCATGGACGATCTGCGCGTCTTTCGCCGCGCGCCGCAAACCGAGAATGGAAAGCCCCCGCACGTCGAGCCCGCGCTTCTGCGCTTCGCAATAGAGCGGCGACGATTCGCGCGCGAGCAATATCGCGCCTTCCAACCGTTCGACCAGATACACGACTTGCCACTGCCCGCCAGCCATCTCCCGCCCGCAGTCGATATGAACAGTCTTCATTCGCGTCGATTCGCGGTCAAATCATCTTCCCGGACTCATGAATCGAGCCTTCGCGTACTTCACGAAGTTATACACCGCCGCCATGTTGGCGATCGCCAGGCCCTCCACGCCATCCAGGAATCCGAGCTTCAGCACGTAGGTCTCAAAGAATGTCCACGGTGGATCCAATAGCAGCCGCTGCCAGCTCACTTTCACTCCTGTGGCGAGCAGTTGCTCGGCGGCGAGCGTGGTGTAGCGGTCCATTGTCTTCAAGTGCTCGGAAAGCGAGTTGCACGTGAAGTGCAGCAGGTTCGAATCGAGGTGCCCCAGCGAACCATCGACCCTCACCGTCTCGTGCACGAACTCGCCGACCCAGGTGCATTTGCGCCGATCGTAAAGCCGCACCTTGCGGTCCGGATACCAGCCCGAGTGGCGGATCCAGCGGCCCAGGTATTGCGCCATGCGCGGCATGGTGTAGGCGTCGTACCGCGGACCGTTTTTCTTGACCTGCCAGATTTCGCCTTCGAGCGCTTCGCTTAGCGATTCGTCGGCATCGAGCGAAAGAATCCAGTCGTGCTGCGCCTGCTCGGCCGCGAAATTTTTCTGCTTGGCGTAGCCCGGCCAGGGACTCTCCACCACGCGCGCGCCGAGCTTTTCGGCGAGTTCCACGGTGCGGTCGCTCGATCCGCTGTCCACCACCACGATCTCGTCGGCGCAGCGCAGGCTTTCGATCGCGCGCGCCACGTTGCGCTCTTCGTTGTAGGTGATGATCGTCGCGGAGATTTTCACAGTCCGCTGCGGATGGGAGTGAGCGTGAAGGACAGAATCAGAATCACCAGCGCCGCCAGGCCGAGCCAGCGGCGCTTCGGGCTGAGCGGCGTCGGGTCGATGATCACCGGATGGCGCAGTCCGAAGAAGAACAGCAGGCCGGCCCAGAAAAACCAGCTCCAGGCGAAAAAGAATCCCATCACCACCAGGACTCCGATGAACGCGCGCGAAAGCACGCGCGTCCATTCGCCCAGAAATGCGTACAGAATGTGGCCGCCGTCGAGCTGGCCGATGGGCAGCAGATTCAGCGCCGTCGCCAGCAATCCGACCCAGGCGGCGCGCGCCACCGGGTGCAGATACACGTCCTCGGGACGCGCGTGGAGGATGGCCCATTCGAAAAAGCGCAGGATCAACGGCGTGCCGAAGATCAGCTCGCCGCGCGCGCCCACCCCGGGCGAAATATGCGACATGGAGACGCCGGCGATCAGCGGCAGAATCAGCATGCCGAAACCGCCAAGGGGCCCGGCGATGCCGATATCGAACAGAATGCGCTTCGAGAGAATCGCCGAGCGGATGCGGATGAACGCGCCGAAGGTGCCGATCAGGTTGGGAACGGGGATGAAAAACGGCAGCGTCGCGTCGACCAGATAATATCGCGCGGCGAGATAGTGGCCCATCTCATGCGTCAGCAGAATCACCAGGAGCGTGAGCGAAAACGGCAGCCCGTCGAGCAAATACGACGGGTCGCTCCACATGAACTTGTAACCCTCAAGACCGAGATCGAAATCGAAGATGCGCCCGGCGGCGAAACTGTGGGCGAGGCCCGCGCCGACCACGGTTGTGCTGACCAGCGTCAGCAGCAGCAGCAGAGCATGCAGCCAGTAGCGATGCCGCGGATGAATCCGCTCCGCGGCCAGAATATCGAACACGCCGCCCTCAAGCGGACGCGTCGCAGCCGGCAGGTGAGGATAGCCGTCGGTGGACAAGTTCGAGCTACTGCAAGGTTTGCAGTTCCTTCCCGGGCTTGAACCGCACCGCTTTTCCGGGAGGAATCGCGACCTCGGCGCCGGTCCGAGGATTGCGGCCGATGCCGGTTTTCCGCGGGCGCACGTTGAAAATTCCAAAACCGCGCAGCTCGATCCGTTCGCCCTTGCCGAGAGCGCGTTTCATGCTTTCAAACACGATCTCCACGGCCATCTCGGCTTTCGTCTTGGTGATCCCCGTCCGGTTGACCACTTCGTTGATGATATCCAGTTTGATCAATGCCGTTCCTCCTTGTCGTTGGCCCGCGACCGCACCGAAACTTCATGATAGGATTGGAGTTAGTCAGGTGTCAAGCGCGGCGCTCCCTAATCCGGTGTCTTCCATCGCGTTTCGCCGCGCCTGCGGCCTGTTCGCGACGGGAGTGGCGGTGCTTACCACGCGCGCCGAAGACGGCGCGCCGCACGGAATCACGGTCAATTCCTTCTGTTCGTTGTCATTAAATCCACCGCTGGTGATGGTCGCGGTGGCGCACGACTGCACCTTTCTCGCGCACTTTTTGAATTGCCGCTTTTACGCGATCAACATTTTGCGCGAAGACCAGCGCGATCTGTCGATCCGCTTCGCGCAGTTGCCGGAGGGTCGTTTCACTGGAGTCGCGTGGCGCGAGGCGAGCACGACGTCCCCGTGGATCGACGGAGTGCTGGCGCTCGTCGACTGTAAAACAGTTCAATGGTTCGACGCGGGGGATCACCGGATTCTGATCGGCGAGGCGGTGGATGTATCGGTCGGGGAGGGTCGTCCGCTGATTTTTTTCAGCGGAGGGTACACGGCGCTCGAATGATCAGCCGTGGCGGCGGCCGTTGCCGTTGCCTTTGCGCAGGGAATCGATGAAAGCCTTCTGGGATTTCTCTAACTCGCGCTGGCTCTTGGCAAGCTGCAGCACGATCTTCATCCCTGCCTCGACCAACGCCCTGGTTCGCTGGAGCTGGAGATCGAATTTATCCATGCGTTTGTCCGCGGCTTCCATCCGCTTTTCCCAGCGGCGCTCTGAGGCCACCGCACGGGCCTCTGCCCGGGTCATGCGTTCGTCGAACCGGACCTCCATCCGGTTCTCGCGGTCTGCCATGATGTGGAGCAGCTCTTCGATCCGCGCGAATCTCTCCTCGGGGCTCATCAATGCTAATGTATCACGCACCCGACTTTTTTCGAATCTCGATGTTATGCCGCTTGATTTTCTGGTTCAGCGTCGATAACGGAATGCGCAACGTCTCCGCCGCCGCGGTCTGGCTCCA
>Ga0335078_10007022_pt1 | contig 16690 bp, 11 predicted proteins | sample Lox_Sample_32_FD_206711 | JGI IMG/M metagenome (GOLD analysis project Ga0335078, IMG submission 206711) | Soil microbial communities from Loxahatchee National Wildlife Refuge, Florida, United States - Lox_Sample_3.2 | ecosystem: Environmental > Terrestrial > Soil > Wetlands | place: USA... | reverse complement strand
CGCCTGCACGACCGGCTTGTTGAGTTGCAAGGTGTAGCTCAACCGGGAGCCCTCCACGGCGCTGACGCGCAAGGTGTCGGGGATTGTCAGGTTCGTGAGGCCCGTGTAGGCGGGGTAGCGCAAATGGGCGTCAGCGCGCACAAGGGCCGGATACTCAAAGACGGCGATTCTGTAATCGCGCGTCTTCTTATTGCCATATTCGATGTGGTAAACACCCGCTTGAGGGACCTCCGGAATGCTGGCGCCAAAAACGGGATCGGCCAACTGTCTGGCCATGGGAATCCGCGATTCCCGGTCGTGCCCGAAGTTCAGCACCAGCGTCGCTTCGGCGGGCGGAGCGCCCCCAAAGCGTGCCGCAATTACCAGCCCCGTCCCGCGTTCCACCCGCGTGTCGCCCGGGGTGACGGCAATCTCTTCCCCGGGCAGCGACCCGAGACCCGACGCGCCGTGAGTTGCAACCCGGGTCAGCGCAAGCACGGTGACCAGCAGCGCCAACAATGCGCCCGCGTGTCCAATGCGTGCGAAGGCCAGGCGTTGCTCCATTTGCCGCCACCAAACCGCCTGCCGCGGGTGCGCGAGAGCTTCCTCGATGACCCGTACTTGCAGGAAACTAAAAGCACCGGGCGCTCCAGCCGCCCTCTGTTCCGCCGCCGCTGACAATAGATGTCGAACCTCGGGCTGGTGCGGTTCGAGGTCGCGGATCAGGTCCAGCATATCATCGGCCCGCCTCTTTTGCCGCACGAGCACGATGCCAGCCAACGCCGCTCCCATGACCAGTGGAACCACCCAAAGCCTGAGCTGGAATCCTACGCCGGTGAGGCTTTGAACCGCCAGTAGCGCAAGGCCCACGGCCGCTGCGACGGCCCAACAGCTCGCCAGCCCCCGCCATAGCCACGCGCGGCGGCGCATTTGCGCCAGAACGCCGAGCTGGGTTTGCAGTCGGGCTTCCATCATGGTGTGACTTCCAGTGTCTTCCCGCGTCGCCCCAGCCATCCACCCAGCGCAATCTCAGCCAGCGCCACCGCCAAAAGCCCAACGATCAGCACGCGCCAAACCTTCTGCCGGGCCTCCAGCTTCTCTCCCTGCAGATGGCGTTGCGCCCCAGGCGACCTGGCGGCAGCAAACCCGGCCGGGCTTTGTAGCGGCACGCCGAGGCGCGCGAAGTCGTCCGGGGACAACGGCGCCGTGCGGCTTTCGGCCAGCGGCAGGTTCACGGCGAAGCGCCGCAAGCGCGAGCCGGCGGTGACCGCATAGATCCCCGGAAGATCAGTCTCGGTAAAGGGGCTTCCCGCGGCGACCCCGACGACCCTGCCATCCGGCTTCCGCCATTGAAGGACATCTCCGGTTGAAACGGGAGAAGGGATGGGCTCGCCAATTTGAAACTGGGTGCGGGCGGGCGCCGCACCGCCGCTCGCATCAAGAATGATTTGCATCAGCGGCAGGAATTTGCTGGATACAGCGAGTTGGCTGTCCGCCGGGTTCCATCCGGCGGTGAGCGCAAGCAGGCTGCCCTTGCCAATCTTGATTTCCACCAAGGCCGGTGAGCCATCGTCGAACTTCGCCAGCACGCGAGCCGGCAGGTTCGTCGGGATCGTCCAGCGCCGGTGTTTCCAGAAGTGAATGCGCGAAAAGTCGCTGAACCGTGGATCGGCGAACGGCGCGAATATGGGATGCGTGAAATCAACCTCGCCAACCAGGGCGTAGTCGCCGGACGCTTCGGTGACCTCGACCTCAGCCGCGCCCGTGAGAGCCGCAATCGTCGCGCCGCACCGCGCGCTCGTCAAAACCAGCAATGCAGTCTTGCCGCCCGCCAGCCATGCGCGCACGGCCTTGACTTCTTCCGCATCCAGCGTCGTGGGAATGACCGCCAATGCGGCCCGGTTCAGCGTTTCGAGGGATGGCACGGAGTTCGAGACCGCCGAAACCACCTCGACCTGCCGGCGGGCGGTCTCCGGAAACGCGCGCTGCAGATAGTAGCGCAACTGTTCGGGATCATCGGCGGATTCCGCACCAAAATAGGCGATAGTCGCGTCCTCCCTTTCCAAGGCGGCGAAATAAGCCCTATTGTCGAATTCCTCGTCGTCGCCGCTCAATTGCAACACCCCTGTTGTCGCTCCGGTTGGCAGCGCCGGCGCTGAAAAAGTCCGGGTTTGACCGGGCGGCAGATAGATTTGCGCGGGCTTGCCGGCGAAACCGGTTCCACTTGCCGCGCTCCAGCCCAATAGGAAGCTTTCCCGCGCTGCATCGCGCGTATTGACCACCCGCGCGCGCGCCTCGAGCCCGTCGCCCGTGCCGACGATCGCTGCGGCTGCGTCGAGGATTTCCAACCCCGCGTTGCCCCGCCGCACGGGATCAACCCGCTCAAGGATGACCCGGACGCCCCTTGGCCATTCGTGCCCCTGCAGTCCATCCAGTTTTGCGCCCTCCTGCAAATCGCTGACCAGCACCACCTCGCGCTGGCCGGCAAAACCCGCCCCGCTAACATCGTCCGGAAACTGTTCCGCCGCGGTCGTCAGAGCCAGGCCAAGATGAGTTCCCCCCCATCCCGGAGATGCGGCATCCAAACGCTGTTTAGCGAGCGCCACCCGCTGGTCTGCCGGCCAGGCCGACCAATCCGCGAAGCTGACGAGGGTGTGCGGTTGCTGGTCGAATGTCAGCACGGCCACACGGTCCGGCAGCGAAGCCTTTTCGAGGTACCGCGTGGCAAGCGCGCGCGCCTTGGGCCACAGACCTTGGCGGCGCATGCTTGCGCTGGTGTCCAATAGAACGAGGATCTGGCGTCCTTCGCCCGCCGAGGGTGGCGTCGCGTCGCCCTTCGGAAAGAAGGGCCGGGAAAAGCCGGCGGCCAGCAACAGAATGCCGAGACAGCGCAACAGCAGCAAAGCGACCTGTTCGAGCTTCCGGCGGCGCACGGCGCGCGGCGGCGTGGGACGCAGGAACAGGATCGAACTGAACGGCATTTGCCCGCGCGCCGACCGGTGAATGAGGTGAAACACCACCGGTCCGGCGACAGCCAGGCCCCCGAGCAAAAACCATGGCGCCAGAAAACTCATGTTGGCGAGAATGCCGGGGCGCCGCGGCGGATCCGTTTGTTGCGGCGTTGGCGGCTCCGCAGAAAACCAACCAGGGCCAGCTCCAGCGGCTGATCGGTGACCAGGCGATTATACGCCGCCCCCAATTTCCGGCAGATGACCTCCGCGCGGCGGCAATGGGCGGTCAGCCGGCCTTGATACTCCGAGCGCAACGCCTGCGGATCAACGTAAACGTCCTGCCGGCTCTCCAGGTCTTGAAAGAGCATCGGCCGCTGGAACGCGAAGGCCAATTCGTTTGGATCGAGCGTCTGCCACAACACGACTTCGTGCCCCGCCGCCGTCAATCTGGCCAGGCTCCGCTCCAGGTCATCCAGTGGCGTGAGCAGATCGGACAACAGCACGATCAGCCCCCGTTTGCGCGCCAGCTCCGCGGCGCGGCGCAACGGATCGGCCAGGTTGGTCCGGCGCCCTTCCGGCGCGTGCTCCAGCGCCAGCATCAGTTGGCGCAGATGGCCCTGGCGATGACGCGGGGGCAGGTAATCGCGGACGCGTTCGTCGAAGCTGAGCAACCCCACGGCGTCACCCTGGCCGTGCAGAAACCAGGCCAACGTGGCGGCGAGCGTGCGGACATAATCGGACTTGGAGTAGCCCCGCGAGCCGTAATCCATCGAGCGGCTCTGGTCCACGACCAGATGGCAGCGGAGATTGGTCTCGTCCTCGAACCGTTTCAGGTAGTGACGATCCGAGCGCGCATATAAACGCCAATCCAAATACCGCGTGTCATCGCCGGGCGAGTATTGCCGGTATTCCGTGAATTCGACAGAGAACCCGTGGTAGGGACTGCGATGCAACCCCTTCCAAAATCCCTCGACCACCACCCGCGCCCGCAGCTCCAGGTTGCGAATGGCCATCAGCGCCTGGGGATCGGCGAAGCCGCGCTCGCGAGCGAGCAACAATGGAGCGGTGGCAGCAGCGCCAGGCATAATCGGCTCAAGCAGCGCCGGACCCGTTCCCGGCCTCGAGCAAACGCCGGATGAGCGTCTCCACATTCACCCCTTCTGCTTCCGCCCGGTAATTCACCAGGACGCGATGACGCAGCACCGGCGCGGCCAGCACGCGGACGTCTTCGGCCGAAACGTGCGTTCGGCCTTGCAGCAGCGCGCGGGCTTTGGCCCCCAGCACCAGCGACTGCCCGGCCCGCGTCCCGGCGCCCCAGCTCACCCAGTCGTTAATTAAAGCTGGCGAACCGCGCTGTTGCGGCCGCGACGACGCCGCCAGCCGCACCGCGTAGCGAATCAGGTCCTGGGCAATCGGCATCTGGCGCACCAACTCGTGAAACCGCATCACGTCCTCCCCCGTGAACAGTGGCTCAATCGCCGGCGGACGCTCCGCCGTGGTATGTTCGACGACGGCGACCTCCTCCGCTTCCGGCAGATAGTCCATCACAACATTGAACATGAAGCGGTCAAGCTGCGCTTCCGGCAGCGGGTAGGTGCCCTCCATCTCAATCGGGTTCTGAGTCGCCAGCACATAGAACGGTTCCTCCAGCACATGGCGCAGCCCGGCGGCGGTGACCTGATGCTCCTGCATCGCCTCGAGCAACGCGGCCTGGGTCTTCGGCGGCGTGCGGTTGATTTCGTCCGCCAGGATGATGTTCGCGAAAATCGGCCCGCGCACGAAGGTCATCCTCCTCCCTTCGCCGGTCTCCTGCAGGATCTCCGTCCCCGTGATGTCTGCCGGCATCAGGTCCGGCGTGAACTGAATGCGCTGAAACTTGAGGTGGAACACCCGGGCGATGGACTTGACCAGCAGCGTCTTGGCCAGGCCCGGCGCGCCCGTGATCAGGCAATGCCCGCCCGCAAAGAGCGCGATGAGGAGCTGCTCGATCACCTCTTTCTGGCCGATGATGACCTTCGCCAGTTCCTCCTCGATCTTGGCGCGGCCGGCGATAAGCCGTTCGACGGCCTCGCGCTCGGCCTCATGGGCTGGCGAGACCGTGACGGGGACAGGAGGTGCTGTGAGTGTGTTCATGTAGTTAGAATCGGGCTTGCGTTGTGGTCGGGTTTTCTCCCTTTGCGGAAGCCGCCTCAATTTCGAGCAGGAGCCGCTGCGCGTCGCGGTAACGCGGAGCGTCTTCCAACGCCTGCAGCACGTGGCGCTTCGCCTCGCTCTCCGCGCCGCCGCGCGCATGCAGCAGGCGGGCCAGGTCAAAGTGCGTCTCCGCCGGGTCGGGCGGGTCGAGCAGCAGCAGTTTGCGATACGCCTCGATCGCCTGCTCTCGATTGTCGGAGCCGACACCGGCCTCCGCCAGTGCGCGGTAAGGCGCGGCAATCAACGGATTGATCTGCAACAGCCGCTCCGCGTATTTCGTCTCCGCCGGCCAATCCCGCCTCGCGCCGGCCAGCTCAATCAGCCGTAGCTGGAGGTCCACAAAGTCCGACTCCTGCTCGTCCAACGCCTGCAGCGTGGCCCACTCGGCGTTGGTGTCGTTGAGATTCCGCTCGGTCTCTGCTTCGAGCCAAAGCGGATTCTCCGCGCGCCGTTCCCCGTGATAAGACGCCGCCAGCGAGGTCACGACCGCCCGCGCCTCCGCCCAGTGCCGGGCCTCCATCAACTCCTGAGCCTTCCGCAACCTGAGATAATAATTGTCAGGATGCCGCTTTTCCCAAACCACCTTCTCCGCCTCCGTGTCTTCGGTCGGCGGCTGATCCAGGTCGGCCCCCGGCGCGAGGTTCTCCGCCCGAGCGCGGACGAAAGCGGTGAACTGCTTCTCCAACTCAGCGAGGGGAAGCGTGCGCTTCGCGATCGCCGGGTTGATCTCCTGCCCCTCGCGCAGATCGCGCAGGATGCTCTTGAGCGCTTCCAGGCCGAACCGCTGGGCGAGGAATTCAACCACGAGTGACGATTCATAGTACGCGAATTGCAGATGCTCCGCGTTCTTCGGCTGGAGAAACGCCCCGCTCAGCTCCCCCAGCGGCGTCAGCTCTCCGTGCAGGATCATGTCGCGGTAGGCCAGGTTCATTCTCTCTCCCCAGGCCGCATCCGCCTGCCGCTCCTCGTAAACCGAGATGCCTTCGCTCAGCCAGCGCGGCATGCGGTTCTTCGTCGCGTTCAACGTCACCACGTGGCAGAACTCGTGCCACAGCACATCCTCCCAATTCGCCGGGTTGGGCGCCTGCGAGGCCGGGCTGTTCGCCGTGATCACCGAGCCGAAGCACACGCCCAGGTAGCCGGGATTGCCCGGCAGGCCAAACGTCCTCACCGCAAAGTCCTTTTGCTCGGGAAAGATCTCCACCACCGTGGGGCGCTGAAGCTCCACGCCGTATTTCCGGCAGAGCGCCGCCTTCGCCCGCCCCAACAACTCCAGCGCCCGGTCGCCGTAAAGTTGCGCCTCCAGCCCCGACATGCGCAGGACGAAGTCCGCGTTGGTCAGCGTGCGGAACTTCGCCATCTGGTCGTGCAGCGTGCACAGGTTATAGGTGGTCACGTCGTACTCGTCCTGGGCGCGCGCTTCCTGCGCCAGCTTCCATCCCTCGTCGTCCTGCCCGAGCCGCAACAAATCCTCGGCCAGTTGGCGGCGGGCCGGCAGGTAATCCGGCGCCAACGCCAGCGCCCGCCGCTGCGCCGCCGCTCCTTCCTCGAACAGGTACTTCTGCGCCAGCTTCAAGCCGATGAGGTAGTCCACCTGCGGATTGGTGCTCCAGTATTTCAACGCCTTCGCCCGAAGCTGCTCCTCCCCCGCCCGATCGTTCCGCAAATGCGCCAGCGTCGCCCGATAGGCCAGCGCTTCCGGACGCCAGGGATTGACCGCCAGCACCTGGCCAAGCTCCTTCTCCGCCTCGTCATACTTCTCGGCGTCAATCAAATGGTCCGCCAGCAACAGCAAGCTCGGAATATGCCGCGGGTTGATCGCCAGCGCCCTCTCCAACGACTTGAGCATCTCCCCCCGGTCTCCGGTTTCAAAAGCCTGCGCCAGCCCCGCCTCCATGTCCGGATCATCCGGGAACTTCTTCAATCCGCCACGGAAAGTGTCGGCCGCCAGGGGAAAGTCATGCTTATCCAGCGCCAGTTGCCCGGCGGCCAGATATGCCTCACGCACCGGCGGGTCCATCTCGTAAGCCCGTTGAAAGCAGTTCTCCAGCGCCAGCCGCGGTTCCACGCCGAGCAGCAGCAGCGCCTGGCCCAGCGCCACCAGGTTTTCGCTGCCCTGATCAACCCGGTCTCGCTGCGCGATCAGGAACTTGATCACCTCAAGCTGCCGCTTCGCCCCCGCCGCATCGTCCTGGAACAAATCCGTTTCCCGCGCCAGCAGGCGCAACCGCACGCTGCCCGGAAAATCGTTCACTCCCACCAGCGCATTGGTGTTCGCTTCGCCGTAGCGGCCAACCGTCAGCAAGGACTTCACCAGCAGGACGCGCCAGCCATCCACATACGCCCCCGCTTCCACCTTCTTCCGGGCAGTCTCGATCACCGCGTCGTAGTGTCCGCTCAGGTATTGCCGCTCCGTCTGCTCCAGCGTTTGCGCCCGCGCGCCGAAGCTGGTGGCAAGCAGTCCCACGCCTGCCAGCGCCGCGAAAACAGGCCACACCCCTCCCTTCGACCCGGGCTTCGTTCGGTCGGATATCCGCCGGAAATTCATGTACGTGCCTGCGAAATGGGATAATCTCATTCACCGATCCGAATTCCGCAACAAGCTGTCCGACGTTTCCGGCGCCGCATGCGCCTCCTTGCGCGCCGCGGCGACGAACTCCGGCGTGATCGCCCCCGCGTGATTGCTCCCCAATTGCGACCGCACATACGTCAGCACCACCGCCACCTGGTGGTCGTCCAGATTCTCCCGCCACGGCGGCATCGGCAGGTTCCAATCCTTCCCCCGCACCCGCACCGGCCCCGTCAACCCGTTCAACACGATGCGCACCAACCGCCCGCCCTCCGGCGCCACCGCCCACTCCGCCCCCACCAGCGGCGGCGCGACGCCATCCTTCCCCTCGCCGTCACGTTGATGGCAGGCCGCGCAAATCGTCAGGAACAACTGCCGGCCCTTCACATTCGGGTCCGTGCTGCCGTCCATCACCGATTGCAGAAAGGACCGCAGCACCGGATCGGGCGTCGCGTATTTGACATAGACCCGCTCATCCCCTTTCCCGACGTAAAACCCGTCCGCTAACCCCGCCGCAGGATTCGTATTGGCCTTTATGTGCGGCGCTTCCGGCCCAGGCACGGACCCACCCGCTTCATGCCGAACCCCTTTTCGGCCGCCCGGTCTGGCGTGGAACAGCAAAGACGGCTTGAACTGAACCGCCACAAACACCGCGAGCGCCAACACCAGCAGCCCGGAGAGTATCACAATAACTCGCATATCTTGCCACCTGCGGCTAGCCACGCCCCGCCAACTACGGCTCCAACCATGAATTGGCAGTCCCGCGACCCGCCCGTCAAGTGACCGCGTAACTTAGCCCCACATCACACATTCTTCCTCCCAATTCCGGCCCTTCCTCCTTCCTCATTCATCTTTTCTGCAATTGGTCTGGTCACCGCCCCAACAGCCGACCAGCCACCGATACGTCCCCTCCCGCACTGCCCAAAAACAGGACACCCCCCTGCTCAGACCGGCAGATGGTTCTTTGCTGTTTTCGCTCAAGCCGCCTTCCTCACCCCGGCCCCACGCGGATTGGGCCGCTCGTTGCGGCGGCATTCAAGGCGGCCTGCAGGGCTTTGGAATCGTCTGCATTCCCGTCGCCCTTGGCGCCATGCTAGCGGGCGTTGACGCTCGACATGGCGACCTGTGCGGTCGCGTCCGCGGCGTCGGCTCCATAGCTCTTGCTCCGCGCCAGGCCGGCAGCGCCCAGCAGACCGACGGCCAGCGCCGAGTTCTCTACAAAGCTGCGTCGTGATAGAGGGGAGGATTCGGGAGACATAGTTCTTTACCTTTCCTGGATTCAAGCGGCGGCGGCCCGTTCGAGCAACCGCTTCCGCGTGTAGGGAACCAGCCCGCCGGCGTCAATGATCACCTGCCGGGACCTGGGCATCGGCTCCACCTCGAACTGTTTGCCGCTGGTCTTGTTCACCACCGCCTCCGGCGTCAGGTCGAGCTCGTCCCCTTCGGCGGCTTCGATGCCGGGGCAGACGATCATGCGCAGGCCGAGGTTGATGCCATTCTGCAGGAAGATGCGTGCGAAATCATCGGCCACAATCGTCAGCTCATGCCCCTTCAAGCACGAAGCCGCCTGCTCGCGCGAGGAGCCGCAGCCGAAGTTCTTCCCGCCGACGATGACGCTGCCCGACGGAACCTGCTTCGCCTTGAGCTTCGCGTTAAAGGCGGCCTCGTCCGCGAACGCGAACTGCGGCGTTTCAGCGGGCAGCACGGTGGCCATGTAACGTCCGGGATAGATGACGTCGGTCGAGACATCATCGCCGACTTTGAAGACAACGGCAGGCATAAGAGTGAGGAGTTAGTTGTGAAAGGTGATGCGTGCAACGTGAAACTTGATGCGTCATGCGTGATGCGTGATTGGGTCACTTTTCCCTCGGGTCGGTGATTACACCGGTTAGGGCCGAAGCGGCGGCGACCGCGGGGGAACAGAGATATACCTCGGAATTCGGGTTGCCCATGCGGCCCTTGAAATTCCGGTTGGTGGTGGACAGAGCCACTTCGCCATCGCCCAGCGCGCCTTCGTGGATGCCCAGGCACGGGCCGCAGCCGGAGTTCATCACCACGGCGCCGGCCTGCATGAACACACCGACGTAGCCTTTGCCCAGCGCCTGCCGATAGATCCTGGCTGAGGCCGGGAAGATCAGCATGCGCGTGCCTGGCGCAACCTTCCGGCCCTTCATGATCTTGGCCGCAATGGCCAGATCGTCCAGGCGCCCGTTGGTGCACGAGCCGATCACAACCTGGTTTATCGCCTTGCCAGCCACTTGGTTGATCGGGTTCACGTTATCCACTGTGTGCGGACAGGCGATCTGCGGCGCCAGCTTCGACGCCTTGATCTCAATGACGCGCTCGTAGGCCGCGTCCGCGTCCGGCAATACCGGCTCCATCGCATCCGTCACGCCCGCTTCTTCACGCAGGTAGCGCGCCGTCTCCTCATCCGCGGGGACGATGCCCGCCGTGGCACCCGCCTCAACTGCCATATTGCACAGCACGAGCCGGCCGGAAGTGGACATACTGCGGATCGTATCACCGTGGAACTCCAGCACCTTGAAGTTCGCCCCTTGCGCGCTGATCTTGCCGATCAAGTGCAGGATCAGGTCCTTCGGCCCGACGAACTTCTTGAAGCGGCCCGTCACAACGACCTTAATGGTCGCCGGCACCTCCACATTCAGGACGCTGCCCAGCGCCCAAACGCTCGCCATCTCGGTCGCGCCGATGCCAAACGCAAACGCCCCCAGCGCGCCGTGGCTCGTCGTGTGCGAGTCCGTCCCCACCACCACGTAGCCCGGCCGCACGTAGCCGTTCTCCGGCAGGATCTGGTGGCAGATGCCGCCCACATCGCCCCGGATGTCATGGAACTTCACCACGCCCTGGGCGCCGACGAACTCGCGCACCTTCGTCTGGTTCGAGGCGGTCTTCGGCGACTCCGCCGGCACGCGATGGTCGAAGATCACCGCCACACGGCTCGGGTCCCAGATGCGCGACGGCAGCGGCGTGCCCTTATATATCTCCTGGAACTGATTGATCACCAGCGCCGCATTCTCATGCGACATAGCCAGATCAACTCTCGGCTCCACCACATCCCCGGCCTTCACGGACGTCAGGCCGGCAGCACGGGCAAGTATCTTCTCAGCAACGGTCATGCTCATAGGCGGGTTCTCCGTGCGATATTAACCCACGATTTTAGCGGTGCCCTGGTACTTGGCCTCCATCCGGTCTTTGGGCAAGTATTGGTCTTCGAGCTTGCGGTAGGCCTTGAGGCCGACGAAATCGGTGTAGTCCTCGAACGAGGAGACCCATTGCGTCTGCCCGGCCAAAATGCCGGTGGGCGACTTCTTGAGCGCGGTGAAGAACCTCGTCAACGCCTTGTGCGCCACCATGATCGAAGCCACCGGGATGGACACCCGGCCCACCCTCATCCGGGCCAATTCCGGGATCGGCACCAACTCCGTCTTCATCCCGGATACGGCATCCATGAGATTCACCGAGAGCGGGCCCGCCAACTCGTTGGTGGCCGTCTTGATGTCGGCTTTGGTCTTAATGCCGTCAATGAACGCCACGTCCGCCCCGGCTTCCAGATACAGCTTGCAGCGGCGGATAGCCTCTTTGAGCCCTTCGACCACAAACGCGTCGGTGCGGGCGTTGATGACGAAGTCCTTGTCCAATCGCCGACGGACATCGGCGCAAGCCTGGACCTTGCCCGCCATCTCCTCCGCCGAAATGACTTCCTTGCCCGCCATGTGGCCGCAGCGTTTGGGGAAGACCTGATCCTCAATGTTCATCCCGGCGACGCCCATGGCAATCAACCGCTCGGTCACCCACGCGGAGTTTACGGCATTGCCACCGCCCGTATCCACGTCGGCCATGACGGGGATGCTGACCGCCTGGGCAATATTCCAGGTCGCATCCAGCACGTCCTTCATCTGGACCAGCCCGACGTCCGGTTTGCCGAGGATCGAGGCGGCCAAGCCGTAGCCCGAGATTTGGATGGCCTCGAAGCCGCAGTCTTCAATGACCTTGGCGCTCAAGGCGTCGTGACAGCCGGGCACGACCACCGCGCGCCGCGCCATGATTGCCCTCCGTAATACAGTCGTCTTCTTCATAAATCAGAGTATTCCAGCAAGATGAGGTGGTTGGCTAGAGCTTCCGGGCAACCGCGTCCGCCATATGCAAGGTCGTGCTCGTCCCGGCCATATCGTAGGTGCGGACCTTGCCTTCCTTGATGACCTCGGCCACCGCGCTCTCCAGGGCCACGGCCTTCTGGGATTCGCCCAGCCAATCGAGCATCATCTTCACGGCCAGGATTGTCGCGATCGGGTTCACCTTGTATTGGCCCGCGTATTTCGGCGCCGAGCCGTGCGTGGGCTCAAATACTGCCAGCTTCTCGCCGATATTCCCCGAGCAGCCAAAGCCCAGCCCGCCGACCATTTGGGCGCACAGATCCGAGATAATGTCCCCGTATAGGTTCGGCGCGACCAACACGTCGTAATTGAAGGGATTCTTAAGCAGCCACATCGTCATCGCATCAATGTTGGCGTCATCCATCCGCACCTCTGGGAACTCCTTCGCGACCGCCTTGGCGGCTTCGAGGAACAGACCGTCCGTCGCGCGCACCACGTTGGCCTTGTGTACGATCGTGACCTTCTTCCGCTTCTGCTGCCGTGCGAACTCGAACGCCGCCCGGACGATCCGCTCCGACCCCGCCCATGTATTGATCTTGCAGGAGATGGCGTATTGATCCAGCGGCACCTTGGCAAAGGGCGCAAACGGCTTGGCCAGCTTCGATAGCGTGTCCGCCAGTTCCTTCGGCACCGGCGCAAACTCGACCCCGGCATACAGATCCTCCGTGTTCTCGCGATACACCACGAGGTCAATGCCCTCCTTGAAATTGAGCGGGTTGCCAGGATAAGCCTTGCAGGGCCGCAGGCAGATGTAGAGGTCGAACAACTGCCGCATCCGCACAATCGGCGAGCGGTAGGTGAGCCCCTTGCCTTGCAGCGCGGGCGCCAACTCGGCCGCCGCCGTCTTCGCGGGCTTGGAAGTGATGGCGCCGAACATCGCCGCGTCCACGCTCTTCAACAGCTCCTCGGTCCTCGGCGGAAAAGCATCCCCCTCCTTGCACCAGTACTCCCAGCCAATATCCCCGGCCAGATACTCCGCATCGAGCTGGACCTTATCGAGGACAACCCTGGCCGCCTCAAGAACATCCACGCCGATGCCGTCACCCGGCAGCCATGCAATCCTGTATTTCGCCATAGAAACTGTGCCTGCCCGCGATGAAACCGGGTTCCGCAGCCCACGTCAAGAAGGGGAAGGCGAACGCCTCGCTATTGGCGGCGCCTGGGTCCGCGCCCGAAAAGCAAGGCCAGGGCCGAAGCAGCACCGTAGCACCACCTCAGCAACGCAATGGCTCCAAGCATGTTGCAAGCATGTTCCTAGGATGTTCCTTGCTTGTTCCTAGGATTCCTCCTCACCTCATTCCATGGCCCACACCCGCCGCTCCTCCTCTCCCGCCCACCTACTTTATAGACGCCGGAAGAGCCTTCAAGGTTACAGCCAGTCTTCGGCTGACTAGATGCACGCCAGGGATACCTTCTGCTTTCCCTTCGCCCCGTCATTCCGCAAGCCGCACCCGGCATTCCTCACTCCCCACTCCGCGCTCCGCATTCCGCACTCGGCACTCCTCAGCGTGTCCCCTTTTCCGATTGGCGGGCATTAATAGTTGAATGACAATGCGCACCAGCATGGATGACTGGCAACTGCTTCAGGCTTACGCCAAAAACCGCTCCGAAGCGGCGTTCGCCGAACTGGTCAGGCTGCACCTCGACTGGGTCTTCTCCGTGGCCCTTCGCCACGTGGGCGATCCGCACCTGGCCGAGGACGTGGTCCAGTCCGTATTCGTGCTGCTGGCCCGCAAGGCCCGCGATCTCAGCCCCGGCACCCAGGTGGGCGGCTGGCTCTTTCGCACGACTCGCCTCGTGGCGGGCCACGCCCGGCGCGCAGAACAACGGCGCAAAATCCGCGAAGCCACCGCCTGCACTATGAGCCAAGATACCTCCTCCCCCGACACCGACGAGATTCTCTGGGAACAACTGGCGCCGCACCTGGATCAAGCCGTCGCTGCGCTTTCCGAGGCCGACCGGTCCGCGATCCTGCTGCGGTTCTACGAAAAGATGCCACTTCGCCAGGTAGGGGAAAAGCTGGGCGTAAGCGAAGAGGCGGCGAAAAAGCGGGTCAGCCGGGCACTGGAGAAGCTGCGGGAGTATCTGGACCGGCGCGGGGTCAAGCTGAGCGGCGTCGCGCTCGCGGCAGTCTTGGCCGACAAGACCGTGCAGACAGCCTCGGCGGCGCTGGCCGGCACGGTGATTAAGATTTCCCTGGCAGCGGCCTCCGCCTCCGCCTCCTCATTGCTGCCCCAGTTAGCGCGCGAGACTCTCCGCACCTGGCACTGGGCAAAGGTCAAGCTCGCGGCGGGACTCGCGGCGGGTTCGCTGGCTTTGATCTTCGTGGCCGTGACTGCCGCTGGACTGCTCACGCGCCACCAGGCGCCGCAATCAGTGGCTGCGAACGGCTCACCTGGCGCCGAGGTTGGCGCGGTGGCGCAGACCCAGGCGGTGAATCACCTGTTCGCCCCGACCGGCAAGAACCGAACCCAGGCGTCTCGAAAAACCGGCGCGCTCACCGGATCGGTCGTGGATGGCCAGGGCAACCCAATCTCGGGCGCATCAGTATGGGGCGGATTCTCCGGGCAACCGTATGCCCAAGATACGACAGATGAGGCCGGGCAGTTCGCCCTGGACAAGATTGCCGCGCCAGAGTTCGTGACGGTTACGGCCGACGGCTATGCCGCCGACCAGCAGGCTTTCGATCCAACCAACGTGCCGGGACCCTTAACGTTTCGGCTAAACCCGGTGCCTCCGTTGAAGGTGCGCCTGGTGGACGAATCTGGCCAAGGAGTGGCAGGGGTGCGCCTGTTTCTTTATCAATGGTGGGGAAGCCCGGAGACTCTTGGGGCGCATCTTGCACAGCAGACGGACGCGGATGGCCGGTTACAGTGGCTTTCCCCTCCCAAAGGCGAGTTGGAGTTGCAATTTGGCAAGACAGGCTACCGCTATTCTCGCACAAACAAGTTTGCGGCGGATGGTGAGCTGCACACTATTGTGCTGCATCCGGTTGCGACTGTGACCGGCAGCGTGACTGACGCCGAAACCGGCACCCCTGTGGCCAGTTTTAAATTCACGATTGGACGCACGCAACCATGGAACCCTGCTGATCAGACGCCGATGTGGGATTTGCCCAAACAGACCGGCGGCAATGGGTCTTACAGAGCAGTCATTGAGGAGGAACAAGTTCCCTATCTGCGAATCGAAGCGGACGGCTATGAAACCGCCGAAGCCGAAATCCAGTTGACCAATGGCATTGAAGGCGTTCGTGATTTTCAGTTGAAGCGCACCAGTGCGGCCCATTCCATCCGAGGCACCGTGCTGCTGCCCGACGGAAGTCCGGCGGTGGGAGTCGAAGTGGCCCTCTGCACGGCCAATGTTGGCGTGATGCTCAACGGGACCGCGTTTGAGCCGGGCCCGTTTGGAAACACTCGTGGATTGCAAAGCTCTGACTATCGCAAGAGAACCGGCGCGCAAGGCGCATTCTCATTCGACCCCAAACCGGGAGCGCACACCCTGGTGGCGGTTGGGCCGGCCGGGCTGGGCCAGGTGCGCTGTTTTGATTTCTCGCAGCCGCTGGAGATTCGTCTTCAACCATGGGGGCGTATTGAAGGGACCGTGCGCACGCGCGACGGCCTGTGGGCGGATCGCAAAGTGACGTGGCGGCGGCCCGGCAATCTCACGAGTTGGATGACGCTCTTTTACAAGTCGGAAGGAATCTCCGTGCGCTCAGACGCAACCGGGAGGTTCACGCTGGAGCATGTTCCACTTGGTGATGGCCGCGTGGCGATTGACGACGGCTCCAACGCAGCGCACATCTTGTCACCCTGGATTCAGGTGAAACCTGGCGAGACCGCGCAAGTGCAAATTGGCGGCGTTGGCCGCCGGGTCATCGGCAAGCTGGTAGCGCCGCCGGGCGTCGAGATTCGAAGCTGGCCCAACCAGGTGACAAGCGCCCAACTGAGCGTCGAATGGGATGACTATCACGTTCCCAAAGGCCTGACCGGGAATGCCGAAGAACGATGGAAACTGGAATTCGAGGACACCGATGCCGGCCGCGCCTGGTTCCGCGATCAATACTCCTACCAGTTCAAAGTGGGAGCAGACGGATCGTTCAACATCCCTGAAGTCCTCCCGGGAAAATACCGCCTCTTCGTGAATGTAGGGCAAGGTTATCTCGGGTCCGGGTCAGACTCGAGGACTAGCTATCCCGGGGACCCGCAAATCGCGTCAACGGGGATGCAAGTAACGGTGCCGAACGCGTCGGCAGACGATGAGTGGCCCGTGGACCTTGGGGAGATTATCCTTAACGCCAGGCATTAAACAGGGCGTCCGGCTTTGGAGCATGCAGCCGATATTGTGCAGAAGCTGAAAACCTGAGGCTGGTTCTGACCGGTTGCCGGCCCTCTCGCGCGAACGGTGCGATCACTCGCTTGCGCGCTTCCGGCTTGGCCCGGATTAATCCACAAGCAGCGCCGCGAATCCGGCTTTGCGAAAGTGTTCATCGGCCGTAAGCGCCTGCGAGATCTTCCGCTCTTTCATTACGCAAAAGCTCAGGCAGTCCACAAACGAATAGCCTTGCTCCGCCTGGCGGCGGATGAACTCCTTGGCTGAAACTAGCAAACCTTCGTCGGGATTGAGCACAATAAGAGCGGTGCTCTGTTCCAGGTAGTCCAGAAAGCGCGCAACCAGGTGCGGGCGTCTCCGCGCCACCAGCAACGTGCAGGTCTCGCCAACAATCCACTCGGTTGTCACCGGCCGCGCCCGCCCTCGTTGCGATCCGAGCCAGCGCCTCGCCTTCAGGTGCGCCGGGTCGCGCGCATCCATTAACGCGAAGAAGC